>Ga0114129_10000027_pt1 | contig 112969 bp, 106 predicted proteins | sample RhiMetdeltSRZDD1_FD_80071 | JGI IMG/M metagenome (GOLD analysis project Ga0114129, IMG submission 80071) | Populus rhizosphere microbial communities from Tennessee, USA - Rhizosphere MetaG P. deltoides SRZDD1 (version 2) (version 2) | ecosystem: Host-associated > Plants > Roots > Rhizosphere... | reverse complement strand
TCGGAATGCCCGCTTTCTGACTGAAGAAGTTGTTTTTCTCCGCCCAAATGGGACGAGTCTGGAAGAAGCCGGTGCCGTGAAAGTCGTTAGACCCCGTTTTTAGTGTGGTGTTGAACACGCCACCGCCTGTACGCCCCATTTCGGTGTCGTAGGTATGCACTTGGACCTTCACGTCCTCAAGAGCTTCGATCGTGGGATTTGCGGTCGCCCGATTGCGAAGGTCAGTAATCGGGACGCCGTCCAGCGTGTAGTTATTTCCACGCCGCGTGCCGCCGCCGAGTGACAGCAGCGATGCGTTCGTCTGATCCTGCTGCCGGTTGAATTGAGTATCACCGGACGGAATGACGGTCGGAACGGACACGCCAATCATGAAGGCATTGCGTCCTGGAGCCGGCAGTCTCTCCAAGGATAACGAGTCGAGTACCGTCCCCGTCGACGCGTTGGACGTTTCGATCAGCGGAACGTCGGCGCTGACACTCACAGTTTCGGCAAGCCCACCCACTTCCAACTTCAAATCGAGCGTGACAAATTGTTGCGTACCGATACGGATGCCGGCAAGGTCGATTGTCTTGAAACCCGCCAGTGAAGCTTTAAGCCCATACGAACCGGGCTCAAGCGCAGCGAAGCTATATTCGCCGCTATCGTTCGTCACCGTTGTTCGCGAACGACTCGTCGCTTCATTCGTGAGCGCGACTTCGACGCCAGGAACAACAGCGCCACCTGCGTCCCTTACCGATCCGCGAAGGCCTCCCTGGAAGCCCTGCCCAAATGAGGCTATCGATAGAGCCACGAATCCGACGAAACATAACGTTACTCGGAATCTCATAAGGTTCCTCCATAAAACACGACGGGGTACTGTTCACGGACGGGGTGCGATGGATTTTTAACGCAAGCCATGACGCTACCAACCTTAACGTCAAGCGCCGGATTTGGTCTCACTCGTCTTATTTGCGACAACTTCTTTGAACGCCTTCATGAAACGGTTCATCTCGTCTTCAGTTCCAACGGACACGCGAAGCCATTCGTTCATTGGCGGGAACTTACGTCCGACGAGAATTTCTCTTTTTTTGAACTCCTCTCCCACTTGCGTAACGTCGGTCTTCACTTTAACCATGAAGAAATTGGTCTGAGACGGGATCAGTTCGTAACCCATGGTCTTCAACTCGTTCATCGCCTTGTCTCGCACCTGTTTGTTGAGCTGCTTCATCCTTGCTTCATACGTGGTGTCTTTGAGTGCCGCAACGCCGCCATATTTGACCACCGCATTCGTGTTGTAGCTGACGACCAGCGGCTTCAGCAGGTCGATAATTTCCGGAGGCGCTAGTGCGTAGCCCAGCCGCATGCCGGCGAGACCCGCAATCTTGGAAAATGTGCGGGCGACAATCACTTTCCGGCCTTCGATTACATATTTGATGGAAGGTTCGTAGTTTGGATCATCAACGAAGTGATGGTACGCCTCATCGATGAATACCGTAATGTCTTCTGGGATGCTGTCGAGCAAAAGTTTGATGTCTTGTTTGGGAACAATCCTGCCCGTCGGATTGTTCGGATTGCAGATGTACACAAGACCGACGTCGCGAGCATTCAATTTCGTCGCGCGAATGATCGCGTGCATGTCAGCGTCGTAAGTCTTCGTTAACGGAATGGCGATCGCTTTGGCTTTACTGTTCGTGGCGTAGCGGTACACGGTTTCATACGTCGGATCCACGCCTACAACGAGTTTGTGATCGGGGAGAAAAGCGTCGTCGACGATTTTTAGGATCTCGCTCGAACCACACCCGAGAACGATGTTCTCCGGTTTGACGCCATGATGTTCGGCAATAGCGTCGACTATTCCACCGTCTGGATAGGCATACCGGTTTGCGTATTTCCAAGCGTCGTTCATGGCCTTCATCACGGCTTCTGATGGCCCATATGGATTCTCGTTGTTGGCGAGTTTCGCGAATTTGTCGTAATCGATTTTCTTGTCTGGCGTGGCTTTGGTGGCTGCTGCCGCTTGGCGAGAGCGGGCCTGCGCCGAAGATCCCATGGGCGCCACACTCGCGTAGCCCAAGACCGCTACAAAGTCTCTCACGAACTTTCTGCGGGCAATGTTAGCGTTCCTCATGTTTGCTCCATTCGTTGTTTTTAGAACTCATAGCCAATCATTTCCTTTTGATTTCGGAAAACCCCGCCTGAGCTGTGATCCAGGGGAAAGTACAGCTTCGGAAGCCGCTTTCGGGTTTCACAAATTTCGGGAGTATTGGTTCCATTCAACATCTCCGAACGGAAGCTAGGCGCGTTCTCCTTAAAAGGCTTTCCACAGGAACACGAACTGCACGCTGAATGTTCTTCCCGGATCGTTGATTCTGGATGTGGAATCTACGGCGCACTCTACTCCGTTCAGGCCGCCGATTCAAATTGTTTAGACCATCAATTTCGCGAACGCGAACCGGTCGGAGGCGAATCCCCCAAGCGCCCTGAGTTGCTGGCCTTTTCACTCTGATACCATCTGCTGGGTGCGCTCGCTGCCAGCGGTCCCCTCGATCCGATTCTGCAGGCGCTGCGGACGGTTCGAGTCGTTTCGCGCGGTACCGGTGGGTCCGGGGAGGGGGATCCGAGATTTTGCAGAAGCAACTGAGAAGATCGCGATGCGCGCGCCTCTTCTGTGATGGCCCGCGCCTACAGTTGTACACTCTGAACGATCAATTCGACACGAACACTTCGTACATGCGTTCGCGAAGTTGGGAACGGCGCTGCTCCAGTTCTCGAATGCGGCGGCGATACTGTCCGCGGCCCAGGTAATCGGACATACCGAAGAGAAGCATGACAGCGCCGATCAGCGCGAAGAAATATGTGAACGCAAATGTAATCGGAAAATCCCGAATGATATCGGTAGGAACGAAATACGCGGACAAATGCATGATGGCAGCGATACCTCCAACAGCCGCACCAATGATCATCTTGAGCCGACAGTTCGAATACTTCCCGGCGAGGTTCATGATTTCAACGGACACCTGCGCATACTCGCGTTCAATTGCATTTTGCTCCCGCGGATGCCGTCGAGGCCGCGGCGCCACCGGGGGAGCTTCTTCATATTTCTTGACCAAGTCGTCGTATTCCTGCCGAGTGGACGCGTTCAGCAATGTCTCGACGATGAAGTTGAAGCGGCTCATTTGTTCGTGAGCCCAGTCCTGCTTGTCTGGCGGGTTTTTGTCCGGATGATAGATTTTGGCGATCTCTTTGAAGGCGTGCTTGATTGCTGCCGCGTCCGCATCACGAGGCACGCCTAACTCGTCATAGAAAGTTCTAATACGCGGCATTTACGTCATTATAAACAAATAGCTCATCCCCTTAGACGAGGATCGGACGCATCGCGCAGCCCTTCCCCTACAAGGTTGTACGAAGTCACGGTGAGAAAGATTGCAACACCAGGAAAGGCCGCCAACCACCATCCAGTCGGCTGCAATTCCCTGGCAGCAGAAAGAATTGAGCCCCAACTCGCGACGGTGGAAGGCACACCGAAACCAAGGAAGCTTAGCGTCGACTCAATGAGGATCGCCGACGCCACTCCAAACGTGGCCGCAACAAAGACCGGAGCAAGTGTGTTTGGCAGGATATGCCTCAGAATTGTCCTCAGATCCGAAGCCCCAAGTGCCCGCGCAGCCGTCACATATTCGAGGGGTTTTGACTTGAGAAACTCCCCACGTGTCAACCTGGCGACGCGCGGCCAATTGGTGATTCCAATAACCAACACAATGTTGAAGAGACTTTGAGGTAGGAAGGCAACGACAGTAACGATGAGGAATAGCGTCGGTATCGACAGCATAATTTCGATGAAGCGGGAAAGGACGATATCCACAACTCCACCATAGAAACCCGACAACGCACCCACGAACACCCCAATCAAAACGTAAATCGATACGGCTATAAAGCCCACATAGAGCGAGATGCGTGACCCATGAACAATGCGACTAGCGACGTCACGTCCAACGTCGTCCGTCCCGAACCAATGCTCGGCGGTTGGACGTTGAAGGACTTCACTCAGATAAACTTCACCCGGTGAGTACCGGATCGGGGGAAACTGCACCCAATCGCCTGCCTTAAAGTTCGCTGTGACAAATTCTTTGAATGAAATGTTCTGAAATTCCGGCTGCCAACGGGAAACGCCAAGCGACACGGAGTACTGTTTCAACACGGGAAAATAAAGACTATGGCGGTATCTCATTACCAGTGGTTTGTCATTGGCAATGAAATCGGCGAGTGCTGCAATCACCAAAAGAAAAAAGACGACGATGAATCCCAATACGGCAACATGGTTCTTTCGAAATTGCAGCGCTACGAGTGACCAATAACCTTCAGGTTGCCACGCGGTTTTCATACCCGATCCTGGGATCAACGAGCGTATACAGAAAGTCCGACACTAGTATGCCTAGTAATGTCAGCAAGGCGCTGAGCGTGAAAATCGCCATCAGGAGTGGATAGTCTCGCGTAAACACTGCTTCGTAGCTGAGGGAACCCATGCCCGGTATCGCAAATAGTGTCTCGATAACGACACTTCCACCGATGAGCGCAGGCAACACATCACCCATGAGCGTGACGATTGGAATGAGAGAATTGCCAAGCGCATGACGATAGACAACAACGCGCTCGCTCAAACCCTTGGCCCGCGCGGTCCGGATAAAGTCCTGACGAATGATATCCAGCATGGCGGCGCGCATGTAGCGGGAGAGCACTGCCAGCGTGTAATAAGTCATGCACGCTACAGGCAGAATCAAGTGCCACACTTCATCCTGTGTGCGTTTCCACCACGACCAGTGTTCCGCACCGGCGGAAGCGAGGCCAAACACCGGAAAGACGTCCCAGAAATCGCCGCCTCCGAGGTAAACGATCGCCATTGTCGCAACCCAGAAGTTCGGCAACGAATACATAGCGAACAACACCACTGTTATGATTCGTTCCCCTGTGGCGTGCTGCCGGGTCGCCGAGTAAACCCCGAGAGGGATGGAAATCAAGTAAGCCAGTAGTAGCGAAATACTGCTCAATTTGAAGGTGACGGGAATCCGTTCTTTCAGCTTTTCGATGATGGGTCTATGGTCACGCAGCGACTCGCCAAAGTCGAAAGTGACCATCCGCTTTAACCACCTAAAGTACTGTACATAAAGCGGCTGGTCGAGGCCGTAAATCACACGAGTCTCCCGGAGAGTTTGCTCCGTCACTAGTTGATTGCGCTCTGGGGCCTCAACTTTCACTCGAGCGGGATCACCGGGTAGAAGATGAATGATTAGAAACGAGACAATTGAAATACCGAGCAGCGTCGGAATCAGCAACAGAAGCCGTTTGACGAAATAATTTCGCATCCTACGGAACTGATGTGTTCTAGTGCTTCTGAGCGCTCTTAGGCACCCACCAACTCATCAAATCATATCCGGGACGGAGCGGCAGCCACTCTACATCTCGAAATCGTCGGCTGTATGCCGCAGCCTCCGTCACGTAGTACAAGAACGTGACCGGCTGTTCATCACGCATCAGCTCCTGCCAACGCCAGTAAAGCTGATTTCTTTTTTCATCATCGAACTCCAGCCTGGCTTGTTCGATCAAGCGGTCCGACTCGGGATTTTTAAAATTGCCAAAATTCGAGCCGCCGGCGGCCGAACTCGAGTGCCATATCTGGTATGGATCCTGCACGAGATCAGAGGTGAAGCCTACCACACTCGCATCGAACCGGTGTTCCTTCAGGGTCTGCGTCATGACGGAGAACTCGATGATTCGTTCCGTCATTTCAATCCCGGCCTTCCGAAATTCGTCGGCTAAGACCGGTGAGAGCTGCTTGAAAATACTACTGCCGGTCGAGCCCAGAAAGTCGAACTTGAACTTCACGCCGTCCTTGTCACGAATTCCGTCGCCGTCGTGATCTTTCCAGCCGGCTTCATCGAGAAGCTCTGCCGCGCGCTTTGGATCGTACGGAATTGGCTTGATATTTGGGTTGTATTCTTTGCCGTGGGGATCGAACGTAGATTCCACGACCTGTCCTAAGCCGAGACGGATACTCTCGATGATCTTTTCGCGATTGACCAGCATTGTCATCGCCTGTCGTACCCGCTTGTCTTTGAAGAAAGGCCGCTCGTTATTCCAGAAGATCTGAAAACGGCTAGGTATCGAATATGTCATCTTCGCAAGCTGCTGATCGAAAGCGGAGCCACTCGTTTGCTCTTTGTACTGAATGGGCATGAGTCGCGGCTGCACATCGATTTCCCCAGCCTTCAACGCAGTTAACGCTGCAGTATAGTCGGGTATAATCCGATATACGATCTTGTCCAAGTAGGGTTTCTTCCCCCAATAGTTCTCATTACGGACGAGAACAATCTCTCTGCCGCTGTCCCATTTCTCAAACTTGTATGGTCCCGTGCCCACAGGCGCGCGATTATTTGGATGAGCATTGAAGTGCTCCGCGAATTTCTTGATCTTTGGATCTGTTTTCCCCTTCGGTCCGATGATGTCCTTATAGCTGAACCCATCAAGCAAGCCTTCCTCGTCGAAAATGTGCTTTGGAGCTATCGGCATAAGGTTCGTCACAACGTTCCGCAAGTTGTAGACATTCGGCTTACTCATCAGGAAACGAATCGTGCGGCCTTCGGCTTGAATATCCGCCAAATCGGTCAAGGAACTTCTGTGTGCTGCAGCGTCCGTCAGCGGACACGCCGTTGCTTTGAAAGTAAAGAGAACATCATCCACGGTGAAGGGATGGCCATCATGCCATTTCACGCCATCGCGGATAGTGATCGTATAGGTCAGGTGATCGGCGGATACCGTTGGTGGAGCTTCGGCGAGTAGCGGTTCGGTAACGTCCCAATCCTTCGTGTTGTACCCCATCAATAGTTCGTACACCTGGGAGTTCTTCGCACCCCACATCACATACTGAGCAACGGAGGAAACATAGTTCACTGGATTCAAGGTATCAGGCTCGGCTTCTAAACGAACAACTGCCCAGTCACCCGGTACGGGCTGCCCGGAATCGAAGGCTACACCTTCCCCATGTTCGGCAGGATGGCTGCATCCCGATACCAGGGTGAAGAGAACCAAAAAGAATGCAAATAATCGGCGCATCAGTTCCATCCAATCCTATGGCGAGTTCCAAAGGTCGCGTCATTATTACACGAGAGCGGAAGATACAATCCGTTTTTGCACCTGAGACTCGCGTATTGGCTGACGTGTTGGGAATGCGCTCAAGGGCGAGAGAGCCGGGATGCGAGGAGTTGCAAACCATCGAGTGTCAAATTGGGGTCAACGGTTTCGATGAGGCGAGTTTCTTGGCTAATGAATGGAGCCTGGCCGCCGGTTCCGATGACGCGAGTTTTCGATCCGAGTTCGTCCTTCATTCGAGTGATGATTCCATCAACCAGTGCGACATAGCCATAAACGAGCCCGCTTTGCATGCTCGTTATTGTGGAAGTACCGATTACGTTCGCAGGCTTTTGGATTTCTATCCTGGGCAGCTTCGCGGCATGCTCGTATAGCGCTTCGGCAGAAATGACGATTCCGGGAGCAATCACGCCGCCGCGATACTCACCGGCAGCAGTAATGGCGTCAAACGTGGTCGCCGTTCCGAAATCAACTACAATCGCAGGTTTCCCATATTTATGCAGAACAGCGACGGCATTGACGATGCGATCTGCGCCGACTTCTCGGGGATCATCGTAGAGAATGGGGATTCCGGCATTCTCATGCGTTACGAACATCGGCTTTACTGCAAAATATGCTGACGCCATCTCGTTTAGAACCGGGTCCAAGGGCGGAACGACTGAAGCAATAACCACACGCCGGATTCGCTTTGCCTCGATCCGCTCGAGCGAGAACAAATTTCGCAGCAAAATCCCGTATTCATCGACTGTGCGGTCCTTTTGGGTCGACAAACGCCAATGCATAACGAGCTGATCGCCCTCGTAAACGCCGAAGACGGTATTTGTATTCCCCAGATCAATTGCCAAGAGCACGATCACTCCCAGGCGACAACGTCGCCGCTGTATACCTCTTCCATCTGTCCGCCCTTTTGTTCGACGCGCAGCGCGCCAAGCGGATTCAAACCCCGCGTCACTCCGGCAATTTTGCGGACGCCATCATGAATCTCGATCTTACGGCCATTCGCAAAACTGGAGAAGCGCATCCACTGCTCGACGATTCCTCTCGGTCCTTTGCGTTCAAAATCCATGTAGATATTCTCGAACTCTTCGAAAAATTCCAAAAGAATCTCCAAACGCGACTGGATTCGTCCCGACGCTATACGAAGCGATGTGGCGCGACCCGCGATCTCTTCCGGCATCTTTTCGTGATTCACATTGATTCCAACACCTACGATCATCGTTTTGACCAGATCGACTTCGGCTTGGATCTCTGACAAGATCCCACAAAACTTTTTCCGGCCGACCAGCAAATCGTTCGGCCATTTAATGTCAATGTCCATGCCGGTGTATCGTTCGACCGCATTGTGCAGCGCGACCGCAGTTCCGAGAGTGAAAAGCGGCGCCAGACTTGGCGGGATCTTGGGAAACAAAATCAGCGAGGCATAAATGCCCGCCTCGCGCTCCGAATGCCAGCTGCGGCCCAATCTGCCACGGCCTGCGCTTTGCGTTTCTGCCAGTATGGCAGAGCCTTCATGAACTTTGCGTCCATGCGCGACCAGACGCGATGCGAACATGTTTGTCGAGTCGACGTCGTAAAAGTGATAGAGATTTCGTCCAATCAGCCTCGTGTGCAGCCGGGGTTTAATGAGTTGCGGCAACAGGACGTCCGGTAAGCGAACAAGACGGTATCCCGTGAAGAGCTCGCCCCGAATTTCGATACCTGCCTTGCGCAACTTGTCCACCCATCGCATCAGCGTCGAATGCGAAACTCCAAGATCCATTGCCAGTTTCTCACCGGATACCGCCAGAATTGGTTTCTGCGTTAATGCGAAGAGCAGCTCATCGAGCTTGCGATCCATGTTTATTGCGGTGTCACGCGCAGATGAATGTCTGCAGCAGGAACGGAATGTGTGAGGGCACCGATAGAAATATAGTCGACGCCCGCCTCAGCGAACTCGCGGACGGTTTCGAGCGTAATTCCACCTGAAGATTCAATCGGAATCTGCCCTGCCACAATTTCCATAGCCTTGCGCGTCTGCTCGGGAGTGAAGTTATCCAGAAGGACAACGTCGGCGCCTGCGCCTAGCGCATTGCGAAGTTCGTCGAAACTTCGGACTTCGATTTCGATTTTGACCAGGTGACCAAGACGACGGCGAGCCTCTTTAACGGCGTCTGCCACAGAGCGATGGAACGCCAGGTGATTGTTTTTAATGAGGACACCATCAAAGAGTCCCATCCTGTGATTCATACCTCCGCCACATGCAACGGCATATTTGTCTAGTATCCGGAGACCGGGCGCCGTCTTGCGCGTGTCAACAATCCGAGCACGCGTCCCGTTGACTCGATCCACATACTGACGAGTGAGGGTCGCAATGCCGCACATGCGCTGAAGCAAATTGAGGGAAGTACGTTCGACCGTCAGGATGGACCGCGCGGATCCGCGGATCTCGCCGAGCACGGTCCCGACAGGAGCAGCGGTGCCATCGGCGGTCACTTGCTCGAATTCAAGTTCCTGATCGACGAGCCGAACCATCTCTCCGGCGATCGGCGTGCCAGCGGTAACCAGCGGCTGCTTCGTGGTGAATCGTGCGGATGCGCGGGCGACGGAAGGTATGGTCGCCCGCGACGTGATATCACCGGAGCCGACATCTTCTCGAATCGCAGCAAGGAGCACGTCATGCAATAGCGTTAGTTCGATCGGGTTCATCGTCGTCAAGCATTTCAAATTCGAAATCCGAAATCGGAGATTGAACCGTCGAATTTCCATTTTCGGATTTCGAATTTGAGATGCAGGATTCGTCCAATTTCAAAATTTTAGCTACCCCAGCCTCTCCAGTGCCTCTCGCAATTTCGCTGCGCGATTTTGGTAATCCGCCGAGCGCCGCCGATTTTCGGCCACAACTTCTTCGGGAGCCCGCTCGACAAAACTCGCATCCGCGAGCTTGCGGTCGAGCTTGCTGATCTCCGCCTGTGTTTTTTCTATTTCCTTTTGAAGGCGGGTTCGCTCAGCCTGCACGTCAATCAGACCGGTGAGCGGCACTTCCAGGGCAAGGCCGCCGGCCACAGCCCGGGCCGCCAGTTTATCTCCGCTCAACTGTGGGACGATCTCCAGTTCGCTCACTTGCGCAAGTTTGAAAATGTATTCCCGTGCCTCAGACAGCAGTTTCACCTGCTCGCTGTCCGTCGTGGCGACCCTGACGCGCACCGTTACCTTTGGGTCGACGTTCATCTCACTACGGATGTTCCGCACCTTGGTCACAATTTCCTGGATCAGATCCATTTGCGATTCGAGGGACGCGTCCACGCACTCCGGCTCGAACTCCGGATAGGCCGCGATCACAATCGACTCACCTTTGTGTGGCAGGTTTTGCCAGAGCTCTTCCGTAATGAATGGCATCATCGGATGCAAGAGCCGCAACGCATTTTCGAACACGTACAGCAAGGTGGGTTTGGAGCGCTCAGGATGCAGCTTGATCATCTCCAAATACCAGTCGCAGAACTCATGCCAAAAGAACGAGTAGATGTGCCTGCTGCCCTCATGCAGGTTGTATTGTTCGAGTGAGCGGTTCACCTCGTCGGCGGACTTCGAAAGTCGCGACAAGATCCATCGATCCGCAATCGACAACTGCGACTGTTTCAGCTCGCCCCGCGCTGGCAGCCGATCAGACTCATCCACATACCGAAAAATGAATCGCGCGGCGTTCCAAATCTTTGTCGCGAATGCGCGATAACTTTCCAGCAAATCATCCGAGACAGATATATCCGTCCCCGGTGCCCCCATACGCGCGAGCGCGAAACGCACAGCATCTGTGCCAAAACGGTCACAGATTTCGAGCGGATCGACAACGTTGCCCTTCGACTTCGACATCTTTTGCCGCTCGGCATCCCGAATGATTCCGGTAATGTAGATGCCGTCGAACGGGACGTTATTCATGAACTTCAGCCCAAACATCATCATCCGGGCAACCCAAAAGAAAATGATGTCGTAGGCCGTAACGAGTAGTGTTGTGGGATAGAAGATTTTCAAGTCTTCCGTCTGGTCCGGCCAGCCTAGAGTGGAGAACGCCCACAGGCCCGAACTGAACCAGGTATCCAGAACGTCTTCGTCTTGTCTGACGTTGGAAGAATTGCACTGCGAACAGCGCTCGACGTCGGCACGAGAAACTATCATCGTGCCGCATTCATCGCAGTACCACGCCGGAATTCGATGCCCCCACCACAACTGGCGTGAAATGCACCAGTCTCGGATGTTTCGCATCCAATGAAAATAGCTATTGGCGAAATTCGCAGGAACGAACTGCGTTCGACCATCTTCAACTGCCGCGATGGCCGGATCTGCAAGCGGCTTCATGCGAGCGAACCACTGGGTCGACAGAAGCGGCTCCACAACCGTATTACAGCGTTGGCAGTGTCCCACATTGTGTTTAAGCGGTTCGGTGCGGGCCAATAAGCCTTGCGCTTCTAAATCGGCGAGCACACGCGCACGCGCCTCTGTCCGGTCAAGACCTTGATAGGGGCCGCCCGCCGCGGTAATCCTGGCATCTTCGTCAATAACACTGATTTGTGGCAGTCCATGCCGCTGTCCCATCTCAAAATCCGTTGGATCGTGGGCAGGCGTAACCTTGACGATACCGGTTCCGAATTCGATATCGACGGCGTCGTCTTCGATAAATGGGATCTCGCGATGTAGCAAGGGCAAAATAACCGAAGCACCCTTGTACTCGTTGTAGCGGCTGTCTTTCGGATTCACTGCAACAGCCGTATCGCCAAGCATGGTCTCCGGACGCGTAGTGGCAACTTCAACGTACGTGTTCAGACGGTCCTTCACCGGATATTTGAGGTAATAGAGCTTCGAATCGAGCGGCTGGGAAATAGTTTCAAGGTCCGATAACGCGGTTCGGCAGCGCGGGCACCAATTGATCAAACGCTTGCCGCGGTAGATGAGACCTTCCTCGTAAAGGCGCACGAAGACTTCGCGCACGGCGCGCGAAAGACCTTCGTCAAACGTGAACCTCTCGCGTGACCAGTCGCAAGAAGATCCGATGCGTCGGATCTGTTTGAGAATGATTCCTCCGTATTGCTCTTTCCATTCCCACACCCGCTGGACAAACTTTTCGCGTCCAAGATCGTGACGGGTGAGTCCTTCTTTTTGTAATTCGCGCTCAACAACGTTCTGTGTCGCAATACCGGCGTGATCCATACCCGGCAGCCACAGTGTGTTGAAGCCCTGCATTCGCTTTCGCCGTGCAATCACATCCTGAACGGTTTGGTTCAACATATGGCCCATATGAAGTGAACCAGTCACGTTCGGGGGTGGCATAACCATGACAAATGGCGGCCGATCGGATCTCACATCCGCGTGGAAGTAACCTTTGGACTCCCACCAGTTGTACCAACGCCCTTCGACTTCCTGAGAGTTGTATGTCTTCGGAAGTTCAGTTCTCATCGGCTTCGTTTCAATTCCTCTCGAACAATTTTTTCGGTGATGTCCGGCACGACTTCCCAAGCAATATTTTCGATCACCTGAGTGGAGATCTTTTTAATGACACGGTCCGCGATCCTGTCGATTTCTTGTTCCGTGATCGCCCTCATAGTGTCTTTTGGTTCTTCTTTAAAGATCGTCTTCAATCCTAGAAGGTCGTCCGACTCGCTTTGGGCCGCAGCAGGCGGTGCGGGTGCGGCTTCAGCCGGGACAGAGGGCTTCTCAACCACGGTGGTGTCCACTTGCGCTTTCTCCGCAGGACTCGCAACCGGGGGCGACGGCTCCGGACGAGTTGCGTCCTCTTGCTCTGGCAACAGGACTGAGTTCACAAGGTCGACCAGCGCGCCGGGTTCGAACGGTTTGGTAATGTTTGCAGTGGCACCCGCCTGCCTGGCACTCTCTTCATCGAAGGCGTCGAACGCCCCTACCAATAAGACGACTGGAGTTTTACCCAGTACAGGATGACTTCGTACGAACGAACATACTTGGTAGCCGTTCTGGCCGGGCATGTAGATGTCAGCCAGAACCACGCTAGGCCGCACTTCGTCGAACGCCTTGATGGCCGCCTCGCCGTGGCTGAATTCGATCACGTCGAAATCGGCATCGGCAAACGTCTGCTTAACGAGACGCCGAATCGTCGGGCTGTCATCTGCTAACAAAATGGTCCGTCGCATAATCGTTGTCGCTCCTGCCGGCTACTAAAAAAGGGCGGACAATGCGTCCGCCCTTTTTTATTTCGCCTTATCGCGCCGGCTCAGCGGGGTTTCTCCGGCTGCGGTTTGTTTACCACCGTAGGATCTATATTGAACGAATTGCTTCCACCAGTGGTTGCGCCAGCCCCGCTGGACCCTTGACTACTGCTGCCTCCCACAGTTGTTGCAGCAGCGGCCTCAGCAGGTTCCTCAATCGCCGCAGTCGAAGCCGCATTGGTATTGGTTGGCACGGATGGACGTGGCTTGAACATGCCGAGCATCTTTCCGACGGCATTTCGGTCTTCACGCAATGCTTGCTGCGGGCGCTCCAAGGCCGCGGGAGTCGGTTCCGGAATTGGCTGATCGAGAGCAACCAACCTGCGCTTTGCGTCGCCGACTTTTTCCGAAAATGGATGTTCCGCAACGATCCGGGCAAAGTAGATAGCCGACTCCTGGTCGTTCCCTGTGTGCCGCAAAGCTTCGCCGAGGTTAAACAGCGACTCCGGCAGCTTCGAATAGTCCGGGTATTTCGTCATCACTTCTTTGTAACGACTCATCGCGGCCGGATAATCTCTGCGAAGGAGATAAAAATTAGCCACGCCGTTCACGCCATCAGCGAGGACCTCCTGAACGGCACGTAATTTTAGCTTTGCCTCATCAAGGAGGTCGCTGTCGGGATACGAATCGATCATCGTCTTCAGCTCAATTTCAGCGAGCTTTGTTTGAGTATTATCCCGATCTGCCTTCTCCATTCTCCGGATATGAGTCATTGCGATTTTCAACTGAGCATCATCAGCCAACTCACTCGTCGGAAAGAACGTAATGTAGTCTTTGAATTCGTTCTCGGCTTGACTCAGGGAGGAGGACGAACTCTCCTTATAAAAGGACTCCGCCATTGCGTACTTTGCCTGGGGTAAGTATTCGCTGTCCGGATATGTATTAATCAGCGTCTGCAGCGTAAGGCGGGAAACCGTGAACTTGTTTTTCTTCAGATCACGCATCGCCCGCTCAAAAAGGACGCGATCAGGCTCGTTCAGGGTATTCACCGGAGCGTCGGTGGCGACTTTTTTGCCGCCACAAGCAAACAGAAGTAAAAACAATGGCAAACCTATGAAAAACTTCCTCATTCTACCTCTACACATCCAAAGGCTCAGCTGAGTGGGGCGCTAAATGTACCCCCGATCATAACGAACTGACCCGGCTATTTCCAGCAGTTCCTTGACCTTCCGCGCCGGATCAGCATCATGAAAAACCGCCGATCCAGCTACGAGAACCTCAGCGCCGGCCCGGACAACATCTGGAATCGTGTTTGTGTCAATCCCGCCATCCACCTCGATGACACACCGGTGATTCCCTTCGTCGATAAGCTTCCGGGCGCGCCGGATCTTCTCGATGGTGTACGGAATGAACTTTTGGCCGCCGAAACCTGGATTCACTGTCATGATGAGCAACATGTCGGCCAAACCGAGAGCATATTCAACAGCCGCAACGGGAGTCGCTGGATTGATAGAGACTCCAGCCAAAACGTTTTGTGAGCGGATGAAATTGAGGGTGCGGTCCAGGTGGACTGTAGCCTCGACGTGGACGGTGACAATTCTGGCACCTGCCTGGACGAAAGCTGGGATGTAACGGTCCGGATCGGTGATCATGAGGTGAACGTCGAGCGGCAATTTTGTCGCTTTGCTAAGCGATTGGACGACAGGGGGACCAATGGTGATGTTTGGCACAAAATGGCCGTCCATTACGTCCACATGAAGCAGTTGCGCGCCGGCTCCCTCGACCTTGCGAATCTCCTCGCCAAGTGCAGCAAAATTTGCGGATAAGATAGAGGGCGCAATTCGAACGTTCACTGGCTCACATCCAGCGAAATAACGTCTGATTTGGTCAACCGATATCCCGCTTGGGGTTTCTGCTGAATGACAACCCCGGATTCCACTCCTGGATAGTTTCTGAAGTTCATCTTCCCTATATGAAAGCCTTCATTTCGGGCACGAGAAGCGGCCAACTCCGCCGGCTTTCCGATAAAGTCCGGCATGACGAAATATTGGGCCGGCGCCCCCAACGAAATCAGAATGTTCACGGATGGATCGGTTCCCTCTTGTGTACCTGGTTGCGGTGACTGGTACACCACCGTTGACGCATCCCCTTCCAAGGTATGCGTGTAAAGCGTGTTTCCCAAACTTAGACGCCTCTGGCTCAACGTCAGTTGTGCCGCGCGAAGGCTCGTTCCGATCAAGTTCGGAACGGCGAATCGACGCTGGCCAAGTGACAGGAGCACTTTTACGGTGCGGTCCGTCTTAATACGGGTACCGCTCGTGGGATCCTGCGCTAAGACCTTGCCCTCCGAGACGTCTGCGCTGAACTGCGAACTGGACACTTTCAAACGTAGTCCCTGGGTCTTGAGGATTTGCTCCGCCTCATCTTTAGTTTTTCCGCTGAGAGCAGGCACCTCAACTTCGCGTCCTCGAATCGCGAATCGCATTGCCGTGAGTGCACTCAACACGGTTGCGACTGCAAGGATTGCGATCATAAGGGTGATGCTGGACCACCGTGTAAACTGATTTTCTGACTTTGCCGACTCGCCATGCGACTCGATTTCAGGCTCAGACATCTCGCTCAATTATCCACCAGGGTTTCGAATTTTTCATCAGCTTGGATGCGAGCGCCATTCGCGAAGTCGGCGCCCGAGACAGGTTTTCGGTTTTGAGGTTGGATGGTTAAAATCTCCAGCAAAGTGCCGTCGCCGCACGTGACGTTTAGCGTACCCTTTGAAAGGACCAGCGTCCCTGCACTCCGGGATGACTTCGCTGTCTGAAGCCTCCGAGTCTTTAGAATCTTGCAAATTGAACCCCGAAATCTGGTCACAGTACCCGGCCACGGATTAAAGGCTCGGATGCGATTATGAAGCTCCCCCGCAGGTTTGGCCCAATTCAAATTTCCATCTTGCTTCTTGAGAGTTGGGGCGAAAGTTGCTTTCGACGAATCCTGAGGTTGCGGTTTGAGCGTCCCATCGAGGACCCCCTGCAACGTACGGAGCATCAAGGGACCGCCGATCTCTGCCAACCTGTTGTAGAGCTGAGGCGTAGTCTCATCGGGACCGATCGCCGTCTCGTCCCTGAGATAAACACCACCCGTGTCCACACCTTCATCCAGCAACATCGAACAGACGCCGGTCTCCTCTTCGCCATTCGCAATCGCCCAATGTACGGGAGCCGCACCTCGGTACTTGGGAAGAAGCGACCCATGCAGGTTGAGGCATCCGAAGCGGGGATATTGAAGAATCCATGGTGGAAGTATTTTGCCGTACGCCACGACAACGATCATTTCCGGAGCTAAAGCTGAAACCAGTTCCCTGGTTTCAGCACTCTTTAGCGATGCTGGCTGGTAGACGGGCAGCTTGAGATCGTAGGCACGCTTCTTGACCGGAGTACCTTCCAGCGATTGTCCTCGCCCCGTCGGTTTGTCTGGCTGCGTAATAACGCCAGTTATGGGATATCCCACTTCAAATAAATGATTCAGCGTGGGCAGGGCGAAGCTCGCGCTCCCCATGAACGTCAGCTTTATTCCCACTTTCCTTGGCGCATGAGTTTTTTGATCCGGCGTTTGATCATGTCGCGCTTGACGAAGCTGATGTGATCGAGGAAGAACTTTCCATTGAGGTGGTCCATTTCGTGACAGAAGGCGCGAGCGAGCAGATCTGTGGCTTCCAGAATGATCTCTTTGCCGTTTAAGTCGGATCCACGCAGAACGAGTTTTTTTGGGCGCAGCACATTCGCGGAAAAGCCAGGAATACTCAGGCAACCCTCTTCCTCAAACTGCTCCCCGTCAGCAACGACAATCTCGGGATTCAGGATCGTGAAAAGATGGTCTTTCTTTTCGCCGCTTGTGGTGTCGGTCACCAGGATGCGTTTCGGCACGCCGACCTGAGGGGCTGCCAGGCCTACGCCGGGGGCCTTGTACATCGTCTCGATCATGTCGTGGACGAGCTTTACCTCCGCGTCGGTTATGTTTGTAATTGGTTCCGATTGCTGCTCGAGCACTTCGGATCCCCACAGGACAATCGGCCGAATCATACGTTCATCTTAACATTGTGGCGTGGCATATTCCCCAGCCTTGCATGTACCCGGACCCATTAGTCAATACTCGCGAAGCTGTTGCAAATACCCGTCGTAATTCCGCTTCGTTTCCTGTATCGAATCGCCCCCAAACTTTTCAAGGAATGCTCCTGCCAGCACTAACGCCACCATGGCTTCGCCAATAACACCTGCCGCCGGCACAGTACACGTATCGGACCGCTCGTGCTGCGCCAGGAAAGGTTCTTTAGAGATCATGTCTACGGATCGCAGCGCTTTCTTAAGAGTCGGAATTGGTTTGAGGTATCCCACGACTCGCACTTCTTCGCCGTTGGTAATTCCCCCTTCGATACCTCCGGCGCGATTGGACAAATGATAGAAATGCCGCTCCGCCGTATCATAGGCGATCTCGTCGTGCGCGTTGGACCCGCGAGCATATGCGATTCGGACTCCTTGACCGATTTCGACTGCTTTTACCGCATTGACACACATAATGGCTTGAGCCAAACGACCATCCAGGCGTGTATCCCAGCTGGTGTGAGAGCCCAAACCGAGAGGTACTCCACGGGCCACAACTTCAAACGTTCCGCCGATTGTATCGCCGTCCTTTTGGGCCTTCTCGATTTCGCGAACCATGTTCCCTGCCAAATCCGGAAGGACGCAGCGGACGACGTCATCATCGCGAATTGCTTCAAGCTGCTCCCACGAAACAACAAAATCGTCCGGAATTCGGACTGGTCCTATGGCAGTCGTATGGCTCAGGACGTCCACGCCGAAATAACGAAGAAAAACCTTTGCCAATCCACCGCACGCGACCCGCGCAGCCGTTTCGCGTGCGCTGGATCGTTCCAGAATGTTCCTGGCATCGGTATGGTCGTATTTTAGCGAACCCGCAAGGTCGGTATGACCGGGGCGTGGCCTCGTCACGCGGCGCTTGGTGGCAGCATCGTTCAGAACCTCCCGAGCCGCCATGACTTCTTCCCAGTTCGGCCAGTCACGATTTTCGATCATCATCGCGATCGGGCTGCCGATGGTCTTTCCATGCCGCACACCCGAGAGGAAACGAATCTCATCCTTCTCGATTTTCATCCGTCCGCCGCGCCCGTATCCGCCCTGACGGCGCTTCAATTCATGATTGATGAACTCAAAATCGATTGGCAGGTGCGCTGGAATGCCCTCGACGAGGGCGGTCAAGGCAGGGCCGTGGGATTCCCCCGCCGTTCGGAAGCTCAACATTCGTCGAGTATAACAGCGGAAAATAGGGCGGCGAGTCGTTTTCTGGTACGATGGCCAGCGATGCCATTGTCCGCGAAAGCTGCCGTGAAGGAAGTACAAGAGTTCGCCTTCCTGACCGGTAAAACTTTCGCTTCCATGTTCCAGCGCCCCTTCTACGTACGGGACATCCTGATGCAGATGGATCACATTGGCGTCGGATCGCTAACCGTCGTAATGCTAACCGGCTTTTTTACGGGAGCCGTTCTCACCTTGCAGACATCAAAGACCCTTTCACAATTCGGAGCAGTTGGCTTTACCGGTGGCCTGGTTTCGGTTGCCCTGGTGCGTGAATTGGGACCGGTGCTCGCTTCGTTGATGGTTGCGGGGCGCGTGGGGTCGGGCATGGCCTCGGAGTTAGGCTCGATGCTGGTAACCGAACAGATCAACGCCATGCGGGCGCTCGGTACAGACCCTATCAAGAAGTTGGTGGTGCCCCGCGTTTTGGGCACAATCGCCATGCTGCCGGTGCTTACGATAGTTGCGGATGCCATTGGCGTTTTTGGCGGGCTTGCGATAGCCCTGTCGGTCCTTCACATTACGGCGAATCTGTATCTTAACCGAGCGTGGGATGCATTGAATTATATGGATCTTTTCGGAGGGTTGCTGAAGCCGCTGGTTTTTGGAGCGACGCTGTCAATTGTTAGTTGTTACTGTGGATTGCGGACTCATGGAGGCACACAAGGTGTGGGACGATCCACGACCCAGGCCGTAGTGGGGTCTTCGGTCCTGATACTCGTCTTCGACCTCTTTTTGACGCGTTTGATACTGGCGTATACGCGATGAACGACCCTGTTCTCGAGCTCAAAGATGTCGTCAAGTTTTACTCCGGCGACAAGCCCGTTCTTAACGGTGTGTCCTTCCGCCTCTATCGAGGCGAAACAAAGATCATCATCGGCGAGAGCGGATCGGGAAAATCCACAATTCTGAAGCTGATTATGGGGCTCGACAAACCGGACGAGGGACGCATTCTTGTTGAGGGAGAAGATATCACTCAAATGGACGAGCAACAGCTCGTGCGCGTTCGGCAAAAAGTCGGAATGGTCTTTCAAGAGTCGGCGCTTTTCGACTCGCTCACGGTCCGCGAAAACGTTGCTTATCGATTGTATGAGTTGGGTGTGCATGAAGACGAAATCGAAGCCAAGGTTCGTGAGAGTTTAGGGTTTGTGGGTTTGGAAGACGCAATCGAGAAGATGCCGGCAGAGCTCTCAGGGGGCATGAAACGCCGGGTTGCTCTTGCACGTGCCCTCATCAGCGAACCCGGCATCATGCTCTACGACGAGCCGACGGCAGGGCTGGATCCGATCACTTCGAAGAGGATAAACGAGCTCATTATTGCGTTGCGGGACATAAAAAGCGTAACAGGTGTATTCGTCACTCACCGCATGCGCGATGCATTCACCCTTTCCACAGAATATGCGACCAATGGCGATGGCCGAATCCGCTTCCATACCGAAGACAACTTTCTTTGCATTGCCAACACGCGTTTCCTGATGCTGCGCGATGGAAGGATCGTTTTCGAAGGGCCTGATGAAATGCTTCGCCGATCGCGAGACGAATACATCAAACGATTCTTGCAGTAATTCAGGAGAGAGGAGAACCAAGCATATGGCGCAACGTCGGTCGCTCACTTGGACTGAACTCCGAGTGGGAATTCTTGTCATCACCAGCTTCGCATTACTTGCGCTCGCGATTTTCTATGTCAGCGGTCAATCCGGTTTTTTTGTGAAGAAATACACGCTCAAAGCTTATTTCCAAAATGCGAACAACCTCAGGAGCGGCGCAGAGGTTTCGCTGGAAGGCGTGACGATAGGCAACGTTGACGACGTTGTGGTTTCAAAGGAAACAGATCCACAGAAAGCAGTGGAAGCAACCTTGAAAGTGGACGAAACATACAAAGACTTCATCCGAACGGACTCGAAGATCAGCATCTCTACGATCGGGTTACTGGGGGACAGCAAGATTGACATTACGCGTGGTACGCCAGCTGGAATGGTCATCCCGGATGGGGGCTTCATTCAAGGCAGTGAAGAAGGCGACATCCGAAAGATCGTACAAGGCACGAACGACTTTATCGCCAATCTTCAGGTTCTCAGCGAAGACTTCAAGAAAATTACGGATCGCCTCGACCGCGGTGAAGGTACGCTCGGAAAATTTCTAACCGATACCGCTATCTACGACAATGCCAACGCTGCCGCACGTGAGCTCAACATCCTGGTTCGTGATGCCCGCAGCGGGCCGGGTACCATGGGAAGGCTGATCTCCGACGACGCGGTGTATAGAAAAGTTACTGAAATCGAAGATCACATCGACGCCCTCGTCGCGAAAATCGAACACGGCGACGGCACGGCGGGCAAATTCGTGAACGACCCCTCGCTTTACAACAGAATGGACGGTCTCACGGCCAGACTTCAAACCATTACGGACCGGCTCGACCGCGGCGAAGGCACGTTCGGGAAGCTCCTTACCGACGACAAGCTGTATACCGATTTGAGCGGCGGAGTGACGAAATTCAACGCCCTTCTCGATTCGATTCAGAACGGCGAGGGCTCTGCCGGCAAGTTCGTGAAGGATCCGACAATGTACAACAGCTTCAATCAGACGGCGTCTGAGATTCAAAAACTGTTGTACGATTTTAGGCAGAACCCGAAGAAATTCTTAACCATTAACTTTAAGCTCTTTTAAAAACCATGAGTTCAGACATTAAGAAAAAACTCGAAGACGAAATTCATGCTCTCGAGAAGGAGTTACGGGAAGAACTACCCAAGGCATTGAAGACTGCCGCTGCGCTGGGCGATCTCAGCGAAAACGCCGATTATTCGGCGGCACGTGAGCGGCAGGATTTTGTACGAGTCAGGCTCGGCCAGCTAAAGCAGCGGCTGGCGGATCTTTCCATGATCAACTTTGATAAAATTCCGCGCGACCGTATTTCTCTAGGGTCGAAGGTTGTACTGCTGGATGTTGATAAGAACGAGGAAATAACGTACAAACTCGTCACGAGCGAAGATGCTAATGCGCCGGAAGGCCTGATCTCGACCACTTCTCCGATTGGCCGAAGTCTGCTGAATAAGCGCGAAGGTGACACGGTTGAAGTGAAGATTCCATCGGGCACACGCACGTTCGAGATCATCAGCTTCACCACCATGCATGACAATGTCTGAAGAACGGCAATCCATTACGGGCCGGATTGGAGCCGGCGGCAAGCGCGTTGTGGATTCCATCGTCAATTTGCTCGCGAGACTTCGCGTACACCCGAACATTCTCACGATCGTGGGGATGCTTATCAACATCGTGGCGATGGTTTTGTTTGCAAAGGGGATCTTTACGTGGGCGGCGCTCGTAATCGTCTTCGCCGGCATTTTCGATATCGTCGACGGAGAAGTTGCGCGACGTACAAAGCGCGTGACGAAGTTCGGCGCCTTTTTTGATTCTGTGATCGACCGCTACTCCGACTTGCTTCTTCTCCTCGGCCTGATCATCTGGTACGCAAAGATCAATCGGATCTTTTATGTCGGGTTGACTGGTCTCGTGCTCATCGGTTCCGTTTTAACGAGCTACACGCGAGCGCGTGCCGAGTCCCTGATTCCTGCCTGCAAAGTGGGCTTCCTGGAAAGACCTGAGCGAATCGTGCTTTTGATTATCGGCGCGTTGTGGGATCGGATGGCGCTGGTGCTATGGGTCATGGCGATTCTCTCGAACTGGACTGTTTCTCAACGTATCTGGTACACGTGGCGAGAGCTTTCAGCCGTTGAACGTGAGGAACACGTCACATCTTGATGACGCGAACATCTTTCGGGATTTTTAGATCGAATGTGGAATCTGGAATGTTCGTGTTCAGCTTGGCATTCGAATACTTAAGCAGAAAATAGTCGCCGGTGCTTTCCGTCACTTTTAATTGGACCGCAACCCACTTCTGCTGGTCCATCCACATCCGGACCTCTTTGATCGAGGAATGCTTCGGTTTCAGTTCGAGAACCGTTGCCTTCTTACCATCAATGGACTCGTCGCCGACTATGGCCACATCGAAGTTTTTCTTCAGGTCCTGACTCGATTGGCCGAATCCGAGAGCCATGAACATTTCCAGCAAATCCTTATGCTCACCGAGCGATGCTTCTTGGACTTGTTTCAAATTCGGCGTGTACAGCTGCATTTTCCCTTTATCAACCAAAGCAAACTGGGACATCGGCTTGACTATTTCCAGTTTGACCCGCGGCTCGGTTCCGCGCTTCATGTAATAGAACTTACCTGAGGCGATGTCCTTGTCGTTTACCAAGACGGTCACATGGGTACGCTCGATGTCCGCCTGAACTGAGCGGAAGGTTTTCGCGACCTCATCCATTTTTGCGAGCGCTTGATCCAGGGTGAAAGTCCCCTGCGAGTGCAGATCAGGAACTAGCCACAAAAAGCACAAGAGGCATAAAAGTTTTGCTCCCTTTGTGCTTCTTGCGACTGATTTCTTGGTCTTCATTTGCGAACTACCTCTCAATCCAGATCGAATAAGCAACAAGGGCGCCGGACGCATCATACACAGGCTCTGTGTGAGAGATCGTAACGGCCTCGCCGAGCGATGCTTTCAAGCGATCCACCGCATCTTGCTCCGTTTTAACTTTGACGATCCAGACAGGGTGTCCGTCATCATCTCTGGTTTGGCGTATTGTCTCGTCCGAAGGCACTCGCATGAAATCGGGCCGGTCATTGAAGGCAGACGAAGGCCAGAGGAAGATAAGCGCGAGAATGACGATACAGATCACGTCGTAAGGCCGGGATCCTCGCTCAAAAGACCATAAGAGATACTTCTTCATACACTGCGCGCAGGCTGTGCCAGTTCGCTTTCAGTGTCCGGGTACGGGTCGTTATCGCTAACGATCACACCGTCGCGCATCTCGATCAGCCGGTCGGTGAAGGTCACCAGTTCAGGATTGTGAGTGACGAGAATGATCGTTTGTTTGAGCTTCCGATTCAGTTCCCGGAACATATTTAGAACGATTTCGGAGTTCTTAGAGTCCAAATTGCCGGTTGGCTCATCAGCCAGGACGATTACCGGCTTTTTCGCCACCGCCCGTGCGATCGCGACTCGCTGTTGTTCCCCACCGGAAAGTTCTGCCGGCTTGCGCCCCATTTTGTCTTCAATCTTCAGCATTTGAATCAGTTGAACGAGGTATTCGTCGCGCCTGGTGGTGTCGCCGTGAATATGGCGGGCAACATCGATATTGGCGCCCGCGGTCAACGTCGGGAGAAGATTGAATTTTTGAAACACAAATCCGATCTTCTCCCGTCGGATACTTGTCAGACCGGCATCACTCATCTCTCCGATGTTGCGGCCGTCGATAAAGACCTTTCCCACTGTCGGCTTCATCATTGCGCCCAGAAGGTGCATCAGTGTCGATTTGCCGCAGCCGGACGGCCCCATGATGGCGGTAAGTTCACCTTCACGTATCCGGAGATTTATTCCGCGTAGAGCTTCGACGTCGATTTTCCCGATTTTGTACGTCTTTCGGAGATCGACGGCCTCTAATAAGATTTTCATTGGTAAAACCCAATCTTACAAGTTTGTATCACAAACCCTATTCGTACGCGAGCGCTTCAACTGGATCCTGGGCCGCTGCCTTCACCGAAGGATAGAAGGAACCGATTAGCCCGCTCAGGAGCGCAAACAGCGAACCTCTGAGAATCCAATCCCATGTGATGTCTACGACGAGCGTGGGAAATACTCCCGTCAAAACGTTGCGAATAACAAAACTCGAAATAATCCCGACAACAATACCGATGAGGCATATAAAACCCGACTCTTCGAAAATCAGGCGAATGATGAAAAGCTTCGATGCTCCCAACGATCTGAGAATACCTATCTCGCGAGTGCGCTCGGTGATCGTCGTGTACATCGATAAGAAAATCACCAACACACCCACGCAGAGCGAAATGATAACCACAGCATTAATGAACGCTCCGAGCCCTGGAATATTTGATGTTGTCATCAGCGATTCCAGGTCCTTGACATCGCGCACGGTATACCCCGGCAGCAGTCGATTGATCTCGGCAAGTGCTTGTTTAGTCTGATCAGGACTCTTCAGCTTCACGTAGAAGAGCGATGCTTTGTCGGACTGGCCTGTAAGCTCCTTAACAGCATCGAATGACATAAAAACACGGGCACCCTTTCCATGTTCGACAATGCCCGTGACCTTAAAAGCATGGTTGAGTAGCTGTACCTGTTGTCCGACGTTGGCGCGCCGGGCTTTGGCCCATAGATCGTCAACAACGATTTCATCTGCCGCCTCAAACATGCGGCCTTCATGCCAAATGAAGCCGCCACTTACGGCGTTGAAGCTAGCCGGATCGACTCCGAACACAACCTCTACTCCGTCGCTCGAGTTAACCTGGACTTGAACTGGTGCAACCGCCTGTACGGAAGGAAGCTTTCGGATTTCGTCCCCAAGCGATCGCGGCATTGGAGTATTGCTTAGCGCCAGGAACAACGACGAGTTGGGTGGCTGAACCATAATTTCCGCACCAACGCCCGCTGTCCGTTTAGCAGTCTCGTTTGCTATTCCGGTTGTCAGCCCGACGATGACCAATATCAATATGACTTCAAGGGTGACGGCCAGAATACTGACAATCGTTCGGACAGGTCGTGCACGAAGTCCGGCAATGATGATTTGGCTGTTCATGTGACTTAGTGCCCCGCTTGTACGAGCTCTGCCCCTTCCGGACGAGGCAAATTAAAAACAGCGGCGTCTAATTTCTCATTCAACGATGTTTGCTGAAATGTCATCTTCACGGTTAAAGCCTCAACGGGCCTGCGGATCGTCACAACATCGGGAAAATCGATTCCGTCATGCATGTGATAGTTTTGGTAGTCTGCCTCGGTCTCAAGCCTTCCTTCTTTTCCAAATACTTGCTTACGTGCTACTTGCAAATCGGTTCGATCGATCCATATCTTCTCAAGGACCTCGGCATCCGATTTCGACGTATCGATAAAGCTAAAAACGTAATAGCTGTGAATACCTTCCACTGCCTCTTCGAAGGAATTGCTTACACTCTTCTGGTCGATATGACGCTTGATATCCACAAAAAGCCCGTCCAAAAACATCTGCGGCCGGAGATCCCCAAGGGAGCTCTGGGAAGTTGCCGGTTCATTCACATCGCGGATGGCAAACTGATTCTTGATTGGAATGGAAATGCGATACTGTTGACCATCCGACACCATAATTGCAACAGTGGTCAACACGATCGGCAACTGTACCTGTATCCGGATACGCGACGGACGCTCGACGAAAACGTAGCCTCTAGTCTGGCGATACTGATCCAACACGCCAGGCTTGGTTCCGCCACGTGTTAGATCGAGCGTGACTGTCCCCTTCAGTGTTTGAACAGGCTCGCTATGTTCCAGAAGTTTCTGAAATAGCTCGGCCCTCGTGGCAGACTTCGCAGGCAACGGCCGCTGGTCCTGCGGAACGACGATCGTCTTCTTGATGCAGCTAGTAAGAACTAGCAACAGCAAAATAAGACAGGCTTGAAATCTTCGAATCTTCCTTTGTTTCACGCTTCACTGCTTCGAACTCGGCGGCGTGCGAAAGAGATATAAACGAGCCCGGTTAGCAAAATGATGGCTGCAACTGCGATTCCGATCTTGCCATAATTCTTCTGAACGAATTGAATAGCTGCCGGGCCATACACCACCGCTAGAATTCCCTCCGAAAAATATCGGATACCTCGACCAATGACGACTGCAATTAAGAATTTCGGCCACGAAATGCCAAAAGTACCTGCCGACAAAACAAAAACCTTGAACGGAGTGGGAGGCGGCAGGAGGGAAGGTATGATGACGGCAAGAATTCCATGGCGCTGATACCATCCTTGCACTTTCGCTAAGCGCTCGCCCGCAAACGTCTTTCGGAGAAACGCCTCGCCACCTTTTCGACCAATGGCGTACAGCAATGAACAACCAATAATCGATCCTATCGTGGTGAAGAGAGCGAACTTCACCATGCTATGCGGTTCGTTGATCGCGAACGTCATTATTAACAGGTCGTTAACCTCGGGTAACGACAAAAATGACGAGTCGCACATTGCCAATACCATTAGGCCGAAAGGCCCATAAGGCAGTAACGTATTGCGGAGCCAGCTTGATAATGCTTCAAGGTCCATGAAAGGTTTTTGTTGGGGGAATCAACGGTCTAAGTTCGAACGATGCACACCGAGGACCGTGTCGCAACCGAGCAAACGAGTCTAGCATGCCCGGCAGTACCCCTTCCTTAAATTTACCTTCGGCCGGGACTCATCGACACATAAAATGCACAACTACACCGAAAATTTCGGGAGCAAGAGGCACTTATGAGACCCATTCTTCAGACAACTGTATTAGCCGCCGTGTTGATCCTCCCGCTGCAGCAGTTCCCGCGCGATCCCCTGAAGGACATGCAGAAGCGCGCTGAGAAGGAAGCTACCGAGAAGAATTACAAAGAACTTAAAGACGCAGCGACGGAATTAGCCGACGTCAGCAAACAAATGAGCGCTGAGATCGATGAGGCCGGAAAGGACGTCATATCGGCCCGTATTTTTGAAAGGCTCGACAAAATCGAGAAACTTGCAAAACGAATACGCGAAAAGGCCAAAGGTTCGTCCGCGTCAGTCCCGAAAGTCAACTAGCGGCCGTTTTGTACAAAATGCGGCCGACCTGGCGCCTTCTTGGATTTTCCCGTGGACACGACCAAAAAGTCTGAGTTATAAAAGCACAAGATTTTGGCACAACGTGGTGCCGGGCGGACCGACGACGAAGTCTTCGATTTAGTTTTAAATCGAGGGCTTTTTTTGTTTTATGGCAGAATGTTGGCCGTTTTCTCTGCCGCGGAATCATTAAACACAATTTGGGCTTCGAGGAAAAAAAATGATTTCTAAAGAGATTTTTCAGACGATCAAAGATAAAGATGTCAAATTCGTCGACTTGCGCTTTACCGACACACGAGGCAAGGAACAGCATGTGAGCGTGCCAGTCAAAGCATTCGGGCCGGAGAAGTTCGAGTCCGGCCATGCTTTCGACGGTTCTTCCATAGCAGGATGGAAAGGAATTCAGGCTTCCGACATGTTGTTGTTGCCGGATCCGAACTCCTCCTTTATCGATCCATTTCTGGAACACACGACCTTGGCAGTCACATGCGATGTGATCGAACCCTCGGATATGAAAGGCTATGACCGCGATCCGCGCTCGATCGCTAAACGGGCCGACGCCTACCTCAAATCAACAGGTTTGGGTGATACCGCTTATTTCGGTCCCGAGCCGGAGTTTTTCATTTTCGACGCGGTCGAGTGGTCTGTCGACATGTCGGGTTCCTACGTGAAGATCTTCTCCGAAGAAGCAGCTTGGGCAACGGGTCAAACCTTCGCGGGCGGCAATAAGGGACATCGTCCTGCCGTAAAGGGTGGGTACTTCCCGGTTCCTCCCGTCGATTCTTTACAGAACATCCGGTCGGCGATAGCAACCGCGTTGGAACAAATGGGCGTAATTGTCGAGGTGCATCACCACGAAGTCGCCGCAGCCGGTCAAAATGAAATCGGGACGAAATTCGCTCCGCTGGTACAACGCGCCGACTGGCTCATGAGGTTGAAGTATGCCGTGCACAACGTTTCGGCAAAATATGGCAAAACCGCGACCTTCATGCCCAAGCCCATTGTCGGGGATAACGGTTCCGGAATGCACGTGCACCAATCCATATGGAAAGGCGAACAGAATCTTTTTGCAGGCGACGGCTACGCAGGGCTTTCCGAATTCGCCGTCTATTACATTGGCGGCGTCATCAAACACGCCAAGGCGCTCAATGCGATCACGAATCCTGGTACGAACTCTTACAAACGTCTCGTACCCGGTTTCGAAGCCCCGATCAACCTTGCCTATTCCGCTCGCAACCGGTCTGCCGCTGTGCGTATTCCCTACGTCAATAGCCCGAAGGCGCGGCGTATCGAAGTCCGGTTTCCCGATCCAACCACGAATCCGTACCTCGCCTTCACTGCGATGATGATGGCCGGTTTGGACGGCGTTCAGAACAAGATTCATCCGGGCGAACCGATGGACAAGAATCTGTATGATCTGGCACCCGAAGAGGCGAAGGACATTCCACATCCATGCGCATCGCTCGATGAAGCACTCTCCGCTTTGGACAAGGACAGAGGGTTCCTAACGAAAGGTGGCGTCTTCAGCGACGACATGATCGATGCATATATCGACTTGAAGATGGAAGAAGTCACGCGGTTCCGTATGACGACGCATCCGGTCGAGTTCGATATGTATTACAGCTTGTAAAAAAACACGGCTACAAAAAGCACAAAAGGCACAAAAGAATTAACGAATTCTTTTGTGCCTTTTGTGCTTTTTGTGGCCTTCCCTTTCACATCACCGCAACGCTAACCGCGTCTTGCGATCCTGCTCCGCCTTGACAACCGGCCCGAACAGCTTTTCGAAATACCCTTCTTTCACCAGGCGATCGACGGTTCCATTGTCTACAGCTCTGCGATAGTCCACGGCTTTCATCGAGGCAGCCAACTGAGGGTCAGACTGCTGCTCGATGACCGACGTGAAGGCCGGTGCCAAAACGTATGGGACGCGCTCAAACAGGTTTCCTTTTGCGTAAATATCGTAAAACCGTTCGACATCCTCACGTGACTGCGGATCATAGACCTGATATGCCTTCACAGCGAATGGCTTGTCGTCATAGAAACGTTTGATCGCCTCGGCGTGAGCCTTAATCAACAGCTCGGGCAACCTCGGATTCGAGGTGATCGTGCTCTTCTTCATCAGATACATGGTTGAGGCGAAAATATCGTCATAGTCTGCAAGATTCGCCAGAGTCTTATACCCTGTCGTCTCGAGTTTGAAGTAAGCAGGCGCCGTCAGGAGCGTTGCATCGACCCGGCCGCTCTGCAATGCTCCCACACGACCATTCACATCAGTACCGATGGGGACCCACTGCACATCGCGAGAGCTCAGTCCAAACTTTTTAAGAAGAGCAATCCCGTAATTGTACGGAGGATCGCCGAGTTGGCTGACGGCGATGCGCTTGCCCTTAAGATCCTTGACGGTACTAAACTCCTTGCGTGCCACTAACGCAAAAACCGCCTTACTCAGGGAATTCCCTATCATAACGAGCGAATTATCCTTAGCGCTCGCCTGCATCGCCGATTCGAGTGAATAACTCGTCATCTGAGCTTCGCCGCTGATCACCATTGCCACTCCCGCTGGGTGATTCGCGAACACCAGGGAGGCATCGAGGCCGTATTTCTGGTAATACCCGCCTTCTTTTGCGATGAACAGAGGCCAGGACGCGCCACTTCTCGTTGGAAAATTGATGATGATTTTCTGCGGTTGTTGTAGCAGAAAGCTCGCGGTAACCAGGATCACTAATGTTATTCGAGAGATCATGTCGCCTCCGATGCGCGCTCAGGCGTCCCCCCAAACTTTTCGGGCCGTATCCACTACAAGCTGCAGTTTTCGCCACTGCTCGTCTTCTGTGAGTAGGTTGCCCTCCATCGTCGATGCGAAGCCGCATTGCGGACTTAGAGCGAGGTTCTCGATCGCCATGTAGCGGCCGGCTTCATCGATTCGTCGCACAAGATCTTCTTGCTTCTCGAGGAGAGGGAGCTTGCTGCTCACCAATCCCAGAACAACTGTCTTGCCGGCAGGAACGAACCGTAGCGGCTCGAATGTGCCGGACCGTTCGGATTCATATTCCAGAAGAAACGCATCGACATTCAGTTGATTGAAAAGTTTTTCGGCGATCGGATCATACCCACCCTCTGCATACCACTTGCTTTGATTGTTCCCACGGCAGAGGTGAATCGCAAAGATGGCATTATTGCGCTTTGCAGCGGTTAAACATTCGTTATCGACTCGGATCGCCTCATCGAGAGCATACTCGGGTTCGACACCCATCTCATCGTGGATATAACGTCGCCACTTGGGATCGATGTAGTAGCTGTATCGCGGAGCATCGATTTGAATGTACCGGACGCCTTCCTGTATTAATGCAGTGATTTCGGCTTTTATGATAGGCACTATGTCCCAAAGAAGTTCCGCATACGTTTTATAAACGCGATCGCTCAAACCCTTTTTGTAAGCAATGGCCGGAAACTGGTTGGCGCTGGGTAGCGTCATCTTGATGTCGCCCGGCGCATGCCGCATGAGAAAGTCAGCCTCGTGGGCGGCGAGACGTTTCTTTTGCCGTATCCTGTCGACGACAATTCCAGTGAGGCGCCCTGAGGACTCGGCGCCGCCCTGCCAGGCGCGCGCGATCGAGCCGTCCATATCCAGGCCTTCCACGGAGTCATGGAAATCACTCATGAATCCCCGGCGCCGCAGCTCACCGTCTGTGAAAATCTTGAAGCCGATGTCCTTTTGCCGCTTGAGCACACTCAGCACGTGTTTGTTTTCGGTTTCAGTTCGCTGCGTGGGCGACAAGGCGACATTTGTCCGAGCATCCAATAGCTCTGCCGGACGTAAGAGGCTACCGACGTGGTCGGCGCGGTACTTAGCGGGCATTCACGCCTGCACTCCTTCAATAACGCTGATTCCCGCGCGCGTAGGCACGATGCGAGTGAGCTGTAGACCGGCCTGGGAAAACAATGAGCGGTATTGCTTCTCGCTCCGCTCCTTGCCTCCATATGTAACCATCATGAGATCCATCCATTTTGCAAAACTGGGGTCGTTGCCGGCGGGAACGACGATCTCGACAACTAATATTTTTCCGCCCGGCTTCATGGCCGATCGACAGTTACGCAGTATCGCAGCAGCATCCTCATCACTCCAGTCGTGGACAATATGCCGCAGCAAATAGGCATCGGCACCACCTGGCACACGTTCGAGAAAATCGCCGCCGACAACGCGGCAGCGATGTGCAAGTGAAGAGCGCTCAACAAAGGCATGCGCGCGATCTGCGACGGCAGGAAGATCAAAAAGCACACCCTGCATTCCGGTGTGCCGCTCGAGGATTGCAAGCAGCAAGGAACCATTTCCACCGCCCACGTCGACAAGCTGGTGGAATTGAGAAAAGTCGTATGCGTCAAGCATCGGATCGGCTTCCGCTCCATGATGGCCGGTCATTGCTTTATCGAAGACAGCGCCACGCTCCGGATGTTTGCTGAAGTAGTTGAAAGCTGCCATACCCAACGCAAGCTCGAACCCTGCTTTTCCTGTCCGAACCGCTTCAATCAACTTTCCCCACGATTGATACAGCTCCGTTCCGTGAAGCATCGCATACGCACGCTGTCCACTCTGACCTCGGAGGGTATCGGCTAGAGGCGTGAGCGCAAACCGTCCATCAGCTTGTTCGGCGAAAATGCCGATACTGGCCAAAGCCCGCAAGACGCGATACAACATATCGGCCTTTACGCTGGCTAATTTCGCCAACTCTTCGGGATGCTTCGGCCCGTCCGCAAGTAAATCAGCGATTCGCAGCTCTGCAACAACGAAGATGGCCTGCGTTGTCCAGTACCCGCGGATCAACTGATTCATTTGCGACTTCAGATCTCCGATCTCAGGCATCAGCACCTCGGGTCGCGCGTCAAATGCATTTACTGTTTTTGGGCAAAAGGACCGGACTCGGGCTTCGCCTGGGTGTTTGCCAGAGGGCCAAGCTCCGCGGCGACGCCACGCGCGATTGCTGCCGTTTCGCTTCCTGCCTGGAAGCAAGTGAAGTCGGGGCGGTCCCGCCAGGCGATCGGTCCGCACAAGCGAATCCCGGCTTTGATGGCAGCGTCATGAACGATATTAATGGCCCGCTCGTAGTCAGGCGTTCCCTGCCTATAGCCCGAGAAGTTTCCGAGGTCTCCACTCGCAGCGAATACAGCAGTCACTCCCGGCACTTTCGCGATCTCATCAGCGTTCTTCAGACCTTCCAACGTTTCGATCATCAGGACCAGGACGACGTTGTCGTTGATGGTGTTCCGATATCCGCCCGGAACCGATCCCCACATCGACGGATCGAACGCCTGACCTCCGCCATTACTTCGTCTGCCCAGGGGTGGAAAGTAGGTCCAGTTCCTCGCTTCAATAGCTTCTTCGACAGTGTCCACAGTCGGTACCACCACGACGAGAGCGCCAGCATCAAGCGCGTGCTGGATCTCGCGTTCATCGGTGTAGGCAACGCGCACACCGGGAACCGCCTTGGCCGTGGGACACGTTCGCCACATGCGGGAGGCGGCTTCCCAATCGCGCTGATCATGCTGCATCTCCGTCCAGATAAAGTCGTACCCAGCATTCGCCATGGTGCAATACACGGCCGGGTCGGTTGAGTTGAAGAGCGTACCGCCAGTCACTTTGCCACCCTGCATCATCTTGAGTTTGACCGGGTTCCAAATCTTGGCTCCGGCTGGTGGGTTGAATGCCGGGCCGTACTTCCATGTTGCCGGGTCGAATGGCCCCTGATTGACCGCGCCTGCCGGTGCGACCTGTTTTGCGTTACTGTCTTTTCCTGCCGGAGCAGCCAGCGGGAATGTTGTCGTACCCGGTGCTGCATTATTTATGTACGGGTCCGCGTTCGGTGCGGGCGCCTGCGCGCGATTTGGCGCTTGCTGCGGGTTCGGCGCCTGAAAGCCAAAAGCAGCAGCAACCAACAGTGCGCCTACGGCCGTCCAAAAAAGCAGTTGCTTCATAATCAATCTCCTGGAATGCGATCTGGATACGTCGCGGACAATATATTACTTTTGCGCTTTTTGTGCTGCTTTCTCGTAACCTCAACGAAGGCGGAGTGAAGCCCGCGACTACAAGGGGAACAATTTCAAAAACTCCTCGTTTGCTGCTTTCATGCACCCGCCGAGGTTATCCGACAGATTCGCGGCGGCTACGCCTCTATCTTGTTCGCAATACCCCAAGGTTCGCGCGAGCGACTTGAATTCTTCGGAGTGCGGGTCGGGCAAAACCAGGTCACTCGAGTCGCCACGGACTATACGAAGCGCGTCGATGACCCCTCGAAGAAATAAATACGACGATCGAAGCACGTCATATTCGGTCTGTCCGACGATTTGCAATCGATGCAGCGAATCCAGGGCATCCAGCGTGTTCGGGACGCGTAGTTCGGGATGTTGTGCTCCGTTCAGCAACTGCAGATATTGAACGGTATATTCGATATCAATGATGCCGCCAGGACCGTATTTCACGTTGACCAGACCCGGCCTCACGAGTTCGCGAATCTGGCGTTGCCGTAAATGCAGCGCGTTTCGCCAATCCCATGGGGCTCCGCTGTACGTGAAACTGTCTCGATGAGCCTCGACGCGACGGCCCAACTCTTCGTTTCCGGCAGCCCATCGTAACTTTGTGAGTGCTTGCCTTTCGAAAGGCGCGGCCTGTCCAGCTGCACTGTAGTACCGGGTAAACTCTTCGAACGGAATTGACCAGGCGCCTGCATCGCCGTGAGGCCTCAGGCGCAAATCGATATGAAAGATTCCACTCTTCCGCGCTTCAATGAAATCAACCACCAATCGTGCGAGTGACTCGAAAAAGATGTTCCCTGCGGGCTCTTGTGAATTATGAATGAACAGCAGTTCGAGGTCGGATGCGTAACCCATCTCGCAACCGCCGAACTTTCCGAGCCCGCAGATCGTAAATGTGCCGGGAACCTGCTTGCCTAAATGTTCGTGACAAATCGACGTTGCCTCGTCGAGTACAACCTCGGCGAGGTCCGTCAAGGCACTCGAAAAAACGCTTAGTGTCACTCGTGAATCCAAAATGTGCTTCGAATCGATGAGAAATAACTGGTAGTCCTTAAACTCATTCAATGAGTTTCTTTTCTCTTCGAAAGTCGACGTTCGAGCGAGGCGGCCAAAAAGACCGCTTCTTAATGAAGCTTTATGCTCACGGCCGGGGCGTAGCTCTGTTTTTGCGAGATTTTCCAGCACAGGAAGCAAATTCTTGAAGTGGATACCAAGGAAGTCGTCCCAAAGGAAATCGCTCGAGCCCAGGAGACGTGCCAATAAGCTCATTCCGTCTTGTCCGGCGAAGAAGGACACGATGTGGTCGGGAAACCGTTCTTCCGCGATCTTGCCTAAGAACTGATCGAAGTGACGCATGGCCTTTGCGGGGTCCGGGGCTTCAGGCAGAAAACGCGTAAATTGTTTGATCAGCGTTACGGCTATGCGCAACCGCTCCTGATCCCGGCTCTGCTCGATCTTGCGTCCCCATAAATCTGAAATGAAAAACTGATCCTCCACGTGACCATCCAGACTGCGGATTTTCACCTTGTGAATGTACACGCCTTGCATCGCCAATGCGTTCGAGACGGCATACACAAAACCGAAGGCGTTTTCGGAATGCACTTCCATTACGGTCCAGGCGGGAGAAAGCTGGTTGTCAAAATGGATTTGAATCGGCGACAACAGGCCCGTGAGCGATTCGTTCATCTTTTCGATGCGCTCTGTCAGAAACCGGTTCAAACGTTCGCGCGCTTGATCGACTGCGCCACTGGCCAGTATTTGCGCCAGGGTGTGCAACTCCTGCGCAAATTCATCCTGCCTCGCTTCATCGAAGGTTTCGCCTCTCCGGGGTACGACTCTGAACACATCGACGATCTTGCGGGGCATCGATCGTCTCTCTGGCGTCCTCCCGAATGAGTAGATATCACCATTACGTATGTCTAAGCCGAATGATGAAAGCAATCCACAGAACATGGAAAACTCTGAAGGATAGTCAAACCCTACAATGACAATGTCGTACTCGCCATCAGATTCCGGGCCGCGCGCACGGATGCGAGCGTCAATGCGGTGTTCAGCGTCGAGAGCAGAAGCCATGTGGATATGAGTTGCGACTTCCTGGGGCGAAAAAGTTGCGAAATAGTCCTCGTCCATCCTGGCAAAAAAGTCTTCGATGAGTTTGCCATCAACGTCCGCACAGAGAGACTGAATCGTCTCTTTTATCGTCATAGTAGCCCCATGTAGTCGCCCGCGACTGTGTGGTGTTCATATAGAATCGTCACAATGACACCTGTCGGTATAAAAGACCTGCTACTCGCCACACGCCTCGATCGTGATCAGGTAACTCAGCTGCTGACACCATATGGCTTCAAAGATCCAGTAAAGGCGGATGCGAACCTCCAAGCAGTGGCACACGATCCCTCGGAAAGGCGAGTTTTGGCCGATACTCTCGAAGAACTATTAGTGTGTACGTCGCAATCTGCCGATCCGGACCAGGCTCTAAACTATTTCGAACGATTTGCACGAGCCTCGATTCACAAGACACGTCTCTTTTCATACCTGAAAGACTCGCCTCAGACCATGGATGTTCTCGTCAAGACCTTGGGTGCGAGTCCCTATATGGCGGAGATCTTGATTCGAGACCCACATCATTTTTATTGGTTGACAGAGCCACACATTCTCTATCGTAGTCGAAAAAAGCGTGAGATCGAGCGTGAGCTCGCTCAAACGCTGCGGATCATACACGACGAGCAGAAGCAACTCGATTACCTGCGATTCTTCAAACGAAGGCAAATGCTTCAAATCGGTGTGCGCGATCTGTTGCGGCTCTCCACCGTCGAGGAAACTCTGACTGCACTTTCCGTTCTTGCAGAGGCTCTGATTACCGCAGCGTATTGGATCTGCGCTTCAGCGTTGAGGAAGGAATACGAAATACCGAAGAGTGTTTTTACGCGATTCACGATTCTCGGAATGGGCAAACTGGGTGGTTCTGAGCTGAATTTCAGCTCGGATGTCGATCTCCTGTATGTCTACGCATCAGATTCCGAATCGTTTGGAGAGCTCTCAGCGGTTGATTATTTTCGGCGTCTTTGCCGAAAGATCACGGCAGGTTTGAATGAGTTGACGGGCGAAGGCTACGTCTACCGCGTCGACCTCAGACTCCGCCCGGAAGGTGCGGGCGATATCGCATATTCTCTGGACGGGTTTAAGCGTTACTACCAAACTCGAGTCGGCACCTGGGAACGCCTGGCTCTTCTGAAGGCGCGGCCCGTGGCGGGCAATCGGGCGCTTGGTCGTGATTTTCTCGAAATGGCTCGCGAGTTTATTTACGGAAAGCCGTTCGATCTGAAAGCAGTGGAAGACATTCGCAGCATGAAACGCAGAATCGATTTAATCTTGGCCGCGCGCGAGCAGACGGCTCGGAATGTTAAGCTCGGAACGGGTGGCATTCGCGAAATTGAATTGATAGCCCAATCCCTTCAGGTTGGCAATGGCGCGCAAATCCCCCGACTGCACGAGCGCAATACGCTCAAGGCGCTTCGTGCGCTGCACGACGAATCGCTGCTCACAAGCGAGGAACATGGGATTCTGGCTGGCGCGTACGTTTTTTTGCGCGACGTGGAGAACAAATTACAGATGGCTAACGACGCTCAAACGCACTCGCTGCCTCGCGAACAAGAGGAATTGGCCGTTTGCATTCGAACGCTGGGTTATATCGACGTGGAAACGTTTCTCCGTGACTACCGGAACCATACTTCGCTGGTGAACAGGATCTTCGAGCGGCGCGTTTCGCAACAACTGTTATAATTCGGTCCCATGAAGTTGATCAAAGCGATCATCCGGCCAAATAAGCTCGAAGAAGTCAAAGATGCTTTGACGAAACTCAGCATCGCAGGCATGACGGTGACCGAAGTTCGCGGACATGGCCGACAAAAGGGCCATAAGGCTGTGTATCGCGGAACCGAGTACAACGTCACGCTGCTACCGAAGATCATGATTGAGCTCGTCATTCAGGACGCAGCTGCCGAAGACGTCATCAAAACAATCATCGAGAGTGCCCGTACCGGCGAAATCGGAGATGGCCGTGTGTTCGTAATCCCTATTGAAGACGGCTATAACATCCGTACAGGGGAACGAGATGTCGTCTAACTAGCGGAGCCGAGTTGCTCGAGTCCGCGTTCGAGTTCTCGTTCTATTCCGGGGGAGAGCTTCCCTCCGTCTCGTGTGATGTAGAAGACGTCGATGGCGCGGTGGCCTTCCGTCGTGATGAGTGCCACTTCGATGTTGCAGCTGTGTGCCGAGATCACGGACGCGATGCGGTACAAGAGCCCGAAAGCATCCTGGGTAACGATTTCGACGATCGTACAGCGCTTGGAAAATTCACGATCGAAATGAATTGCCGTCGTAACCGAAAGTCCCTTCTTTTGGCGGAACAGGACACTTTTGAACTTTCGATCGAGCAGCGAGTCCAATTCCACCTTGTCCAAGATCACATCGGTCAGCAGTCGAGAAAAATGTTCGACCTCCGATGGATTTTTCTCGAAGTAATGAGCGGGATCCTCGAATGAGATCAGATCAAAAATCGTCCCATGCCGGTTTGAAAAGGCCTGCGCACGGACGATGTTCATACCGAAATACGAAAGTACGCCAGTGATCTTGGAGAACAAGCCGGGCCGATCAGCAGTCATCACAAGCAGATCGAAAACGTAGCCGTTTGTTCCCATATGCAGAACCATCGGCTTTTCAGCGAGCTTCCTCGATAGCAGGAAATGGTCGGCGATTTGTTTCTTCGGGGTGTTCTTTAGATACTGTCTCGGAAACCCATCCAGAAAATCGCGGAGGTGCTGAGGAGCCGTACTGCGCGGCAAGAATTTCGCGATTTCCTCTATATCGCTTTCGAGCGAGGGCTGCTGAGTATATTGGTCGTCAGCGAGACCAAGCGTCAGATGGTTGTATGTCTCGACATACAACTGCCAGAGCAAATCCTCCTTCCACGGCGTTACGACTTCGGTGTTGACGGCTTTCATATCCGCATAGGTCAGCAGGCACAACATGCGCAGATTTTCGATATTACCGACCATGTCCGAAAACTGCTGGATGACATGTGCGTCACTGAAATCCCGCCGCAAAATGATTTTGGACATTTCGAGATGGTTCTTGACGACCGCGACGACTTTCTCTGTTTGTTCCGGGGGCAATTCGAGCTTATCGAGTATGACTTTGACGCCCTCGGTACTTGGATGAACGTGATTGCCCTCGTCGTGACGATGGGACTTGCCGATGTCATGGAACAGGAGTGCGAGAAGGAGGAGTTCCGGGCTCTCTAATTCACTTAACAATACCGAAAACCGATGTGCCGGCGGCAATTGTTCAATGTTGCGAATCGCAATCAATGAATGCTGGTCCACTGTGTACTTGTGAAAAAAATCTCTAATAACCCGGCACCGGATCTCTTCGAAATCCGGAAATATCCGTCCTAATAAACCTACCTCGTGCATCGCGACGAGAGTGTGATAAATGCCTTTCTGGTCCTTCAACATGTCCAGGACGAGCCGGCCCGCGCGGGGATTGTTGCTTAATGCGCCGTTCGATGTCGCCAGTCGGCGCTTGATCGCGGCCAGTGTCGGCGAATCCAGTTGTGCCTTCTTTTGGTGAGCTTCGGCGAAGGCCTCGATCATTTCAAACGGATCCGTAAAATCGGACGTGAAGCTGATACTGTTCGGAGTTCCAACGATCGCGTCTTCCCAGAAATTCGCACGCCGGGCGATTTCACCCGCCTTCAAGAAATAGTCCCGCATTAAATTCTCGGCGGCCTCGCCATGCAGAGAGTCCTTGTACCCGAGGTGCGCGGCAATTTGCTCCTGGAATTCGAAAGAAAGCGTGTTCGCGTTGCGGCCTGAAAGAAAATGAAGAAAATTCCGAATGCGATGAAGAAACTCGAGGGCGTCGGGAGGAATAGGATGCCGGTTGCTGGCCTCCAGAGCCTTACGGACCCAGCCGCACCAGTGCACATCACGTAATCCTCCGGGAGCTTCTTTGACATCCGGTTCCAATTGATAGATCGTGTCGCCGAAACGTTGGTGGCGCGTCGCCTTCATGTCCGCGAGGAGCTTCAGAAATCGGTTGCGATTCTTTTCTATCAATCTCGGCAGAATCTCCCGCTCAAACTCGAGAGCGGTCGCCGGGTCGCCCATAAGAAAACGGCAATCGAGAAACGCCGTATACGATTCCATCTGAGCTTCGTCGAATTGTGTCAAATCATCGACATGCCGGATCTGGTGGCCAACCTTGAATTGCAAGTCCCATAACGGGTGCAAGATGGCCTTGATTGCGTCTTCGTCGATGGCGTCTTTGAAGAAAAAGAGGAGGTCGACATCGGATTGAGGATGAATCGTGGCGCGGCCATAACCGCCTATCGCCATCAACGCGAATGAGTCCGGATATTCACGATCCCCCCACAGTTCGCGGATTACATCGTCTATCTTCCCGCTGATCGTAGTTTCGACCTGAACAGCTGTGGGATTTGCGAGAAATTCAGTCTTCAGGGAATCAACGAAGGATTTGATCTCCGTCCGAGTCGTCGTCTTCATTCGTCTCCGTGTCAGCCGCCATCTTAGCATGGGGCGTTTTGATCCCGATTAGGAAGGCATCTATAACGTAATTAGCCACAAATGGCACAGAAGGCACAAAAGAGAAAACATTTCTCTTTTGTGCCTTCTGTGCTTTTTGTGGCTAATTACTTCTTTGTGCTCTCACACCAGTTCGACTTCGACCGCGCCAATGCCGCTCTTGACGTGAATACGGATTTTGGCGCCGCCATCACCACGGTGTGTGTAATTGCGACCTTCATGTTCGAAAGAGGGCGCACTGATGTTCGATAAAAAACTCCCTTCGCCCTCGATCTCTACATCTGCATCGCGGGGGACCACCAGACGAACTTTGCCCACGCCGACTTTTATCGTGGCCTCGGTTTGAGTCATGCCAAGGTCACCCGTGAAATCGAGTTCCGTATGTCCCACTCCCCCATTGAGATCGATGCGGCCTACGCGAGCGTTTCCCAAGCCGTGAATGATCAACTCCCCAACACCACTTTCAACCTCGAGTGAATCCATTGCGATTTGGGAAGCTTTATCCAACGTGACTTCGGTTTTTCCGACCCCTCCGCGCAAGTGCATGCGGCGAATCTGTAATCCGGTCAAGTCCAGCTGGGATTCCGACACGCCGGCCGACAGATTCAAGTCGAGCGGAACTTTATCCGTGAGACGCAATGTCAAGTCATTATCGCCGCCACGGCCGGGATTGACGGCTCCTCGCGCATTTGTGTCGAGTCGTAGCGACGAACGCTCCCCTCCATCAAAAGTAAATCGCGGGTTGTAGCGATGTTGGTCGTACTGCAGGTCGAGCGAAAAGAGATCGGCGTCGGAAGTCTTCGGAATCTCGAGTTGACCGACATCATACTTCACATCAACTGCGAATTCTTTGGCCTCACCCACCGGCCTCGACTCGTGAAGCACTTGAATGTCAGGTGGTTCATTGAAGACAGGCTGGCAGGCAGAAGCAGCCGAGAACAAGCCAATGATGATCGCCTTTTTCAAGCTGCGGATATTTGTCATGGTTTTTGCGTCGGACGCATAATGACTTCGCTGATGAAGCTGTTCGGTTCCTGCGTGACGATCATGCGGACGGCATGTGCAACATCCTCCGGCTTCAACATGCGGTCTCGAATCTTCCCCCTCGTTTCACTAGATGAAAATCCGGTATCCGTTGAACCTGGACAAATGACCGATGCTCGGATGCCATATTGCCGCAGTTCTTCGGCGAGGGACTCGGTGAAGCCGACAACCGCGAACTTCGACGCACAATAGACCGCCCGATTGGCCGAACCTACCTTACCTGCGATGGAAGCAATATTGATGATGTGCCCCCGTTTGCGTTCGATCATAGACGGCAGTACGGATCGGCAGGCGAAAAAGATCCCTCGTAAATTCGTATCGATCAGCGTCTGGAAATCGTCATCCGTGAAATCCGCGACGGGCCCGAATATGCCAAGCCCGGCAGCGTTCACCAGAATGTCCACTGGCTTCGATAGGAGGCGGATAATGTCGGCCTTATTTCTGACGTCGGTTTGGACAATGTCGGCTCGAGATCCAATTATTCTCGCGGTCGCTTCCAACTCCGCGCTGCTTCTTGCAGCAAGTGTTACGTGGGCACCAAGCGCTCCGAGTTCGATTGCGATAGCCTTTCCGATTCCCCGCCCTGCGCCCGTTACCACCGCGATCTGATTTTCAATCGTGACCATAGTTAGGAGCCTATTGGCACTTCCTGATCCTTATACTGCAATTGATAAAGCTTGTAATAGATGCCGCGGTTAGCGAGCAACTGCTGATGCGTGCCGGCCTCTCGGACGCGACCTTTGTGCATGACAATTATCTTGTCGCAACGCTGAATTGTAGACAGGCGGTGCGCAATTATGATCGATGTTCGACCTCGCATGAGGCGATCAATCGCTGTTCGGATTTGTAGTTCCGTTTCTGTATCAACGCTGGAAGTAGCCTCATCAAGAATTAAAACCTGTGGGTCGTGGGCCAACGCTCGAGCGAACGCCAACAACTGTCTTTGTCCGGCCGACAACGTGGTACCTCTCTCATTAACTTCGTGATCCAATCCTCTAGGCAATGTCCTAATGAACGGCATCAAATTGACATCCTGCGCCGCCGCTAGGACTCGCTCCCGCGAGATCGGCGAGCCAAGCCGAATATTCGATTCAAGTGTTCCAGAAAATAAAAACACATCCTGCAGGACAACTGCGAAAGAGCCCCGAAGGTATGCGAGATCCAGTTTTGAAATGTTCACACCGTCCAACAAGATCTGCCCTTTTTGGATGTCGTAGAAGCGCGTGAGAAGGCTGGTGATTGTCGTTTTCCCAGCTCCCGTGTGCCCGACGATCGCGACCGATTCCCCTGGTTTGACTTCAAACGACACGTCACGAAGCACCCAATCCTCATCGTTGTAGGCGAACCACACGTTTCGAAACTCGATCGCGCCTTGCGTGGCTTGCTCCGGCTTTACGGCGTTTGGAGAATTGAGAATCGTCGCAGGTGTATCCAGGAGCCGGAAGAGGCGCTCCGAACTCGCCATTGCTGATTGGAGAATGTTGTATTTCTCACTCATGTCCGCGATCGGCTGGAAGAATCTGTTGGAGTATTGCGTAAACGCAACGAGAGCGCCGAGCGTCAGCGCGCCTTGCATCACTTTCCCGCCACCGTACCAGATGATAAGAGCGATGGCCACCGAACTCAGCAGTTCGATCGCAGGATAGAACCAGGCGTACGCCAAAATTCCGTCAAGATTTGCTGCGAGGTGTTCTTTATTGATGTCGTCGAATTTTCTAAAACTCTTCCGTTCGCGGTTGTAGAGCTGCACGATGGACATACCAGTGATGTGCTCTTGAAGGAACGTGTTGATCTTTGCGATCGCGATACGGACCCGGCGGTATGAATCGCGGGCCTTGGTACGAAAGACGGCTGTCGTCACGAAGATCAGTGGAACGACAGACATCGTCACTAAGCCCAGCTGCCAGTTCATCACCATGATCGCGATCATGATTCCGAGCAAAGTAAAAACGTCGCCGAAGATCGACACGATGCCGGCAGAAAACATTTCATTCAACACATCGACGTCGGTAACCACGCGGGTGATCAGCCGGCCGACGGGATTCTTATCATAAAAGGAAGCCGGCAGTGTGTGCAGATGTTGAAACACCTGCATGCGCATGTCGTACATGATCTTTTGGCCGGTGTTCTGCAGTACGTATGTTTCTGCTGAAGCGGCGATAAATCGGATCAATAAAAGCGTGATATAAATTGCCGCAATCACGGCAAGGCCAGGCATGTTTCCAGCTGAGATGTACCGATCGATCGCAATCTTCGTAAGCCAAGGGAATGTCGCCTCGAGGGCGGATTCCATGAGAATCAACACGAGCGCTAGCGCGACGTACCGTTTATACGGTCTGAGATACGTGATGAGCCGCCGCATTAACCGCGCATCGTAGGCTTTTCCGAGAACGTCTTCGTCCTGCATTGAGACTCTTCAGCGTGCTCCTGTAATGGTGAGACGCGCGAGCAATTAACCCTCTACTCGCTCACTGCCAATTCTTCTTCTAACAACTGTCGCCGGTGTAACTCCGAGTAATAGCCATCGCGAACTAAGAGCTCAGCGTGAGTTCCACGCTCAACGATACGGCCGCCATCCAAAACGATGATCTCGTCGGCCTCTTTTACTGTCGACACTCGGTGGCTGATCAGGATTGATGTGCGATCTCGCATCACCTGCTTCAATTCGTGAAGGATCTGCTCTTCCGTATATGTATCAACACTGGAGAGCGCATCATCAAGGATCAATATTTTCGGATCACGAATGACGGCACGTGCAATCGCGGTGCGTTGTTTTTGCCCCCCTGAAAGAGTGATGCCGCGCTCGCCGACCATCGTGTCGTACTTCTTCGGGAAGCCTTGTACATCACTGTCAATTTGTGAAATTTGCGCGGCCCGTCTAACATCGTCGTCCGCTGCGAGCTCTACGCCGAATGTAATGTTCTCGCGGATCGTTTCTCCAAAGAGAAACGTATCCTGAGGAATGAAACCAATCGAATTTCGCAATACCGACAGCGGAATTCGCTCAATCGCGACGCCGTCGATGAACACGGACTCCGGCGGTGGATTGTACAGTCTGGCGATTAACTGCACTAAAGTGGATTTTCCTGCACCGGTCGCGCCAACGATAGCTACAGTCTTTCCCTTTAAAATCGCCAATGAAACATTCTGCAATGCCGGGACGCCATTGTAGGAGAAGCTCAAATTGCGAAACTCGATCGCTCCTTCGACTTCGAAATCTGTCAGAACGCCGGGCGTGTCTTTAATTTCTGGAACAGTATCGAATATATAGTTCAGTCGCTCCATTGATGCCCGGCCGCGCTCCAACAGGTTCACAACCCATCCCAAAGCGATCATGGGCCATGTCAGTCTCGCTAGATAGACATTGAATGCGACAAAGTCTCCCAAGGAGATCGAACCTTGGATGACTTGACGTCCACCGACCCAGATGACGGTGGCGACCGCCAGCCCGATCATCAGCTCCATCGTCGGATAAAAAACGCTCTGGACGCGAATCAGCTGTCGGTTTTTCGAAACCAGCTGCCGGTTCATAGCCTCGAACTCGGCGATTTCATGTTTCTCTTGAACGAAAGCCTTGACCACGCGGATGCCCGCCATGCTTTCCTGCACCCGTGCGCTGAGATCGGCCAGCTTCCCCTGCGATTGCTCCGTCAGATCGTGAATCTTCTTCCCGAAATGCCGCACGCTCAGCGATACGGCAGGCAGTGGAAGGAGGGCCAATACCGTGAGCTGCCAATTGATACGCAGCATCAGCATAATCGCAATAAAGGCCACTACGATGGTGTTTGCGCTGTACATGATGCCGGGACCCAAAAGCATTCTCACGTTACTGAGATCATTCGTTACGCGAGACATCAGATCCCCAGTCTTGTTCTTCTGAAAGAATGATGCCGGCAGAGTCTCGAGATGGCGGAACAGGTCGTTCCGAATCGAATACTCGATCTGGCGGGAAACGCCAATGATCAGGCGTTGCATGAGGAACCGGAAAACGCCTTCGCAGATTGCCAAGCCGATCACAATAGCACCGTAGTACGCCAGTTTCCCTCGCGTGATCGATTCTTTCAGGCTATCGACCGCGTAGCCCATTACCCTCGGTGTAGCCAGAAGAAACAGGTTCGTGAGGAGAATGCAAAAAAAACCGGCGGCCAGACGCTTTCCGTGCTGAGTGAGATAGGCCTTCAGGCGGTTCAGAACGCGCCATTTATGTGAATCGACAACCGCCATAAGGTTATATTAAACCCGACCGCCGAAGATAATGTCCAAACCCTATGATGGAACGCAGCTTAACAGCTTCATTACCAATGACGTTGAGTAACCAAGACGTAGATGCGGATTTGGTCGACCGGTACCTTGCCGGCGACATGTCGGCTTTCGACGAACTGATGATCCGTTACGAGCGGCAAATTTATAGGGTCTGCTATCGGTTTGTGGAGAACCGGGAAGATGCCATGGACCTGGCCCAGGAAGTTTTCATAAAAGCCTTCGAGCACCTGGCCGCCTTCAGGCGGGAATCGAGCTTAAAAACATGGCTATACCGAATCGCGATGAACCACTGCATCAACCACGTGAAAAAACGGTCACAAGAGTTCGTCGAGGTCACCGAAAGCACCGGAAGCGTTCCGGCCTCGGTTCATTCGCAGTTGGAAGAACGCGAGCAAAGGGAGTACTTCCGGACCCTTATTAAGCAGTTGCCACCGAAACAAAAAGCCATTCTCGAATTGAGAATCAACGAGCACCTCAGCTATGAAGAAATTGCTAAGATATCGGGACGCTCGGTTTCAACCATCAAGGCGAGCGTTTTTTTTGCCCTGGAAAAATTGCGTAAGCTGGTAAAGAACCCGGACCTGAGGAAGGTCCGTAATTAGGCGAGGTTATGTTTAACCACTTAAAGGCCGAAGACTTCATCAATCTGATGGAAGGCTGTGAGCTTCCGGCCCGATATCGATCACACATCGATAGTTGCGCACGTTGCCGCGCAACGTGGGAATCTGTCCAGGCCATGCATGCGGAAGTAAGTTCGACCGATACGGATATCCCGGAGCCGGATTGGAACTGTTTCCGTTTATCGGTGCGTGACGAATTGTTGTCGCGCTCCATTCAACGCGACTCCGCGGTTCGGCGCTGGACCGGCTGGGCGATCCGGCCGGCCGCGGCTTGGGCTCTTTCTGTATTCCTTGTCGCGGGCATCACAATAGTTACCGTGCTGTGGCAGACCGACCAACCCCCTGTTCTCGGCCCATCCGATCAAGTTTCCGAGAATGTAAGTGACCCGCCGGGTGAAGTGATAGAAGCCGGTCCCGAAAAATCGCTTTTTGATGAAGTCGTATCGCTCGGGGAGGAGCAGCAGGAACAGTTTCGGCAAATCCTGCTATCGAGAGGTAAGACAAACCGGCGATGAAAAAGCTCGCGCTGCTTTTACTGTTGTTCGCGTTTCCGGAGGCTTATGCCTTGCCTCGCCAAGCGCGAGAGCAGAGGCTTCAGCCGCGACCGGCAGACCGGCCAAGAGCCAATGCAAATCGCCGCGCTGTGGTTGAAGAGGCGGTATACGCTTTTTACGTCGATCAGTTTCAACAGCAAGCGGAAATGAGTCCCGATGTATTTGTAAAGGTTTTGCCGCTCGTTCGGCAATTCGTACGGGATCGATTTCAGATCGGCGACCGTCGAGCGCGCGTTTTGGACCAATTAAGGCAGGCGGTGCTGACCGGGAGTTCCGAAGACGATTTGAAGCGCCTTGTTCGTGAACTCGATCTCGCGGACGCAGACTTTCAAAGTAACCAGGAAAAATTCTTCAGTAGTGTCGATCCGCTCCTAAACGCGCGGCAACAAGCCAAAGTACGGCTGATTCAAATAATGGCCGATAATCGCATTCGGCAAGCGTTGCAGGCAGTCCAAAATCCCGCACGGCAAGACTAGCCGGAGTAATTCATAATTCATCGGCATGAGCCGCAAGCAAGTAACGATTTACACGGATGGCGGGTGCAGTCCTAATCCCGGACCCGGCGGATATGGCGCAGTTTTGATTTACGGCAAGCATCGTCGTGAGATTTCCGGTGGGTATCGCTTAACCACAAACAACCGAATGGAGCTGCTCGGACCGATCCGCGCGCTCGAATCGCTAAAGGAACCTTGTGACGTTACTCTATTCAGCGATTCGCAGTACGTCGTGAACGGCATCATGCAAGGATGGGCCCGGAAATGGCGGGCGAATCAGTGGCGGCGCAACAGCAAAGAAACCGCCGAAAATATTGACCTATGGGGTCGCCTGTTAGAGCTCTGCGAAAAGCATGTGGTCCGGTTCGAATGGATTCGCGGCCATACCGGACACCCTGAAAACGAATGTTGCGATCGACTCGCGGCGACGATCTCCCGGCAATCCGGCCTGCCGGTCGACACTGTCTACGAAAGCAGTTAATCCTCTGTAGGGGCGGTCTATGACTGTCTATGACCGGCGCCTACAGTCTGCCACCTAGCGCCTTGCGCACCGGTTCGTCCACGACGCGTTCAGTAAAGTAATTCGGATAGATCGGCGTCGGAGCCGTCAGTTCATCGAGTGCAGCAATATCCTCCCCGCGGATTTCCAGATCGGCCGCGCGGAGGTTGTCCTCGAGCTGCGCCATTTTATTTGCGCCGAGCAGCACCGAACTTACGAATGGCTTGCTCATAACCCACGCGATTGCTAGCTGCGCAGGCGTTGCCGAGTACCTAGCGGCAATGGAGCGCATACGATCGACTAACTGGTATCCCTTCTCTTTATCGTAGGGTAGGAAGTCGAAAGCGGTAAGGCGTCCGCCGTCCCCTTTTGGATTGTCGCGAGTGTACTTGCCGCTGAGAAATCCCCCGGCAAGCGGACTCCACACAAAGACTCCAATACGAGCATTTTCAACGAACGGAACGAGCTCGTGCTCGAGATCGCGACCAAGAAGGGAATAGTACAGTTCGGCGGCTTTGAAGCGAGCCCATCTTTGCTCGCGTTGCAGGCCTAAAGCCTTCGCGGCTAGCCATGCGGGCCAGTTCGAGAAGCCGATGTAGCGTACTTTACCGGATTGAACAACGTGATCGAGAGCTTCCGCCGTCTCCTCAACCGGCGTGTGTTGATCCATGCGATGGACCAAATAAACGTCAATATAGTCCGTGGCCAGCCTCCGCAAACTCTCGTCAACCGAAGCGAGAATATGGTGTCTGGATAGACCTTGATGTATAAGGGCCTCACTACTTCGGAATCCGACTTTTGTCGAGATAACGACGTCTTTTCTGCGGCTTCCGAGAGCTTTGGCGAGGAATTGTTCAGATTGGCCGCCATTGTACACATCGGCGGTGTTGAAATGATTAATGCCTGCGTCTAACGCTTTGGCTACGAGTTCTGTGGCAAGTTCCTGATCGACCTTAGAGATGCCCTCGAATACAGTGCCCTGTGCAGATCCGAACGTCATGGCGCCGAAGGCCAGTCGTGAAACAATTAAGCCCGTGTCTCCAAGCCGGTTGTATTGCATCGAATCCTCCTAGACATGGCGTATAGAATAGCCTGCGTCGTAGAATACGGGAGAAACGATCACATCTTTTCAAAGGACTAACCAATGTCAACAGAAGCTGGCGGAATCAATAGCATCCCGTTGAGCAAAAAAAATCTAGATCGCGCAGACGTGATCGGCGAGCCGCTACCGGGTGTCAGTTTTCGTCCCTTCATACCGGCGGATGCTCGACTCCAAGAATTAACCCTGTTGCCGCTGATCATCGGAACTCTTCTAGGTATCGTATTTGGCGCGTCATCGCTGTACCTAGTCTTAAAAGTCGGGCTTACCGTTAGCGCCTCCATTCCGGTGGCCGTGATTTCGATAACTATTTTCCGGGTGCTCTCCAAACTGGGCTTGCGCGACGCGACGATACTCGAGCATAACATCGTCCAGACTGCCGGATCGGCGGGTGAGTCGATCGCTTTCGGTATCGGTGTGACGATGCCGGCGATTCTGATCCTCGGCTTCGACCTCGAACTTACGCGCGTCATCCTGGTATCCGTCCTGGGTGGATTACTCGGAATTCTCATGATGATTCCGCTTCGCCGTGCACTGATCGTCGCGCAACATGGAAAGCTTAAGTATCCCGAAGGCACGGCCTGTGCCGAAGTATTAAAAGCGGGCGCATCGGATGAATCGAGAGCAGCGGCCATGGAGAACGCGCCTCGTGAGAAAGGGCGAGCGAACGAAGCGGCCTCGGGAGGACGCACGATCATCGGCGGATTCGCTGTCGGCTTCCTCTACTACGGTGTGCAACAAATTTGGAAAACCTGGAAAGAGTACCCCACGAAAATTTTTGGCCGTCCATTTGAAGCAGGATCGGTGTCGATTGAAAACAACCCGGCACTGCTGGGTGTTGGCTATATCATTGGCCCTCGCATCGCGTCGATCATGGTCGGCGGCGGTGTTTTGTCATACCTAGTCCTGATTCCTGCCATTAAATACTTCGGCAGCGGATGGGCCACTCCCCTCGCACCGGAAACTGCGCACCTTATCAAGGACATGAGCGTCCCAGAAATTCAGAAGGCTTACATTCTGTATATTGGTGCCGGGGCGGTCGCAGCGGGCGGCATTATCAGTTTGATTCGCTCGCTTCCCGTGATTTGGAGCGGCCTTAAAGGCGGTCTCGCCGATCTTCGCTCGACGAAAGCGGCTTCGAAGGACGCGCCGCGTACGGACCGGGATCTTTCAATGAAGTTTGTGCTCGGTGGGATCATCGCCTTGCTGATAGCAATGATGATTGTTCCGCAACTCAATCTACGCGGAAACCTGCTCGGTGCGTTGTTGATCGTCGCGTTCGGTTTTCTCTTCGTGACAGTCTCCTCGCGATTAACAGGCGAGATCGGATCATCCTCCAACCCGATATCGGGAATGACAGTGGCAACGCTACTGCTCACCTGTATGGTTTTTCTAATCATCGGCTGGACGGCTCCGCCATACTTCGTCACCGCCCTGTCGATAGGCGGCATCGTTTGCATCGCCGCCTCAAATGGTGGGACAACCTCCCAAGATCTGAAGACCGGTTTTCTTGTCGGATCGACACCGAAACTTCAGCAGATTGCGATTCTCGTCGGAGCACTCGCGTCTGCCCTGGTGTTGGGACCGATCCTGCTCACAATGAATCAGTCTGGTACCGTTTATGTACCTATCGCCCAGAATAAAGATTTCAATTTCCCGGCCAGTTTTCACTTCACTCCGGATGAGTACTTAAAGGATGGAGATCAGCCAAAACGAGACCGATTACAGGGTTCTCAGGCAGCTCAGGATTCGAACGAGTACTACGTTGTTCACAAGACAACGACTGAAAACGCTCCAGCCGGCCGGTATTTGGTGAACGACCAAGGTGTGCCCGTATACCTGGCAGACCCCGGCATTAATGGCCTGTACGACAAGCTTCCCAACAGCAATCAGAGTGTCGCAAAGTTTACGGCGCCGAAAGCAACACTGATGTCGTACATCATTAAGGGTATTCTTAGCGGTGCGCTACCTTGGGGACTTGTACTGCTCGACGTGATGACATCCGTCGTGCTGGAATTGAGCGGCATCCCATCGCTTGCTTTCGCCGTAGGCATGTACCTGCCGTTATCTTCTTCGACACCGATTTTTCTGGGTGGGCTCGTTCGCTTGGGCGTGGATCGATATCTCCGGGCCAAACCCGAAAATCAAAGTCTCAGCGAAGACGAGATGGCAGCGAAAACCGATCAAAGCCCCGGCGTGCTGTTGTCGTCGGGCTACATCGCGGGAGCAACGCTGGCGGGTGTGGTTTATAGTTTCCTGAATCTCAGTGGCGGCATTACCACGAGACTCAATGCTTTCGAGGAATGGGCAAGGAGCCACAATCCCTTCTTCGAAGGACCGTACTCCGATCTGCTCGGTCTGGTTCCTCTGCTGATTTTGACCGTCGGACTATACCTCGTTGGACGAGAAATTCTCCTCAAGCCTAAAACTTACGCGCAAGGCTCACAGTGATCGAGCCTTTTTCTCTCGTTGAACGCCTCTGGCGGCGACCTCAGGGATTATGGGTTCGCCGCGCGCTTTTCCAGATCCATCTTTGGAGCGGTATTGCTGTAGGGCTTTATCTGCTTGTAATCAGTCTCACGGGAAGCCTGCTGGTGTACCGTATCGAGCTCCACAAGATGTTCTCGCGACCACCGGTCACTGTCATTCCGCTGGGTGAGCGGCTTTCCGACGATCAGCTCAAAGAAGCGGCGATGCGCGCCTTTCCAAACTACAGAGTGACGAACGTGTGGCCGTCGAAAAAGCCGGAGCAAGCTATCGAAATTTGGCTGGACCGCGACCGGGCCGGCACGGCGTTGCACCGGATTTTCGATCCATATACGGGCAAAAATCTAGGACCACCCGATCCAGCCATGGTCAGGTTCATCGTTTGGTTGGCTTCGCTCCACGACGATCTCCTCACTGGTGACACCGGCAGGACATTCAACGGCGCCGGCGCGATCGCCCTCACGCTATTGTCGTTGACCGGAATTGTTATTTGGTGGCCTGGAATTTCGAGTTGGCGCCGCAGCTTGAGTGTAGATTTGGAGTCGAATTGGAAGCTCTTCAATTGGAATTTGCACAGCGCCGTCGGGTTTTGGAGTTTTCTGCTGGTGTTGATGTGGGCAATTTCCGGAATATATCTGGCTTTTCCGAATCCGTTTCAAAACGTCGTTGACTATTTGCAACCTCTCGACGACTCTGGCACGACTCGCGTCGGAGATGAATTCTTACGGTGGTTGACTCGATTACACTTTGGACGATTTGGCGGCTGGCCAATCAAAGCCTTATGGACGGTACTCGGCCTGATTCCTTTCCTTCTGTTCGTCAGCGGCGTATTGATGTGGTGGAACCGAGTAGTTCAAAAACGATACGCCACAAAAGGTACATAATTCACCAAACGTCGGTATCGTTTGTGCTTTCTACGGCTATTTCCTAACGGGATTGCGACACACGAAATTCGCAGCCTCATCCGTGCTTCCCTTTCCCGTGTACATGGCGATTTTTGGGTAAGGGCACAGCGGCCTGGTTCGGTCGACGGAACCGTTCGTGGAATGCGAGGCGATGACTTTCGCGGGTGCAACGCCCTTTTCGACCCAGTTTTCCAACGCAGACAACATATCGAAGGAATTCGGACCCGGCCCGCCGGAGCAATGTTGCATACCGGGAACCATGAACAGCCGGAAGAATGAATCCGTCTTTTTTCGCCCGAGCTCGGAGGCAACGCTCTCGTGATAGTTGATGCTGCTCAGTGGCGAAATATCCGGATCGCTCCAACCGTGATACATAATCAACTTGCCGCGGCGCAACTGCAAAGCCTGGAGCTTAGGATCTGCTGCGTCGAGCATTTCTCCAACTTTCGCAAGCGCGTGGGGCACATCAGTGTCGTAGTTGAATCTACGGAAGTCCCATTTCGAGTCCTCAAAAACCATGTATTTGAAGAAACCGTCGGCCGCGGTCCAGTGTGTGCTGGTGAAGGGGCCCGATCCTAATATCCAAGAAGCCCACCCGCTCTGCCCCGCCTCGCCTCCCGGCACAAGACCCGGAAAAACTAGTTCGCCGGAGCTGGTGTGCGCACCGCTCCATATATCTTTGACCGCCTTTACCTGTTTGTCCGTGAAGCAGCTCTGACCATCGTGCCCCGGTTTGCAGAGCAACAGCGCAGGATCGAACTTACATTGACGTGGGTCGTCAAGAATACCATCCTTGATGCCGTCGATCGTGTCGCATGCTGCGTTCACGGCATCCGCCAGAATCGGCACTTTTGTAGCGGGAATGTAGCTCTCCGGGTCCTTCAGCGTTGCCAATGAGTACCATAGATGGCCGCCGGCATAAAAGCGGGTCCAATCGTATGCAGGATCGCCCGCAATGATACCGTCATAGTCGGTGGGAAACCGCTGGGCCTCCATAAGGGCCTGCTGTCCGCCTTTCGAGCATCCGACAAAATATGAATACCGCGGCAGATTTCCGTAAAAGGCGCTTACGATTTGTTTGGCGTTTGCCGCGGTGAGGTGAATAGCGCGATAGCCGAAGTCCGCGATTAGATCCGGCCGGCTAAGCGCCCAGATCGAATCGAAAGCACGCTGATTGACGTGCCCGGTGTCCGTCGCACCAGTGGCGTATCCGCGTCGGACGGCTCCCGCCATGGCAGTGTACGGAATCGTTCCGGCCATAGCCCCGTTTCCAACTCCCTGAAATTTTCCATTCCAGTCCATCAGGGGCAACCACACTTCAAATCGAATTGCCGGCCTGGTGATTCCCTGGACGCGACAAAACACCGGCAAGTCATTAAGAGTGGTGCTTCCCGCTGGAGTCAGCGATGATCCCTCGACCACTTGAGCCGATTCAATCGTCGTATCCTGAAGCTGTAAAGAGATCAGACTCGCGCACGCTTGCGGTGCTCCAGATGTCTTGATTTGGCTGGCTGGAATGGATCTAGCCACAAATAGCGCGCAAACTGCTAGCCAGACCGACAGAAAACTTCGTTTCACTTATTTCCCCTCTGCCCGAAATCGTCAGAAATTTTTGAGTCGGTTATACCATTGAGCCACTACCACTGTCATAAATTTCGGTCGATCCGATGGTGACAGGATCTGGCAATTTGAATTAACCTCCGACATACGTTGCTGTAAATCAGCGGATTACTTGGGGTGCAAAGATGAAAACCAAAGTGACCTCGATCACTTTTTTGACCTTTCTTTTAGTGGTCAGTGCAGTGGCAGCGGCGCAACTGCAAAGGCTGGCAGAGCCGTTTGCGACACCATCCGTCAGAAACTCCGCCACCGTCGTTTCCAGGCCCGATGGTGCGCAACTTCGGGTTCCTCAGGGATTCAACGTAAGTGTTTTTGCAGAAAATCTCGACGGGCCCCGAACAATGATTTATGCGCCGAACGGAGATCTCTTCATCGCTCAGTCACGGGCAGGCTCCGTTGTCATACTGCGTGACACGAACAACGATGGAAAGCCGGATGAGCGATATGTGTATTCCGAACGCTTGAACAATGTGTTTGGTATGGCGTTTCACGATGGCTACCTCTATCTCGGCAAAACCGACAGCATCGTAAGATACAAGTACAAGGACGGCGACACCCAGGCACCGGGCACGCCCGAAAAAATTGCCGACATGCCCACGGGCGGCCATAGCACGCGCAACATCATTTTCAGCCGTGACGGGAAGAAGATGTACGTCGCCGTGGGTTCGGCCTCGAACAAAAGCGATGGTGAAGAGCCGCGGCGCGCCGCCATCAATGAATACAACCCCGATGGCAGCGGGCACCGTGTATTTGCTTCGGGGATCCGAAATCCCGTCGGAATCACACTGCAACCCGGGACGGACACCATCTGGGTTGCTGTCAATGAGCGCGACACATTAGGAGACGATCTGGTCCCGGATTACATTACGTCAGTGAAAGACGGCGGATTCTATGGATGGCCGTACTCGTATATCGGCAGCAACTACGACCCCGAGCATAAGGGTAAAAGGCCGGATCTGGTTCAGCGTGCCATCGTTCCGGACGTTTTAATCCCCGCACATTCGGCGGCCGTTGGTATTGCGTTTTACACTGGTATGCAATTTCCGCAACGTTATCGCAATGGGGCTTTCGTGGGCTTGCACGGATCCTGGAATCGTTCCAAGCCGTCAGGATATCGCGTCGGCTTCGTACCCTTTCAAAATGGCAAACCGTCCGGTCCCATCGAAGATTTCATTACCGGGTGGCTCATCAATGATGGAAACCCCGCGTCGACGTGGGGACGACCCGTCAGCCCGTTTGTGGCAAAGGATGGATCGCTCCTGGTATCCGATGATGGCGGAAGCAAGATCTGGCGGGTACGATACGGCAGCTAATCACCGGGACATTTCGATCACATCGTAGTAACTCTGAATCCGACCGTTTTCGAAAGCGGACAGTACATCGAGCATCGGGGACACGAGGCTCCGAGAACGGCGCGGAAAACCGCGACCGTTCAGGACGTATCGGATGAAAGTGCTGTTGGGGTTCAATGGAAGATTGCTGACGTTCTCGTAAAAACGTTTCCAGTTATCCTCGTCCTGAAATAGGTACTGTTCGACATTGGACGTATAAAACACCGACAACGCCGCATTGTGTTCCTTCAAGTATCTGCTCACCGAGCGGATTGCCTTCGGCCCCGCAAAATCTCCAACAATCGGCACAATCAAGTTGTCCTTCTGGAGCTGCTGCACCGCTCGGAACTGGTCTTCAGTGGCGAGAAAGTTCCAGTTACGTGTGTGGCCGTCGTTCTCCCGCATGAGATCCCCGTAGGTGGGCATACCCATGAAACCGCCATATCCCCCGACAAACGTGTAACTCAAATCGGGGCCGGAGTCGAAGAACGCATGATACACACGCCGGACACTTGCCTCGTCCTGACTGGAAAGCTCAAAGCCTTTGCGCTTTTCGAGGTGATTCAGAACATCTCGCAGATTTGCTTCAAACATTTCGCCGCTCGGTTGCACGGATTCATAATCTCGAACTAGCATGTCCACGGGCGAGCTTGGTTCCAGCGCCGGCGGTTGCGGGCGCGAAAATAGGCGAGAAAGAAAGTCAGCGCGACCCGACGAAGTTTCCATCAACGCCTTGTAAAGCAAATGCTCGAGCATGTTTTGGCGGCGTATATCCAAAACGAAGGCCATCTTGGGCTCGACCGCGATGACGTACGTGAAGTTCTGCTCCGGACCGACGCCGAGATAGACACCGCCCGGCTGAATAGTCTTTCTCAAGAGAGGCACAACAGTCTGATACCCCGATTCGTTAGACAAGAAGTTATCCGAACGAAAGTAACCGCCGGCTTCAGAAAACTCGGTCACCATCATCCAAAATTCTTTGTCGGAAAGACGGGAAGGCAAAGTGTCCGGAGCCGTCGACGATCCGCCGGACACATAAAACAGGACGGCAACGAACAACGCTGAAGCACAGGCGAAGAGAATTATCCGGCGTACAGCTTCCGGCGTTGGCATTGCTAGCGTGAAATCTAGTGGGTGAAGGCGTACATTACGTAGTTCATCCCGAACTTTAGGGACGTGGCTGCACTCGACATCGGTACCTCGCCGCGATCAAGCCCTTCCCAAAACTCGCTCAGGTCGTTGTTGTAGTTGATGATCATGACGAGACGGCCGTGATCATCTTCCAAACCGAGGAATTCCACAGGAGCAAAGCCGTAAGGAGGCGCCACATCTAGCGTCTCGACGGAGTAGAAAGACCTGAAGATCTCGTGAGCAATCGTCAGCGGAATGATGTTGCGGTTCGGGAATACTTTCTTCAGTTGGTAAGCGAGGTTTTGTAAGTGGCGTTGTCCGCGGAAATCGTCCACAAATACAAAACCGCCACGTTCGAGGTATTCGCGAAGATTCTTGGTGTCCTTGTCGTTCAAGTCCAGGTATCCAGGCTCGCACAAATACGTGAATGGATATTTGAAAAGCTCCGGACTGTCGATATCGACAATCTGGTACGCATTGTGTTCCGTGTGAACCCGCGAAACTTCCTTGAGAAACGTGGGAAACGCTTCGTCTCCAAACGGATAATCGTGATGCCATGGAACTTCACGCCGCTGCTCCCAAGCCGCTTCGGGAGTCATGTGATAACGAATGCGTGCGTAAGTAAATTCCACATCATTCGGAGGCGATGAATCGAGCGAGGCGATGGCAGGCAGCAGCGACACTGCGCCTAAGAGCAGGATTCCAAGACCAATAAAAAGGCGCTTCATAATTTGCCTATTGCTGGAGCTTACACTGACTAGGTGCGCTTAGGAACTAATATTCGGGACCTCGTTCTCCGCGGGCTCCCCGGCAGCCATCGTTTGCGCCAGAATGAGTTGCCTGCCTTCGGCCCGGATACCAGGAAGATGCCAACGGAAGACGATTGCGCCGGCAATACAGACCGCACCGCCGATAGCCACGGTTGTTGGCGCACCGGCCACATTGGCGATCAGGCCTGACAAGAGCGCACCGAACGGCGCCATGCCCACAAACATCATGGAATACACAGCCATCACCCGGCCACGCAGCCTGTCCGGGACCATACTTTGAATGAGTGTGTTCGATGAAGCCATTTGGACCATCATCGAAAAGCCTACGGGGACCAGCAGAAATGTAGATAACCAAAAGTTTCTAGACAAAGAGAAGAGGATCAAACTCACACCGAAACTGCCACAAGCGAGCATGACCCAACGTCCTAGCCCGCGAACTCCGCGCCGGCCTGCCAATGTCACGGCGCCGAGCAATGCCCCGACACCTGCAAACCCCATGAGCAGGCCAAGACCCTTGGGCCCGCCATTAAGTACTTCATCAGCAAAAATCGGCATCAGTACGGAATAAGGCATCCCCATCAAACTGACGACACCCAGCAACAGCAGGAGCGCACGGACGGGCCTTGTCTGCACGACGAAACGAAATCCCTCGAGGATGGCTTTCCATCGCGAGCCGGGATCGTCATGTAACAACGTATTTCCCGCAGTGATGAAGTACAGGCAAATGATGACCGCAAGATAGCTGAGACCGTTCAGGAGAAAACACCAGCCTTCCCCGACCAATGCGACCAGAATACCTGCTACGGCTGGTCCGATAATCCGTGCCGCATTCATCATGGAAGAGTTCAGGGCGATTGCATTGATCAGATCTTCACGGCCGACCATCTCCGCAATGAACGACTGCCGTACCGGTATGTCGAAGGCATTGACCAACCCCAGCAACATGGCAAGGACCATGATTTGCCAAACCTGAATGCGATTCGTCAGCGTGAGAATGGCCAGCGGAAACGCGAGCAACATCATTGTGGTCTGGATCACAAGCATCGTACGGCGTCGAGGGTAGCTATCTGCCACAGCGCCCGCGATTGGAGCCAAGATAAAGATAGGAAACTGCGAAGCAAACCCAACAATACCCAAAAGGGTGGCCGAGCCCGTCAACCGGTAGACGAGCCATGATTGCGCGACTGTCTGCATCCAGGTTCCAACCAGTGAAGTGAGTTGGCCGGCGAAAAACAGCCGGTAGTTCCGATGTCGGAAAGCGCGCAAGCTGGACTTGAGTCTCGAGTTTCCCATACAAATATCGATCGCCTCTTTTATTCTATAGTTGCTGTCTATGCCCGAACTCCCCGACATTCTCCTGTACATCCACTCACTGAAGCCGCGAATCTTGAATCAGACTCTCGAGAGAATCCGTCTTGCCAGTCCGTTCGTCGTCCGGTCGGTCGTCCCGCCGATCTCTACAATCGACAACCAGATCGTTCGCGGTCTGCGCCGACTGGGCAAACAAATCGTTCTTGAATTCGACAATGAGCTCTTTCTTGTAATTCACTTGATGATCGCCGGCCGTTTTCAATGGAAAGACAAAGACGCTCGCATTCCGGGAAAACTTGGCCTGGCTGCTTTCGACTTCGCGTCCGGAACGCTGTTGCTGACTGAAGCAGGGTCCAAGAAGCGAGCATCACTACATCTGCTGCACGGGACACAGGCTCTGGCGAACTTCAACCGGGGTGGGCTTGAAGTGCTCGATTCCTCGCTCGAGGAATTTCGAGAGGCATTAACACACGAGAATCACACAGTGAAACGTTCACTTACGGATCCGCGGCTGTTCAGCGGCATCGGTAATGCATACTCGGATGAAATTCTTCACAAGGCCCGCCTATCTCCCATGAAGCTAACATCCAAGCTGACAGAAGAAGAGATCGCCCGGCTCCACATCGCAACAAAGTTCACTCTAGCCGAGTGGATCGGCCGCTTACAGGCAGAAGCTGGTTCCGAATTTCCGTCGAAAGTGACGGCCTTTCGTCCACAAATGGCAGTTCATGGGCGTTACGGTCAGCCGTGCCCGGTCTGCGGCTCGCCCGTTCAACGAATCGTTTACGCCGAGAACGAATGCAATTATTGCGCGACATGCCAAACGGATGGCCGCCTGCTTGCGGACCGAGCCATGTCACGGTTACTCAAGCAGGACTGGCCTCGCAGTCTAGATGAATGGGAGTTGCACATCGAGAGTCGTAAGTAGGAATGCGTGTTCTTGAAACATTTAGCCGCCATCCCCAGTGTCGTCGTCTGCGCCAGGACACGGTGCGTCGTCTTCAAGATTGTTTAAATACCCCGGCGGCAGCGCAACCTTCTGCGTGCCGGCCGCTTTACCGCGCACCACTCGCATCGCGGATGGTGGGAACGGCTGTAACGGATCCACACCACGGAATAATTGCTCGAGTTGCGCTACGGTTTCGATGCGCATCATGGCGACACGAGTTTCGGAACTCACGCGAAAGCCTTTCGTGTACCATGATGCGTGACGACGGAAGGAATGCATCGCGAAGCGCTCGCCGAACCAGTCGGATAATTTGCGGGCATGCGCGAACATAATATCGAGGACCTCCGCCAGGTTCGGCGGGTCTGACGGCTCGCGGCCGTTAAACACGTCGGCTAGATCCCGGAAGAGCCACGGCCTTCCAAGGCAACCGCGGCCGACGATGACGCCGTCGCAACCAGTCTGCCGCATCATACGAAGTGCGTCTTCAGCTTCCCAGATGTCGCCATTCCCTAATACAGGAATACGCGTCGCATTCTTGAGCTCCGCTATTGCGTCCCAGTCGGCATGGCCGTGATATAACTGCGCGGCGGTTCGAGCATGCAGGCCGACGGCAGCACAGCCTTCGTCTTCGGCAACTCGGCCGGCTGTTAAGAAAGTTAGATACTCCGAGTTGATGCCCTTTCGAAATTTGATCGTAACAGGGACGTCCTGAGCGTTCCTCACAGCCGCGCGAACGATATTTCGCAGAAGGTTCGGTTTGACCGGGACCGCAGCCCCGCCACCCTTTCGTGTGACTTTGGGGACGGGACATCCGAAATTCATATCCAGATGATCGATCCGGCATTCATTCACCAAACGTTTCACCGCCTCAGCAACGTAATAGGGATCCGTGCCATATAGCTGCAGGCTTCTCGGCGATTCATCGATACCGAAGCCGGCAAGCTTCAGAGTTTTGTCACGCCCCTCAACGAGTGGCCTTGCGTTGATCATCTCGCTCACGTAAAGGCCGGCACCAAAATCTCTGCAGACGGACCGAAATGGATAATTCGTAACGCCTGCCATCGGAGCCAGGACGACGGGAGGCCAGATCGACATTTGACCGAGGCGGATCGGTTGGAATTCACCCGATTCGGCGGCAGGCACATTCCTATTGATTACACTTCGGTAAATCGACTGCATGGCACCAATGTTACCAATAACCTGGAATCCCAATTGCCAGCAAAACACGGCAAGAGGTGTAACGAGATGGCAAGGCTTTATATTGGCAACCTTCCTCACGCGGCTGCCGAACAAGAACTTCAAGCATGGATAGAAGAACAGGGCTTTAAAGTAGAGACAGTGCAAGTTATCCGCGATCTCGACAGCGGAGCATCGCGAGGCTTCGCGTTTGCGGAGTTACCCGAAATATTACGCGCCCAGGAAGCCGTCACGGCACTGAACGGGCAAAAAATGGAAGGACATGACCTCCGAGTTAGCGAAGCAAGACCACTCCCCTTTAGAAACGAAGGCCGTCAGGTCGGAGGCACGAGATCAACGAAAAAAAGAGCATCTTAGGGCGCGACCCCCGCTACTCATTGATGACTCCGTCCGGCGCCTCCACTGAGATGGTCTTGTAACTGCGGCCATACGCAGATTGGAAAACGCGTGTAAAAACTGTTCTATGACATTTGGAGGCGACGGACACCATCGCGAACAATGGTGTAGCACTCGCACGACATTGCCTCGAGGCCGGTGGGATCCAGAATTGTAATTTGGCCTCGGCCGATCTTGATCAACCCAGCACGTTGGAGCAGTCCTGCTGCAACGGTAACGCTGGCACGTCTAGTTGCTAAAAGGCGAGCTACGACATCATGCGTGAGCAAAAGGACGTCGCTGCGAACGGCGTCGCGCGCCACCAGCAGCCAACGGCACAGCCGCTCTTGAAGCGAATGATAACAATTGCAGATACTCGATTGGGCCGTTTGAATGAGGAATGCATTCGTGTATTTCAACAGGAGATCACGAAGAAATGGATTACGGAGGAATTCTTCATTCAGCTGCCGTGCTCGAATGCGGAAGGCATCTCCTCCCATCTGAACAATAGCTCGATATGGAGTTACACCACCAAGAATCGCTGGAACACCTACCATTCCTTCATTCCCCACTAGACCGATTTCGACAGTCGACCCTTCGGAGTTCATGGAGATGATGGACACTAGCGCATCCGTCAAAAAATAAACGTGTTCGATTGTTTCATCCGGCTCGTACAGAACCGTACCTGCCGGCAATTGCACAGGCTCTAGCGTTTGCAACCAATCACCGCAGGAGGACGAGAGTGAAGCAAGGATCCTGTTCTCGCATTGTTGTGGAATTTCTCCGTATGTGTTTGGCTTCATATGAAATCGCCTCGATACGAATTACACCACCTTTCCTGCAATCACTCTGCCAAAACAACGGCGCTCCCCGGCTATAGTAGAGCCATGTTGAACGTGTTCCGTAGCCGCAAGATGGCTGCGATACTGCTGCTCGGCTTCTCATCAGGCTTGCCCCTATATTTGACGAGCCGAACGCTCCAGGCATGGATGACAGTGGAAGGCGTGAACCTCGCGGCAATCGGCCTTTTCAGCCTGGTGGGACTGCCCTATTCATTTAAATTCTTATGGTCTCCACTGATCGACCGCTATACGTTGCCTTTCCTGGGACGTCGCAAGGGATGGTTATTGGTAACCCAACTGGCTCTGGCAGTCACGATTTCCACTATGGTCTTCGGTCGGCCACAAACGATGCTAACCTTGCTCGCGATCAATGCGCTTCTGATTGCTTTTTTCAGCGCCACGCAAGACATCACGATTGATGCGTACACAACCGACATCTCCGGGCTCTCTGAAGTGGGAGCGGCGTCGGGCGTGAAAGTGTTGGGTTATCGCATCGCGATGATCGCGACTGGTGCGGGAGCGCTTGTCATGGCGGATCGAATGTCGTGGCCGGCCGTGTACTTGATTCTTGGCCTGCTCATGCTGTGCCTGGCTGTCGCTTCGACGGGTGTGCCTGAGCCTGCCGTTCCGGACCGGCCGCCGTCTTCAATACGCGAAGCGGTCCGCATGCCACTTATCGATTTTTTCGAACGCACGGGACACATGCGCGGGGCGTGGATCCTGGCCTTCATCGTGATCTACCGGCTGGGGGATGCCATGCTTAATAACATGACAACGCCTTTCCTAATCCAAACGGGATTCAGCCAAACCGATATCGGCGTAATTCAGGGAGGCGTGGGATTGATCGCAACGATCATCGGTGTACTGGCGGGCGGGGCAGCAATCAGCCGGATCGGCATCAACCGTTCACTGTGGATCTTCGGTTTCTTCCAGGCCGTCAGTAACTTCGCATACTTGGTTCTAGCGAACATCGGTCGAAACTACGGCGTGATGATCGGCACGATTATCGTAGAGAATCTTTGCTATGGTCTCGCTACGGCTGCGCTGGTAGGTTTTATCATGAGTCTTTGTAATCCGCGTTTTTCCGCAACGCAGTACGCCCTACTCTCTAGCTTAATCGCTGTAGGCAGAGATATAGTCGCGGCACCTTCGGGGTCGGTCGCGCAATCTGTGGGCTGGCCTGCCTTCTTCTGGATCAGCATCGCCGCATCTATCCCGGGTCTGATCTTGTTAAAGGTTTTTGCTCCCTGGGGCAAGAACGTGGCCGAAAACTTTTAAGAAGGAACTTTATTTAGGAGACCCCAATATAAACCGAGTTCGGAGACCGCGTGCACGAAATTGCTGAAGTCGACTGGCTTGACGATATAGCTATTCACCCCTAGGTTGTACGTGTCCAACACATCGCGTTCTTCTTGCGACGAAGTCAGCATCACGACAGGAATATGCCTCGTGCGCTCATCGTTCTTCATCCGGCTTAACACTTCGATTCCATCTATTTTCGGCAGCTTCAAATCGAGCAAAACGACCTTTGGCCGGTTTTCGATTTTGCGATGAGCAAATGCTCCGGTGGCGAATATGAATTCCAACGCTTCAACCCCATCTTTGACAACGAGTACCTTACTTGCAAGATTTTGCTTCTGAAGTGCTCTAAGCGTTAACTCAACGTCGTTCGGGTTGTCTTCGACCAGAAGAATCTCCACATCGTCTATCGTTGTCACATTTCCCTCCTCGCTCTTCTACAGAGGTGACTTGTTCAAAATGAGCCAGTATGTCCCGAGGTCACCGACAACCTTATAGAACTTGTCGAATTCGACGGGTTTTACAACATAGCTGTTTACTCCAAGCTTGTAGCATTCGTTGATATCTCGCTCTTCTTGCGAAGACGTCAATACGACGACCGGGATAGACCGGGTTCGATCATCTCCCCGAATACGTCGAAGCACCTCGATGCCATCGACCTTCGGCAGTTTCAGGTCAAGGAAGACCACTTTGGGTTTTGGCCGGCTGCTCAGCAAGTAGTCCAGCGCTGCCGCGCCATCCCGTGCGATATCGAGCCGAGCATCGACTTGGGCTTTTCTCAAAGCCCGCTGTGTGAGTTCAGCATCATTCGGATTGTCTTCAACGAGAAGTAACACTAGTGTTTGCAGGTCCTTCATCTGGACCCGCGGTCGTTAAGCTTTCGGCAGAGAGAAATAAACCGTCGCACCTTCATCAACCTTCCCATCAGCCCACACTCGGCCACTGTGCCGGGACACGATTCGTTGTACTAATGCCAAGCCCACGCCCGAGCCCTCGAAATCGTCCACGCTGTGGAGTCGCTGAAATACGCCGAACAACTTCGCGCTATACTGCATATCGAAACCGACGCCATTATCGCGAACGTAGTAAACGTTCTGATTACCGGATTCCTGAAAACCGATTTCGATCGTTGGATTCGGTTTCCGACGAGTGAACTTGAAAGCGTTCGAAATGAGGTTATACAAAACCTGACGGATCATCGCCGGGTCGCCGAAGGCCGAAGGAAGTGCGCGCAGCTTGACTGAAACCCGACGCTCTTGATTCACATCTTGAACCTCATTAAAGACGGTCTTCGCGAGCTCTTCCATATCAATATCAGTCTGATCCAGCGGACGCCTTCCAAGATGAGAAAAACTCAGCAGGCCATCGATCAGCTCGTTCAGGCTTTGCGCATTACTTCGGATGATATTCAACAGTCTCTTACCCTCGCCATCCATCTTGTCCGGATACTCTTCCATCAATACTCTCGAGAATCCGTCGATGGCTCGAAGGGGTCCTCGCATATCGTCTGAGATCGAATACGTAAATGCCTCGAGTTCCTTAACCATCATCTCCAGCTCTGATGTACGCTCCTTCACACGCTGCTCGAGCTCGCTGTTTAAACGTTGGATTTCCTTCGTCTTCGACCGAACTTCCCTCAATGCGTTTTGAGCATCGCTGTACAACCGTGAATTGTCGATGCCCAGAGCGGCCCGACGTGCTAATTCTTCGGCGAAATGCAAATCACTGTCGGTATATCGGTGAGCTGGATTCTCTGATGCGAGTGTGATCACACCGAGCGTACGGCCGCGCGCGATAAGAGGAACGACCATGGCAGAAGCCAGTCCGAGCTCTTGCAGGATCTTGAAATGTTCAGCATCCTGCGCAAGTGCGATCAGCATGGAATCAGGGATGTCCGTATAAATCTTCGCTTTTCCTGTGCGCATCACGTGCGCAACGCCGTGCGGCGCCCCGGCATTCGTTGAGAATTTCTTTTGGAACTCGCGAGCCCACTCCGCGCGCTGAGGATCACGATGCACCAATGCAACACGGTGGAAACCGTCTGCCTCTTCGACAACGTCTACGGCGCACCAATCCGCAAGTCGATTGACCGCAAGCTTAGCCACGGTCATCAAATTCGTGTGGTAGTCAAGAGAGGATGCAAGAACCGTGCTCGCTTCCGCGAGGAAGGCCAACTTGTCGGCGTTTGTCTCCGCCTCGGACCGAGCTACACGCTCATAGATGAGAAGCTTGTCACGTTCTTCTTCCGCTCGCGTTCGCTTGATGAAATCCCCGACTTGACGGCCCAATGCGTCGAACAGCTGCAACATCTCGCCGTCAGGCTGCACTACTTCACGATTATAAAAGGCCATGACGCATGAAACGTGATCGGCGATCCGGATTGGAAACGCAAACGCCCCGTGCAACCCAACGCGTTCGGCGATCGTAGCTCGTGGGAAGTTCGCGTCTGCAACGACATTGTCGATCCAGGCTGGTTCGCCACTCGAAAGCACTCGCCCTACCAGATCAATCCCGGGAAAAAGAATCGTTTTGCGCCCTGCTTTTTCGAATTCCTCCACTTCAGATGCTGGGACGTGCCAACTGCCTTCGATGTGCAACGTGTTCGATTCAGCGTTGACACACCACAATTCCCCGAGCTCCCAACCCACGGCCTCACCCACGTACTGCAAAAGCCTGGGTGTGGCTTCCGACAAGCTTGAAGATTCCGCGAGAGCGCGCGTGACCGCGAATTGCGCAGCCAAACGGCGATCCGTCTCCTTGCGCGACGCAATGTCGCGAATGATGCCTGTGAAAATATGTCTGTTGTTTTTCTTGTATTCGCCCAGAGACAACTCTAATTGAGCGCGCTTACCGTCTTTTCGAATACCGGCTATTTCCAGAACCGCCGAATTCTTGCCTGGCCGACGCGCTTCCTCAACATGTGCCTTGTACTCCGGAATAATGCGCTCCACTGGATGTCCGACGATGTCCTTTACGCTGTAACCAAAAATACGTTCAGCGGCGCGGCTAATCGATAGGATCTGCCCCTCCTCATCGATCGTAACGATTGCGTCGCTAGCCGCTTCTTCGATGATTTCGTAGCGATCTCTCAGCTCTTCCATCGTTTCTCTCTCGGACGCAGCTTTCCTGTGCGTGGTACGCGTTCTCGCGTTCTCTGAGCAACAGATTTACCAAACGCGCTCGCCAACCCGCTTTCAGGCAGAATTGGCAGAAAGTACACATTTGATTAGAGAGGGTTGGGGGTATTTCATCTGTCCTGGGGCGACCAGCAGTCCACGCATCGTTCGAAACGGGAAAAATGTCCTATAAACCTTCGGTCTTGTACCTGCACTGATAGCGTGCGGAAGCTTTTCTTTGGGAGCAAACCATGCATAACCGGATACAAACCCCAATGTGGGCGGCCGCATCGGCTCTCGCTTTAGCTTTGCTAATTGGTGGATTTACGGCCTCGAAGGTTCACAGTAGTAACGAGCAGAGTACTTACACTGTTGCATCGGACACTCGGGCTCAAGTCGTGTTTGAACAGGGATTTTCACCCGTTGTTAAGAGTGCAGCGCCAGCTGTCGTCAATATTTCTACATCAAAGGTAGTGAGGACACCCGAGTCTGGCCCAGAGTCGGAGCTAAATCAGGAATTCTTGCGGCGCTTTTTCGGCGACGAGTTTGAGCGCCAATTTCGGGTTCCACGAGAGCGCCGCGAACGTAGTTTAGGATCCGGAATAATTGCGACGGCTGACGGTTATGTTTTAACGAACAGCCACGTCGTGGACGGCTCGGGCGACGTAAAGGTCGCCCTTTCGGACAACAGGGAGTTGACCGGTCAATTCGTCGGCGCGGACCCAGGCACGGATATCGCTGTTTTGAAAATAAATGCTGATCATCTCTCGACGCTGCCTATCGGAGATTCCGCAAAAGTGGAAGTTGGCGACCTAGCGCTCGCTATGGGCAATCCCTTCGGCTTGGGACGCACGGTCACTATGGGAATCATAAGCGCGACTGGTCGCGGCGGCCTAGGCATCGAGGATTATGAGGATTTTATTCAGACGGACGCCTCCATCAATCCGGGCAACTCGGGAGGTCCGCTAGTGAACGTGCGCGGAGAGTTGATCGGTTTGAATACCGCGATACTGAGCCCGAGCGGTGGCAATTTGGGCATCGGCTTCGCGGTGCCCAGCAATATGGTACGCACGGTGATGGATCAAATTATCAGGACCGGTAAAGTGACTCGTGGATACCTGGGCGTAACTATTCAGGACATCACTCCGGAATTGGCACGCGCAATGAAGTTAGGCCAGACTCGAGGTGCGCTCGTCGGTGATGTTGATCCGAATGGGCCGGCGGCGAAAAGCGGCCTGCATTCCGGGGACGTTATCTTGGAAGTGAACGGCAAATCTATGCAGGACGGCCGCGAACTACGGCTCCTGGTTAGTTCCATGGCGCCTGGTACGCAAAGCAATGTGCGCGTTTTGCAAAATGGAGAACCTCGGAACATCTCACTCACGTTGGGCGAACTGCCCATGAAAGAAAGCGCGGCGAATGCCGCAGGTCCCCGGCAGAAATCCACAACACCGCCGCCTTCGAGTCAGCCGCGGTTTGGCCTGGGGGTAACGAATCTCACTCCGGACTTAGCCGAAAAGTTGGATCTCCCATCCAGTGCTAAAGGTGTTGTAATCGGCGACATTGAGGAAGGCAGTGCTGCGGCGGAAGCCGGTCTTCAGGTGGGCGATGTGATCCAAGAAGTTAATCACAAGCCCGTTCGCAATCTTTCTGAATTCCAATCCTTGCTTCCTTCCGGGGGCTCGGATCCTGTACTGCTCCTCGTCAACCGTGAGGGTCACACAATGTTTTTCGCAATTACACCCCGATAAAACAGGGCAGTGAGCGTTGCCAAGTTTTGGCAAATGCTCACTTCCCCGAACTCGAGGACAGTGAGCGCCTACAAAGGCAGGTGCTGGAAGTCTCTTTCGGCTGCTTTGTTACCGAACCCTGGCACACCCTGCCGGTTGTCGATCTGCCAGCGCTTGAGCTTGTTCAGTAGCGCCTTATAGCAGATATTCAGCCGCCGAGCAGCCTGCTTGCGATTCCAGCTGGTCTCTTCCAGCACGCGCAGCACGAGCTCTTTTTCGGCCTGTTCGGCAGCGCGTGTGCCAACATCTTTCAGAGACATCCTGTCTTCTTTTGGCGTCACTGGCGTCGGTGCCGAATTCACGGGACCCTGTTCTTTAAGTTCCGACAGATTCAAGCTCGTGTCCGGCAGGATCAAGCATCGCTTCACCACATTTTCGAGTTGCCGGATATTTCCCGGCCAATCGTACCGGAGAAGCGCATCCATGAGTGCTGTCGAAAGTTCTTCGACACTGCTCTTGTACCGTTCGCGGTAGCGAGACATGAAGTAATTGCATAGCACCGGAATGTCTTCGCGACGTTCGCGCAGCGGAGGGATATCAATTCGAATGACATTCAGCCTGAAATATAGATCTTCGCGAAATTTTCCGTTAGCGACGTTTTCCTCGAGATTGATGTTCGTAGAAGCAAGCACACGAGCATCAACTCGAACGGATCTTTTCCCGCCGAGCCGTGTGTATTCGGAATCTTGCAGGACGTGAAGTAACTTGGCTTGCAGGTGCGGAGTCATCTCACCGATTTCGTCCAAAAGCAGCGTGCCCTTATCCGCAAGTTCGAACTTTCCGGGCTTATCATTCAGAGCTCCGGTGAATGCCCCGCGCTCATAACCGAATAGCTCGGATTCGAGGAGATCATTCGGCAAAGCAGCGCAGTTTACTTTAACGAACGGCTTATCATGCCGGGTTGAATGATTGTGAATATATCGAGCTAGGACTTCCTTGCCCACTCCAGATTCACCGCTAATCAGGACGGGCACATCAGTGTCGGCGACGTGTTTTGCGATTTCCTTGATCTTGAGCATCTTTGGATTCGTCGACAGAATATCGCCTGCATCGATGTACGAATCGAGCTGCCGCTTCAGGGTCTTTACCTCTTCTTTGAGTTTCTGTTTTTCAACGACATTCTCGATCGCGAGTTCCAGCTCTTGTTCCTCAAACGGCTTCACGAGAAAGTCGGAGGCACCCATCTTCATTGCGTCCACAACGGTTTTGGTCTGGCCCGCCGCGGACAGAATGATGACGGGAATAGATGCATTAAGTCGCTTGATACTTTCCAGTGCCTCGATGCCGCTAATACCGGGCATCACAATGTCCAGCACGATTAGTGAAGGTACATAACCAGTTGAAAGCCGCTTCACCGCCTGGTCACCCGACTCTAAACACTCGACTGCATAGCCACACGAGCTCAGAAAATCCGACAGATAGCTGCGAACACTTCGATCGTCATCCACAACCAGAATGGATCGTTTATTCATTGGGCCGTGCCTATCCTCCAGTTCTTCCGCAGTTCTATGCTCCTTAGACTCCTATTCCCTGCGTGTGCCGCGGGCTGCGACTTCAGGAGCAATGAGAGTTCCAATCTGTGTAATCGCGTACAACTGAATAACCCCCATGGTTGCACTGCGGTTCTATTGCTGTCGTCCGTCATCCTACAGGAATTGTTACACGTCTCCAGGGCGGAAACGCACGGCCGGTAGCCCTCGCCGACCACCTGAGGTTCGTGGTTACCGCGATTTTTCCCAGCGCTGGATTGTGGAGAACAGAATGCCCATGTCCAAAATGGGTTTCGCGACATAGTCGTTGAAGCCGGCAGCGAGGTATTTTTCGCGGTCGCCGACCATGGCGTGAGCGGTTAGAGCGATCACAGGCAAATCATGCAACTCTTTATCATCGCGGATACGCCGGAGAATCTCAGTACCATCCATCTCTGGAAGCGAGATGTCCAGAATTACGACATCAGGCCGCGTCTTCTTAAATCCTGCGATTGCATCAAGCCCGCTCGAAAACTCGATAACCTGGTATTGGTCTTCCAGAATAGTCCGAATGATCAAACGGTTGTCCGCATTGTCGTCGACGACCGCAATCGTGCGCATGTTAGAAAATCATATCACGACGAATTCCGAGGCGACGGAGCCGGGAACACGGCCCGTCGAAGAAGTAAGGAGGATGTATCGTGGAGCTCGGCTATTCCTTATCTAGCGAGGAGCATTCACCGAATGACCTCGTACGTTTTGCGCAACGCGCCGAACAAGCGGGATTCGGGTTCGCTCTGATTTCGGATCACTTTCATCCATGGACCAGCAAACAAGGCCAAAGCCCGTTTGTGTGGAGTGTCATTGGCGGAATTGCCGCGACAACGAAAAAGCTACGGCTCGGAACCGGGGTCACATGCCCGCTCGTCCGGATTCACCCGGTGCTCGTTGCGCAGGCGGCGGCGACTGCCTCGTCTATGATGCCAGGTCGATTTTTTCTGGGACTCGGCGCCGGTGAAAATCTGAATGAACATGTCGTTGGTCAAAAGTGGCCGGCGACCGCCGTCAGACAGGATATGCTCCAGGAAGCCGTGGAAATCATCCGCAAACTCTGGACTGGTGAAAACACGAGTCACCGGGGTACACACTTCACCGTTGAGAACGCCCGCATATTTACGTTGCCGGACGAACTACCGCCGATCTGCATCGCAGCGGGCGGACCGGAAATGGCAAAAGTTGCAGCTCGCATTGGGAATGGATTAATCACGGCTGGAGATGAAAGCACCGTAATTAAACACTTCAATAATGCGGGGGGTAAGCGCAAACCGAGATATTCTCAGTTGACTGTGTGCTGGGCGAAAACCGAGAAAGAAGCGCGCCGGATTGCTCACACATGGTGGCCTATATCAGCTTTTGCGTGGCCGCTTCTTTCGGAGCTTCCGTTGCCGCAGTATTTCGAAGAAGCCGCCCAAATGGTAAGCGAAGAAGCTCTCGCCGAATCGATTGTGTGTGGCCCCGATCCAGAAAAGCACATTTCGAAAATTCGAGAAGCTGCAAAGGCGGGCGCCGATCACATTTATGTGCATCAAGTAGGAAAGGACCAGGAAGGCTTCTTCCGGTTTTACGAGAAAGAAATTCTCCCAGAATTTGGGACGAGGCCCAAGCGAGCAGCGTAGCGCCTGCACCCACGCGCTACATACTCACTTCGACATCGGCTCCTTGTTTTCTCGTATTCAGGAAATCGACATACCAACCGATCATTTTCTTGATGAACTCGCTGTCGGCGCGTGGACACTCAATACCGGTATTCCTCAAAGCTTGGAGTGCGCTCCGGCAATCGAAACGTGGCTCGCCCTGAAGATATTGGTAGTAGAAGGACATTTGCTTCTGAAAAACCGCTTCGAGCTTCGTCATGGGTTTCTCAAAGAACGAGTCCTCGCTGACCAATCGAATGCCTTCGCCGCGCAAAACGTGCAAAACGCTTGGCAGCCACACGCGATTCTCAGTCGAAGCAGGATTCGCTAAGTGATACGTCCCTGCAACGCTCGGCTGCCGGGCAATCTCAACCATTCCGTCGATCACGTAATCAATCGGAACAAAGTTCAAAGTCTGGTTTTCGGCACCAAGGACCCGCAAGGGCAAATTGACGAATCCATCTTCAGGCATTTTCCTCCGGAGACGCTCAAGAGCTGCCCAAAGCCCTCGTATAAACGCGTACACCCCGTGGAAATGAGTAGCCCGTCCAGACTTGGAGTCACCGATGACGATGCTGGGCCTATAAATGGTTGCAGCAATCGTTCCCCTCCTTTGCTCATCCGCAACCAGTAATTCCGCCTGGCATTTCGACTCCTCATATGGGTTTTTGAATGTCTGCCCTACATCGATCTCGTTTTCCAGCGCGACGTCCTCGCGATTGCCGGCAACATAGGCCGTACTCACGTGGTGAAGCCGGCGCGTTTTGGTTTGTTTGACGAGATCGAGAACGTGCCGGGTGCCACCCACATTCATACGAAAGATCTCGGCGCGATCTTCCTCCTGGAAGGAAAGCGATGCTGCACAATGCCAGACTTGGTCTGTCGAGGCTAGAATCTGCTGCCGTGTTGTCTCCGCCAGGCCGAGGCCGACAGCTGAGATATCGCCATCCAGTACATGCAGATGCTGCAAGCGATGAGCGCCGACATTCGTCAACACATCTTCGACTCGCGTCTGTGCCGAGACGTTCTTCGCGTGGCGAGCGATCACGCTCACCTCGTATCCTTCCTGGAGTAAACGAGCGACAAGATGACTGCCGAGGAAACCGGTCGCTCCGGTCAACAAAATGTGTCTATACGACATCGGCCGTCTGAATCCTCTGAATCAGGTCATGTGCACGACTCAAGTTATAGAACTGAAGGATGGATTCGCGTTTCTGATCCCATTCGGCAGACCCTCGTCGAATGATGGCCTCGAGTTGCGAAAATGTGTTTGCTGCAAAACCGAAATCATAATGATGCACGGCTTCGAAAAGACCGGATTCTTGAGGCATTAAGCAGCGAAGACTCGTCAGCAGTACGGGGACCCTGCAAGCAAGAGCTTCGTAGGTCGAAAGAGCGCCCGGCTTGGTCACAACCAGGTCTGCGGCCGCGACGTATCGATGCATATCCTGAACGAAACCAAACGTCCGGGTTTTGGAGTCACGCATTCGATCGATACGGCGCCGTAGTCCAATGTTCCTGCCGCAAACGACTAGAATGTTCAAAGCGGCGGCCGACCTTCGAACCGACGTGTATATTCGGTACAAGGGACCGCCTCCGCGAGCCCCTCCATTGATTAGAACGATGCCGTGATCGTCGAAGTCGAGCGTATCGCGGAGGGCTTCAATCTCGGTGGTTGTCGCGGGCGCGAAACTGGACCTTACAGGCATCGAAACTCGATCGATTTGCCAGGCTGGAATTCCGGTGGCGGTGAGAGCCTGCAGTGCTTCTGCGGTTGTTACGAAATAACGATCCACATAACGTGACGACCATCCACGCCAGAAAGGCGGAAATGGGTCCGTGACGAATGTGTAACAAGGAATTCCGAGTCCCTCCTCTTTGATGAAACGAGGGATGAAATGATTCAACATCGGATGCACGGAGAGCACGACATCCGGTCTTTCCGATTCGATAAACCGACCGATATAGCTGCGGACTTTTTTATAAAAGAAATCCCGTTCGTTCGGACGCAGGCGATCGATAAGTCTGAAATACCAACTCATCCACTGGGGCCGGTGCGTCAGCAGTGTGTTGTAGAAACCGGCCAACGAACGATTGACGATCGTGGACTCTTCGAGAGGTTTCCGAAGCTTAACTTCCAATCCGGCAGAACTGGCTGCGCTTCCGATCGCGGCCGCCGCGCTGTTGTGTCCCTCCCCGGTATCCGAGGACAGGATCAGCAGTTTGGTCATAAATAGCCCTCTTTTATAGCACATCTCCACGGGCTGGACGTCGAAAGGCTGCGAGGAAGGCTTTATATCTTTCCCCAAGCAACTCAGGACGGAACTCTTTGCGGAAACGGTCGAGCATCGCTCGGCCGTGCGTTTGGCGTAGCGTTTCATTCCGCAACAAACTGTCCACGATGTCGATGTATTGCCCTTCGGTGCGTGGAGTGAGTTCATCGATACTGACGAGTTCCGCCGCGGAATTGTTCTCCGAATCGTCGGGAAAGCGGAGCGCAACAACCGGCCTGCCCGCGCCCATTGCATCTAGAACAAAATTCGAGTTGGAGCGCGGAAAGGACGCGAGGAACACATCGAGAAGTCCCAATAGCGGCGCAACCTCGCCAAGGTGTCCCAGAAAGCGGACTCGAGGCAAGGTCCCTTCCGAGTGCAGGAAGGACCGGATGCCTTTGACACTTCCCGGTCCGGCAAAAAGATGAATATGTTTCGGAAAGCGGCTCAGAATTTCCGAAAGCATCCGCAAATATCCGTTGCGCGCAACGTCACTCAGATTCGCAAAAGTCGCCGACACGGTGCTTGCCGGATCAAGACCTAGGGCCTGCTTTGTAACGGGTTCAGCAGTTCGAAGCCTTGCTTCCACATCGGAGACCATCGGAATCCATTCATTAAGTTGTGATGTAACGCGTGTTCGACGCATCGCATGCCTGAAAAGATGAATATGACCGTCGAACAGGTCTTCCGCGTTGTCGGACCCATGATTCACATTCACCTGAATGGGAGCCAGGCGCCCCGCTGCCAGTACCTCGGCCATGAGTCGTGGAAGGCCTGAATGAAAGAAGGCAGCCTGCACGTTTGCTGCTCGAATCGTTTCGGCAATGCTCCGTTCACGACCCATAGCTTCATCTTGCACGGCCGCGGAGCCTGTATCGAAAACCATTGATTCAATACCCTGGTTTCTCAAACTGGCAACGAGAATCTTCAAGTACTGGCTTCGTCCATCGTCCGGCGTCGAGCTTGCGAACACGTGTGCCACACGGTGCAAGGCGCTGACTTCTTCCCCACTCACGCGAGTATTGTAGATTACGGTCAAAATGCTGGGTCTTCCGCTAGCGATCCCGATAACCTTGGATCCGGCTGGGGATGCGGCTGGCGGATCTGGCGGGAAATACAGCCGGCCGGACCTTTGAGATCGATACGTTCGAGAACCGGCCGAAAACGAAAACGCGCGAGGCGCGCGCTTCCGTTCAGGATTGAGTAGCGGTGCCTTTGCGGGCCTGAAAGCGCTCTTGGGCGCGACGCTTGAGCCTGGCTTTTTTCTTTGACCGATTTACCCTGCGTTTCTTCAACACTTCGTATTTGGTCGTCATGATTTCCTATAATTGCGTTTGGAAGTGAGTAGGGTCCGGTGACTCTCCTGGCCTTCAAAGCCTGTGGGACGTCGGGGAACCGTCGTCCGGTGGGTTCGACTCCCACGCACTTCCGCCTTTTACACTGAAGTTTTCGCAGCAGCCTTTACAGCAGCGATTGCTTTCGCTTCATCGTCATAGACATCGAAGACGGTCAGCAGTTTCGTCATCTGCAGTAAGTCTTTCGCTTTTGCTGTTAGATTGAGCAGTTTCACATCACCCTGTTTGTTGCGGACGGTGGTGTACGCAGAGACGAGTTCTCCCAAACCCGAGCTGTCGATATACGACACATCACCCAAATTCAAAACGAAGTGACGATTGCCATCGTTCACCTGAACCCGAAGCGTCTCGCGAAGCAAGAGCACAGGTTCCCCAATCGTTAGTCGTCCGGACATATCGACTACGATTATGTTATCGACCTTTCGAGTTTTCACATTCAAACTCATACGACCTCCCTCGAATTAATTGCGCCGGCCTCATTGCCGGCCTTCAGAAGCGCTGATCAAAAGCGGCGCGCGTAGGTTAACCTTATCATGTCTTGAGTTTCAAGCGGATTTCGGCCGTCAAACCTCTACATTCGATTCAATATTGAGGTACACAACAAAATCCGTTGCCGCCGGCTGTGCGGTCAGCTGGCGTAAATAATTGGCGACTTGTCCTCGATGGTATGTCGAGTGATTCACCACATGTTGCATTAGCCGCCCCAAGGGGTACTTCAGGGTTTCTTTTTTGAGGTTCAGATACGTAAGGGACTCCTTGAGCGCCTCATCGGTAAGCCCATGAACAAAAGTCATTTGCTCACTTTCAATTTCGAGCCACCTTCTGCGTATTCCATCCAGATCGCGGAACTCATCTGGGTTTAGGAGAGACGACGGAGAGGTTCCTTTCCAACGACGCAACCAAATCCATTCTGCCGCCATGATGTGTACCAGTGTGTCTCGAATTGAAGGAAAACTGCCGCCCAAGTGCCTCGTTAATTCTTCGGTACTGAGCGGCGCAACCGACTTCAAAACGGTTGCGTTTGCCCACTTGTTGAATTTATACAGTTGCGTAACGTCTTCTCTATTCATCGAATCTCCAGCGTGTTGCAGTCTGATTAAACTCCGAAGTTAGGCCAAAAACCACATTTGGGAGCACGCGGTAGATCGGCTCCTCGAAGCCATCCATGTCCCACGCGTACTTGGCCTCATATAGCCTCGAGAATTTCTTCCGAACCCGGGAGTCGTTAATCAACTCAGCCACACCCTCGAGAATAACGGAATCCTTGATGTCATCTTTCTTTGGCCGCTTGGTGAAATCGAGTTCCGTCGCGACGGAACATCGCGAGTTCTGCGCCAGATTTCGAGCTTTCCGCGATTGATTGCCAGTGCTGAAAAAGAATGCATCGTTGAACCAGACACCCCAGATAGGCATCACGTGAGGCCTCGCGTCAAACCCGGCTGTGGCGATCCAGTAGGTACGACCTTGTTCGAGGCGTTCCTTGGCCCATCGCCAAGACAGGAGTCCCTTACCGCCTTTGGCGTCGGCTAAACCATAACCCGGCATGTGAGGACGGTTTGCCTTAGGTTTCCGCACCACTTTCATTCCTGATCATAGAACTTCATAGCGAGAGTGCCGTGAGCGGCGGCTCCGCTAGCCCGAATTGCCGCCGCCAATAGAATCGATTCTGCGACCTCCTCCTTTGTCGCGCCGGCTTTTTTGGCTTTTTTCGTGTGTGCTTCAATGCAGTACACACACTGCGTCGTATGAGCAACCGCGAGGGCGATCAATTCTCGGTATTTTCTTGGGATCTTGCCGTCTTCCCTTCCAACTATCCCATCAAGCGTGGCCCATGCTCTGAATTCCTCGGGAGCAAGTGCCTTCATATCCCGAAGCAGCTTTAGGTCATTTTCGTCGTGGTAATGGTTAGCCATCCCTCTTCCTTTCTTGACGTAATGCTAATAACCCAACCGCAGCATTCCTTCTTCAGACCCGTTCACTGATCCGCGCGTGAGCCATTCGAGTGACGCTCGAAATAGAATCGTATGATTTTTCTCCCACATGGCGTTGTGTGACGAGCATCCGAGATCGATGAATACTTTGTGATGCGTCCCGAGATCGGCGTATAGATCCCGAACACGATCCGGATTGACCTGCTTATCGTGAACACCGGCAATCATTAATGTTGGAATTTGAGTCTTGGCGGCAATCGACTGATTCCATCCCCAACTTGTAGTTTGAGGAGCGCGGCGCACTCCCGGCCCCCATGTTGCACCGACAGGATCCGACTGCAGCATGTTTGCCCAAACGCTTTGTGCGGCACCCACGTCATATTGTTCCGAGCAGCCGACCTGTCGATCCCAATTCGCCGCGAACTCGTCGTGCGACTGTGTATTCATAGCCACGCCTTCGGCCGGAACAACCGCCGGAGCTTCAGCAGAACTCATCCGGCCGTACGCAGGAGCGAGTAGCACCAACTTCTGCACTTTGTCTGGGTGACGTGCAGCATAACCACCGGCGCGGGGTCCCCCGAGTGACCAGCCGATCAGACTGACCCGGTCGACGTGCCTGAGCCCTCGAATGTAGTCGACAACAGAATCGATATCGTTCCAATCGGAAGCGATCGTCGTCAAGTTACGCGAATAGCTTGACGCGCACGGAGAAGCAATGAAGCCTGGAACGAACGTCTTCTGCTGCTCCTGTGAGAGATTGCACGGGTCGTTCATCGATGCCGGTCGAGTCGAACGGCCGTAACCGGTCATGTCCATAGAAAACACGTCGAAGTTCGCGCTAGCCAGATACGCCATCCAGCTGTAATCCTGGTAGGGCACATCGAAAGCCACTTCAGCAGGCGTACCGGCGCCGTGTACAAACAGAATGACGCGATCGGAAAGATTGGAACTCCTTAGCGTCGTGCCCGCCTTGGAACGCTCGCGGACGTATATCTGAGTCATCTGCCCCGCGATTGCGGGCACGTTGGATTTCACACGAACATAATGGTCGATCGTCAGAATTTGACCGCTGTCTTCGCCGAAGGACAAAGGAGCAAGCAGCAGCGTAAGGATCAGGCAGAATTTGGTAGTCATAACGCGGCATCATACCAAACTCCCTGGACAAGCCCGACAGTGAATAGTAACTTGAACGCTCAGTCGGCAGAACGTATTCGGAGGTTTTGTAATGAATGTAGTTAGCGTGTGGGTGATTTCGCTGCTTCTGCAACAGGCATCACCCGTTGAAACTCGAATCATTCAATATTTGAAGGCCAACGTGAAGCCCGGCCAACCCGTCGTCGTTTCCGAACTCTATAACAATGTTTTTAAGACGCCCGAAGAGCAAAAAGTACTTGAACGGCTGTACAACACGTTTTTCAAAATCCCGATGTTCATCGTCCAATACAACACCGCTAGCAAAAAAATCCCCACGCTCCGCGAAATCTCAGAACAATTCAATTTCAACGTGCCGGGTGAGGCCGATGTGATCCTCCGAATCATGGAGTCTGACCCCAGAGTGCCGAAATTTATGGAGCGCGATGCAAAGACGGGCGAAATTACCAAGATCGATATCGAGAAGATCAAGGCTAGTCCACAATTCAGCCGAGTCATTGAACGAACGATCACTGGTTTTGAAGGAAAAGAAGCACCTACTTTCTCGATTACTGCATATGACGGAAAGCCCGTAACAGCGGCGCAGTATTCCGGACAGCCTCACCTTGTGTACTTCTGGTTCACCAACTGCCCTCCATGCGTCAAAACCTCTCCTATACTTACCGAGCTTTACAACAAATATGCGGCGAAAGGTTTCAAGGTCGTTGGCGCCAATGCGGACAAAGTTCTCGATCTGCCATATGACGACAAAGTCCGCGCCGACTACGCAAAAAAGTATGGTTTCAACTTCACGCTGGCTCATTTGAATCCGCAAATGCAACAAGCCTACGGCGGAGTGAGTGTCTTTCCGACCATGTTCTTCGTCGACAAGACGGGTACGATCGTTAAACACTTTGTGAATTTCCAGGAAAAGGCAACTCTCGAATCAGCAATACAGCTGACGCTAAGTAAGTAACACGTATCGCAATGCGGGTTCGAGTTCCCTGTGTTTGAACACGAACCGTGAGGCCATCAATTTAGCGGGTTCCACTCTCGCGCTCGAGAGCAGGGCAGCATCGGCCATTTGACCAAGTGCGACTCGTGCAACCAATGCTGGCACCGGAAATGCTGTGGGCCTGCGCAAAACTCGGCCAAGCGTTTTCGTGAATTCGGTATTAGTAACAGGTGAAGGCGAAACCATGTTGACGGGACCGTGAAGCGTCGATGCCTGAATACAGTGGATAATGCCTGCGCAAAGATCATCGATAGAAATCCAACTCCAGTATTGATTACCTGAACCGATCCTTCCTCCGAGACCCAGGCGGAATGGCAGAAGCATTTTTTTCAGTGCCCCGCCCGATCCACTAAGAACCAAACCTATACGCAGGTGCACGACACGGATTCCCTTTCTCGTTGCAGCCTCGGTGGCAGCTTCCCATTCGCGGCAAACGTTCGCGAGAAAATCCGTGCCCGCCGAACTGTCTTCTCGTAATGTTTCATTCCCCCTGTGTCCATAATAGCCAACCGCTGACGCGCTGACGAGAACCTGGGGCGGCCGTTCCATTCGCGTAATTGTCTCTGCGATTAGCTTTGTACCGTCGATGCGACTATTACGAATGCGCTGCTTTCGAGCGGCAGTCCATCGGCCCGCCGCAATACTCTCTCCAGCCAGATGAACAATGGCGTCAGCACCATTGAATGATTGAGGATTCGCTTGTCGATGCTCGGGATCCCAATCCGATGGTCGCCGCAAAGGGACGACTTCATGCTTCGCACTAGCGAGTAAGGAAAGTAAGGCGCAACCGACGAGCCCAGTCGAACCCGTAACGGCAATTTTCATGTAGAAAGTATACGCGGACAAATGACCTAGGGCTTCTTGTCGACGTATCCCTCGAGCGTGCGATGCGTTTTGTAGTACTTGCCGGCGTCATTCAAATCAGGCTTGCCCATCGCGGTGTGGCAATACAGGCAAGGTTTTTTTTCCTTCTTGGTATATTCCGGTGTTCCGATCGCAAACGGTACAATGAGTAACGTCGCCGCTCCCAGGATCGCCAAGGCTCTTATGATTCTCTTCACTGTCAGGTCTCCACGCAACTTCCGGGGGTAGGATAGCACAGGGACATGTCACGCATTTTGGTTAGACTCCTGATCGCGTCGGTAGTAAGCGGGACGCTGATTTCAGCGCAGGTGCCGGACTACATCCTAAAGGTCGATGTACCATTCGTTTCCGTCGATCTGACGGTGACGGATTCCCAGGGCAAAACAATCACGGATCTGCCCGAAGATGCCTTCGAATTGTATGAAAACGGGCTTCGGCAAGAGATACGTTATTTCGCGTCGGTGTCGACACCCTATAACATTCTGCTTCTGTTCGACCGGAGCGGTAGTACTCAGGACAAATGGCCCCTTATGCAGAGGGCTGTGGCAGGTTTTATTGCGGGGTTACGGCCGCGAGATCAGATTGCCATCGCTGGTTTCGACTCCGAGTTTAAGATGCTTCTAGCCTGGACTACCGATCGGCAGCGAAGTTTACGCATCTTACCCGAACTGATTCAGGGAACACGCATCGGCGGCACACAATTCTATTCCGCAGTTTCCGAGGCGCTCCGGCGGGAATTTCCAAAACCGCTTAACCGCCGCGCTATCGTCGTTCTGACGGATGGTCGAGATACTTCGTTATACAAATATGCAGTCGACAAGAATCGAATTCTCCAAATCAAAGAGGATCGGCCTTTCAGTCGCGCGTTGAGAGTCGCCTCCAGTCAAAGGATTCCCACGTATTTCGTAGCATTCAATACCGACAAAAATCTCGAGCCAAATGTTCTTGGTGGTGACGAGTACCGCAGCTTACGAATCATTTTTCCCAACTCGCCCATCTCTGACGAATACGTCAACGGCGTGCGACTCCGAATGGAACGACTTGCGGAGACTTCGGGCGGCCGCATGTTCTACCCTCAACGACTCGAGGATATCGTTCCCCTTTATCAAGAGATCGCGCGTGAACTAGGCACGTCGTATACGCTCGGATACGTATCGTCAAATCCAGCGGCGGATGGAAGCTTTCGTAAAATCGAGGTCCGGGCACACGACAGCAACTTGAAACTCACGCTGTCACGGAATGGTTATTATGCGAAGCAATGAGGGGGCCCGCGAAAGCCGGCCCCCGCTCACAACAAGGTGAGTTCGCGGGAATTATCAATTCGTCGCGCGCGGAGTCGTTGATTTCAAGACGCGGATTTCGACTCTCCGATTTTGGGCGCGGCCTTGTTTCGTTTTGTTGTCAGCAACAGGATTCTCTTCACCCAGCCCGACGACGGACATGCGATACAGCGGAATACTCTTGCTGACCAGATAACGTTCTACACTCTCGACGCGCCGTTGGCTAAGTCCAATATTGTATTGCTCAGAGCCTTGCGCATCGGTGAAACCCTGTAGTTCCACCAGGTACCCTGCGCTTTGCCCGGACAGATCGCCTGCAATTTTGTCGAGTGTGCTCTTCGCATCCTTGTTTAAAGCATCTTTATTCAGATCGAACAGCACGGTCTCTTTCGCGCTTTCGGTGTACGCATCGTTGATGTTGTTAACGCGGCCTTCCAAGGTAGTGATCCTGTTATTGGCCGTCTGGACACCTTGGTTTGCTGTATCAGCTTTTCTATCGGCAGCTTGAGCGGCGTTCTGCGCGGTTTGAGCTGCTTGGCCCGCCTGCGTTGCCTTTGTGTCTGCAGTCCCTGCGGCCGATATACCTTGCTGAGCGCGTTTGTCAACGGCGTCAATACGCTCCGCGTTTTCCTTTATGTTCATCTGAGCTTCTTGGATTTGCGGCTCCAGCGTTTGAACCTGGTTCCGCACGTACTTGCGAGTCGCGCATCCCGACAAAATCATGATCCCTGAGAGAATCACGATACCGACAACCGAGAATCGTCGAATTGGACTGAGCATGAACTTCCCCCTTGTTGGAATCTGTAAGGTAACGATTAATCTTCGTTCCTAACCATCCATATTCAATCTTTAGTGTCCTACAAATATTCTAGTCAACTTCTGTAACAGGCGTTGCAAAATGTTTGTAGTAGATAAGGGTTTTATGACAGGAATGACGGTAGGGCAGCGCGTGCTGCCCTACCGGCTGGCGGCGATAAGGAAATACATTCGGCGGCCTAACGGCCTCGATTGACAGCTTTCTTTAGTTCCGCACCGGGCACGAATTTCGTTACCTTCTTGGCAGGAATTTTCAGAGGCGCACCGGTCTGCGGATTCCGGCCGGTTCTCGCCTTGCGTGAACTTACCGAAAATGTACCGAAGCCGACCAACGTAACTTTGCTTCCTTTTTTCAACGTCGACAGAACACCGTCCAGCGCTGAATTCAGAGCATTACTCGCTTGCACCTTAGAAACCTTGGCATCCTTTGCAATCTTGTCGATCAATTCGCCCTTGTTCATTTTGTCTCCCTCCTCGTATCGAACGTTACTCACGAACTCACCAGTTCACGATGACCGGTGCGCGTTATATCGCACGGTATAAGCGGTGTCAAGCGAGTGTTTGAAATTCTACGAAGCGGAAACTCAAGGCTGACGCGGGATTCAGACATTTCATTGCCAAGAAAACTTGACAAACGAGTGCGCGCCTCTTAAAGCTCGGAACATGACACATCGAATAACGCTGATTCCCGGCGACGGAATTGGTCCTGAAGTTTCCGCGGCAGTCTTGCGCATCATAGAAGCCGCTCGTGTACGAGTAGAGTGGGAACGGTTCGTTGTCGGAGGCCACGCGCAGGATGTCACAGGATCGTCATTGCCCGATGAGGTGATCGAATCCGTGCGAAGGAATCGCGTTGCACTCAAAGGTCCAGTTGCAACGCCCATCGGCAGTGGATTCGAAAGCGTCAACGTCCGGCTACGGAAGACTCTCGATCTCTACGCAAACCTGCGGCCCGTGCGGAATCTGCCCGGTGTTCAGTCTCGGTTTGGGGACGTTGACCTCGTCATCGTTCGCGAGAATACCGAAGGCTTGTACTCAGGACTGGAACACGAAGTCGTACCAGGCGTCGTTGAATCGCTGAAAATCATGACGGAAAAAGCGTGCACGCGAATCGCGGTCTTTGCATTCGAATTTGCAAAAAAGTTCGGGCGCAAGAAAGTGACTGTCGTTCACAAAGCCAACATCATGAAAAAGTCGGATGGGCTTTTCCTACAGTGCTTCCGCAAAGTGGCGGTAGATTATCCGACGATCGAACACGATGAAAAGATAGTTGACAACCTTTGCATGCAGCTCGTGATGAATCCCCACCAATTCGACATGCTACTGATGGAAAATCTGTATGGCGACATCGTCTCCGATCTCGCTGCCGGTCTGGTCGGCGGCCTCGGCGTTGTCCCCAGTGCGAATCTCGGTGAGAAAGCGGCCTTGTTCGAGGCCGTACACGGCACCGCGCCGGATATAGCGGGCAAGAATCTTGCAAATCCTACGGCCCTATTGATGTCTGCCATCATGATGCTGCGGCACATTGACGAACAACCGGCTGCCGATCGTATCGAAGCTGCGCTGAACAAAGTGGTGGAGAAACGCGAGAAAGTCACGCGTGATCTCGGCGGCAAATCGTCCACACACGAATTCACAGATGCAATCATCGCTGCATTGTGAAAACGACACGGGCAAAAGCCTCTTCTCTATATGAGATGGCGTCCGCCATCCACATGAATCACGTCGCCGGTGATGTAATCATTCTCGATTAGGAAGACGACCGCATTCACGATGTCTTGGGGACTCCCCGCCCGCTTGAGGAGCGTTCGTTCAGTGGCCGCTTTTTTTTGTTCTTCGGTGTAGTACTCGGGAAATAAGACCGGGCCTGGAGCTATGCCGTTCACTTGAATCTCCGGTGCATAAGACTTCGCGAGTCCTCGATTAAGAGCAATCAATGCCGCCTTCGACACACTGTAAGGCAGATAGCCTCCCCAAATCACTTCACCGGCAACATCGACAATATTGATGATCTTTCCCGCCCCGCGCGCGCGCATAGACCGCGCTGCTCGCTGCGCAATAAAAAACGGCGCCTTTGCGTTAGTGTCCATTTGCGAATCCCAATGTTCGGGTGTGGCGTCGTCTGCAGATGCTTGACCGAAAACTGATGCGCTATTGACGAGAATATCGACTCCGCCGAACTTCGTTTCGATCTGATGGAACATATTCTCAACGGCCTTGTCATCCGTGAGTTCCGCTTGAAACACGGCATCCCCGGGTCCGGCAACTTCCTGGGCTTCTCTCACACTCGAGCGGTAATGCACGGCAAGGCGCGCGCCACGCCGCGATAGTTCCAGTGCGATCTCGCGGCCGATGCGTTTTCCAGAACCGGTCACCAATGCTACTTTCCCACGTATATCCATAACTTAAGGTTTTCTATTAATCATGGAACAGTCAACTCCGCCAATGCATACCAATAGCTCTTCGTCGTGAAAAACCGCCACGTCATCCGAGCCATCGTCGAAAAGGCGTTCTTCTCTGGGATGCCACCTCGTAGGGACCCCAATTTTGTTCCATCGGAGCGAGTCAGGTATCTATTAATCGCATCGGCTTTAAAAAAGCTGCATACATTGCAAAGTTCGAGACCGCATTCACGAAAGAACTCGCGCTCCTGCTTGTCGGGTAAACCGAAGATCCATGGCTCTCCCCAGTGAGTCGTATATTTGTGCTGCGGAAGATTTAGAAACTCCTCAAGGATGTCGATCATGGCACGCCCGGCAAAGTCCATTACGAGCGTGGACCCGGGCGCCGAGTGCTGCGCGATCGTCCTAAGTGTTTTGCGCACCGCCGCTTCAGGCAGATACATACTGACGCCTTCCCAAATCAGGAACGACTTTTCCGACGACCTGTATCCGGCTGAAACGAGTACATCCTCGAGAGCGTCTTTGTTGAAATCAACTTCCGCAAATCGAACGTGCTTAGGCAGGGTTCCTAACACTTCTATGAGTCGCCGCTTCTTCAGTTGCTGCGTCGAGCGGTAGTCGACTTCGAAAACTGTCTTGTTCCGTAGAAGTTCTTCAAAACGATACGCCCGAGTGTCGAATCCAGCGCCAAGCACTATGACTTGTGTGGCTCCATTCTGCAGAGCATGACAAAGGTGATCGTCCACAAATCGTGTACGCACCAGCATCAGGTTCGACATGGCGGCGACCTCTCGACTTTGGCGGCCCTCTTGATAATCCTTCTTTAATGCCCACGAGATTGGGTGTTCAGAAATCAACCGCAAGTCGTCATCGGTAATCAGTCGCTGGGCAAGAAAGTCGGGATTTCGCACACTGGAGTCCGGTTCCCGCGCACCAAATGCCCGCAGCGCTGCGACAACAATCGAAGTGCGAGACGGCTGACCAGGACCGAAACTCATGCGCTGATTTTAAACGTCGAGCGTCGGTTGAGGCGGAAGTTTCAAACGTGGGTACACGAACGCAGCAGCGACGGATACGACACAGACCAGTGCGTAGGTTATGTGCAAGGGTATCGCCACAATGGACGCTGCCATACCCCGTTTTTTCCGGACCAAGCGAAAGAAAGACAAATTCGTAATGACAAAGATCCCTAACGCCAGCACCGCAACACCTGCAAAACCCACGCGAACGAATGCAAGCAGACTGCACAAAAGGAAGGCCGCGGCGGAGACATTCGCAATACGCTGGGACCAGGAAAAGTTTAGTTGACTTGCCCATTCGCCTCGCGCGCGCATGAGACGGACCCAGGGTATACCGCGACGGAACAAATCCGTGTACAGCATGTTCATGAACGTCCACCTTTTCAGATGCTTTACCTGGCACTGTGGAAATACGCGTATTGCAACGCCCCGTGCGTTGAGTCGATAGCCTAGTTCGATATCCTCTATTGAGGGCTTGTCGAAGAATTCCGAGAGTCCGCCACATTCCAAATACAGTTCCCGCCTGATAACGCCACATCCACACCAAAATGTCGTGATCCGCTCTGCCGTCGCCGCCTGATGATGAGTGTAATGATGAAGGAGGTTCCTATACGTAGACACGAGACTCTGGTCCGCCGGTTCATCATCATAGGAACCATAGAACGCATCGATCTGGGGGTGTTCCGTAATGATCCTGCTCGCTTGTTCCAACAGGTCGACGCGTGGGACCGTATCAGCGTCCACGAAAAACAAGTAAGAGCCTCGCGCTATGCCCGCAAGCCGGTTGCGAGCGGCTGCCGGCCCTTGCCAGGCTTGACGAACGAGCGTGCAGGCCACTTGAATTCCGTCGAGGTCGTGCACCGTAATCGGACGTGTGCTGCCGTCGTCACAGATGAGGATTTCGGAATCCGACAGGTCTTGATTGCTAAAACCTGCCAGGCATCGCTTGAGATTCGATAAATCGTTTCGAACAGGAATACAAATGGAAAAAAGCATGTACGTGTTACGCGACGGAACTCTGTTATCGTCGCGTTGACGCAGGAATCATTCTAACGTCGAGAGTAACATCGGAAGACACATTGACAGTGGTCGGAATTCCCTGCGTTTCGTATCTTGCCAAAACGCTGTCGTCAAACCAAGAAAACTGTTCAATGCCTTCAAACGCAAACAACTTATACGAACCTGGAGGTACCGACCGAAGTACGAAGTGACCGTTGGCATCGGAGCTTGTGATCCTGTAAAGGTCGTGCCGGTCGCGCTGATTCGGAATGAGGACGACTTGAACTCTTGGTAACGATTGTTGAGAATCGCCATGAACGATTCCGCTAATCTGCCCGGTGCCGCTACTGAACACGACCTCCATCGTATCGACCGCCGGACCTTCAATGATCAGAGGATGGGTGAGCACATCTACCGCACCAAAGCGAATTTCTTTCACATATAGTCCACCCTGCCCGGTAGAACCGTTAGCAGTGACTTGATATTCGCCCGGCGCGACCCCAGTGATCGTGAAATTACCACTTGCATCCACTTGCGCGGGTCGAGGCGGAAATGCCATTCCCAACATCGCCGGACGAAGCAGAACCGATGCGCGGAGATTTTGCGGCGACGGGCTCCCTTCGATCCGGATCCGCCCAGATATAGAGGCGGGCGGCAGAAATGTGAGGTTTACTCCATCCACATCCGCAGTGCCCACATCCACAGCAGCCATGGCCATAGGTGGTGTGGGCATCGGCTGGCCCGGCTCAGGCCGGACGTTTAGAGGCAACTGGGCGCGGATCATGTAGGAACCTGCTGGAACGTCAGGAACATCGAATGTGCCAGTAGTTGGGTTATACGGATTGCCAAAAGAAAAGAGTGCCGCGTTCTGCACGATCGAATCGGTAGGCATTAACGTAATAGAAACACCTCGCGGAGGCGACTGTCCGGAATTTGGATCGACTATACGGCCGCGAACATGGTACGTGGCCTGCTCGTTGAGGCGAAAATCCATGCCCGGAATCTCAGATGCAGGCTGAATGTCGATCGCCACAGCTGCGACAGCATCCCGAGTTGAAGGATAGAACGTCCGAGGATACTTGTTATTGAGACTCTGCGGATTGAACGGACCACCGGGCATGGGACGGTTTGAGGATACAGCGCTCAAGTAATAGCGTCCCGGTGTGACCCAAAATATTCGGTACTCTCCCCGATCGTTCGTTTGCGCCGAGCCAGACTGCTGAAGGGTCTTCCGTCCATTCGGGTCATAGCCGCTCCGGTACAGAGACACTTCGATATTCACAAGCGGCTCCCCACTGGATCCTGTCACACGGCCGCTGACTGTGCCACCCGGAGTCAAACGAAATACCGTGCCTTTTGCGGCTTCGCCGTCACCCAAGTTAACTGTGGCGAATAGACTGGTGCGTCCCGCCGGCTGGGGTCCGTACTCCTGTTGAGCATACCCATCGGCCGTCGCCCGCAATTGGTATGTGCCCGGTTCTAAGTCGTGAAACGCAAAGTTGCCGTTTTTATCCGTCTTCGCCGGCGCGATTTGTACGATCTGGCCAAGTGGACCATTCGCGCCGACAATCACGCCGCCAGCGGCGGCGGTTATGATGCTCGGGGGCAGAACAGCAGTCGTAGTACCTTGTGCCGTGCCTGGCGGGCCTGGGGCGACGGGCATGCGCGTTGCGGCAACCTGAGCACCGGCTATAGGCCTGTTCGTCAAGCTATCAACGACGACACCCTCAATCGATCCCCTGCCAGCTTGAAAAAGGAGGAGCATAGACGCGGCAATGGCAGTCACTGTCATGGCTCACCTCAGTACTCGTATACACCCTTACCGACTTTCTTACCAAGTCTCCCGGCCTTAACGTATTTCACGAGTAAAGGACATGGACGATATTTCTCGCCCAGCGTTTCATGAAGAAAGGACAAAATGCTAAGCCGGGTATCGAGACCCACAAGATCGATCATTTCGAACGGACCCATCGGGTGATTCAGCCCAAGTTTTAGCGCTTTATCGATGTCGCGGGCGGTGGCGATACCTTCCTGCAGCATATAGAACGCCTCGTTCCCAATCAGCGCATTGATGCGCGATGTAACGAAACCGGGTGACTCCTTCACTTGGACCGTCTCTTTTCCCATCTTTTGAGAAACCGATTCAGCCACATCGGACGTTTGATCGATGGTCTCAAGACCCCGAATGATCTCGACAAGTTTCATCTTATGAACCGGGTTAAAGAAGTGCATTCCAATGAAACGCTGTGGCCGAGTAGTAGCGCCCGCCATCTCTGTGATGCTCAACGCCGAAGTATTCGATGCGAATATCACCTCAGGCCCGCAGATTTGATCCAGTCGACTAAAGATGTCGAGCTTCAGCTCAATTTTTTCGGGAACGGCTTCGATAACCAAGTCGGCGTTACGGACGGCGGCTTCAAGGCTTCTCTCTAATTTGAGGCGCGCAAGAGTTTCTTCTACGGCGAGGAGCGTCAATTTCCCAATCTCGACGGCTCTGTTTAAATCTTCTCGGATCTGATCCTGCGACTTCCGAAGAAGGTCATCGGAAATATCGTTCAAGACAGTTTCGAAGCCGGCTACTGCAGCAACGTGCGCAATGCCACGTCCCATGATGCCCGCACCAATAACGGTGAGAGTCTTCACATCCTTTTTATCGGTCATGCCGTCAGGATAGACTACAGATCCAATGAAAGCAGTCGTTTTTAGCCGGCATGGTGGACCTGGGGTCCTCGAACACCGAGATGTGCCGGAGCCCAAGCCCGGCCGCAGTGAAGTGCTGATCGAAGTGAAAGCAACTTCAATCAATCACATCGATATCTTTCTCAGACGCGGCATGCCCGGCATTACCGTTCCGATGCCCAAGATCGTCGGCAGTGACGCGGCCGGCGTGATCCGGGAGCTCGGAGCCGACGTGACCGATCTGAAGATCGGGCAACGTGTAACGATCAATCCAGGAATCAGCTGCGGCCATTGTGAGTTCTGTGCTGCTGGGTTCGGGAGTCAATGTTTCACCTACTCGATGATCGGCGAAAGCCGGGATGGAGCGTACGCTGAGTTGCTGGCCGTTCCGGCGCATATCGTCTTGCCTATTCCCGATTCACTCTCGTTCGAGAATGCTGCCGCTGCACCACTCGTATTTCTGACTGCGTGGAGCATGATGATCGGAAAAGGAAACCTGCGTCCCGGTGAAGACGTGCTGATCCTCGGGGCCGGTGCGGGCGTCGGTACCGCAGCTATTCAGATAGCTAAAATGACGGGTTGCCGCGTGTTTGCAACGGCGAGTACAGAAGAAAAACTGAAGCGCGCGAAGCAATTGGGAGCTGATTTTGTCATCAACTATACGAAAGAAGAGTTTGACAAGCGCATCCGCGACCTCACTAATAAGCGCGGTGTCGACATCGTGGTCGATTACGTCGGCGCCGACACGTGGGTCCGCAGTTTGCGTTCAGCGCGGCGCGGCGGCCGCGTACTGACTTGTGGCGCAACGACGGGATTTGAGCCTCAGACAGATTTGCGGCAAATCTTCTTTCGACAAGTTCAGGTCTTAGGTTCCACCATGGGCAGCCATCGTGAATTTCTAGAGGTCATGAAGTGCATCTTTCGAGGACAGCTGAAACCGGTGGTCGACCGTGTTCTTCCATTGTCGGACGCTGCGAAGGGTCACCAGTTGATCGAGGAGCGCGCGATTTTTGGCAAAGTCGTCCTAAGGCCTTAATCGAATCCGCTGCGGATGTGAGTAAATATTCATCGAATGTCCGCGAAGAAATCCTACCGTGGTCATGCCGAATTCCTTCGCTAACTCGACAGCTAGGCTCGAGGGCGCGGAGATGGAGGCCACAATGGGAACGCCAGCCACAAGGGCTTTTTGAGCAATCTCGAAACCGAGCCGCCCGCTGACCAGCACTATCAATTTCGCCAAAGGCAATCCGGCCTGGAGTGCAGCTCCGAGGACTTTGTCCACCGCATTGTGCCGCCCTATATCTTCTCTGAGGATGACAAGGCTGCCTTCATCGTCGAACATTCCGACCGCGTGAATACCTCCGGTGCGTTCAAAGTTGGATTGGGCTTCACGCAGTCGCGACGGAAGGGAATACACAAGGTCGCGGTCGATGGTGATACTGCTGGTTATCGGTCGACAGACCTGGTGAATCGAATCGAGGGTCGCTTTGCCGCAGAGACCGCAGCTGGAATTGGACCATAAACGCCGTGAGGATTCGAGCGTCCGTGATGTATCAACGAGCGTCACATTCAGGATGTTTTTCAAATCGGGCTGCTGTTCATCTGGACAATACGCAATTGTTCCGATTTCAGGTTCGCTCGTGATGATCCCTTCCGTCCAGAGCAGACCTCGAGCGAGATCGAAGTCATTTCCTGGCGTTCTCATCGTGACGGAAAAGCTCTGACCGTTCACTCGAATCTCGAGCGGTTCCTCCGTCACCAGATCATCTTCGACGGTAGATGCCTGCCGATCATGGACCTTCTGAACGGAGAAGCGTCTGAAATCCTGCATGGACGTGCATTATACGCAATGCGGGCCGCTCAATCTGCGCTATAGGTCACTTGCAGGTTGCGAACGAGCCCGCCGGATGCCGCAAGAAATCCGAAGGTCGCCATCAAAAGAATGGGAATGCCCAGCAAAGGAGACGGCGGCTCGGTCACAATCGCAAATGGGCCGCGGTCTATCGCCACGGGAAGTAAGGCCTGTAGATAGTGGATCACGCTAAACATCTGGAGCAACGGCGGGAAGGCAAAATTCAAGGACTCCCATGCAAGCAGACCAACTGCCGGAACGCCGGTATTCTTGAATAGCAAGCCGGTGAGCATGAAAATCCCGCCGTAGGCAATGCTGGCCAAAGCAGCTACTGCGACATACCGCACCAGGTGAGATATTCCGGGACCCTCAAAAAAGAACGAGCCAAACTCCGAACTCGAGGAATAGATCAGGAGGTGCGTGGCAAAAGTCGAGCTCGCGTGAAGCAGGCCGATAAAAGTCACACCAGCCACGTATTTGCCCACAACAATCACCTCGCGCCGGGCCGGAGTCAGTAAATAGAAGTGCAGAGTCTTTTCAAGAATGTCGCCTCGAAATGCTTGAGTAAAGACAACAGCCGCAGAGATAAAGATCGCGAACCTCAATTCGAACAATTGAAAGAGAAGCGCATAAGATTGCGTAAGGGTCGGAAGCTGCTGCAGGCGCGGAGGTGCGAATTGCGATCGAATGAAGGCCAACACTACCGGGCCCAGAGCCACAAAGTACACGCCAACCCATCGGCGCGCGAGCAGAAAACGTTTCAATTCCATTCGCGCGATAGCTTCGACTTGCCGGACCCAAAGTTGCCATTTCATGAAGCAGTCCCCCCGCCCCCTCCCACCAGATACTCATATACCGAGTGGACGTTTTCATCTGCGGGCGCGACAGCTTCAACCGAGATGTTATTGTCTAAAACGATGCGATTGAAGAGTCGGTAGAACCGGTCAGCATTTCGCGTCGCTACCAGCAAGCCGTGCCCGTCAGGATGAATTTTCGCTTCGACTACGGAGTCTTGCTGGAAAATCAACGCAGCCACGAGCGAGGGGCGGTCGCAGCGGATGAAGATCTGTATAGGATGATCCTCCATTTCGCTTCGAACACTTTGTATATCTCCCTCGGCGACCACATATCCATTACTGAGCATGACAATGCGGTCCGAAATGAGGTCCACTTCGTGCAGGATGTGACTCGAAATCATGACGTGCATCCCCGATAGAGAGAAGTTGCGGAACAGGTCAATCGTCTCCGCACGTGCCATAGGGTCGAGCCCGTTGAGCGGCTCGTCCAGAATAAGAACTTTCGGGTCGTGTGCGATCGCTAATGCGAGCTTGATGCGTTGCCGCATTCCCTTGCTGTAGCCTGCGATCCGCCGATGAGCAGCGTCCTTCATGCCGACCCTTTCAATCACGTTCCAGGCTTTTACACCGGCCTCCGAATGGCCATAACCATAGATGGACAATATGGACGAGATCAGCTGATATCCGCTGAGCCCTTTCGGAAAAGAATCGAATTGAGAGCAGTAACCGATGTTTCTGAAGAAGGTTTCCGCATCGGATGGTGCTATACCAAGAATGCGCAGATTCCCTTTTGTTGGTTGCAGCAGCCCTGCCATCAAATTCATTAATGTTGTCTTTCCCGCACCATTTGGCCCTACAAGGCTGGTAATGCCGGGCTCAATCGTCAAGCTCACTCGGTTCACACCGAGTACCTCGCCGTAGAACTTTGAAACGCTTTCGAAAATGATGAGATGGTCTTCACCACCTGTTCTCATTACCGCACCACCTCACATGCCCGAATCTTCTTAACGAGCAAAACGAATGAAATCGCCGAAAAGCTCGCGACCGACAGGAGGGCGGTCCAGGATGGCAATCCCGCTCCGCTCCCCGCAGGAGCAAAGGCCATCCCGAACTCCGTCCGGCCCAATAGCAGCCACTGCCATAGACCTCGCATCGTCATATTGAGATCGATCAGCAAGCCCCAAGGTGGATTCAGGTCCAGCAGTGCATTCGCCATATTGCCGAAACTCGCGGCAACGAAAAACGCACCAAACAAGGAAAACATTGCTGCAGGACGCATTTTGACCCAAGCGGAGAGGGCGAGCGCCATCAGCGAGATTGTAGTGATCCAAATCCACGATCCCACTACAATGCCGATCACGACTCTGACATTTTCGGACAACCATGCCAATCCGGCCTGATTGGTTTGCAGAGCTAGAACCAACAATCCTGGAACCCAGGTAATCAACGATGTCAGAACGATAAGGACGCTAAGCTTTCCGATAATGTATTCCTGTTTCGAAAATGGCCTGCTCAGATATAGCGGCAGCGCATTGTTCGCCAGGTCGGGAGCGATTAAGCTGGGTCCGATGAAAGTCACCAGTAAGAACGACAGGTACGTTTCAATTTCGTAGATCGTGAGAAAGAAGGCGCCGTCAATCTCCAGGAATCTTACGAACGGCAGATTCAATGCGCCGAGGGCTCCCGGGCTGTTTCGCAAATAAATCAGTCCAAGAGCAACGAGGTGAGGAGCCAAACACAGACTGAAGAATGACCCCAACAGCCGGGACTCGAACACTGTTTGAAAGGCGTACCGCGTTAAAATCGTAAAGCGCCATCTCTGGTCTGTCAGTGTGCCCTCGAAGCGTTTGTAACTTTGTTTATAGACGGCCATTTCCGTTACTACGTTCCCGTCCTTCCATTGCCTTCAGAAAGATGTCTTGCAGCGAATCACGTTTATAATCCAGACGGCGAATTTGAATCGCGTGTAGTTCGGCAAGCTCGTAGAGATTGCGAATCTCAACCTGCTCGGGCAACACCATCTTGATCCGATGCGTCCGTTGGTCGACTGCACATTCGCAACCCAGCTTCTCCACTGCTGCCAGGAACGTCTCATGTTCACCACGGAGCTCTACCTGTAAGAATTTGCGATTCGTCCGGCGCTGCTCCTCGAGATTGCAGTAATTGGCGATGCGGCCGTCCTTTAAGATCATGACCTCGTCACAACATTCCTCGATGTCGCGCAGCAGATGAGAGGAAATGATGAGATTGATTTCGCGCGTGTCGCGGATCTCCTTCACAAGCTGAATCATGCGTTGGCGTCCGGGTGGGTCAAGCCCATTGGTGGGTTCGTCGAGGATGAGCAGATGCGGTCCGTGGACAATCGCCACAGCAAGTTTTGCCATCTGCTTCATGCCGAGCGAATAGCTGCCGAGTTTCCGGTATCTAGCCTCACCCAAGCCCACATAAAAGAGGGTTTCATGAGCACGCTCCATCGCAGCCTCCGGCGGAAGACCCGCGAGCTCGGCCATCATTCTGACGAAGCGTATGGCCGTTAGGCCGGCTATATAGGAATCGCTTTCGGGCATGTAACCGGTTTGGTGCCGGATTTCACGAATATGGGTACGAACGTCGAATCCCAGGATCCTGGCAGTACCTGTTACTGGCGCGTGAAAGCCGAGCATGGTTTGAAGAAGCGTTGTTTTGCCGGCGCCATTCGGTCCTAGTAGACCGATACAGCTACCGGAAAACGTACCGGTCAGATCTTTGAGAATCGGGCGCCCGGCAAGTTGAACATTCAGCGCATCGAGTTCAAGGAAGGGTATCATTGCGACGGAAAAGAAGTAGGCACACAAAAAGCACAAGAGGCACAAAGGATTGGGACCTCGTATTTCGTGTGCTTTTTGCGTTCCTTATTCATTTAGTCCTGAAAACACTGGATCCATTCAACATGCCGGTAATGCCAGTCCAATTCGCGACGTTCATTCCGACCATGCCCTTGCTGGACATCACGATCCTGTCCGGCTCGCCATATAAAGAAACCAGGCTAGGTGGTGTATTGACGCCGCCGACCGGTAATCCGTTCATCATCGACTGCACATTTTGATAAACAAATCCGGATGCGTAATCGCGCCCATCGGCGGGAAGCTGGGATCGGAAAGAGGCTGAATGGAGTAGTGAGTTTCCGGTGTCGTGATTCTGAATCGCCTCCATCAGGAGAGCCCGGCTGGGCGCAATAATCATGTATCCGGCCCAATAGGTGTAGTGAACTCCTGTGGGAATTTTCAATCCTTCAATCGAATAAAAAGTTCGTCCGTCTACTGTCTCGCTCGTGAGCGTCATGCTCCTCCCTTTGTGCGCCGAGGCTTGTCTGTTCATATCATTGATCGACCACTCGATCGTGTTTTGCAAACGTCCTGCATCATTGATCTCTATTACAACTTTCCATGACGGCGAAGGCAGAACCGGACCATCAACTGCAATCAGAAACTCATTACCCAAAGGCGCTACCAGATCCCGGCGTACATCTACGCGACGCTCGGCCTGATAGTTCCGCAAATCTTCGAGTACCTTTTCTTGTTCCTGTTGGGCGAGCACGCCGAAGAAATCGTCGAACATGAGAGATGGGTCTTTTGTAACGACACCTGCGGCACCGTACGCGTTTGGCGAAACGAATTCCAATGCCCCCATCGGCGACGGCTCAGCTAGCCATGCTGTCATGCCGCGACGGTTCTGTTTGAAGCCAAGCGTCACCCTATACGATGCACCGGCACTTCCGGTTTTTTGCTCCATAACCAACTGCTGCACATCGGAAATTCCAGTTCGCTCGAGTTTTACATCCTGACCGGGTGCAATCAAACGCTCAAGGTCTGCCGCAACCAACCAGCCGACGCCGTCGCGGTATTCCTGTTCGAGCTTGCGATAGAGTGCCGTGGACGAAAACGTATTGGAGCCAGGTTGGGCACGAAACATCAGAGTCCGGAGGATCTGGCGTGGGTCTCTCGAGCCAATTAGCAGGCCTTCCCCAATGAAAATGACCGGGCCGCTGGGCACCAGGAAACTCTGAAGCTCGGCGGCGGTGCGGACAACCTTGATGTCGGTGTCCGCGAGTACCCCCGCAAGTTGGTCTTCCGAGGTTACATTCGCCAAAACGAGGGGCGCTTCCTGCCCTACGTATCGGGGAAACGCCAGCACGACCTCCGGCCCCAGATAACGGCCGACGCGTGTCAAATGTTCAACGAATCGGTCGAGCCCACGCTCTCCGTTCGGCGCCCTTTGTAATTGTTGCCACCAATCGGACAGGAACTGGTTCTCGCTCAAGCGTTGTTTGAACAGAGCGTATGATTCTGCAACAGGCTGCGCGACGTTTGGCAAAGATGCAAAGATAACGGTGCCTTCCGGAATCAGCGGAACCAGACTGGAGGTATGCCGCATTTCAATCCCGCTCATTCGGCTTTCAAGGTCCTGACCCAGTCTCAATAACTCCAGATACTTCGCAGCATCTCTACTCCATGCAATCTGTTGCTGAACGGAAACGGGCGTCATTGCCGGATCTGTTGAATACTGCTGTCCGCGAAGCAGCGCGCGTTGTGTTGGACCTTGCTGGATATGAACCTCGCCTTCTATAACGGATACTCGAGATCCTTTTATCGCCGCATTCAGTTCGAAGACTGTGCCGACTACCGTCACGCGCACTTCTTTAGTTGAGGCATAAAGATGCCCCCCGTTCTGCTTGGCCGCGGCCACAATCAGATTTCCACGCGTCAGATTAATTCGCACTCCGTCTCGCGCGCGATCAAGCCACATTTCGGATCGCGCATCCATCTCGATGCGTGAACCGTCTGCGAGTTCGAGTACCGCCCTGGATGAATTACCGGTTCTCACAATTTGAGACGCTTCCACGCGCGCGCCTGCACTGATTGGCCGGACCTGCTGCTCACTGACGCTATACACATTGCCCTCGATTGCCTGCACCATCGCGTGCGCGTCGACAGGCCAGAAGAAGTGTCGCACCGCCGTGGTTTGGAACGCCAAAACGATGGCCGCCAGAGCAACGCCAACCGCGCTCCATTTTAGAAGCCAATTCCGCGACGCAGGAGCAACCCGAGTTTGATTCTTTTTGCCCGTCCGGAAGTCCTCCAAGGCTTTACGACAGGAAACACACTCGTAAATGTGGTCTTCGAATAGCAATTTTCGGGAAGAGGTGAGACTCGTCGAAAGATACGCAGGTATCAGGCCGCGGAAATCATCGCAACTGCCCAGCCGGCCGGCACCTCGCACCTCGAGTGCACCGGGATACGGGATGACTTTCTCGTATTCGGCTTGCAGGCTTTGAAGGACCCGCGCGGCAGCACCTTCGATAATCTGCTCGTCACTGACTGAATTCCTGCGCATTGCTGCCAAACCATCTTCCAACGTCTCGCGTGGAGTTCTTTTGTCCTTCTTCATTTCTTCCCCTCCATACGGTACTCAATCACTTTTTTCAGCCGGGCTCTTGCCCGAAAGAGCATGACGGCAACAGCGCCGCGGGACGTGCCGATGAGTCTTGCGATCTCTCGATTGTCATAGCCTTCGACATGCCGAAGCACCACGATTTCAGCCATCTTCTGAGGCAGTTCAGCTAGCGCTGAGACGACAAGTTGGCGCACTTCGACGGCATCTTCAGTTCGATCGTCGATCTCGATAGACTCATCGGCCGGGGCGCTTCTCTTCCGGAGCCTGAGGACGTCGAGCGCGATATTCACAGCAGCACGCTTCAGATAGCCTATCGGATTAGCCTCAAGAGCCGCCGGACACTGTCGGCGCAGCAGTCGAAGGAAAAGAGTTTGAAGAACATCTTCGGCGTCTTCTGCATTGCCTGTAACCCGATATGCAGTGCGAAAGACGATTCGATGATGTTCTTGAAAAATCCGCTCGAAATCTTCAGATAGACTACGCGGCTTAGAGCGTTGCGGAATTGACGTCATTCACTCCCCATCTACAATAACGACACGAGCGGGTTACTATTAACACGTTGAAAAATCTTAAGAGGAGAAATCATGTCAAAAGCAGCCAGCGGCGATCTGAAGGTCGGTCAAAAGGCCCCGGATTTTACTGTTTTGAATGACGAAGGAGCAAAAGTAAAACTCTCGGACTACAAAGGCAAGAAAGTAGTTCTGTACTTTTATCCAAAAGACGATACACCGGGCTGCACAAAAGAAGCTTGCGCTTTCCGGGACGGCATCTCTCAGATCAAAGCGCGCGGGGCGATTGTACTGGGCGTAAGCGTAGACTCCGTTGAGTCGCATAAGAAGTTCAAGGACAAGTTCGATCTCAATTTCCCGTTGCTGGCCGACCCTGACAAGAAGATGGTTGAGGCATATGGCACGTGGAAAGAAAAGTCGATGTACGGAAAAAAGTATATGGGTATCGAACGAACGACGTTCATCATCGACGAGCACGGAAAGATTTCACACATCTTTCCAAAAGTGAAAGTTGACGAACACTATGAAGAGGTGCTGGACGCCCTGAAGGCATAAGCAGAGCGTGCCCAACAACAAATGAATGCTGACACTATGATCAAATGAGCGGTAACAGATCTTCGGAATTTAAAAATCTTCACGGATTCTCAATTTCTAAATAAGAAATTTGGGAGATCGCGAGTATTCCGAAGATTTTCTACTGCTCATCGCTCATAGCGTCAGCATTCATTTCTTGTCTTCGATCCTCGCCAACATGCTATTGCGCCCTCCCTGCTTCCTAGCGGTTTTTCCAGGCGGGCGGCCTTTTTTGCAGGAATGCGTTCATCCCCTCAATCATGTCTTCAGTCCTGGTGAGGTCACGCAGATAAAGCTCCTGCGCGTGATCTAGCGCGCTTTCGAAGTGCCGGCCGATGCCCTCGCGCAACGCACGTTTGGTGAGGGCCAGAATGGCCGCGCTTTTTGTCAGTAGCTTATCGACATAAGCGTCGACGGCGTCGCTCAGGTTCGCTCCCGGCACAACTTTGTTAATGATTCCCAACCGTTCCGCGTGTTCGGCGGTTACGGAATCGCCGGTCAACACCATCTCTGATGCTTTATGAAATCCGATTGCACCGGGCAAGTAAGCGACGGCAATCGGCGGGTAACATCCTAAAGAGATTTCAGGCTGACCCAACCGCACATCGTCAGCAGCGATTATTAGGTCGCACATCATCGCAAGCTCGGCACCCCCGCCGAGTGTATAGCCCTGAATCGCAGCGATACTCACGCAGTCGGACTTGCGAATGCGCAGGACGACATGGTGAAACTGTTCCAACAGAGTCTCTATTTTCCCTGGTGCGTGGTCCGCCACGTCCACTCCGGCTGAGAACGCCCGACCTCCTGCACCGGACAGGACAGCCACTTGTGCTTTGAGATCCTCGATCTCGGACCACGCCGCATTCAATTCTGTGATCATCTCGAGATTGATGATGTTCAAGGGTGGACGATTCAACACGATGCTCGCGACGCGTGGCCCCGGATGGAACTGAATCGTCGAAAAACTCATGGCGCCTTGTTCAAGTTTTGCGGGCTGGTTCCGAAGCTGTTCTGTGGGAAATTCTGCTGGGACCCTCTAAATCCGGGCTGGCTTGGCTGAGTGAGACGTTGTTGGTTCTGATTCTGCGGATTCTGATTCTGCGGATTCTGTGGGTTCTGATTTTGCTGGTTCTGATTATTTCGTTGTCCTTGCTGGCCTTGTCCCGGTTGGCCGAGAATGGCGACGAACTCCCATTCATCGTATTTCTGACGATTGTTGTAAACCTTAATCGATTCTCGACTACTGTCGGACGCAACACCGATGATCCCGCTGCTCGCCACCGGGGTACCACTGCTATTTCCCAGATTGCCCGGGTTATTGTTGCTATTTACAATAGGAGAACCGAACGAGTTGCTCGTCCCACCCGGTTGCTGCGGGTTGCGTTGTCCTTGCTGCAGGCCACCGCCGGTTGTCCCCGCTCCAAATGTCCCCGCTCCAAATGCATTATTCGTGGTGCCACGCTGTGTATTCGGGAGACCACGCAGACCTGGCGTTTGTTGTGAAAAAGGCTGACCTTGTTGCTGCAATGGTGACGTTTGATGTTGCTGCAATGGTGACGTTTGTTGTTGCTGGAATGGTGACGTTTGTTGTTGCTGGAATGGTGACGTTTGTTGCGAGCTGTTCTGTCCAAACGGCTGCGTGTCGCCGAACAACGACTGGTTCGTCGTGTTTTGCGTGAATAACTTCGACCCTGTGAGGCTTCCGTCCGGGTTGACGAGGATGAACCGAAAACTTTTCTCCGTCATCGGGTCTTTGTAGGCGCGCCGAAGAAAGCGCAAGCCATTCGTTGAGACTAATTGATCGATCGAAGTTGGATACACACCGAACTTCCGCTGATATTTTTGAATCGCCCGGGTGTATTCTTCGCCCCGAAAGATCAATTCCTCTTCCATCTCGCGTTTCGCTTGCATCTGGTAAGCGGGAACGGCGGCCGCGATGAAAATTGATGCCGCAGCCAGAAAGAAAATAAGTGCAGAAAGAGAAAACCCTGCATCGCTACGATCTAATTTCATGGGATTGTGAACTGCTTCACTTCACCAACGGCAAAACTTGCCGCCGGTTAAATTCCAGGTCCTCGACCTCGACAGCCTTCTCTGTAATGTTTGCGATCCGGTAACGCCCCAGCAAGAACTCGCCGACCTTTACGTTGTAATGCCGGGACTCATCCGAAATGAACGCCGTAAGTGCGCCACCAGTGTTAACAGCAGCGAATCCTTGATACTTCAGTTGGATCGGCGGCGGCGCCGGAGGTCCCGGAGGACGGGTCACGACTGGCGGCGGAGTACTAGTCTGTGTGGCCTGAGGGACAACCAATGGGGGACGTGACGGCGCGGGTGGGGCTTCGATTTGCCTGTACTGAAATACATTTTTCTTGCCGATAGCATTTTTATCATCTTGCTTCTCGACGAGATCCAACCGAATTCGCGCATCGTTCTGCGCCGGGGGATTATCGGAGGTCTTCGGCTCGTCCGGCCGCACGGCTGACGTTATCGGCGGCTGGTTCATTCGATAGCCCAACACTATCGTTACTCCCAAAACGCCCAGGAGGACAACTAGAATGCTAAGTTTTTGCCGATCCTGTTTCGTCATTGATAGAAGAAAGTCTCAACGTTCAAATTCATGGAAACGTCCTGTCCCCCCGGAGCTGCATTTCCTCGCACGTCAATGGAATTGATGATGAAGAACGTGCTGGCATTCTCGAGATCCCGGATGAAGTTCACGACATTGTAATATGCCCCTGTAACCGGAAGTCTTATTTTAACGGAATAAAGCCCGTATTGTGGAACGTCGTCCCGATTGTAGTCCTTCCGGATATTCTTCACCTTAGAGTCCTCGACCATCGCTTCCAACTTCGGAAGGATTTCCGACCAGCCGACCGTCTTGGGTATGAAATGCTTCGTGAACAACCGGTTTTTGTCTTGTGCCGAGGTTTCCAGCTGACCGCTAAGTCTCTCGAGACGCGCGATCTTTTGCCGGCGCGATTGAACCTCTGCACGAGTTTTCTGAATGGATTCCTGAAGCGTGAGGTACTCGGTTTTGGCGGGACGATAAAGGATCAAATAGAAGAGAATATTCAGTACACCTATCAGGCCAAGCAAACCCGCAAACAAATATTGCTGACGTTGGCGCCGGAACCTCACTGCGTCTCCCTGTGGGGATAATAAATGGTACTAAGCGTAACCAGAACATCGGAGGAACCCGGCACGTCTGCCTTTTCTGCCTTTTCCTCGGCCGTAACAACCACATTTTCGAACAAGGGCGACTTCTCGACTCTTACAAGGAACTCTTTAACATCCGCCATACTTCGAGCTCGGACCCCAAGCTTCAAGGTGATTCCGCCATCGGCTCCGACAGTTGGAGTGAGATTAGCGAAATGGACGTTATCCGGCATGATCTTTTCCAGGACTGCGAACAGACGTGTCCAGGACAGGCTTTTCCGCAGAATCAGATGATTCAGAAAACCAATCTCGTTCAGCTTTGCTGTAGATTCGGGCCGGTCGAGACGCGATTCTAATTCTGCGACATGTTTTCCTAACGCTTCCGCCTCGACACGAGTCTCCTGTTCCTGCGCGCGAATCGAACTTGCCAGCCGGGAATAGCGAACGAAACCGAAAGCCTGCCACACGGAGAGGGACGCCAGCAAAGCCAACACGCCTACTAGAGCAATCGTAGTAACGCGATACGCAGGAAAGGGTTGCGTCGATAGATTTAGATCCAGTTCGGGCGTCATGCGTTCACCGCCGCTACCTGTGGCCTCAGGTGTATCGCTCCGAGCGCGGGTTTCAGAAGATCGTCGACATCGCGCGGCTCGACCCGTTTCGGCGCCAAGCCAAGCTTTTCATAGATTTCCTCAAGCTCTTCCCGAAGATCCGTTCCGTATCCGCACACATACAATTGCGTGAGGTCCGTACCGCCGAGTTTGTCTTGGTAATACAGGATCGTTGGATATATGGCGTCGTACAGCGAAACATCGGTGACACGCCGGTAAAACTGAACACGTCGGTTTTGAAACACGGTAGTTGTCATGCAATCGGGAGAAACCTTTAGAAACAGCATGTCCGCCGCCGGTACATCCAACAGATGCAAGACAGCCAGGGTCGATGGCAAAACGATGCCTGCGTGGATATCCATCGACTCGAACAATTTCTCGTACTCCTGGACAATCGACCGGGGCGAAAGCGCCACGATCATATCTACACCAGTCCCACTACGGCTCGGGCCGATGATGTTGTACGCCACCTGGGCGTTATCCACATCAAAAGGAATGGATTTTTTCAGCTTCCATCGAATGAATGTCCGCTGTTCGTCCGGATTCTTGGACGGTTTTTCCGCCGTCAGAAAGGAGATCCGCGCCATTTCGTCCGGAACAACGACTGCGATTTCCGAACCTTTGAAGCCCGACCGACTCACAAGCTCTCGCAGAAGAGGTCTTGTGGCCGCGATATTTTGGCCCCGAGGCATCGGCGACGCAACCCGTCCCTCGATCTTGGTGCGTCGCGCATTGACGCCGGCAATAATGATCTGCTCAGACGTGAATTCACACGCCCAGAGCGGCGCCTGTGGCCTGAAGAGCTGCGCGACGGTTTCGGCGATTCCTTTATCCAATGAAAGTAACCTTATTAATTTCTTTGAGAGTGGTTATGCCCGCGAAAACTTTCGCGAGAGCGGTTTCACGCAGGAACGTCATACCTTCTTCATGCGCAGTCCGCTTAATTTCGGAAGTGGGCTTTCGTTCGATGATCATTTCGCGGATATGATCGGACAAATCCAGGAATTCGTGAATCGCCGTACGGCCACGATACCCAGTCCCATTGCAATCCAGACAGCCTTCACCTTCATAGAAGGTAAAATCCCTGAACTGCTGCACGTTCAGCCCAGATTCGGTCAATACCTGATCGGGATAGTGCACCGACTGGCGGCAATTGGCACAAATCATACGGACGAGACGCTGAGCCAAAATACAGTTCAACGCCGAAACAAAGTTGTACGGGTCGACTCCCATATTCAAGAACCGGCCCAGTACGTCGACAACATTGTTTGCGTGAACGGTCGTAAAAACCAGGTGTCCGGTCAGCGCAGACTGGATGGCGATCTGCGCAGTCTCGACGTCACGAATTTCACCAACCATGATCTTGTCAGGATCGTGACGCAGAATCGACCGAAGGCCTCGGGCAAAAGTCAGGCCCTTCTTTTCATTGACTGGAATTTGTGTGATTCCCCGAATCTGATATTCAACCGGATCCTCAATGGTGAGAATCTTATCCTCTTCATTTCGGATTTCCATGAGCGCGGCATAGAGAGTTGTGGTCTTGCCACTGCCGGTAGGGCCAGTCACAAGGACCATACCGTACGGCTCGCTGATGTGATGTCGAAATTTCTTAATGTCGCTTTCGGAGAAACCGACGACATCGAGATTCAATGTGCGGAACTTTTCGCTCAGTGATTCCTTATCAAGAATACGGATTACCGCGTCCTCGCCATGGATCGAAGGCATGATTGACACTCGAAAATCGATAGAACGACCCTTGTATCGCGTCTTGAATCTTCCATCTTGCGGGACGCGCCGCTCTGAAATGTCGAGCTCCGACATGACCTTGATACGCGAAATAATCGTGGAGTGATGTTCTTTCGCGATGGGCGCCATCGCTTCACCAAGTGAACCGTCAATGCGGTACTTGATACCGACTTCCGAATCGCGCGTCTCGATATGAATATCGCTAGCACGCCGCTCAAGTGCCGTAAATATGACCGTATCCACCAGTCGGATGATAGGGCTCGCCTCTGCCTGAGTGATCTTCTCTATCGTGATTGTTTCTTCGCCGCTCTCGTCATCGCGAATAAGATCCAGTTTGAAACCTTCCGTCGCCTCATCGAGCACTCGCTGTGACGACTCAGATTTCTTGAGCAGATCCTGAATTTCCAAAAGCGGTGCGACTTTAATGATCAGCGGCCGGCCAAGCAGCGCGGAGACTTCATCAATAACGACGAGATCGCTCGGATCCGCCATGGCCACGACCAGCGCATTCCCCTCGATGCGCAACGGAACGAAGTTGTAACGGAACATCAAATCGACCTGAATCGATCGGAATAACTCGAGGTCGAGATGTATGCCTTTCAACTCGACAAACTCATAGCGATAGCGCTGCGCCAGCTGCTTCGCTGCCGCAATGTTCTCTTGCCTGTTTTCGATGATCACTTCTTTCACGCGTGTACTGTACTGCCGAGACTAAATATCGGCATATAGAGTGAAATCAAAACCGCTGCGACGAACATGGCAACGACCAGCAGAATTACCGGTTCCACCCAGCTCAGCAAAGCTGTGGACCGCATATTCACATCTTCATCGTAAAAATCAGCCACATGATTCAGCATCTCCGGCAATGAGCCAGTCTGCTCGCCGACTCGAACCATCTCCAACGCAAGTTCCGGGAAGCGTCCCATCCTTTCCAAACTATCGGACAACATCTTCCCTTCTCGGACCTGCACGATCGCTCCGCGAATCGACTCGCCGATAACGCGGTTGCCCGAAGCATCCCTCGCGACTTCGAGCGCAGCTACTAGCGGGATTCCACCTTGCAACAAGGTCGCAAGGGTACGCGACAGCTGCGCCATACAAAACATCGTCCAAATATTGCCCAGAATCGGTGTCGTCAGCCTCAGTTCATCAAGCCAGTGCTGACCCCGGAGGCTCCCCGTCCAGATTTTAAGCGAAAGGACAGCGCCTATGAGTATAGGAACGACCAAGACCAGATTCCCACGAATGGCGCTTGAAGTCGCAATCAAAACCCGAGTAGTGACCGGCAACGGCGTGTTCAGGTCCGCGTACAATTCGCCAAACTTCGGGATGACGTACGTCAAAATGACGCCAACCATCACTATTGCTAAGACAATCAAAAATGCCGGGTAGATCAGTGAATTCACGAATCTTTTACGAACAGCAAGAATCGTCTTCTCGTACTGAACGAACCGGGTGATCACTTCCACCAGGTTTCCACTGCGTTCACCGGCGAAAATCGAGGCAGTGTAAACGGTCGGAAAAACACCTTGCGCGCGCAACGCTTCGGAAAGCAGAGCGCCCGAAAAAACACGGTCTCGCACATTGATGATATGCTGCCTCAACAATGGGTTAGGGATCCTATCTTTAAGTAAATCCAGAGATTTTAATATAGGAAGACCCGCCCGGATGAGGGCAACGAACTGTTGATTGAAAAGGATGAAATCTTCGGTCTTGATCTTGTGTTCGCGTTTGCGCGAGCGCAATGAGATGGACCAGCCGCGCGACCGAATTTGAATCGGCAGCAATCCCTGCTCGTGCAGGCGATGGCGCACTTCCTCGACAGTTTGGCCAACGAGCACGGACTTGACGACCTCGCCTGTTGGTTTGGCGTACTTGACTGTGAATTCCATTGCTAAAGTATCGTAGAGCGGCGTTATTCCCCAATTCCTTCAACCACCTGAACTCCAGGCGGCACTTTGAAATCGAAGAGCGACGCCGGAACTCCGGTGTTGATTCGGATATTCGAGAAGATAAATTCCGATCGCGAGCCGTCGGAGTGCGCAAGCAGAAGCCGACGAATCTGATAATTCGCAGGGTCGACTTCCATAATCAATTCTTTGAGGTCCGTCTTTCGCTTCGGATACATCCTCACGACCTTCGTACCCTCAAGGAACGGCTTGGTGTTGAGAAGCGCAAATTGAGTAAACTCGTTCCGCAGATTGGACCTGCCAAGCAGGAACATCAATGGCATCCGATCATCAAACGTCTCTTTCACCGCTTCCTTATTCACTTGCCGGTCGGCCGGCACGTAGAAGTAAACCGTCTTGCCATCAGAAATGAAAAACTTTTCTTCAGGGCTTTTGTATTCCCAGCGCATCATCCGAGACCGCTTCAGGTATAAATGACCCGCCTCCTCCCTCTTTTGGTTCAATGGATCTTCAACAATTTGAACAAAATCGGAAGTGAAGTCATTCATTTGCGCAAACGAACGCTCCACGCCGGTAATCAGATCGGGCAGGATGCTCCTTGGTGCGGGCGATTGGGCCAAAAACCCCAGAAACAAGACCAGAACGTATTGCATGTTGTGAGATTAAGCCAAGTGCGGGTAGCTGGCAACTCGGTAGAACGAAATCCGAAGTCGCGAATCAAGCGATAGTCATTGCAGCAACGCCGCTCGTCGATACGCCTCTCGAGCCTCTTCCGGCTTGCCAGTTTTCTCCAGCACACGCCCCCAGCCGATCAGCAATCTGGGCTCGGGAAACCGGCTATTGTTAACGGCCTGGCGATAAGATGCTTCGGCCTCGAGAAGAGAGCCATCGTTTTCATAACACTCCGCCAGCAACCAGGGTGCAAATGGATCAGCCGGTTCGATGCTCAGTGCCTCATTGAGAACGGGGCGGGCAAGGCCACAGCTCCGGTCGATTTGCAGTAAAGCTTCGCTCAATCCGACGAGTAGGGGGGCGCTGCGGGTTACCCGCAGCCCTGCTTCAAAGTGTTGACGCGCCTCCTCCGCGCGTCCCGCTTCCACCAGCGCAGTGCCATAGCCGAGCTGTCCTCGAACATTGTTCGGGAAAACATGTATAAGGTTTCCAAAGTATGTGAGGTCGTTCCGCCAGATGTAGCTGTGTGCGACACACAGCAAGGCGGCCGTGACCATAACTCCAAGCCCGAGCACTCGTCTCAGTTGAATGTTTGAAATTCCAGCCCACACCAAACCCGCCAGCATGCAGATTCCCAGCGACGGAAGATAAAGCGCTCGCTCGGACAGTATGACGGCGGTGGGAATAATCCAATTCGATACCGGCAGAATTGTCAGATAGAAGAACAGAATGGCGAAACCGATCCCGGGCCGTGTTTTCAGCATCCGAAACGCAAAAACAATTGTGAGCAGAACCAGAAGCAGGCCAGCCCACGCCACCCAGTCGTTTACAGCCGCAAGGGGTATCGAATTGAAATCGTAGTCGCCTGTGACCTCGAGCGGCGCAACCAGAAGTTGAAAGTATTTCAAGAATGCCCGGCCAGTTGTGAGCTCGCGCTGAGTGATCGTCCAGGAACCTTGCAGATATTGGATGGGTTTGGGGATACCGAATTCCCCAAGCACCCAGAAGCGAACACCAAGATAAACCAGCGCTGTTGCAGCGAGTGCACCGAGCCGCTTCCATTCTTTCAGCGCATTCCGAAGACCACCATGAAAAACGACTCTTTCCACGAAAATGACTGCAGGAAACGCAATCGCATTTTCTTTGCTCAACAAGCTTAGGAAAAATGCAACCGAACATAAAAACGTTTTCCCCCGCCGATAGGAAATCCAGGCGAGCAGAAAGAACATGGCGGCAAGCAATTCGCTTCGACCCGCAAGAGCCACGACGGGCTCGGTGTGCACCGGATGTGCAAGATAGAGTGCACTGGCGGCCCAAGCGGCAGGGTTCGATTGAAACAGACTGCGAGCCAACAGGAGAACAAGAAAACCGTTGATGGCGTGTAAGAGCAAGTTGGTCAAGCGATATCCGCCGGCCCAACGTCGCCACCACGGATACTCAAGCGAAAAGGAAAAAATGGTCAGGGGCCGGTATAGGCCGGCATGGCTGTTCTCACCCCAATAAGGAGTCTTGAAAAAATGCAATGGTGCAATTGTGCGGATCGCCGGATTCAGGGCAACGATGCGGTAGTCGTCTACGATGAAATCGTTCGGCAGCGAATTAGCGAAACACACCGCGACAACAACGGCCGCCGCGATCGCGGCCCACAACAGGACTTGGGTTTGACGTTGAAGTTTCATTTCGCCGTCCCAGGCAAGGATGCGAGCTTCTGTTTGATTAGGGTGTTCTCAGGATCAATCAGTGCACCGCGGCGGTAGGCAAGGATTGCAGAATTCGTCTGGCCGATGTCCTCGAGTGAGCGGCCCCACATGAAATACAACATAGAGTCGGGATATGGAATGCTGTCGAGTGCCTGGCGGTACATCGATTCGGCCTCTGGAATCTTTCCCTCTTTGAAATAACAATCCCCCATCCGGCGGTGAGTGTCCGCATGGCCGGGGCTGACTTCCAGAGCGCGATGCAATAAAGGCCAAGCCTGGCTGCAATCCTTTGCGGTCATCTTTGTCATCGCCAATGTGGTGAGCAGTTCTGGATAGTCCGGAATAATCCGAAGTCCCGCTTCGAATTGTTCAGCAGCCTCCTCATTTCGCCCAACTTGCAGCAAAGCGTATCCATACCCGAGTCTCGCCTTGGCACTATTCGGCTCGACTCGCACCATGTTCCTGAAGAACGTAAAGTCATTGCGCCGGATATAGTCGTGACCATTGCAGAGCACTATTGCCGCACCGAGGCCGCCGATGGCGACCAACCGCCGCAGACGTGAATCGTGAATATCGGCGAAGATCGCGGCGCCTGCTAACGACAGTCCAATGAGCGGAAGATAGAGAAAACGCTCCGCCATCAAAACGCTGATCGGTAGAATCCAGTTTGTTACGGGGAGCAAAACAATAAACGCGAATAGAATCCCGAAGCTGATGGCCGAATGGCGATGCCTGTTAAGAAGAGCGGCCGCAACAAGGGCGACGATCAGCGATAATCCAAACCAACCATCCCAATTGAGAATACTCGCGATCGGAATGGCGTTGAAGTCATAGTCGCCGGCGAGGTTGACTGGCACGAGCAAGATTCTGAGGTATTCGAGAAACACGCGTCCCGATGTCATCAGCCGCTCAACGTAGGTCAAATGTCCACCCATGTACTGTGCGGAGGCCGGGATCCCTAAGCTGCCAAGAACAGAAAACCGGAGTAATAAATAGGCGAAAGCGACGGCGACCATAGCCGCGTAGCGCCGGAAAAGTGTAGCCACGGCGGAAGACCGTGGTTCTGGAGTCTCCTCAACCTGAGCAGCGGAGCGCCGAAAGAACCAGTGGTCGAGCGCTAGGATCCCCGGTAGAACAATCGCATTTTCTTTCGAAAGCAAGGCCAGAGAAAACAGCGCCGCCGCCCACCATGTTCGGCCGCGCCGAAAGAGCAGCCATGCCAACATAAAGAAACATGCAGCAAAAAGCTCGCTTCGCCCGACAAGGCTGGTCACGGCCTCTGTGTGGACGGGATGTACAAGGTAAATCACCATAGCGGCCCAGGGAGCCGCTCCCTCGCCGACAAGGCTGGTGCAGAGGAGGAATACAAGAAATCCGTTGAGGGCATGGACGGCGAGATTCGTGAGCCGGAAACCCGGAGCCCATCTCTGCCAGATCGCATAGTCAACGGACAACGAAAGAATCGTCAAAGGCCGATAGATACCCAAGTACTGCTGCTGCGTCCAATACGGTGATTTGAGGAACTGAATGGGGCTGATCGTCCGGATCGCAGGGTTCGACCCGACGATTGCGGCATCATCGAAGACAAAATCATTTGGTAATGAGTTAACGTAGCAAAGTGCGACGATCAGAAAGCACAGAAGAAAGGCCTTCTTTTTTGTGACGAGAAATAGCTCCATTGCCGCCGCCATCCTTATCTGTGCTTTCTGTCTTCAGGCATTATTTGCTTTGCCTCAGCTGTCCGCGACGGCCGACGAACCGGTACATCTCGCCGCAGGCTACAGCTATTGGCAGACGCGAGACTTTCGCCTGAACCCTGAGCATCCGCCGCTTGCCAAGCTCCTCGCGGCTTTGCCACTGTTGCTGCTGCACCCAAGTTTCGATACGTCTCAGCAGGATTGGACGACAGCCTCCGAATACGCGTTTGGTTTTCGATTTCTTTATACGAACGATGCCGACCAATTGCTTTTCTGGGGACGCGTACCCATGATCTTGCTGGCCGCAATGGGCGCAGCGGTAACCTTCCTTTGGGCGAATGATCTCTTTGGCCGCGCCGCGGGTCTGGTAGCTGTGAGCCTTTATGCCTTCTCGCCGAATTTGCTTGGTCATGGGATGCTCGTAACAACGGACGTCCCCTTGGCCGCCTTCACCGTTCTGACGCTCTATCTGTTTTGGAAGGGTCGAGACGGTTGGGCCGGTCTCGCTCTCGGGTGCGCTATGGCCACGAAGTTTTCGGGAGCTTTTCTGCCCGTGCTTCTTGTTGTCCTCTGTTTCGCTCATGACTATCGTTCGGCGCTGAAGCGCATTGGGATTCTTGCGCTGGGTGCCCTCATCGTGCTCGAAGCCGCATATTTGTTCACAGCAACCCCGATCCAATACTTCAGGAATGCCGCCCTTGTGAACTCGAACCACGTTCGAGATTACCCGGTGTATCTGTTCGGCCGGGTAAAAACCGGTGGGTGGTGGTATTACTTCCCGGCGGCCATGCTCGTCAAAGCAACGGTCCCCATGCTCCTGATGATTGTCTTGGCCGCAAGTCATACCGTCGCAGGTTGGGCAAATCGATGGGGCGAAGTCATTCTGCTCACGAGCATTATTATCTATACCGTCCTGGTCTCCGTCGGCGCAGATCAAATCGGCGTTCGTTACCTGCTTCCTATTTTTCCGCTGATGTTTGTCTGGACGAGCCGCCTCGTGCCGTATTTCAGTCGGCGGCGCGCCGGTGTGTTTGTTATCGTGACGCTCATGGTCTGGGAAGCATGGTCCAGCTTTAAAGCCTTCCCGAACTACATTCCGTATTTCAACGAAGTCGCCGAAATAGCCGGTTACAACGGGTCGCTGCTCGACGATTCGAATATAGACTGGGGCCAAGCGCTGAAACAAACTGCCGTCTATGTTCGCCAACATAAACTCACTGATGTCACCCTTTATACGTTTTCTCCGTTCGATAACCCTGAATACTATGGATTGCCGCCGAATCTTTCGCGTGAAGAGGCTTTGGAACGGCTTGCCGGCCGCCAGCCACCTCCAGGTGTTTACATCCTCAGTGCGCATCGCGTGGTTCGACTGCGGGCCACAAACCCGGCTTGGAAAACCTACAAGCTCCTCGATCGAATCGGAGACTCCATGTGGGTGTATGCGTTCTGATTGAAGGTCAGGGCCGCGACGTCTCGGCATTCGATCGTGCGATCTGCCGAAGCTTCATTTTGACGCTTTCATCACTCGGATCGATCAATGCCGCTCGTTCATAGGCCGCGACGGCAGCAGATGTGTCTCCTTTGGCCTCGACAATACTTGCCCAGGAAAACAACAGTTTTGCATCCGGAAACTCCGTATGCTGGAGCGCCAAGCGATAACTCTTTTCCGCTTGCGCGGTATTTCCCTCCAGCATGAAACAGTCGCCCAGCACCCATAGGCTCTGCCAGTGTCCCCCATCAATCTCGAATGCTTCAGCGAGCAGTGGGCGAACTCGCTCGCAATTTTGATCCAGTTTCATCGTGCTGCTGGCAAGACCGGCGAGTAATGGCGCACTATGCGGAAGTATTCGCAACCCGGCCTCGAATTGCTCTTTGGCATCCTGGACTTTATCCATCCGTAGAAGCGCAAAGCCGTAGCCGAGCCGTGCCCGCGCGTTATTCGGCACGATCTGTACGGCATTCTGATGAAACGTCAACGTGTCCTGCCACACGTAATTGTGACTTATGCAGAACAGAACAGACAGGCTCACGGCGCCCACAGCGAGTAGGCGCTGAGCCCCGCGATCGTGAATGCCTGCCCAAATCATTCCTGCCAGCAGCGCGAATCCAAAAGCGGGCGTGTACAAAAATCGTTCCGCCATGAGGAGCGCGATCGGCATAATCCAGTTTGAAACCGGCAATAGCGTTACGAAGAAGAACAGGATCGCCAGGCTTACCACAGGACGACTCTTCCGGAAACGCACAGCTGCGATCAAGCAGAGCGCCATCAGGGCCAAGCCCAGCCAAGCGTCCCAATCCCGCGCCCCTGCCAGAGGTATTGAGTCGAAATCATAGTCACTTGGAATCCGTGCCGGCGCGAATAGAAGGCGGAGATATTGAATGAACACGCGGCCCGATGTGATCCATCTTTGAAGTAAAGGCACGGTGCCGTTCAAATATTGGCCGTCGGCGGGAATACCTAAGCCCCCGAGCACGTAAAACCGAAGTCCGAGGTATGCCACTCCTGTACCGGCCAAGATGGCCAATCGCCGCCATGAGTCGATCAACTTGCGAAATCCATTTTCACTCAACGCAAGATCGAGCATTACAATTGCGGGAAATGTGATCGCGCTTTCCTTCGAAAGAGTGGCTAAAAAGTAGGTGAGTGCCGGCCACCAGTTATAGCCTTTTCGAAATAAGAGCCATGCCGTGAAAAAGAGTCCGGCAGCCAATAACTCACTTCTGCCGACAAGACTGACGACGGCTTCCGTGTGGAGCGGATGGATGACATAAATCACTGCGGATGCCAATGCCGCAACCGGGGACTGTAAAAGAGCTCTCGCCAGAAGAAAGACGAGCAGGCCGTTCAGGGCATGAAGCAGCAGGTTCGTTAATCGATAACCTGGCGCCCACACTTTCCAAATTGGGTATTCCAGAGAGAACGTGAAGATTGTCAGTGGGCGATAAATGCCGGCGTGATTGAGATCTCCCCAGTAGGATTGGGTTAGAAAATGAAACGGCTGAATATGACGAATGCGCTCATTCGCGGCGACCACCAGAATGTCGTCGAGGATAAACGCATTCGAAATCGAATTCGCGTAACAAACGGCAACGAGCGCTGCACAAACAAGGAGCGCTCGTCCGCCGGTAAGGCGGTTATTGGACGGGCTGGCCTGCACGCCCTCCCGGCGCCCTCGTAGGATCTGTCGAATAGCGGATGACATAATCCGGTCTTGTCCAATAGTCAAATCGGCCCATATTAGGACCTTGAGCCGTAGCCACCGCTGTGTAATCCAAATAGGTGGCCGAAATATCGATGGCGAAGTTGTATCCGGCCGACCCTGCCGTATAGCGGCTGTCCAGCAGGCCAGCGGTCACCAACTCAGGCAACCCGCCGTACGACCCCTGATGGGAGGAGATGTACTGCACCTCAGCCGTATTGAGCGTCCGCAAATTAGCGACGGCGTGCGACTCATTCGCCGCCTGTCGCGAGCGCAGCAGACTCGGAATGGCGATGGTTGCAATGATCAAAATGATCGCCACTACGATTAACAGTTCGAGTAATGAGAAACCATCCTTGTTTTTCATGCGAAGGGTATTTGCAAGAGGACGGCCATTTGGAAGTGGACAAAGAATCAATAACTTCCGGAAAAATAACCGCACCAAATGACAAATTTTTGCATCGGAATTCACGCATAGAGTCACTGCTTTGAGGCCACAAGCCCTGGACGCACTTGCAAAAAAAGAGCGGGCCAAACTCGCTGCCTGTTTCATGCGAGCCTGACCCGCG
>Ga0114129_10000026_pt1 | contig 113517 bp, 105 predicted proteins | sample RhiMetdeltSRZDD1_FD_80071 | JGI IMG/M metagenome (GOLD analysis project Ga0114129, IMG submission 80071) | Populus rhizosphere microbial communities from Tennessee, USA - Rhizosphere MetaG P. deltoides SRZDD1 (version 2) (version 2) | ecosystem: Host-associated > Plants > Roots > Rhizosphere... | reverse complement strand
CGTCGAGCCGCGCTGGTTCCACAGCGACAGCTGCTGCGAGATGATTGGATCCTGGTCGATGCGCGCGTCGATCTGGCGTGGGCCGTACACGAGCTTCTGCTTGGGGAAGTTGTAGACGATGAGCCGGCCATAGTGCTCCGGATCCGAGCGCGCGGCGAGCCAGGCGATCATGTTGTCGCGGCGGCTCGGATTGAAGAGCGTGAGGAGGATGAACTCCTCCTTCACCTCACCCGGCAGGCGCATGATCGTGAAGTACGGCTCCATCTCTCGCTCGCGGCCCTCGATCGTCCGGCGCGGCACCGCCCACAGATCCTCCTTGTTGTAGAAGACCTGGGGGTTCTCCATGTGGTAGACGGCGTACTTGCGCGCCTGGATGGCGAAGAAATCCTCCGGATAGCGGATGTGGCGCCGCAGGTCGACGGGCATGCGATCGAGCGGCTGCAGCAGTCCGGGAAAGGCCGCGGCGTACGCACGCACGATCGGATCCGTCGCGTCGGCGATGTAGAAGCGCACGCCGCCGTCGTAGGCGTCGACGGTCACCTTCACCGAGTTGCGCATGTAGTTGCCGATCCCGCGCACGCGCGCGGGGTCGGCGTACGGGTAGCGGTCGGTCGTCGTGTACCCGTCGAGCATCCACACGAGGCGTCCCTCGTCGCTCACCACGATGTAGGGGTCGCGGTCGAACTGGAAGAACGGCGCGATGAGCCGGATGCGCTCGCCGACCGCGCGATACATCAGGATGCGGCTCTCCGCCGTGAGGTCGTCCGACAGGATGATCTTGGGCTCGCCGAAGCGCGCCGCGAACAGCAACCGCCGGCCCCACGTGCCGATCGGGACGCCGCCCTGCCCCTGGTAGCGCGTGTAGACGTTCTGGTCGCCGGCCGGGTAGTCGAGCTCCTGGGAGCGCGTACGCACGAGCGCGTACTCGTTCGAGGACTCGGCGTAGTAGAGCTCGGGCCGGCTGATCTTCGGGAACACGTCGGACGAGCGCGGCGGAATGTCCTTCACGAAAAACTCGGGCAAGCCCTCGGGCGTCACCCGGTTGACGGGCCCGACCACGATGCCGTAGCCGTGCGTGTAGGTTAGGTGCTCGTTGATCCAGTTGCGCCCGCCCTGCAGGTGCTGGTAGGAGAGCTCGCGCGGCGACAGCATGAGCTGGCGATACTCGCCGTTGACGATGTAGCGGTCGTTGTCGACGTCCGCAAACTTGTAGTAGGTGCGGATCTCCTGCAGCTGGGCGAAGGTCCGCAGCAGCGGGCGGTAGTCCCAGAGCCGGACGTTCTTGATCGTGAGCTCGTTGCGCGCGAGGGCGCGCGCGTCGAGCGCCTCGTCGGCGGGGAACTCTTTTTCCTGGATGCGATCGAGGCCGTAGGCCGCACGCGTCATGCGGATGTTGTGCTCGAGGAACGGGCGCTCGGCGGCCAGCTCGTTGGGCGCAACCCGCAGGCGCTGCAGGAACGCGGGATACATGCCGAGGCCGACGACCCAGACGATCGCGAGCGCCGCGACGGCGCCCGCGAGCAGGCGCAGCCCCGGACGCATCGTTTGCACGGCGCACGCCACGGCGGCGAGCGCGGCCAGCACCGCCAGCGCGCCGAGCATGGGCAGCGTGGCGTGGATATCGGTGTATGTCGCGCCAAACACGATGCCGCGCGGTGAGAACACGATCTCGTAGCGATCGAGCCAGAACCCGACCGCCTTCAATGCCAGCAGCGCGGCGCCGAGGAGTAGCAGGTGCGTGCGCGCCCCCGCGGCCAGGCGCGGCCCGCGCGTGGTGAGGACGAAGCTGCGCTGCAGCACGTAGAGCGCGAGCGTCAGCACGGCCGTGCCGGCCACCAGCGCCATCGCCCAGCCGTGCACGAGACGCCAGAACGGCAGCCAGAACACGAAGAACCCGAGATCGTGACCGAAAATGGGGTCCTTGCTGCCGAACGGCGGACCGTTGAGATACCCGAGCACGGTCTCCCAGTGCGCCGTGGCGCGCAGCCCGGACACGATCGAGATGATCAGCACCACGACCGGCAGAAACCGGCGAATGAGCGGCTCGATGACCACCCGCCCCGGCAACCCGAGCTGGTCTTCGAGCTCCCACAGGACGTCCGGCGCGGCGGTGCGCGCCGCGAAGGTCAGGTTCGCCCAGAGAAAGAGCGCGACCGCGAGCGCGAGGGCGCCGAACAGGCTTCCGCGGAGCGACAGCGTGGTGAGGAAGACCTGGCTGTAGCCGACCTCCTGGAACCACAGCCAGTCGGTGTAGAGCGGAACGAGCTGCAGCAGCAGCGCCAGCACCACCAGCGCGACGACGAGGAACGCCAGCGGCTGAGGGGAGCGCATCGGCCGCGCTCGGGGGACGGCGCTACGTCCCGTGCCGCCAGGAGGCGAGGTACGACTCCTGCCCTGGTGTGAGGTCGTCGATCTCGACGCCCATCGACACCAGCTTGAGGCGCGCGATCTCGAGATCGATCTCGCGCGGGACGACGTAGACCTTGCGCTCGAGCGTGCGCGACTTCTTGGCCATGAACTCCGCCGAGAGGGCTTGATTGGCGAAGCTCATATCCATGACGGCGGCGGGATGACCTTCGGCCGCGGCGAGGTTGATGAGCCGGCCCTCACCCAGCACGTAGATGCGCCGCCCACCGCCGAGCGCGAACTCCTCGACGAACGGCCGCACCGGCTTGCGTCCCTGCGCCATCCGCGCCAGCGCCTCGAGGTCGATCTCGACGTTGAAGTGGCCGGAGTTGCACAGGATCGCGCCGTCCTTCATCCGGGCGAAGTGCTCTTTGCGGATGACCGACGTGTTGCCGGTGACCGTCACGAACACGTCGCCGAGCGCGGCGGCGTCCGGCATCTTCATGACCTGGAAGCCGTCCATCACCGCCTCGAGCGCGCGCATGGGCTCGACCTCGGTCACGATGACGTGGGCGCCCATGCCCTTGGCGCGTGTGGCCACGCCGCGACCGCACATGCCGTACCCGGCCACCACCACGGTCTTGCCGGCGAGCAGGATGTTCGTGGCGCGCAGGATGCCGTCGATCGTCGACTGTCCGGTGCCGTAGCGGTTGTCGAACAGGTGCTTGGTGTCGGCGTCGTTCACGGCGATGACGGGAAAGGCCAGCACACCTTCCTTTTCCATCGCGCGTAGCCGGATCACGCCGGTCGTGGTCTCTTCGGTGCCGCCGACGACCTCTCGCACGAGGTCACGGCCGAGGTTCGTCTCGCCGTGCAGCTGTGAGATGAGGTCGGCGCCGTCGTCCATCGTGATCTGTGGTCGAGTTTTGAGAACGGCTTCGAGATGGCGGTAGTAGGTGGCGTTGTCCTCACCCTTGTGGGCGAAGACCGGGATGTCGTACTCCTTCACGAGCGCGGCCGCCGTGTCGTCCTGGGTAGAGAGCGGGTTGGACGCGCACAGCGCCACCTGCGCGCCGCCGGCCTTCAGCGTCAGCATCAGGACCGCCGTCTCGGTCGTCACGTGCAGGCACGCACCCAGGCGCACACCTTTGAGAGGCTGCTCCTTGGCGAAGCGCTCGCGCACCTGGCGCAGCACCGGCATCGACTGCTCCGCCCACTCGATCTTGAGCCGTCCCTCCGGCGCCAGCCCCAGATTCTTCACATCGTGCTCAACCATGGTCAACGTGTTCCTTTCGTCTGGCCGCGTTGCTGATTGCCGCTTTCGAGCGCCGGCTGTGCCGGCGCCAATCCTGGGGGGAGGCATGGGAGGGGGGCAAAGCCCCCCTCACAGTTCAAAGGCGCGCGTCGTCCCGCAGATCCTTCACGCGGTCGGTGCGCTCCCAGGTGAAGTCCGGCTCCGACCGCCCGAAGTGGCCGTAGGCGGCGGTCTTCTTGTAGATCGGCCGGCGCAGGTTGAGGTACTTGATGATGCCGGCGGGCGTGAAGTCGAAGTGGCGCCGGATCAGCTCCTCGAGCTTCGCGTTGGGAACTTTGCCGGTGCCGAACGTCTCGACCATGATCGAGACCGGTTCCGCGACGCCGATGGCGTACGCCACCTGCACCTGCGCGCGGTCGGCGAGTCCCGCGGCGACGATGTTCTTCGCCACGTGGCGTGCCATGTAGCACGCCGAGCGGTCGACCTTCGTCGGATCCTTGCCGGAGAACGCGCCACCGCCGTGCGGGCACGAGCCGCCGTAGGTGTCGACGATGATCTTGCGGCCGGTGAGGCCGGTATCACCCATCGGTCCGCCCGTGACGAAGCGGCCGGTCGGGTTGATGTGGAAGACGCACTTCGTGGCGTCGATGAGCTCGGCCGGAATCGTCGGCAGGATGACCTGCTCGATCATGTCTTTGCGGATCCGCTCGGCGGTCGCCTCGGCGGCGTGCTGGGTCGAGATGACGACGGTCTCCACCGCCACCGGCTTGCCGTCCGCGTACCGCACGGTGACCTGCGACTTACCGTCGGGGCGCAGGTAGTCGATCGCGCCCGACTTGCGCCGCTCGGAGAGCCGTTGCACCAGCTTGTGGGCGAGCGTGATCGGCAACGGCATCAGCTCGGGCGTCTCGTTGCACGCGTAGCCGAACATCAGTCCCTGGTCGCCGGCACCGAGGTTGTCGACGCCCATCGCGATGTCGGAGGACTGCTCGTCGATGGCTGCGATGACGCCGCACGTCTCGAAGTCGAACCCGTACTTCGCCCGCGTGTAGCCGATGTCGCGGATCGTGTCGCGCGCGACGCGCGGAATGTCCACGTAGCAGTTGGTCGTGATCTCGCCGGCCACGACGACGAGGCCCGTCGTCAAGAGCGTCTCGCAGGCGACTCGACCGGTCGGATCCTGGCGAATGATCGCGTCCAGCACCGCGTCGGAGATCTGGTCGGCGATCTTGTCGGGGTGCCCTTCGGTCACCGACTCCGACGTGAACAGATGCTCATCCCGCGCCATTTGCAAAGCCTCCTCGACTCGAATTCGCGCCACTGTAGCACGCCTGGTTACGGGCCCTCAAGGCGAAGGCCGCCGCATCCGCCGCTTCACCTCGTCGAGAATGGGCACGCTCCAGGGATCGCGGTCGCGCAGCACCGCCAGGTAGTACGACGTCCACTGGCCGAGGTAGGTCAGCGTCAGCAGCCGGGCGAGTCGACCGACGCCGCGGCCGCGCGCCTCGCTCACCCCGCCGGCGGTCGGCGTGATGAGCTCGCGGAGCACGTCGAAGCGCCGCGCGATCTCCGGCGCCTCGCCCGCGTCCCGGAGCAGGACGGCATACATCTCCTTGGCGGCGGACGCCTGCCACGCCTCGATCTCGTTGTGGTTCATCTCCGGCAGCGCGCCCGCGAGCGCGAAGGCCTTGGCGTTTTCCTCGACGTCCGTCTTCCAGCGATACGCGACGGCGCCGGTGGTGGGGCCGCCGTAGATGACCGGCAGGCGCTCGCCGATCGCGAGGGCCAGCCGCTTGGCCTCGTTGTCAGCGGTGGGGCACTCCGGCCGAAGCTTTGCGGCCAGCGTTTCGATGACCTCGAGCGCCTCGTCGACGTCCGCGGGTGTCGCGACGGCGACACCGGCGCCGGCGAGAATCGTCACCGCCGGCAGAAAAAGGTAACCGAGCGCCATGCGCGGCATCAGGCCATCGGGCAGTCGCACGCGCGGCCGGCCCGTCTCCGCGGCGCGGCGAGCCAGGGCGCCGCCGGCGGTGACCGCGACCACCGGCGCGCCGCGCGCGATGGCCACGTCGAACGCCGAGAGCGCTTCGGCCGTCTCGCCGGAGTACGAGGAAGCGATCACCAGCGCGTCGCGACCGGCCAGCGCCGGCAGCCCGTAGCCGCGATGCACGAGGATCGGCACGTCGACGGCATCGCCCGCGCACGCGGCAAGCAGGTCGCCGCCGGCCGCGGAGCCGCCGACGCCGGCGACCACGACCACACGCGGTCGGACGGCGCGCAGCGGCGGGTCCGGGGCGAGCGTGCGCGCCGTACGACACTGCGCGGGAAATCCGCTGAGAGCGCCGCGCGCGTCGTGGGGGTCGACCTGCGCGAGGGCGCGGGGATCGTCGAGATTCACTCGCGGGTCACTCGCGATCGATGTCCCGGTGGACCACGGTGGGCGCCAGACCGAGCCGCTCGATGGCAGGGCGCAGCTCCTCGACCAGCGCGACCGAGCGGTGCCGGCCGCCGGTGCAGCCGATCGCGATGGTGAGATACGCCTTGCCCTCGCGCTGATAGGCGGGCAGGACGAACTCTAGGAACTCTGCGATCCGGCGCAGCAGCTCGCGGCTCTCGGCGTGCTGCATCACGAAGCCCCGCACCTCGGCCTCGCGGCCGTCGAGCGGGCGCAGCTTCTCGACGAAGTGCGGATTCGGCAAGAACCGCACGTCGAACACGAGGTCGGCGTCGAACGGGACGCCATGCTTGAAGCCGAACGAGACGAGCGACACGGCGAGGCCCGGGCGCGCCTTCGGTGTGACGTATGCCTCGACCAGGAAATCCTTGAGCTGGTGCACGGTGAGGTTCGTGGTGTCGACTACGCGGTCGGCGACCTCGCGCACGGTGGACAGCGCCTTGCGCTCCGCGCGGATGCCGTCGAGCACGTTGCCGTCGGGCGCCAGCGGGTGGCGCCGCCGTGTCTCGCGGTAGCGCCGCACCAGGACCTCTTCGCTGGCCTCGAAGAACACGACCTCCACCGCGTGGCCGCGCTGGCGCAGCGCGATCAGCGCGTCGAGCAGGTGGCTCAGGTACTCGCCCTCGCGGACGTCCACGCCCAGGGCCACGCGGTCACGCTTGTCGCCCGCGCGCGCGACCAGATCGGCGAACGTCGGCATCAGCGTGGTCGGCAGATTGTCGACGCAAAAGAAGCCCATGTCCTCGAAGCACTTGATCGCGTACGACTTGCCGGCGCCGCTGAGGCCCGTGATCACCACGAAGGAGATCGGCGTCGCCATGGCCGACGCGGCGGGGGTCAGCGTCGGCGGGGCGCCAGACGGCGCTGGTGGGACGGCAGGATCCCCAGCTCCTCGCGATATTTCGCCACGGTCCGTCGCGCGATCGTCAGGCCGCGGCCCTTGAGGATGAGCGCCACTTCCTGGTCGGAGAGCGGCTTGGACGGATCCTCGTTGGCCAACAGGTCCTGGATCATCTTCTTCACGGAGACGGACGAGACCATCTCGCCGTCCCCGGACGCGATGCCGGAGTGGAAGAAGAACTTCAGCTCGAACAGCCCCTGCGGCGTCTCGACGTACTTGTTCGTGGTGACGCGGCTGATGGTCGACTCGTGCATGCCGATGTCCTCGCCGACGTCGCGCAGCGAGAGCGGCCGCAGATACGGCAGCCCCTTGTCGAGGAACTCGCGCTGGAACTTCACGATCGACTGCGTCACCTTGCGCAGCGTCCGCTGGCGCTGGTCGACGGACTTGATCAGCCACAGCGCCGAGCGCAGCTTCTGGTCAACGTACTGGCGCGCCTCGCCGTCGGCGGAGTTGCGCAGCAGCGAGCGATACAGCGAGTTCACGCGCAGCCGCGGAATGCCGTCCTCGTTGAGGACGACCACGTACTCGCTGCCCATCTTGTGCACGACCACGTCGGGGACGATGTAGCGAGAGTCGTTGCCGCCGAAGCGCCGGCCGGGCTTGGGCTCCAGGCCCATGATCTCCTCGACCGACTCCATGATGCGATCGACCGGCAGCTTCAGCGCGCGCGCGATGTCGGGATAGCGCCGGCGGCTCAGGTCCTCGAAGTGCTCCTCGACGATCTCCACCGACACCGGGTCGGGGTTGGGGTCGGCCTTGAGCTGGATGAGCAGGCACTCCTGGATCGAGCGTGCGGCGACCCCGGGCGGATCGAAGGCCTGCACGAGCTTGAGGACCTTGGCCACTTCCTCGACCGTGGTCTCGCAGCGCTGCGCGATCTCCTCGTCGGAGGCGCGCAGGTAGCCGTCCTCGTCGAGGTTGCCGATGATCTCGGTGCCGATGCGGCGGACGAGGGGGTCGTCGCTCGCGTAGCGCAGCTGCTCATCCAGATGGTCGGTGAGCGAGGACACCGAGCGAACCATGTTCTCGAACGGCAGGTCTTCGCGGTCCTCCTGCGCGACCAGCGAGCGCTCCTCGTGATCGTCGAACATCACGGCCGTGAGGTCGAACGGCAGGTCGTCGGTCTGACGCTCGGTCGTCGGGGCCGGTGCGGCCTCGCTCGACAGGGGCTCGGCCGGCGGTGCCGTCGGCACGTCGGGCGGCGCGTCCTTGCCCTCGGGCTGCTCGGTCGTCTCCGGCTGCACTTCCTCGAGCAGCGGGTTCTCGAGCAGCTCCTTCTGCACGACTTCTTGCAGCTCGAGGGTGGACAGCTGCAGCAGCTGAATGGCCTGCTGGAGCAGCGGCGTCATCACGACCCGCTGGCTCTGTCGCAGTGAGAGGCGCGTTTCCATTGCCATAGGAGTTCTCTGCCCGGAACCTAGAGGGCGAACTTCTCGCCGAGGTAGATTTCTCGGGCTATGGGATTGCTGGCGATCTCGCTGGCCGTGCCTGACACGAGGATCTTTCCGTCGTACAGGATATAGGCTCGATCGGTGATCGCGAGCGTTTCACGTACGTTGTGGTCGGTGATCAGAATGCCGATTCCGCGGTCGCGCAGCCGTCCGATGATTTCTTGGATATCGCCGATGGCGATGGGGTCGATGCCGGTGAAGGGCTCGTCGAGCAGCAGGTACTGCGGCGACGTGATCAGGGCGCGCGTGATCTCGAGTCGTCGCCGCTCGCCGCCCGACAGCGTGAAGGCCGGATACGGCGCCAGCGACGTGAGATCCAGCTCCGCGAGCAGCTCACGGGCGCGCGACCGGCGCTCCTCGACCGGCAGATCCAGCGTCTCCAGGATGGCCAACAAATTTTCCTCGACGGTGAGCTTGCGGAACACCGAGGACTCCTGCGGCAGATAGCCGACGCCCAGGCGGGAGCGCTGATACATCGGCAGCCGGGTGATCTCCTGTCCTTCGAGGAAGATGCGGCCGCCCTCGGTTGGCAGCAGCCCGACCATCATGTAGAAGGACGTCGTCTTACCCGCGCCGTTGGGACCCAGCAGGCCCACCACCTCGCCGCGCTGGATGTCGAGCGAGACGTTGTCGACGACCTTGCGGGCCTTGAACCACTTCTCCAGGCTCTGGGCGACGAGGCCTTCCATCAGTTCTCGCAGTTCGCCGGCGCTGGTCGCGCGGAGGCGGTCGTCGTCGTGCCGTCCTTGGCGGCGTCCTTGGACTTGTCGTCCTTGGACTTGTCGTCCTTGGGATAGAACACCGCTTTCACGCGCTCCTGCCGGCCGCTCTCGACCACGGAGCGGTCCTGCGGCAGAAAGATCGTGATGGTGTCGCCGCTCACCACGTTGTCTTCTTGCCAGACCCGCGCGTTGCCGATCAGGACGACGCGCTGCTCGAGGTCATGGTACTCGGCGCGGCGCGCGGTGCCGGTGCGGCAGTCGCGCGTGATGATGCGCACGGAACCGGTGGAGACGGTGCGCAGAATGCGATCACCGCGTTCGTCCAGATAGACCTCCATGCGGTCGGCGTACTGCACGGAATTCTGCTGGCGCGCAACGACGTTCCCGGTGAAGACGACGAGGCCTTCCTTGCCGAAGCGCTCCATCTTGTCGGCGTCGACCGTGACGGGCTGGGCACGATCGTCCTTGTCCTGGCTGCGACGCGACGTTGCAGGGTTGCCGGGAGCGGTCGGCTTCGACGGCGCCTGGGCAGCGGCGACGGACGCCAGCGTCAGCGCGGCGAGCGCGCTCGCGATCGAGGCGAGACGCGTCATTGGCCTGGCGATCTCGCGAACGTCGCGCGGACGCGACCCGCGACCGTCGCGGTCTCGTCCTCAGTCGTCAGCGTGAACGCGGTCCCGCGGACCACGGAGCCATCGCGCGACAGCTTGACCGGCTCGTCAGTCCACAGGCGCTGCGCCTCGGCGTCCCAGCGGATGACGCTCGTGTCCATGCGCATGCCGTCGCTGGAGGTGATGACGACGTTCTTCCGGATCTCGACGTTCTTGGTGTTCTGGTCCAGGTCACCCTCGTCACCGAGAATGACCCAGGAGCGGTCCTTTTCGAAGACCTTCACCGTGAGATTGCGCAGGCTCGTGCGGCCCTCCTGCTCGTACATCAGCGCCTGCTCGGCGCGCAGCTGCCAGCGCACACCCTTGGTGACCTCCTCGAGATCGACGTCCTTGACCCGAAGATCGGCCGTGGTGGTCGCGGGACCGGTGGCCTCGACGGGTGCTGTTCGGCTTCGCACGACGAGCGTCGTAATGACCGCGATGACGAACGCGGCCACCACGACGAGGATTGCACGCGACAGATTGGGTGTGTGCATTAGTGCAATTTCGATACCAGCCTACCACACAAGCGCGGAATGCAACGCTAAAAGCGCGCCCGCGAGGTCGCGAAGTTAGACGATTTTGGCCCGCAAGATGTCGTGCATGTGGATGACGCCGACCGGCCGGGTCGCGTCGTCCGCCACCACCAGGGTCGTGATCGCCAGCGCCTCCATGACTGCGAGCGCCTTCGCGGCCAGCGCGTCGGCGGCGATGGTTTTTGGCTCGCGCGTGGCCACCTCACCCGCGCGCGCGTCGGGTGTCGGGCCCCCTGACAGCTGCAGCCGGCGCAGGTCACCGTCCGTGATCACGCCCAGCAGCCGGCCGTCACCGTCGATGACCGTCGTCATGCCGCAGGAGTGCAGCGCCGCGCCCGCGGCGGCCGTGCGCGGACGCTTGCGCGTCATTTCCTCCACGGCGTCCTTGACCGACGCCTCGTCGCGCACGACCGGCACCGTGTCCCCGCCGTGCATGAGGTCGGCGACGCGGAACAGCGCGCGCCAGCCGAGCGTGCCACGCGGATGCAGGGCCGCGTAGTCCTCGGGCCTGAGCCCCCGCAGCTCGAGCAGCGCCATCGCGAGTGCGTCGCCCATCGCCAGCGCCGCGGTCGTGGACGACGTCGGCGCGAGATTCATCGGGCACGCTTCTTCCGCCACGCTCACGTCCAGCACGACCTCGCACTGGCGCGCGAGCATCGAGCCGGGATTGCCGGTGAGCAGCACGATCGGGATGCCGAGCCGCTTCAGCGGCGGCAGGATCGCGAGCACCTCGTCCGTTTCGCCTGAGTTCGACAGCGCGAGCACCGCGTCGCCGCGCGCCACCATACCGAGGTCGCCGTGCACGCCCTCGGCCGGGTGCAGGAAGTGTGCAGGGGTGCCCGTGGAGGCAAGCGTGGCGGCGATCTTTCGTCCGATGAGCCCAGACTTGCCCATGCCGGTGACGATCACGCGCCCCGTGCAGGCGCGAAACGTCTCCACCGCCCGCGCAAAGCCGGCGTCGAGCTTGGGCACGAGCGCCAGGATCGCGTCGGCTTCGAGCCTCAGCACGCGCTCGGCGATCCGCCGCAGATCCGGCGCGCTCACCGCGTCCCCGTGTTGGCGTGCACGCGCGCGATCGCCGTCAGCTCGTCGAGCAACCGCGGCAGATCGTCGATCCGCAGCATGTTCGGGCCGTCGGACAGCGGACGTCCGTCGGCGAGCGTGCGATCGGGATCCTCGTGCATCTCCATGAACAGCGCGTCGACGCCGAAGGCGACCGCGGCCCGCGCGAGCGGGGGCACGTACTTGCGCTCGCCGCCGGAGCGATCACCGGCACCGCCGGGCAGCTGCACGGAGTGCGTCGCGTCGAAGACCACCGGATAGCCGAGCTCGCGCATGTCGGCGAGCCCGCGCATGTCGACGACGAGGTTGTGGTAGCCGAACGACGTGCCGCGCTCGGTGAGCAGGATCGACGCGTTGCCCTTCGACAGGACCTTGTCGACGAGGTTTTTCATGTCGCGGGGCGCGAGGAACTGTCCCTTCTTGACGTTGACCGGTTTGCCGGTCGCCGCCGCGGCGAGGATCAGATCAGTCTGACGGCAGAGAAACGCGGGAATCTGCAGCACGTCCAGCACCTCGGCCGCCGGATCCACCTCCGACACCTGATGGATGTCGGAGAGCACCGGGACGCCGAGCGTGTCGCGGACTTTCTTGAGAATCCGGAGGCCTTCGACGAGTCCCGGACCGCGGTAACCGTTGACCGACGAGCGGTTGGCCTTGTCGTAGGACGACTTGTAAACGTACGGCACGCGCCGGTCGGCGGCGATGGTGGCCAGGCGCTCCGCGGTCATCAGCGCGTGCTTTTCGTCCTCGATCGCGCACGGGCCGCCGATGAGGACCAGCGGACGGCCGCCGCCCACGGTGATGCCGCCGATCTGAACCTCGTGAGTCCGGATGGTCATGCGCTTATCTCCGCGCGCGGAAGTCCAGGCCCGCCTTCACGAAGCCGGCGAACAGCGGATGCGGGTCCCAGGGCCGCGACCGGAACTCGGGATGGAACTGCCCCGCGACGAAGTACGGATGGTCCTCGATCTCGATGATTTCGACCAGCTGCTTCTCGGCCCAGATGCCCGACACGCGCAGCCCGTTCTTCTCGAGCGTCTTGAGGTAGTCGTTGTTGACCTCATAGCGATGCCGGTGACGCTCGCGAATGATCCCCTCGCCGTACAGGCGCGACGCGCGGCTGCCTTCGGTGAGGAGGATGGGATAGAGGCCCAGGCGCATGGTGCCGCCCTTGTCGGCGAACGCGCGCTGCTCGGGCAAGAGATCGATCACGAGATGCGGCGCGTCCGGCGTGAACTCCGACGAGCTCGCGCCCTCGAGCCCGCACACGTTGCGCGCGAACTCGATGACAGCGCACTGCATACCGAGACAAATGCCGAAATACGGCACGTGCTGCTCGCGCGCGTAGCGGACCGCCTGGATCTTGCCCTCGATGCCCCGGTCGCCGAAGCCGCCGGGCACGAGGATGCCGTCGACGTCGGCGAAGTGGGCGGCCGCGCCGTCGCGCTCGATGTGCTCGGCGTCGACCCACACGATCTCGACCTTCGCCTGGTGCGCGATCCCGCCGTGCGCGAGCGCCTCGACGAGGCTCTTGTAGGAGTCTTTGAGCTCGATGTACTTGCCCACGACAGCGAGCCGCGTCGTCACGCGCGGCGACTTCACGCGGCGCACGACGTCCTCCCAGCGCGAGAGGTCGATCGGCCGATCCTCGAGCCCGAGCGCCTTGACGATGATCGAGTCGAGCCCTTCACGATGGAAGACGAGGGGCACCTCGTACACCGTATCGACGTCCTTGGCGGTGATGACCGCCTCCTCCTCGACGTCGCAGAAGAGCGCGATCTTCGACTTGATGCCCGGCGGCAGATAGCGGTCGGTGCGGCAGAGCAGGATGTCGGGCTGAATACCGATGGCGCGCAGCTCCTTGACCGAGTGCTGCGTCGCCTTCGTCTTGAGCTCCGAGGCCGCCTGCATGAACGGCACGAGCGTGAGATGGACGTAGAGGACGTTGTCCTTGCCGATGTCTTTCTTGAGCTGGCGAATGGCCTCCAGGAACGGCAGGCCTTCGATGTCGCCCACGGTGCCGCCCACCTCCACGATGACGACGTCCTGCCCGGCGGCGACCTTGCGGATCATGGCTTTGATCTCGTCGGTGATGTGCGGGATGACCTGCACGGTCCGCCCGAGATAGTCGCCGCGCCGCTCCTTCGTGATGACCGAGTAGTAGACCTTGCCCGTGGTGATGTTGTGGTCGCGCGTGACGCGGGCCGAGGTGAAGCGCTCGTAGTGGCCGAGATCGAGGTCGGCCTCGCCGCCGTCGTCGGTGACGAAGACCTCGCCGTGCTGATAGGGGCTCATCGTCCCCGCGTCGACGTTGATGTAGGGATCCATCTTCTGCAGCGCGACCCGATAGCCGCGCGCCTCGAGCAGCGCACCCATGGAGGCCGCGGCCAGGCCCTTGCCCAGCGAGGACACGACGCCGCCCGTCACGAAGATGTATTTCGGCGCCAACTCATCCCTTCCTTTCCTGGTTCGACATCCATGAACGAACATAGTCCATTTCCGCGGCGCGGTCGACGACGCGGCCGTCGAGGCGCGCGTCCCGCAGCGCGGCGAGTGCTGTCGCCACCGACGGGCCGCGCGTGACACCGAGCGCGATGACGTCGTCGCCGCCAAGCAGCGGCGCGACGGCGCGCCCGTGCGCCATCCACCATTCGGCGCGCTCGCGTGCGGCGCCGCCGCCAAGGTGCACGGCCGCCAGCGTGGCGCCGGTCGCTCCGCGCAGCGCGCGACCGGCTGCGCTGGACGCCATACCCGCGAGGTCGCGGATCAAGGCCGGCGCCTCCCCGAGCGCACGGCGCAGCTCGCTGAGCGGCTCGCCGCTCAGTCCCAGGCGGCCGACCATCGCGCTGCCCACCGCAGGCGGCTGATCGAGCGCGAGCGCCAGCGCGGCGACGAAGAGCGGACGCGTCACGCGCTCGGCCTTGATCCACGCGAGCGTCGCGGCCAGCTCGCCGAGACGTCTGGCGGTGCCGCGCGTGAAACGCCAGCGCGGATCGAGCAGCCGCGGGATGCCGCCGCGCGCGAGGATGGTCAGCGCCGCTGCCGCCTGCGGTTCGTCCAATAGACGGTCGAGCTCGCCCGCGATGCGCTGCCCGGACAGCGCCGGATATGGCGCGAGCCCCAGCGCGAGCGCCTGACAGCGCGCTGTCCACGCGTCGGGACGCAGATCCAGCCGGGCGGCGTAGCGCGCGGCGCGCACCAGACGCGTGGGATCTTCGACGAACGACAGCGGATGGAGAATGCGCAGCCGCCGGTGCTCGAGATCCGCGACGCCGGCGAACGGATCGAGGAGCTCCCAGGCCTCGGACGTGAGCTCGACGGCCATCGCGTTGACGCCGAAGTCACGACGCTGGAGATCCTGCGCGATCGGCGCGGGCAGTACGCGCGGGAGCGCGCCCGGCGTGTCGTAACGCTCGCTGCGCGCGGTGGCGACATCGATGCGCCCGTGACCCGGCGTGCGGACGGATGCCGTGAGAAAGCGCTCGTGCTCGACGAGCGTGCCGTGCAGCGCGTCGGCGAGCGCGCGGGCCACCGCCGGCCCGTCGCCTTCGACGACGATGTCCAGATCGCCTTGCGTCATCTCGCCACGCCAGGCGTCGCGCACGAGCCCGCCGGCGACGAACGCGCGCGCGCCCTGCGCGGCCGCCACGCGCGCGACTTCAGCCAGCAGCGTGCGAGTCTCGCCCGGCAGCGCGCGCTCGAGTCGCGCGCGCACCGGCAGCGGGGGCGGCGCGACGGGGCGTGTGATCACGCCGACCGTCGAGACGATCACGGCTGGCGCGCCGCCGGTGAGCGCGCGGCGCACCGCCGGCTCGGCCGCGCGCGCGGCGATCACCGGAAGCGGTCGCGCGAGCTCACGCCCGGGCAGGTCGCCGAGGCCGAGACTCTCGGCGCGGGCGAGATCGTCGATCAGTACGTGCGTTCCGGCGCCGCACGCCAGCACACGAATGCGACGACGGCGGGCAAGGCGCAGCGCATCGGCCGCGGTGATCCCCGCCGGCGCGGCGAGCACCTGGCCGTCGACCAGGTCAGCGGCGGTCACGAGGACTTGCGGATACGGATGGGAACGCCGGGCCATCGCAGTCACCGTCGGTGCCTCGGCGTGAGGCGCCGCGCCCGCCGCCGGGAGGCTCCGCCTCGTTGCTGGCGGGTTGCCCGGCGCGCGCCGACGCCGATCGTCATCTATGCGGTTAGCGGTGGCGCGGTGACCGGACGAGGGGTGAGTGGCGTGGCGGCGTTGGAGTGCACGACGGACTATAGCACGTCGCCGCCGCGGACGGCAACGCGCGCGCGTCGCGCCGGCTCAACCCGAGCGGCGATCCGGCAGCATGCGGCGCAGTGCACCGCGCTCCGGCGAGCCCAGCGCGGCGCTGGCCAGCCAGAACACGACGGCGCCGCCGCCGATGGTCGCGGCGATCAGCGTCGCGTCGACCATGAGCCCGCGGCGGACGGCCAGGATCGGCAGCGCCAGCCAGCACCACGCGGCGAGCGGGACGCTTGCGGCGCTGGTACGGATTGCCGAGCTCAGGAGCGCGCGTCCGCCGAGCCGTCCGAAGCGTCGCCGCGCGACCCACAACAGGCCGAGCACGTTCACGGCGGCCCCGACCGACGAGGCATATGCGAGCCCGGCGTGGCCGAGCGGTCCCATCAGGAGGACGGCGGCGACGATGTTCGCGGCGACGGCGAGCGCACCAAGGCGCACCGCCACGCCCGGCCGCTTGATCGCATAGAAGGCCTGCGCGGCGATCCGTGCGGCGGCGAACGCCACGAGGCCCACGGCGTACCCGCTGAGCGCCTGCGCCGTGGCGATCGTGTCCTCGGGCGTGAAGCGGCCGCGCTCGAAGAGCACGCGCGTGATCGGCGTGCGCAGCACGAGCAGCCCGACAGTGGCCGGCAGCGAGATGTAGACCGCGAGGCGCAGTGCGAAGTTGAGCGTCCCGGCGAGCGCCTGCGTGTCGCCCGCCGCGGCCTGCCGCGACATCGCCGGCAGCGCCGCGGACGCCAGCGCGATGCCGAACACGCCGAGCGGAAACTCCATCACCCGGTCGGCGTAATAGAGGAACGAGATCGAGCCGGCGGGCAGCAGCGAGGCGAGCAGGGTGTTGACGAACACCATCACCTGCACCGCGGCCAGGCCGAACACGGCGGCGACGAGCAGTCGCGCGATCCGCGCCAGCGCCGGATGCCGCGGCTCCCACGAGGGCGCCACGAGCAGCCCGATGCGCGCGAGATCCGGCAGCTGCACGAGCAGCTGGCCCACGCCGCCGGCGAGCACGCCGACGGCCAACGCGAGGATCGGCGGATCGACATGGCGAGCGAGGAGCAGCACCCCGGCGATCATGCCGACGTTCGAGACGGCGGGCCCGAGCGCGGCGGCGAAGAATCGGTTCTCCGCGTTCAGTGCGCCCATCGCCAGGGCGGAGACGCCGACGAGGATCAGATACGGAAACATCACGCGCGTGAGTTGGACGGCCAGCGCCTCCTGGGCGGGGTCCGACGTGAAGCCGGGCGCGATGGCTCTCAGCACCCAGGGCGCGGCCACGATGCCGAGCAGCGTGGTCACGACGAGCACGATCAGCGCGACGCCGAGCGTGGCGCGCAGCAGGCGGCGCAGCTCGTCGCCCGACGGTTCGGAGGCGTACTCCGTGAAGACCGGAACCACCGCCGTCGATAGCGCCCCCTCGGCGAGGAGCCGGCGCAGGATGTTCGGGATTCGGTACGCGACGAAGAAGGCGTCCGTGACGGGCCCGGCGCCGAAGGCGAGCGCGACGATCATGTCGCGCACGAAGCCGAGCACGCGGCTCGCGAGCGTGGCCGAGCCGATCGAGCCGAGCGCGCCGACGACCTGACGCTCGACGCCGTGCGCGTCACTCACCTTGAAATCCCCCACGACTTCCGGCAATATTCGCGGGGTTCATCGCGCGTACTCAACGCCCGACCGTCGGGCCCCGGAGCCCTGCGAAGGGGCCCCGACGGCAAATATAAAGACGGCGAATATAAGGAGAACCGGTGGCGAACACGAAGTCGGCCCTCAAACGCATGCGCCAGAGCGAGAAGCGGCGCGTGCGCAATCGCACCATCCGCTCGCAGGTCCGCACCGCCGTCAAGACCGCGCGCGCCGCCAGCGGCGACGCGCTTCGCAGCGCCATCGCGGACGCGATCCGCACGCTCGACAAGGCGGTCACGAAAGGCGTCGTCCACCGTAATACCGCCGCGCGCAAGAAATCGGCGCTGGCGCGCCGGCTCGCCGCCGCACGCTGACGAGCCGCCCGCGCGCGTGAGCGCACACGCGGCGCCACGCCCCGCGCCGCTCACCGCGCGCGTCCCGCCGGCAGCAGCTCACGGAGCAGGCCGATCGCCCGCTTGGTGAGCGCGTCGCCTGTCCCGACGTCGTAGACGGACCCGCATGTGACGTACGAAGGCCGGCCGTAGTCCTCCGCCGCGACGAGGTAGCCGACATAGTCGTTCGTAACGCCGGCCACGAATGCATGCCGGAAGCTGTGCCGCGCCTCGGCTTTGATGCGAAGGCCGAGCGCGGTGGCGGGCTCGCCGGGCAGGGCCAGCCACACCGTGTCGCCGAGCGCCACTGCGGTGACCGTCGTGGCGCGTGGAAAGGCGCCATCGAGCGGTAGCGTGAAGCCGGCGGGCAGCCAGCTGCCCAGACAGTTGCGCAGCGACAATCGAGGCGCCGGCAGATCAACGCGAACGGTCCGCGCGCGGAGCGCACCCTGCCCGACCGGTGTGGCGCGTGCCCACGCCGAGCCCACGGCGTCCGCCAGCGCGGCGGCGGCCTCGGCGAGTGCGGCGCGACCGTGCCGTGCCGGGCTCACATCGCCGACGGCGCCGTTGACGAAGAGCGCGGGCACCCGCACGGCCTGCTCCAGCATCCGCGACGCTGCGCCCATCACGTCGCCGGAGAACGTGAGGTTTCCCGGCCCGAGCATCGTGCCGTGGATCGCGAAGTTCCACAGCAGCGCCACCGGCGCTCCATCCATGCGCCGCACGGCGAGCACCACGATCTCGGGATCGAGCGGACGATCGAATCGGCTGCGCACGATGTCCGGCGCGGGGACGACGCCGACGGCGGCGCGCGCCGGGCCGCGCGCCTCGTCGGCACGACGCACGGCGTCGACCACCGCGGCCACGACCGCCTCCCGTACGGAGGGGCTCTCACGGTCCACCGCGACGAAGCCCATCAGGGCGGAGTCCACGAACGCGCCGGGGCCCGAGTGCGTGTGCGAGGCGGCGATCAGCAGCACACCGGGGTTGGTCCCCGCGCGCGCGAGCTGGGCGGCGACCGTCTCGGTGAACGTCCGGTCGACGGCGACGAGATCGACCGCGACCCACACGACGCGCGTGCCGTCGCGCTCGAGCACGAGCGCGCGCGCGGCGAGAGTCTCGTGCTCGGCGCGGCCGGGCTTGAACCAGAACGCGTGGGGATAGCGGCCGAGCATGTCCGGCACCCAGAGGCGACGCCGGAGGCTGCCGTAGCCGGCGAGCGGCGTGCCGTCCGGCACGGCGAGCGGGGCGCGACCGGCACCCGCGATCACACACCCGGGACACCCCAGAGGCGCCGCCGCGCGCGCGGCGGCGGCCGATGCAGGCGCCGCGGGCGTCTCGGCGATCGTCGCCAGCCCGAGCACCGCCGTGGCACCGAGCGCGGCGAGCGCGCGACGCGCTCCGCCGCTCACCGGCAGAGATCGACGACGAGGGCGGTGAGCTCGGCCTGCGGCTCGCCGCTGGACTTCAAGCGCCGCTCGGCTTCCCAGCACCGCTGAAGGCGCCGCGCGAGGGTCGGCGCCGGCGCCGCCGCGGGGCCGCGCGCGATGGCGTCGACGACGGGCGCGGGCTTGCGCACGACGCGCGCGATCTGCTCGGCGCCCTGCCCTCGCGCGGCGAGGTCAGCCACCGTGATCGTCGCGCGCACGTCGGCGGTGAGCAGCGCGAGCAGGCGCATCGGCTCCTCGGTGGCGAGGAGGCGGTCGAGCGTGCGCAACGCCGTGCCGACCTCACGCCGCTGCACGGCGCGGGTGAGATCGAACACGCCGCTCAGGCGGTGCTCGCCCACGACCGCGGTGACCTCCTTCACGCCGACGCTCGTGTTGTCCGGTCCGCCAGCCAGTGCGGCCTTGCGCGCCTCGCCGAGCAGGCTAGCGCCGTCGTCGCCGACCCACTGCACCAGCAGACGCGCGGCTTCCTCACCGACGGTCAGCCCCTCGGCGGCGGCGCGCTGACGCAGCCATGTCTCGGCCGAGCGACCGTCGCGCGTCGCCAGCGAGACGACCGCGGACGCCGGCACCGCACCGAGCAGCCAGTGATCGCGCCGGTCACGAGACGCGCCGAGCGACTCGTCGGCGAGCAGCAGCAGCGCCGTCGACGGATTCGGATCCCGAGCGTAGGCCGCGAGCGCGTCGGCGCCCTTCGCGGGCAGCGCCTGGCAGCGGCGTACGGCGACGAGCCGCATGGCGGTCATGAACGGCAGCGTGCTGGCCGCGCGCACGACGTCGTCGACGGCGACCTCGCTGCCCTCGAAGACCTCGCGGCCGAGCGCGGCTTCGTCCGCCTCGCGGAAGAGGCCGCGCGTCGCGGCCGCCAGCGCGTCGTCGAGCAGCTGAGGATCGGGCCCGTGCAGCAGCGCGATCGGCGGCGGCTGGCCGCGCCCGGCAGCCTGGACAAACGCGGCGTAGTCCATCGTGCCGCCCTTCAGAACCGGTCGATGGCCAGGCTCACGATCGAGCGCGCGATCTCACCGGCGGCCTGGGCCAGCGCCGTCTCTTCGCGCGCGATCGTGGCCGACACGACGCCGGTCACCCGGAAATCGGCCTGCTCCGCCACGCCCCGCTGCGCGAAGAGCACTGTGTTGCGTCGTATGTCCCGCATGCGGAGATTGAGGACGACGATGAGCCGATACTGCTGGATGCTGAGCGCTTCATCGAACGCGATCGCGTCGACGCTGTAGGACACGACCTCGCCGTCGAGGATCGCGTCGGCGTCCGCCGGACGCACGACCTGGAGCCGGCCGTTGGTGGCGAAGGCTTGCACGACGGCGCGCGTGATGATCGATTCCACGCCCGGCTCGCGCGTCAAGTTGACGAAGATCGGCACGCCGATCGTGCGGATGTGCGAGGGCAGCGTGCCGCGGAACGAGTATCCGCATCCGCCGAGCGCGACGCACGCCACGGCGAGCGCGAGCGCGCCGAGGCGGCGCCTCACGCTCGCGTCACGATGTTGACGAGGCGGTTGGCGACGACGACCACGCGCTCGACGGCGCGCTCGCGCACCCAGGGCTGCACGCGATCGTCGGCGAGCGCCAGCCGTTGGATGCGCTCCTCCGGCGTGCCGACGGTGATGTTCAGCCGGCTGCGGACCTTGCCGTCAACCTGCACGACCAGCGTGACCTCGTTCTTCACGAGCGCGGCGGGATCGGCCTCCGGCCACGGGCGCGAGAACAGGCTCTCGGTGTGGCCGAGCTGTGCCCACAGCTCCTCCGTCACGTGCGGCGCGATCGGTCCCAACAGCAGGAGAGTGGTCTCCACGGCCTCGCGCAGGAGCGCGGCACGCTCGCCGGCCGGCATGTCGTCGTGCGACGCGGCCTCGAAGGCGTAGAGCGCGTTGACGAGCTCCATGACCGCGCTGATGGCGGTGTTGAAGTGGAAGTCCCGCTCGATGTCCTGCGTCGCCTTGGCGATCGTCTCGTGGACGGTCCTCCGAAACGCGGTCCCCGCCGCCGTCGTCGGCGCCGCCGTGGCCGGCGCGGCTTTGAGATCCTCGGCGTGAGCGATCACGAAGCGCCAGACGCGATTGAGGAACCGCGACGCGCCCTCGACGCCGTGGTCGTTCCAGTCGAGGTCCTTCTCGGGCGGCGCCGCGAACAGCGAGAACAGCCGCGCGGTGTCGGCGCCCAGCGTGCGAATGAGGTCGTCGGGATCGACGACGTTGCCCTTGGACTTCGACATCTTCGCGCCGTCCTTGATGACCATGCCCTGGCTGAGCAGCGCGGTGAACGGCTCGTCGACGGCGACCATGTCGAGGTCGCGCAGCACCTTGGTGTAGAAGCGCGCGTAGAGCAGGTGCAGCACCGCGTGCTCGATGCCGCCGATGTACTGATCGACGGGCATCCAGTACTCGGCGGCGGCGCGCTCGAACATGCCGCGCTCGTAGTGGGGCGAGCAATAGCGCAGGAAATACCACGACGACTCGACGAACGTGTCCATCGTGTCCGTCTCGCGCCGCGCCTTGCCGCCGCACTTGGGGCACCGGGCGTTGACGAACGAGGCGACGTCGGCGAGCGGCGAGCCGCCCTTGCCCGACAGCTGGACGTCGCGCGGCAGGACGACCGGGAGGTTCCTCTCGTCCTCCGGCACGACGCCGTCCTTGTCGCAGTAGAGCACCGGAATGGGCGCGCCCCAGTACCGCTGCCGCGAGATACCCCAGTCGCGGAGCCGATAGTTCACCTTCGCCACGCCGAGTCCGCGCTCGACGAGCCAGTCGATGGCGCGGCGCTTGGCCGCCGCCACCGTGAGCCCGTCCAGGAAGCCTGAGTTGATCTTCAGGCCGTCGCCGCTGTAGGCCTCGCCGACCCAGCCGGGCGGCCGCTGCACGGTCTCGATGATCGGCAGCGCGTGCTGCTTGGCGAACTCCCAATCGCGCTGGTCCTCGCCGGGCACGGCCATGATGGATCCGGTGCCGTAGCCCATCAGCACGTAGTCCGCGATGAACAGCGGGATCTCGACGTTGTTGAACGGGTTGACGACGCGCGCCGAGATACGCAGGCCCCGCTTGGGGCGATCGGCGGCGAGGCGCTCGATTTCCGACTGCCGCGCGACCTCGGCACGAAACGCCGCCACCGTGCGCCGCTCGTCCTCGTCGGTGATGAGCCGGTCCACGAGGGGGTGCTCGGGCGCGAGCACCGCGTACGTCATGCCGAAGGCCGTGTCGGGCCGCGTGGTGAACACGCGCACCTTGAGCTCGGGACGTCCGGCGACCGGCAGATCAAACTCCGCGCCCTCGCTGCGGCCGATCCAGTTGCGCTGCATCGTCAGCACGCGCTCCGGCCAGCCCGGCAGCTTGTCGCACCACTCGAGCAGCTCGTCCGCGTACGCGGTGATCTTGAAGAACCAGCCGTCGATCTCGCGCGGGGTCACCTCGGAGTCGCAGCGCCAGCAGCGGCCGGCCTCGACCTGCTCGTTGGCGAGCACGGTCTGACAGGACGGGCACCAGTTGACGGTCGAGCGCCGCCGGTACGCGAGCCCGCGCTCGAGCATGCGGATGAAGATCAGCTGCTCCCACTTGTAGTACGCGGGATCGCACGTGGTGACCTCGCGGTCCCAGTCGTACGAGATCCCGAGCTTCCGGAGCTGCCCGCGCATGTTGTCGATGTTTTCGTACGTCCAGATCGCCGGGTGCACGCCGTGCTCGATGGCCGCGTTCTCGGCCGGAAGGCCGAAGGCGTCCCAGCCCATCGGGTGCAGCACGTTGAAGCCGCGCATGCGCTTGAAGCGCGCGAGCAGATCGCCGATCGCGTAGACGCGGACATGGCCCATGTGAATGCGGCCGGACGGGTACGGAAACATCTCGAGGCAGTAGAACTTCGGCCGGCGCGGATCTTCCACGGCGCGGAACTGTCCGCGCTCCTCCCAGATGCGCTGCCACTTCGCTTCGATCTCACGGAACGGATAGCGATCGGACGACATTGGGTCGAATTTTAGCAGGGATGAGGCCGGGGGCGTGAAATCGCCCCCGGCCATCGCGGCGCGCGCTACTGCTTCTTCACGCCGAGGTCGGCAAGGGCCTCGTTGGCTTTGGCCATCGAGTCGGCATGTTTGCCGGTGTCGTGCAGCTTCTGCGCTTCGTCCAGCTTCGCGACGGCGGCCTTGACCTTGGGATCGCCGGCCTTCATGTTGGCGGCCGCGTCGCGGCCCTCCTTGATGACCTTCGGGCAGGAGCTGGCCAGTGCAACACCGCTGGTCAGCGCGAGGCTCACAGCCACGGCCGTGACGGTCAGGAGCTTCCTCATTCGAGCTCACCTCCCCCGGGATTCAGCGCGAATTCTAACACTCAACTGCGCACGGCCGATGGCGGTTCCCCGGCGGCCGCCTCGCTCGCCGTGTCGGATGGGGGTGGCTCGGCCGCGTTCGGGGGATGGAAGTGGTCGTAGATCTTCTGCGCCATCTTCGGCGTCACCTTCGGCACCGCGGCCAGCTCGGCCACGGACGACTCACGCACACGCCGCGCCGAGCCGAGCGTCTTGAGCAGGCTCGTCCGAATCGTCGGGCCCACGCCGGGGATCGCGTCGAGCGCCGACTGGATCGTGCGCTGGCCCCGCAGCTTCTTGTGATACGTGATCGCGAAGCGGTGCGCCTCGTCGCGGATCTTCTGCAGCGTGTGCAGCGCGGGCGACGTCGGATCGAGCAGCAGCGGCTCGCGGCTGTCGCCGGCGTAGACCTCTTCCTGCTGCTTGGCGAGGGCGACGACGGGAATCCAGTCGAGGCCGAGGTCCTGCAGCACCTGCAGCCCCACGTTGAGCTGGCCGCGGCCGCCGTCGATCAGCACCAGATCCGGGAGCACACCGCCCTGCTCCAGGGCCTTGCCGAAGCGGCGCCCGAGCACCTCGCGCAGCGAGCCGAAGTCGTCGGCGCCGCTCACGGTGCGGATTCGGAAGCGCTTGTAGTCGTCCTTCTTCATCGCGCCGTTTTCCCAGACGACCAGCGAGCCGACCTGCTCGGTGCCCTGGATATTGGAGATGTCGTAGCCCTCGATGCGGTTGGGCAGGCCCGGCAGGTTGAGGGCGCGCACGAGCTCTTCCTGTACGAGCTGCTGGCGATTGCCGCGCGCGAGCAGATGATTCTGCAGCGCGATGGCCGCATTCGACTCTGCCATCGCTACGAATTCGCGCTTGCCGCCGCGCTGGGGCGCGAGGATTTGCACCCGCCGTTTGGCGATGGTGCCGAGCCACTCCTCGATGAGCTCGCGTTCGGGGACTTCCTCGGACACCAGCACCTCCGGCGCCGGCGTTACGGGCTTGGCGTAGAACTGGCGGATGAAGGCGGACAGGATCTCGCCGTCGCTCCAGCCCGCGACCTTGTCGAAGAAGAACGCCTCCTGACCCACGAGCCGGCCCCTGCGCACGAAGAAGAGCTCGACGCACGCGTCGTTGCCCTGCCGGACGACGCCCAGCACGTCCTGGTCGACCTCGTCGATCGAGATCATCTTCTGCCGCTCACGGACCTTGTTGAGCGACTGGATCTGATCGCGCAGCACCGCCGCGCGCTCGAACTTCTGCTCGGCGGCCGCCTCCTCCATCTGCCGCGTCAGTGTGAGGGCCAGATCGTCGTTCTTGCCCTCCAGGAAGCGCTGGACGTCGCGCGTGGTGCGCGCGTAGCCCTCGCGCGTCTCCCACCCGGTGCATGGCGCGTTGCAGCGGTGGATCGCGTACTGGATGCACGGCCGCGGCAGCGTGCCGTCGATCTCGATCGAGCACGTACGCAGCGGAAAGAGCTGCCGCGTCAGCCGCAGCGTCTCCCGCATTGCCGTGGCGGGATAGAACGGCCCGAAGTAGGTGGCGCCGTCATTCTGCACGCGGCGGGCGACGATCAGGCGGGGGAACGGCTCGTTGGTGGTGAGCTTGAGGAACGGATAGTGCTTGTCGTCGCGCAGGATGATGTTGTAGCGGGGCCGGTGCTTCCGCACCAGGTTGGCCTCCAGCATCATCGCCTCAAGCTCGTTGTCGGTGACGATGTACTCGAGGTCGGCGATGTGGCGCACGAGCGCGTCGGTCTTCGCGTCGTGGGGCCGTGACTCCTGGAAGTACGACCGGACGCGGCCGCGCAGGGATGCGGCCTTGCCCACGTAGACCACCTGCGCCTTGGCGTCCTTATAGAGGTAGACGCCGGGGCGGTCGGGCAGACGGGCGAGCTTTTCCTCCAGCGTGGACGTGTTCACAACGGGTTTATTGTAGCGATGGATTGTAGCGACGGCGCCTGCTCGGCTCCAGCCGTCGGTGGCCTGCGCAAGATGCCCGTGGCTCCGACCTGCCCGTTTCTCCCCAGTGCGGTCGAGCCGCTCAGCTGACTTGCTGGCGGCGCAGCGCGCGCACGCGATCGCGCAGCTCGGCCGCGTGCTCGAAGTCCAGCCGCCGCGCGGCGTCCTTCATCTGGGCGTCGAGCTCGGCGATGCGCCGCTCGAGGTCGGCCGGCGAGTCGAACGTCTCGCGTGCCGGCGCCTCGACCTCCACGGTGTAGTAATCGCGCTCGTACACCGTCTGCAGGAGCTCCCGGATCGACGAGCGGATCGTCTCCGGCGTGATCCCGTGCTCGGCGTTGTACGCCGCCTGCAGCGCCCGGCGGCGCTCCGTCTCCTTGAGAGTCTGGGCCATGGAGTCGGTGACGTGGTCCGCGTACATGATCACCTCGCCGTTGAGGTTGCGCGCGGCCCGCCCGGCCGTCTGGATCAGCGAGGTCCCCGAGCGCAGGTAGCCCTCCTTGTCGGCGTCCAGGATGGCGACCAGCGAGACCTCGGGAATGTCGAGCCCCTCGCGCAGCAGGTTGATGCCGATAAGGCAGTCGAACTTGCCCAGGCGCAGGTCGCGGATCAGCGCGACGCGGTCGAGCGTGTCGATGTCCGAGTGCAGGTAGCGCACCCGCAGCCCGAGCTGCTGGTAGTACTCGGTGAGGTCCTCGGCCATCCGCTTGGTGAGCGTGGTGACGAGAACGCGCTCCTCCCGCTCGGCGCGCGCGCGCACCTCGTGCAGGAGGTCGTCGACCTGATCCCCCGCCGGCCGCACCGTGATCTTCGGATCGGTGAGCCCCGTCGGCCGGATCACCTGCTCGGCCAGCGCGTCCGCAGACAGCCGGAGCTCATAGTCGCTCGGTGTCGCCGACACGTACACCGTCTGCTTCACGAGTCGCGTGAACTCCTCGAACGTCAGCGGCCGGTTGTCGAAGGCCGACGGCAGCCGGAAGCCGTACTCGACGAGGGCTTCCTTGCGCGAGCGGTCGCCATAGTACATGCCGCGGATCTGCGGCACGGCCACGTGGCTCTCGTCGATGATCACGAGGGCGTCCCGCGGCAGGTACTCGATGAGCACCGGCGGCGGCTCGCCCGGCCGCCGTCCCGTCAGATGCCGCGAATAGTTCTCGATGCCGTGGCAGTAGCCGAGCTCGCGCAGCATCTCGAGGTCGAACAGCGTGCGCTGCTCGAGCCGCTGCGCCTCCAGCAATCGGTTGCGCACCTTCAGAAACGCGAGACGCTCGCCGAGCTCCTCCTGGATCGTCACCATGGCGCGATCGAGCTGCTCGGCCGGCGTGACGTAGTGGCTGGCTGGATAGACGCGCACCGCGGGCAGCCGCTCGAGCGCCGCGCCCTTGAGCGGGTCGATGCGGTGAATGGCGTCCACCACGTCGCCCCACAGCTCGACGCGCAGCGCGTGCGATTCCTCGTTAGCCGGGAAGATCTCGACGACGTCGCCGCGCACGCGGAACGTGCCGCGGTGGAAGTCATAGTCGTTGCGCTCGTACTGCACCGCGACGAGGCGCCGCACGATCTCGTCGCGGTCCATGGCGTCCCCTTCCCGCAGCGAGAGATGCATCTCCTTGTACGTCTCGGGGGCGCCGATCCCGTAGATGCAGGAGACCGACGCGACCACGACGACGTCGCGCCGCTCCAGCAGCGAACGCGTCGCCGAATGGCGCATGCGATCGATCTCGTCGTTGATCAGCGCGTCCTTCTCGATGTACGTGTCGGACTGCGGGATGTAGGCCTCGGGCTGGTAGTAGTCGTAGTACGAGACGAAGTACTCGACGGCGTTGTCCGGGAAGAACGCCTTGAACTCGCTGAACAGCTGCGCGGCGAGCGTCTTGTTCGGCGACAGCACCAGCGTCGGGCGGCCCGTGTTCGCGATGAGGTTGGCCATCGTGTACGTCTTGCCCGAGCCGGTCACGCCGCGCAGGACGGTATGACGCCGCCCGGCGCCGACGAAGCGCGTGAGATCGGCGATCGCGCGCGGCTGGTCCCCGCGAGGCTCGTACTCCGAAGACAGCCTGAAGGCGGCGCGCGCGCCGGTCAGGAGGGCGTCGGAACCGCGACCAGATACTTGCGCCACGAATCCAGCAGCGAGTGCGCGTGAGGGTGCCGGAGCATGTGCGTCGAGAAGACGAACTTCGGATGGACGGGCTCACGGATGAGCCGCATGCCGCTCTCGTCCGGCAGCCGGTTGCCTTTCTTCAGATTGCAGCGCAGACACGCAGCGACCACGTTGGTCCACGTCGTGTCGCCGCCGCGCGAGCGCGGCAGGACGTGGTCGACCGTGAGGCGTTCGCCGCGGCGGTTGCAGTACTGACAGGTGTAGCCGTCGCGGCGGAGGATGTTCTTCTTGTTGAACGCCACGCGGTCCAGGAACGGCTTGCGAATGTAGACCGCCAGGCGGATGACCGCCGGCAGCGGAAACGCGCGCGACGGCGAGCGGATCACGCGCGGCGAGCCTTCGACGGACTCGGCCTTGCCGGCGAGAAGGAGCGTGATGGCGCGGCGGGCGTTGGTGAAGTGCAGCGGCTCGAAGGTATGGTTCAGTACCAGGACCGCGACTTCATCCATGTGGCATCAGAATAGACGGGTGCTAACAGCCTGTCAAACTTGATAGCCCGCCAGCTCGGCCAGAAGGCCTTCGCGTAAGCTCCAGTCGCTTACCACCAATCGGTCACAGTGTAGGCGCTCGAGCGTCGCCTCGACGATGGCGACGCCGGGGACGATGAGGTCGGCGCGCCCGGGCTCAAGACACGGCAGCGCCGCGCGCTGGTCGACATCGAGGGCGGTCAGCCGACCGCGCTGCCGCTCGATGGCCGCACGCGTGAGCGTGTGTCCCTGCACGCGCGCGGGATCGTACTCCGCGAGCTCCAGGTCGAGCGCGGCGAGCGTGGTGACCGTTCCTGCAGTGCCGACGAGTGTCTCGACGCGTGCGTCCGCGATCTCAGCCGGCAGCCCGCGCGCCAGCTCGGCGTCGACCTCGCCGCGCAGAGTCGCGTAGCGCTCGGCGGAGACCGCGCGCGGAAATGGGAAGCGCTCCGCGAGCGGCACGACGCCAAGGCGCAGGCTGACGACGGTCACCGCCGTGCTGTCCTGCGCGAGGATGTATTCCGTCGAGCCGCCGCCGATGTCGAACGCAACGACGCGGCCGCGCAGCGGACCGAGCCCCGCGACGATGCCCGCGAGCGTCAAGCGTGCTTCGTCTTCACCGGCGATGACGCGGACGACGACGCCGGTGGCGCGCTGCAGATCGTCGACGAATGCGCGGCCGTTGGTGGCGTCGCGGACGGCGCTGGTGGCCGCGATCACCACGCGGGCGGCGCCCGCGCGGCGCGCGCGCTGGACGTAATCCACCACGGTGGCGGCGGTCCGCGCGACCGCGGCGTCGCCGAGCGCGCCGGTCGTGCGTGCGGCTTCGCCCAGTCGGGTGACCTTTTGATCCGCGAGCACCGTCGACCAGCGCGCCGCGCCCGGCGGCACGTCGGCGACGAGCAGCCGCACGGTGTTGGTTCCGAGATCGATCGCCGCGACTCGCGTGGTCATGAGCGCCGCTCCGCGTACACATACGAACGCCCCGCCGAAAGGTCGGCGGGGCGTTGCAAACTCACGGGCGCGGGCGCGCGCCTACTTCTTCAGCGACCGGATATAGTTGACGAGCGACCAGCGCTGGTCCTCCGGCAGATGCTTCCACGGGGGCATGGCTCCGCGACCGTTGCTGATCTTCCAGAAGAGCTCCCCGTCCGTCTCGGACCCGACTTTCGCCGACGTCCAGTCCGCCGGCTTGGGTGGCGGCAGCGCCGCGGCGGCCGGGCCGTCGCCCTTGCCGCCCGGTCCGTGGCACGTCACGCAGTTCTGTTCGGCGACCTTCTTGGCGTCGGCGAGGAGCTTCGCGTCGGTCTTCTTGGCCGCCAGGGGATTCTTCGTGCCCTTCGCGTCGGCCGGCGCCTTCCAGTCGCTGCCCTGCGCGTAGATTCCCGAGGTGATCCCGACCGCGAGCGCGGTGGCGGCGACGGCGACGGTCAACGGTTTGCGGAACGCCCTCATGGGTTCTCCTCTCAGGAAGGAAAGATCGTGAACGGCGTCACGATATCACGCGCGACCAAGGGCCGCCAGCATGTCCTTCACCCGAGTGAACTTCACACGCGGCCGTCCGGTTTCCTTGCCGCGCCGAGTTTCGAGCTCGTCGAGCTTGAGCCAGTCCTGGTACGACAGATACTGCGGCTGACGCTCGCGCACGAGACGCTCGATCGCCTCCGGCGAAGCATCCGCGGGTCGCAGATGGATGTCGCGCGCGAGATCTTCGAGCATGCCGGTCACGGTCTCGACGGCATCGGGCTTGTTCGTGCCGATGACTCCAGTCGGCCCCCGCTTGATCCAGCCGGCCGTGTACTGCCCCACGAGCGGCTGCTTTGATTGCGTGTCGAGCACGCGGCCTTTCTCGTTGAGGATGACGCCCCAGTCGTCGTTGAACGGGACGCCGGGCAGCGGGACACCGCGATACCCGACCGAGCGAAACACGAGGCCGACGCGCAGCTCCTCGAACTCGTTCGTCGCTTTCGGCTGCAGCGTGCCCGTGGCCGTCGCGTAGAGCCGATTCTTCACCAGCCGCATGCCGCCGACCGCGCCGCGCTCGTCGTCGTGCAGCTCGACGGGTGAGACGAGGAACCGCATGATGAGCCGCTTGGGCTTCCCCGTCGGGGCCCGATGCGCGAACTCCTTGAGGATGTCGACCTTCTTCTGCGTCGCGCGATCGGGCGCCCGCTCCAGCGCCTGGCGCGTCAGTTCGTCGAGCTCGACCTCGTCGGGCTTCGCGGTGACGTCCGCCCCGGCCAGTTCGCCAAGCTCGCGCACCTCGGGGTTGGTGAAGGCCGCCTGCGCCGGGCCGCGGCGCCCCAGCACGTAGACCTCGCGGATACGACTGGCGCTCAGCGCTTCGAGCGCATAGTCCGCGATGTCGGTCGCCGCGAGCTCTTCCGGCGTCCGCGACAGAATGCGCGCCACGTCGGCCGCGACGTTGCCCACGCCGACGACGGCGGCGCGCTCCTGGGAGAGGTCGAACGACAGGTCGCGATAGTCGGGATGCCCGTTGTACCAGGCGACGAACTCGGTCGCCGCGTGGCTGCGCTGCAGGTCCTCGCCGGGAATGCCCATGCGCCGGTCGGTCTGCGCGCCCGTCGTGTACACGATCATGTGGTAGTGCGCGCGCAAGTCGTCGACGCTCAGGTGGCGTCCCAGCTCCACCGCGCCGAAGAAGCGAAAGCGCGGATGCGCGGCGACCTTGTCGAAAGCCGCCGTGACGGCCTTGATCTTCTGGTGATCCGGCGCGACGCCTGCGCGCACGAGGCCGAACGGCGTCGGCACGCGATCGTACATGTCGACGTCGACCACGAGATCCGGGTGACGAAAGAGCTGGTCGGTCGCGTAGAACCCCGTCGGCCCGGCGCCCACGATGGCGACGCGCAGCGGCTGCGCCTCGGTGCCGGGTCGCGTCATCTGCTGGCGGGGCGCCCGTGCTCTTCGGTGAGCTCCATCTGCAGCGTCTCGACCTCGCCGCGATAGAGATCGCGCTGGGCCTTCACGACGTCGCCGATCGAGATGATGCCGACCAGCCGGCGCTGATCGACCACCGGCAGATGGCGGATGCGCCGGTCGGTCATCGTCCGTCCGACGGATTCGAGATCATCCTGCGGCACGCCGAGGATGACGTCCTTCGTCATCAGTGCGCTCACGGTTTTGGTGAAAACGCCCTCGTCACGCGCGGCGCTGCGCACGATGTCACGCTCGGAGAGGATGCCGATCGGCCCGCCGTCCCGATCGACGACGACCAGCGCGCCGATGTTGTGGTCGGCCAGCACACCGAGCGCCTGGCGAATCGTGTGCTCGGGCTGCACGGTGACGACCTTGGGTCCCTTCTTGGCGAGCAGGCTCGCGATGTTCATGGGACTCTCCTTCCGCCCGCGCTCCCCGTGCGCCGGCGGACCCGATCTTACCGCCGCCGCAGGCTGGCCGCTGCGCAGAGCGCGGCGAGAACCCCGTACGCGCCGGCCAGCGGCAGCGCGACCGCGCGCGGCGCGCCGGCGGCCCAGGGGATGAACAGCGCCCCGCCGGGCAGCGGCGAATGGACGAGGCCCACGAGCGTGGCCAGGCTGGCCACGGCCAGCACGGCGGACGTCATAAGGAAGCGGCGATCGATCATCGTCACCAGTGCCCAGCCCCAGAGGACCGCGGTGAGGATGAAGCCGTTGCCGAGCACGAGCAGCGTGCCGTAGGTCAGTGCGGCGTCGCCGCGAAGGTCGGCCGCCGTCTTGCCGAGCGCGCCAAGCACACCACCCAGCTGGATCAGCACGACGGCGGCCGCGACAGGCACGAACGTCAGCGCGACGGCGGGGCCGTGGCGCGAGGGCGAGGCGAGGAAGGCCTGGGCGGTGATCTCGAGACCGATGAAAACGAGGATCGGCGCGACAGCCGCCTCGGGCAGCAGCGTGACGAGGATCGACAGCACACCGACCGCCGCGCCGACGCCGATCACGAGCCCCGTCACCAGCGTGTAGCCGGCCCGCGCGCCCATCGCCTTGTAGGCGGGATGGCCGATGTAGGGCGTGTTCTGAACGACGCCGCCGCAGAGCCCGGCCACGATGGTCGCGATCGCTTCCGTCAGCAGCACGTCGCGCGCGCGGTACTCGTCGCCCGCGGCGGCCGCGGACTCGGTGTTGTCGATGCCGCCGATGATCGTGACGAGCGCGAACGGCAGCGCAACCGACAGATAGGGCAGCGCCGCGTCGACGGCGTCGAGCCACGCCAGCGTCGGCCACGGGACCGCCATCACCGGCGTGCCGACGCTGAAGGCGTGATCGACCCGGCCGGTGAGCCACGCGCCGCCCCAGTGCACGAGCGTGCCGGCGAGGACGGCCGCGAACGCGGCGGGCAGGCCGAGCGGCATGCGCACGCCGCCGAAGAGCCCCAGGAGCAGCACGCCGAGGGCGACGAGGCCGACGAGCGGCTCGCGCAGCAGCTTCAGCATCGGTAGAAACGCGATCAGCAAGATCGCCACGCCCGCGATCGACCCGAGTAGCGCCGCGCGTGGCACCACGCGGCGAGTCCAGTCGCCGCCGAAGGCGAGCGCGGTCTTCACGACTCCGATCGCGAGCGTCGCCACCATGCCGACCTTCCACGCGAGCTGCGCGTCGCCGGTCGCGACCTTCACGGGGCCCAGGACGCCGAAGACCATCGCGAACAGCGTCGGCGTGTCGATGCCGAACGGCATCGCCGTCACGTCAGTGCGTCCGGTGCGACGCATCAGGGAGAGCGCGAGCCACGTGTAAGCGAGATCGCCGACGAGCACGCCGAGCGCCGTCCCCGGCACCATGCGGCCGAGCACGAGGTCGGCCGGAAAGCCGAACACGCCGATCAGCAGCGAGGCGAGGATGACGAGGTTGGTGACGTTGTCGAGAGCGAGACCGAGGAAGCCGTTGACGTCGCCGGCCGAGAACCAGCGCGGCGCGCGCGCGTCAGCGCGTGCGGACGTCGGCGGTGGTGCTGCCGGCGAGGAGCTGCCTCGCCTGCTGGCGGACGCGCTGGGCGAGCGCGGCGCACCACGCCAGCTCGCCGCGATGCTGCGCGACCTCCTGGTAGTCGAACTCCATCAACGCACTCGAATGTGGGCCCCAGCGGAGCCACGCGCCGTACGAGTGGCCCTCGCGCGCGTCGTCGTCGTCGAGCACGGCTTCGACGCGCGGGTTCTCACGCTTGGCGTGCGAGTTGAGGAACATCCTGAGCCAGCGCTTGACCTCGTCGTACGATCCACCGGAGAACATGCTCGGCGATTGTAGCAAGGCGCCGAACGGGCTGATGCGCCCGCCCGGCGCCTCGCCCCGCTCGCTAGCGCCTCGGCCGCATACGGCGGCGACTGCGTTGCCGCCGCGCATTGCGCACACGCCGCAAGAACAGCCGGATCAGCATTCGTTGAACCCGCACGACAGGCACTTCTTGCAGCCTTCCTCGTATACGAAGGTGGCCTGGCCACACTCCTTGCAGAGGTCGCCGATCCGTCGCCGCTCGTCCGCTTTCGGCGCGGCTGGCGGCGCCCCCTCGGGCTTGACCTGACCGATGTGCTCGGCCAGGGTCCGTGCGAGCGCGTCCGGCAGCGAGAGGATTTTGCCCGCACCGAAGCCCATTGGCTGTGCGCCGCCGATGCGCGAGAGCTGGCTGATGACCTCTTCGAGTCGCCGCTGAGGCGAGAGCGGTGAAGGCAGCCTCAGCGTAAGCGAAATCAGCCGTCCCAGCGCCTCGGCCACGGCCATCGTGTCCGAGCCGCCCTTGCCGACCTGAACGAAGACCTCGAACGGCTCGTTCTCGTCGGTCTGGTTCACCGTGATGAACGCGGTGCCGATCGGCGTCTCCTTGCGATAGGTCTTGCCGGCCAGGCTGTGCGGCCGCGGCTTGATCACCGCGTGGCCCACCGTCGGCGAGGCCGCCGTCGGCGTCTTGTCCTTCTTGATACCGACGTTGAGGACCTGCTCGCCCTTGCAGCCGTCACGGAACACGGTGATGCCGAGGCAGCCGAGCTGCCACGCCAGGCGGTACGCCGCCGCGACGTCGTCCTCGGTGGCGCCGTTCGGCAGGTTGATGGTCTTGGACACGCCGTTGTCGGTGTAGCGCTGGAACGCGGCCTGATGGCGCACGTGCCACTCGAACGCGATGTCGTGCGAGGTCTTGAACACGCGCGCGGCGTCCTCCGGGAGACCGGGGATACCGTGCAGGCTGCCACGCTTGGCGACTTCCTCCATGAGCGCGTCGGAGAAGAACCCCTTCTCCTTGGCGATCCCCTCGAACGTCTCGTTGACGAACGTCAGCACGCGCTCACCGTCCGGCTGCTTGACGCGATGCTGGAAGGCCAGCGCGAAGATCGGCTCGATGCCCGAGGAGCAGCCGGCGATCATCGAGATCGTGCCCGTCGGCGCGATCGTGGTGACCGTCGAGTTCCGCATCGGCCGCACGTCCTTGTAGATCGACTTCGACCAGTTCGGGAATGGCCCGCGCTCCTCGGCGAGCTTCGCGCACTGGTCGTGCGACTTCTCCTTCACGAACGACATGAGCCGGTCGGCGAGATCGATCGCCTCCTGGCTGTCGTACGGAATGCCGAGCACGAAGAGCAGATCGGCCCAGCCCATGATGCCGAGGCCGATGCGGCGGTTGGACTTCACCGTCGCGTCGATCTCCGGCAGCGGGTACGGGTTCATCTCGATGACGTCGTCGAGGAAGCGCACGGCCAGACGCACCACGCGCTCCATCTCGACCCAGTCGATCGACATCTCGCCGTCGTCGCCCTTGCGCGCGAACTTCGAAACGTTCAGCGAGCCAAGGTTGCACGCCTCGTTGGGCAAGAGCGGCTGCTCGCCACATCCGCGCGAGACGTAGCCGGCGGTGATCCAGGTGTCCGTCTCCGGCTCGTAGAGGTCGTAGGTGGTCGCCGTTCCGGCCGCCTCGATCTTCAAGATCTTGGCCGCGCCCTCCACGCCCGCGTGAAGCGTCTGCACATCGTCGCCGAGCCGGCAGTGGTCAAGCCGCACCGGCGCGACCTGGCCATCGTCCTTGCGAACATAGAACTGATGCGCCGCCGTGACGACGATGTCGCCGCCGTCGGCAAAGTAGACGCGGAAGACCGGCGTGTCGAGGTACGTCTCCACGCGCTGCACGGGCTTGGGGCCCTTCACGGTCGTGATGAACTCGCCGGGGTGAATCGAGTCGGCACGCCGCCAGCCGAGCGGCGTCGCGACGAGCGTGTCACCCATCACGCACGGGTTGGTGGCCTCCACCTGTCCGAGCTCCGGCGTCGGATTCGCCGGGCTCGCGTTGATGCGGTCGATGAAGACCATCCCCGGATCGCCGGTGCGCCACGCCGCGCGCACGATGCGGTCGAACACTTCCTTCGCCGACAGCCGCCCGGCGGCCTGGCCGGTGCGCGGATTGATCAGGTCGTACTCCTCGCCCTTGTCCAGCGCATCCATGAACGCGTCGGTGGCGGCGACCGAGATGTTGAAGTTGGTGATGCCGCCGTCGAGCTTGCAGTCGATGAACTCGAGGATGTCGGGGTGATCGACGCGCAGGATGCCCATGTTGGCGCCGCGCCGCGAGCCGCCTTGCTTCACGGCCTCCGTCGCGCCGTTGAAGACGCGCAAGAACGAGACCGGCCCTGACGCGCGCCCGCCCGTCGACGTCACGATGTCGTCCTTGGGACGCAGGCGCGAAAACGCGAAGCCTGTGCCGCCGCCCGACTGATGGATGATCGCCGCGGCCTTCACCGAGTCGAAGATCTCGGGCATCGAGTCGCCGACCGGCAGGACGTAGCACGCCGAGTACTGCAGGCCGTTGCCCTTGCCGGCATTCATCAGGGTCGGCGAGTTCGGGATGAAGTAGCCGTCGACCATCATGTCGTAGAACGCCTCGGCGACCTCGCGGACGGCCGCCTGGCTCCGCCCGTACCGCCCCTCCCCCGCGGCAATCGAGACCGCCACCCGCCAACACATTTCCTCCGGTGTCTCGGTCACCACCCCGTCCTTACGGAGGAGGTAGCGCTCGCGGAGCACCCGTAGGGCGGGCTCTGTCCACGTACCGACTTTGGCGGGGCGAGTCTCCGACAGCATGCGGGGCACCTCCTATATCTTGTGGTGACCGGCACTCTAACACTCAGTATCTGGCGTTCGTCAAGCAGAAACATGTCCACCGGCCCTTCCCGCGGCGTCCCGGTGTTATGCACCGGCTGTCCACCGCCTCGGCGGCGGGGGTTTCGCTCAGAGTGTCGGGCGCGTGAGGCGAGTCGAAGGGCGCGTGATATCCTCGGCCGTGCCGCGGTCAAGACAAGTCCCCGGGAGAGAGCGAGAGAGATGAGGATGTGCGTGCGGCGGTTGCTGCTGGCAGGCGCGGCGCTGGTGGTGGCCACGACGAACGCAATGGCGCAGACGCCGGCGCAGCAGCCAGCACCTGCGCCCACTCAACCGGTGCCGCCCGTGACGCCACCGACTCCCGCGCAACCCGCACCCACCACGCCGCCGACAACCGCGCCGCCGATCGTCCCGCCGGTCACCGCTCCGCCACCGCCGGTGACGACTCCTACGCAGGTTTCTGCGAGCGTGCTTTCCGTCGACGACGCCGTCGCGATCGCGCTCGACACGCAGCCCAACATCAAGGCGCGTCTGAGCGATTACATCGCCGCGGCGTACCGCGTGGACCAGGCGCTCGCGCCGCTGTTTCCGCAGATCAACGCCGGCTTCACGGCCGCGACGTCGAAGACCCCGGCCGGCTCGACAGGCACGACGTTTTCCGGCCGCCGGGTGACGACGATTACGGAGAGCCCGTTCGATCCGACGGTCGCGCGCATCTCGGTCTCGCAGATGCTGTTCGACTTCGGCAAGAACTTCGCTTCGACCGAGGCCGCGCGCAAGCTCGCCGACGTCGCGCTCGAGGACACCGAGCTACAGCGGCAGCTCGTGACGCAGACGGTGAAAGAGGCGTACACCAACATTAACTTCGCGATGCGGCTCATCCAGGTGAACCAGCAGGCCGTCGACCGCGCCGAGCTCAACCTGCGCTCCGCGCGCGGCTTCTTCGAGGTCGGCACGCGGCCAAAGTCCGACGTGGCGCGCGCCGAGGTCGACGTCGCGAACGCGCGCGTGGATCTCATCCGCGCCCGCAACGCCGAGCGCCTGGCGCGTGTGGCGCTTGCGACGGCGATGGGGCTGCCCGCAACGACGCCGCTCACGATCCAGGACAACCTCGTCTACCAGCCGGTCAGCCTGGACCGCGCGCGCCTCGGCGATGAAGCGCTGCGCGCCCGTCCGGAATACCGGCAGGTGCGGCTCAACGCCGAGGCCAACGAGGCGCGCCTGCGCCGGTCGTTCCGCGACTTCTTCCCCGACATCACCGCCGGCGGTTTCTACGGCGCCACGCGCGGCGACTTGAACGAGGCGTGGGAGGTCAACCTCAATCTGAACTGGACGATCTTCGACGGCGGTAACCGCATCGCGCGGTATCGCGAGGCGCGCGCGAATCTGGAAGCCGCGCAGCAGCGGGTGCGCGCGTCCGAGCTCGACATCTCGCGCGAAGTCGAGCAGTCGATCAACAACGTCGTCGAGGCCGACGAGCGCATCCAGGCGGCGCAGGTCGCGGTGGCGTCGGCGCAGGAGAACTTCCGCCTGGCGCAGGGTCGCTTCGACGCCGGTGTCGGGACGATCCTCGAGCTGACGGACGCGCAGCTCGCGCTGACCCAGGCGCAGAACGCCGAGGCGCAGGCGCTGGCCGACTACCGGATCGCGCTCGCCCGGCTGGACCGCGCCGTCGGTCGCCGGTAAGCTTCCGAATATCCGGAGGTTTCTCGTCGTCCAAAGGGCGATGAAGCGCTTCATCTTCCTGGCGGTGGTGGCTCTGCTCCTCGGAGCCGGAGTCTGGGGCTACCTCTACGCCCAGAGCCGCAACAGCGCCCCGAAGTACCGCCTGGCATCCGTCGAGCGCGGTCCCCTCACCGCCGCGGTTTCCGCCACCGGCAACCTCAACGCCGTCGTGACCGTCCAGGTGGGTAGCCAGGTGTCGGGACAGGTCAAGGAGCTGTTCGTCGACTTCAACTCGCGTGTGAAAAAGGGCCAGGTGATCGCGCGGATCGACCCGCAGATCTTCGAGGCGCAGGTCAATCAGGCCAAGGCGGAGGTCGAGACGGCAAAGGCGGCGGTGCTGAATCAAACGGCGACGGTGGAGAAGGCCAAGGCCGACGTCGAGAACGCCCGCGCGGCGCTGGCCCAAGGCAAAGCGCAGACCGCCAAGGCCGACGCCGCCCAGGCGGACAGCAAGCGCATTTTCGACCGCAACGCCGAGCTCTTCAAGCGCCAGCTCATCGCGCAGGCGGATCGCGACACCGCGCAGGCCAACTATGAGCAGGCGGTTGCACAGGCCGAGTCGTCGCGCGCCAGCGAGCGCGCGCTCGCGGCCGCGATCGAGTCGAGCCTGGCCCAGCTGCGCGTCAACGAGGCCGCGCTCAAATCCGCGCGCGCGCAGGTGGATCAGAAGACGGCGGTGCAGGCGCAGGCGCAGACGAATCTGAACTACACGACGATCCTCGCGCCCGTCGACGGCGTCGTCGTGTCGCGCGCCGTCGACGTGGGGCAGACGGTGGCCGCGAGCCTGCAGGCGCCGACGCTGTTCACGATCGCGCAGGACCTGACCAAGATGCAGGTCGAGACCAGCGTCGACGAGGCGGACATCGGACGCATCAAGGTGGAGGACCGCGCGAGCTTCACCGTCGACGCGTTTGCGGGCCAGATGTTCAGCGGCGTCGTCACGCAGATCCGCAAGGCGCCACAGGTTGTCCAGAACGTCGTCACGTATACCGTCGTGATCGCTGTGCCGAATCCCGGTGAGAAGCTGCTGCCGGGGATGACCGCGAACGTGAAGCTCGTCTATGACCAGAAGCCGAGCGTCCTGAAAGTCCCGAACGCGGCGCTGCGGTTTCGGCCCGCTGGCTCCGAGCCCGCACCCGCCGGGCCCGGAGCGCCCGCGACGACCGGCAGCGGCTCTCCCGGCGTCGGCTTCAGCGCGGGCCGGCCGTCGCCCGAAGAAATGCGGGAGCGCCTCATCAAGGGCCTGGGCCTCACTGCGGAGCAACAGCGCAAGCTCGAGCCGATCATCCAGGACATGCGAGCCCAGATGGCGGGACTCGATCAGGTGCCGGAGGAGGAGCGCCGCGTCCGCACCCGGCGTATTCTCGGCGACATGCGGACTCGTGTTCGCGAAATCCTGACCCCTGCGCAGCAGCTGACCTTCGACGCGACGGCGAGCGCTCGCGCCCGCTCGACAGCGGGCACCAGCGGACGCGTCTTCGTCGTTGGAGAGGACGGCAAGCCAAAGGCCGTACCACTCACCCTCGGGATCAGCGACGGCACCGCCACCGAGATCCTTCGCGGTGAGTTGCAGGAGGGCCAAGAAGTGATCGTCGGCAGCGCGGCCGCGACCCAGCGTGGCCCTGGCGGCGGCTCGACCTCGCAGCCGCCACGCCTGAGATTCTGACGTGAGCATTGTCGCCACCGAGGGCCTCACGAAGGACTATCGCCTCGGCCCGCACACCGTCCACGCGCTGCGGGGCGTGTCGGTGTCGATTGAGCCGGGAGAGTTCGTTGCCGTCATGGGCCCCTCGGGGTCCGGCAAGTCGACGTTCATGAACCTGCTAGGATGCCTCGACCGTCCAACCAGCGGACGGTACTGGCTCGACGGCCAGGACGTCGCCAAGCTGTCGCGTGATGAGCTCGCGACCGTGCGTAACGCGAAGATCGGCTTCATCTTCCAGATGTTCAATCTGCTCGCGCGGACCAGCGCGGTCGAGAACGTCGAGCTGCCGCTGCTGTACGGGAGCTCGACGCCGCGCGAGCGCCGGGAACGTGCACGGGCGCGATTGGCGGAGGTCGGCCTCGCCGATCGCGAGCACCACCACCCGAATCAGTTATCGGGCGGACAGCAGCAGCGGGTCGCCATCGCGCGTGCGCTCGTGAACGATCCGACGGTCATCCTGGCCGACGAGCCGACCGGCAACCTCGACACGAGGACGAGCGCGGAGATCATGGCGTTGCTCCAGCGGCTCAATCGGAACGGCCTCACGATCGTGCTGGTCACGCACGAGCCCGACATCGCCACGTTTGCCGGACGCCGGCTCGTCTTCCGTGACGGCCGCCTCATGAGCGACGAACGCGGACAGGCCGAGGACGCCGCAGCCGCGCTGGCCAGTCTTCCGGAAGAAGAGGCGGTCGTCTGATGGTGTTCCAGGCGCTCCGCATCGCGCTGCGCTCGCTGCGTGTCAACAAGCTCCGCACGGCCCTGACCATGCTCGGGATCATGATCGGCGTCGGCGCCGTAATCGCCATGGTCTCGGTCGGCACGGGCGCACAGCTGCGCGTCGCCGAACAGATCCAGAGCCTCGGATCGAACCTCATCATCGTGCTGCCGGGCAGCCGCAACACCGCCGGCCTTCGCCTCGGCCAGGGCAGCCAGGTCTCGATCACCGAGGACGACGCGGTTGCCATCGCGCGCGAGGTCCCCATCGTGCAGGTCACCGCACCGGCGTTGCGCGGCAACGCGCAGGTCGTCTACGGCAACCTCAACTGGTCTACGACGATCACCGGCGTCACCGGTGACTTCTTCGAGGCCCGGGACTGGCCGCTCGACGCTGGACGCCCGATTCTCCGCGAAGATGTCGACGGCGCCACCAAGGTGGCGCTCGTCGGACAGACGACCGCCCTGAACCTCTTCGGCGACTCAGACCCGCTCGGCGAAATCATTCGGATCAAGAAAGTGCCCTTTACGGTCGTCGGCGTGTTGTCACGGAAGGGGCAGACGACGTGGGGTCAGGACCAGGACGATGTCATCGTCATTCCACTGTCGACGGCCAAGAAGAAGGTTCTCGGCGCTTCTCAGGCTAACTCGCGCGCCGTGCACGCCATTTCAATCAAAGTGTACGCCGGCGAGGACATGAGTGACGCGGAGGCGCAAGTTCGGATGCTCCTGCGCGACCGCCACCGTTTGCAGCCCTATCAGGACGACGACTTCTGGATCCGCAACCTCTCCGAGGTTCTCCAGACCCAGGAGGAAGCCTCGGCGGTGATGACGTATCTCCTCGCCGCGATCGCCTCCGTTTCGCTGCTCGTCGGCGGCATCGGGATCATGAACATCATGCTGGTCTCGGTGACGGAGCGGACGCGCGAGATCGGCCTGCGCATGGCCGTCGGTGCGCGCGCGCGCGACATCCTCACGCAGTTCCTCGTCGAGGCAGTAACGTTGTCGCTCATCGGCGGCATCATCGGGATCGCGCTCGGAATCGGCGGCTCGAACGCGATCAGCGCGCTCGCGGAGTGGCGTACGGTGCTGGCGCCCTCGGCGATCCTGCTCGCCTTCGGCTTCGCCGCCGCCATCGGCATCTTCTTCGGGTTCTACCCCGCCCGCAAGGCCTCGCGGCTCGATCCGATCGAAGCGCTCCGATACGAGTAGTTCCCCAAGCGGGTCTGCTATGGTGATGCGCGATGCCGCGTCGACGTCGACGCCGCGCTGCGCCGCGTGCCGCGACCCGTACGCGCCGGCCGTCTCCCCCGCCCCCGCCCCTGCCGAGCGAGGCCGAGCGCCTGCTACTGGCCCTCGCGCGCGAGCTCGCGGGACTGGGCCGCGACGCGCTGCCGCGCGCGCTCCGCGCGCTGGCCAACGCCTATGCCCCCGATGCGCCGCTGCCGGGCGCGGTGGCGCGTGCCTTCTTGGAATCGCGCGGCGACAAGACGCGCACGCTCGCGCTGGCGTGGGCGCGCGAGCAGGTGCGGCTCGCGCTGCAGGAGGTGCTGGAGGCGACGCCGCCATCGGCGCGCGGCGCCGCCGCCACCACGCCGACGGCGACGCTGGCGTGGCTGCTGCTCGCCGGCGCCGAAGCGTTCGCCAAGGAGCCGCCGTCCGCGGTCGCCGACCGTGTGACCGCGCTGGCGGTGCTCACGGGTGCCGAGTCGGCGTCGTGAGCGCGGGCAGGACGCGGCGGGCAAACCGCTCGAGCATCGTCGTGTCGGGAAAGTCCGCGAAGCCGAGCATCACGTCCGTCGCGCCGGCCGCGCCGTAAGCGACCGCGCGCGCGACGACGGTCTCGGCATCGCCGATCAGCGCGGCGTCCAGCAGCGGATCATCGCGCGCGAGACCGCGCCGCTGAGCAAACGCGTCGATCGCCGCCGCCGTCGCTGTCCGCGTGTCGACGAGCGCCACGTCGAGCTCCACCGAGCGTCCCAGCCCGCGCGCGCGACCCGCCGCGCGACACGCGGCATCCATTTGCGCCACGGCGTCGGCGTATGCCGCCGGCGCGAGAAACGACGCCTCCCAGCCGTCGGCGCAGCGTGCGGCCAGCGCGATCGCTCGGGGTCCCATCGCGGCGACCCAGACGGGCGGGCCGGAATGCTGTACCGGCGGCGGCGCCACGCGCGCGTCGCGCAGGCCCAGCGGCGGCGACGTCACAGATTCCCCCGCCCAGAATCGACGGAGCGCATCGATCGTCGCCTCGAGCCGCGACACGCGCTCGCCCGGTGGCGGATAGACGATCCCATGCCGCTGCCACGACTCCGCGACGCCCGGCGCCTGCGCGCCGACCGCGAGCCGGAGATCGAGGCGGCCGTCCGACAGATGATCGACGGCGACGGCGCGCTTTGCGAGCCACGAGACGTGATGCGCGGCGGGATCGAACGCATACGTCACCGCCGGGCCGATGCGGCAGCGTCGCGTCGCCAGCGCGAGCGCGGCCAGCAAGGACCAACCGTCGTGCGTCCAGTCCCAGAGTCCGTCCCCGTACGTCACCCGCGCGTACCCGAGCGCGTCGGCGGCGGCCCAGTAGTGTCGCAGCGCACCGACGTCGGTGCCCCACGTCTGCACGCCGACGGCGATCACGCGGCGAGCATCGGCGACGGCGTGCGGGGTGTCAACGCGCGGCGTTTGACACCCGCCGCGGCGCGTCGCTAGAGTGCCGTCGATGCCGGCACGCCTCCTGATCCTCGCTGCCATCGCCGTCGTGCTGACCGCCACCGCCGCGCTCGCGCAGTCGCCGGTGGAGGCCGCGCGCGCGCTCATCGCGCGCTATCACGAGGATCCGACGGCGATCGACCGCGCGCGCGATGTGCTCGAGGCCGCGCTGACCAAGGATCGGCAGGTGGATACGCTGGTCATGGCCTCGTACGTGCAGTTTCTGTGGGGCGACCTCCGCGCCAAGAACGACGAGGAGAAGCTCGCCGCCTACGACCACGGACGTCAGCTGGGCGAGCGCGCGGTGGAACTGGCGCCGAAGAATCCCGACGCGCACGTCTGGTATGGGATCAACACCGCGCGCTACGGGCAGACCCGCGGGATCATGCGCTCGCTGTTCTTGCTGCCCACCGTGCAGCGGGAGATCGACACGACCCTCGCGCTGGATCCCAAGAACACGCGCGCGCACTCGCTGGCCGGCAACGTCTACATGACGCTGCCGCGGATCGCCGGCGGGGACAATGCGCGCGCCGAGGACCACTTCAAGAAAGGCCTGGCGGTGGACCCGCGCTTCACCGTGCTGCGCGTGGATCTCGCAAGGCTCTACATCGCCACCGGCCGATATCAGGAAGCACGACAGGAGCTGACGCGCGTGCTCGAAGAGCGCGCGCCGAGGATCATCGCGGATTGGACGGTCAGAGACGTCCCGCGCGCCCGCGCGCTGCTCGAGTCGATCGAGGACAAGCGATAGACATCGCGGGGGTCATCCGCCGCTTGCGGCGGAGTCAGCCGCGCTGGAACCGCACGGCCCTGGCGCTCATCGCCGATCAGGGCCGCGATCCGTTCCGCGTCCTGATCGCCTGCATTCTCTCGCTGCGCACGCAGGACACGACGACCGGGCCGGCCGCGGCGCGACTGTTCGCCGCCGCGGACACACCGGCTGCGATGCTCGAGCTGTCCACCCGGCAGATCGAGCGTCTCATCTATCCGGTCGGCTTCTATCGCACCAAGGCGCGCGTGCTGCTCGGCCTCTGCCGCGATCTGCTGGAGCGCTTTGGCGGTCGCGTGCCGGACGACATCGACGCGCTGCTCACGCTCAAGGGCGTCGGGCGCAAGACGGCCAATCTCGTGGTGACGATGGGGTTCAACAAGCCGGGGATCTGCGTTGATACGCACGTGCATCGCATCTCCAACCGCCTCGGCTACGTGCGCACGCGCCACCCGGAGGAAACCGAGATGGCGCTGCGCGCGCGGCTGCCCCGGCGATTCTGGATGGGCTACAACGACCTCCTCGTGGGGTTCGGCCAGAACGTCTGCACGCCGGTGTCGCCGCGCTGTTCGACCTGCCCCGTCAGCGCGCTGTGCCGGCGGGTCGGCGTGACTACTTTTCGATAATGGGGGCCCCGAAATGGCCCCCATACCCCCCGCGCTCGAGGCGCCGCGGCGAAGCCGCGGCACCCCTCGATCAGCTCGCTGCGATTCGTTGCGATAATGGGGGCCCCGAAATGGCCCCCATACCCCCCGCGCTCGAGGCGCCGCGGCGAAGCCGCGGCACCCCTCGATCAGCGACGCCGTCTGCGCAAGCGTCTGAGGGTCGCGAGGTTCCTGAGATCGGCGGTGGGCTCTGGGTCCTTCGGCGTTTCGAGCACTTTCGGCACGCGCGCGAAGCGTCGGTCGTTCAGCAGCAGCCGGAACGGCCGCAGCCCGAGCCGTCCGCGGCCGATGTGCTCGTGACGATCGAGCGCGGAGCCCAACGGCGCGCTCGCGTCGTTGAGATGAAACGCGAGCACACGGCCGAGGCCGACGGTGCGCGCGCAGCGGTCCATGGCCGCCTCGTATCCCGCGGGCGTGCGGATGTCGTAGCCCGCCACGAAGAGATGGCAGGTGTCCACGCAGATGCCGACACGCTCGGCGCGACGCACGCGGCCGATGATGCCCGCGAGATCCTCGAAGCTTCCGCCGAGCGCATGGCCGCCGCCCGCGGTGTTTTCCAGGGCCACGCGCACCCGCGCGCGCGGCGTGCGCGTGAGCGCCTCGTCCACCGCGCGCGCCACCAAGTCCAGGCCCGCCTCACGGCCCGCACCCATGTGCGATCCTGGGTGCACGACAAGACACGCGAGGCCGAGGGCCTCGGCGCGCTGCAGCTCGTCCGTGAACGTGTCGACCGCCTGTCGCCAGGCGGAGGGCACGGGTGTGGCGAGGTTCACGAGGTAGCTGCCGTGCGCGAAGGCGTGACGAATGCGCGCACGCCGCCTGGCGGTGCGGAAGGCCCGCGCCGTCGCCGCGGCAAGCGGCGGAGCCGCCCACTGGCGTTGGTTCTTCAGAAAGATCTGGATCGCGCCGCAACCAAGCGCGCGCCCACGATCCGGCGCCAGCGCAAGCCCGCCCGCCACCGAGACGTGGGCGCCCAGCTCGTCGAACGGCCGCGTCACGCGCTCCAGCCTAGCATCTTGCATCCGGCGTGGCGGCGGGGCGATAATGCGAACCACCCGGTACTCGCCAGAAACTCTTCGGTTTCTCCTGGAGGTACGCATGGAGCCGCGGCCGATTCCGACGACGATGACGACGATGTTCGAGTACGACTACGCCACCGCCGAGGCCGACCTGCGGCGGCTCTACGAAAACGCCAAGCGCGACCAGTGGAACGCGTCGAAGGACATTCCGTGGACCGCGCCCCCCACCGCCGATGGGCGCATCCTCGCCGACGAGCTGATCGACATCTACGGCTCACCGCTGTGGGAACGGCTGTCCGAGGCGCAGCGCGTGGAGCTCAACCGCCGCATCGCGGCGTGGCGGCTGTCGACGCTTATGTACGGCGAGCAGGGGGCGATGCTCGCCTGTAGCCAGCTGGTGGACGTCGTGGAGGGCGCAGACCATAAATTCTTCCAGGCCACCCAGGTGATGGACGAGGCGCGCCACAACGAGGTCCTTGACCGCTACATCACCGAGCGCGTGGGCATCCGCTACGGCGTGCCGAAGAACGAGCGCGACCTCTTCGACTCGATCCTCACCGAGAGCCGGTGGTACCTCAAGACCATCGCGCTGCAGCTGGTCGCGGAAACGTTTGCGGTTGCGCTATTCAAGATGATGGGCGAGAGCGCGGTTGACCCGGTGCTGGGCGAGGTCTGCCGGCGCGTGCTCCAGGACGAGTCACGGCACATGGGCTTCGGCATGCTGTCGCTGCCGCGCGTGGTCGCCGACGCCTCGGAAACCGAGCGACGCGAGCTCGAGGACTACACGTGTTTCGCGCTCGAGAAGACGCTGACGGGGTTCTTCCCGGCGGAAGCGTATCAGGACATGGGCTTCAGCGCGGCCGAGATGGACGAGATCCGCCGGTATCGCCGGGAGACCGCCGCCTCCAACGATTACGCGCCGTTTCGGAAGTATTTCCGCAAAGACATGCACAGCTCGATGGTGCAGAACCTCGCGCGCATCGGCCTCTTGAGCGATCGTGTGCGGCCGCGTCTGGAGCGGCTCGGCATCAGCCTGCCCGCCCGCTGAGGGTTAGCCCGCGCGCGCGCCGAGCGGGGCCAGCAGCGCGATGAGGCGTTCACGGCGATACGCCCACGCCGCGCGCAGCTGCCGGCCCACGAGCAGCGCGTGCGCCGCGCGGCCGAGCACGCCGGCGGGCAAGCGGTACGTCACCCGGTCTTCGATCCACGTGCCCTCGCCTTCCTCGAGCAGCCGGTGCCGGTGCTCCCAGCGGGCGTACGGCCCGTTCACCTGCACGTCCACGAAGCGATAGGGCGGGTCCCACTCGCGCACGAAGAGCCGCCACGAGAGCGGCACGCCGAGCCACGCCACACGAAAATCCAGCACGGCGCCCGCTTCCATACGGACGTCGGGCGTGAGCAGCCGCACGCGCAGCCACGGCGGCATTACACGGGCGAGATTCGCGGGATCGGCAAGGAAGGCGAAGACCTCGGGACGCGGTCGCGCGAGCCACAGCCGCGACTGCAGAACGTGGTCGGCCATGACGCGCGGGCTATCATAGGCGGGTGCCCCGCCTCAGTCAAACGCGCGCGTATGTCGCGCTTCTGCTGATCGCGGCGTTGTGGGGCACGTTTCCCGCGACGTCCAAGCTCGCGCTCGTCGACCTGCCGCCGACGCTTCTCACCGCGCTGCGTGCAATCATCGCATCGAGCTTTCTCGTCGTGCTGCTGCTGCGCGCGGGGCCGCAGGCCGTCCGGCTGCCCGCCCCCGACGCGCTGCGGGCGTTCCTGGTGCTGGGCGTGTCGGGCGTCGTGCTCTCGATGCACATCGCGTACTGGGGCATCTACACGACCACGGCGGCGAACGCGGCGATTCTTCAGGCCGCCTCGCCCATCATGATTGCGCTCGGCGCGCGCCTCTATCTCGGTGAGCGGCTACGCCGCACGCAGCAAGCGGGCGTCGTGCTGTCGATGGTGGGCGTGCTCCTGGTCGTGACCGAGGGGCGGCTGGCGGAGCTGGCACCGTCCGAATGGCGTCTCGGCGACTTTCTCACCCTCCTGGGGCTCGTGGCGTGGACCGTCTACACCGTGTACGGCAAACGCTTGCTCGCGACCGTCCCGCCGGCGCTGGCGACGACCGGCGGCTACGTGTGCGGCACGCTCGTGATCGTGCCGCTCGCGGTCGTCACGCTGCCGATCATGCCGCGCCCGCGCCTGACATCGCCGATCGTGTGGACGGTCCTCGTCTACCACGCCGTGCTCGGCGCCATCGCGCATCTCTGGTGGTATGCCGCGGTGGAGCGCGTGGGACCGAGTCGCGCGGCGATCTTTCTGAACGTCACGCCGCTCGTCGGCATGGGGCTCGCGGCGCTGCTGCTCGACGAACCGATCGGCCGCTGGCAGGTTGCGGGGGTGGCGCTGGTGCTAGCCGGGGTCGCGTTGACGACGCGTGTGTCGCGCGCGACGCGAATCGGGGGGGGATCGGGGGGGTCGCCTCGACCCCCCCGATCTTCATAACCGTGGCGCTCACGACGCCGACGACGCGAGCGCCACGCCGACGAGCTACGAGATCTTCTTGACCTCGGCGAGGATCTTGTCCGGATCGGGCAGCTCGCCCTTACCGTGCTTCTCGGCGTAGCGGACCTTACCGGTCTTGTCGAGGATGAACGTCGCGCGGGTGTTGATGTTCATGTCGCCGTTGTAAATGCCGTAGTCCCTCGCCACGGTCCGGTGCATGTCGGAGAGCAGCGGATAGTGGCTGATGCCCACCGACTTCGCCCAATTCTCGTGGCTGAACGGGCTATCCGTCGAGATACCCAGCACCTGGGCATTGGCCTTCTCGAAGTCGCCGATGCGCTTGTCGAAGGCCGGCATGCACTTGCTTCAGCCGGGTGTCCAGTCGAGCGGGTAGAAGAGCAGGACGACGTTCTTGCCTTTGTAGTCGCCGAGGCTCACGTCCTTCATGCCGATGGTCTTCAGCGTGAACGACGGCGCCGCCTCGCCGACGTTGAGCGTTTTTTGCTCGGTCACTGGGGGGTCCCCCTTCTGGCGACGGAACGTGTCGCGCGGGTCATGATAGCACTCTCGATCGCGACCGGCCGCCGCACGGGCACCGGCGGCTTTCGCGCATCACTCCACAGCGCGCGACGCCGCGCCTCGAGCGGCGTCGTTTCCACGCCCAGATGCGCCGCTGCCGTGACCACACGGCCGGTGCTCCACAACGCGTCGAAGCGCGCCGTGAAGGCGGGATCGCGCAAAGCGTGGTGATCCATGATCACGCGACATCCGGTGGCGTCGAGCACGCGCTGCAGATGGTCGATGCCGCGCTGCACGGCGCCCGGCGGCAGATCGCGCTCGACGTAGGACGGCGGACCAGAGAGATAGAGCAGCGTGGGGCGCTGTTGGATCAGCCACGCCGCCGCCACCGCCGACAGCGGGCCTTGAACGTCGGAGGCGAACACGAAGCGCTCGCGCTGCGCGACGTCGCTCACGACGAGCGCGACGACGTGCCCCAGCGTGGTGCCGTCCACGCCGTGCGGCAGCGGCGGCGAGACCGCCAGCTCCACCGCGCCGTCGCGCCGCCGCCAGCCCTCCGCGGATTCCACGCTCGCCTGACCCTCGAGCGCCTTCCAGAGCGCCTGGCCGCGGCGCGCCTGCGCGCCGGCGATCATCCGGCGCGGATCCTTCGCGAGCACGGTGCGGCCGACGTAGGACACGGGATCGCTGCGGAAGTGGTCCTCGTGATAGTGGCTGACGAAGATCAGCCGCGCGCGCGCCGCGTAAGCCGAGATGCGATCGTTCGCGCGCCGCAGCGCCTCCCACTCGGGCTCCGCCGGCGGCAGACCCCAGCGCGTGGGTGCGAGCGTCGCGCCCGGGTCGATGAGGATCCCGAGGTCGGCCGCCTCGACGTACGTCGCCATCGAGCGCACGCCGAGCGACTCGGCGGCGAGGGGTATGACTCTCACGAACGGGCGTTCAACCGATCTTTATATTTGCCGTCGGGGCACCTTCGCAGGGCGACCCACGCAGGCTCGCCTCGCCTGCGGCTGCGGCTCGCACTACGGCCCGACGGTCGGCGAATCGCTGCGCTCATATGCAACGTCCGCCGTCGACTTCGATCGTTGTGCCGGTGATCATCGCCGCGTCGTCCGAGGCGAGGAACACGGCGGCATTCGCGATGTCCTCCGGCTGGTTGAGACGGCCGAGCGGCACGGTCGCCTCGTAGCGCTTCAACCCCTCGTCGTCGACCTGCTGCTTGCCCATGAACGTCGGCAGCATCGGCGTATGCGTGGCTACGGGACAGATGGCAACGACCCGCACGCCGTGCGGCGCGACCTCGAGTGCCAGCGCCTTGGCGAGCGTGACGACCGCGCCCTTCGACGCGGCGTAGATCTGCCCGCCCGGGCGCGGCCGAATCGCCGCCGTCGACGCTGTGATCAGGAACGCACCGCGCCCCGCGCGCTTCATGACCGGCAGCGCGTACTTCGCGCCGAGGTAGACGCCCTTGACGTTGACGTCGAAGATCGTGTCGAACGTCTTCTCCTCGACTGCCTCGACGTCGGTCTTCCACTGGGGGACGCCGGCGTTGGCAAAGAACACGTCGAGCCGGCCCCAGGCGGCGACCGCGCGCTCGACGAGCGCCTGGTTGTCGGCCGCGCGCGTCACGTCGGCGGTCATGGCGATCGCCTGGCCGCGCGCAGCCTCGATCTGCTGCACGGTCGTCTTCGCTCCCGTCTCGTTGACGTCAGCGACGATCACGCGCGCGCCCTCGGCGGCCATCGCGCGAGCACTCGCGGCGCCGATGCCGGAGCCGGCTCCGGTGACGATCGCGACCCTGTTCTCGAGTCTCATGGGACCTCCCACGTCTACAGCGCGAGCTCGGCGAGCGTACGCACCGCGGTCGCGTCGCCTGCCACCATCAGCGTCGTCACGCCAGCGCCCTTCCACTCGGCGAGCTGGTCGCGCAGGCGCTCCTTCGGGCCGCAGAGCGCCACCTCGTCCACGAGCGCGTCGGGCACGGCGGCCTCGGCGTCGGCCTTTTTGCCGGCGAGGTAGAGATCCTGGATCGTCTTCGCCGCGTCTTCGTAGCCGTAGCGGCGCGCGATGTCGTTGTAGAAGTTCCGCCCACGCGCGCCCATACCGCCGACGTACAGCGCGACGCGCGGCTTCACGAACGCGCGGCACGCGGCCGCGTCGGGCCCGACCACGACCGGCACCATCGGCATGACGTCGAAATTCTCCGGGGCGCGCCCGCCTTTCTTGAATCCCGCGTCGAGCCACTCGCGGAACATCGCGACACGCCGCGCGGAGAAGAAGACGGGAATCCAGCCGTCGGCGATCTCGGCGGCCAGGGCGACGTTCTTCGGTCCCACCGCCGCCAGATAGATCGGCAGCGAGGCCCGGCCGTGCAGGATGGATTTCAGCGGCTTGCCGAGTCCGGTGGCGGCGGGACCCGCGTACGGAATCTCGTAGTACTCGCCGCGAAACTCCAGGGGCTTGTCGCGCTTGAGGATCGCGCGCACGATCTCGACGTATTCGCGCGTCTTCACGAGCGGCTTGCCGAACGGCTGGCCGTGCCAGCCTTCGACAACTTGTGGGCCCGACACGCCGAGGCCGAGACGAAACCGTCCGCCCGACAGCGCGTCGAGCGTCATCGCCGTCATCGCGGTCATCGCCGGCGTACGCGCGGGAATCTGCATGATCCCGGTGCCGACGTGGATGCGGGTCGTGCGCGCAGCCACCCACGCCGCGGGCGAGACGGCGTCCGAGCCGTAGGCCTCGGCCGTCCACACCGACGTGTAACCGAGACGCTCGGCCTCGACCACCTTGTCGACGTCGAGGGCGAGATTGGCTCCGGAGTAATTGAGGCTCAGCGCCAGGCGCATCGCGTGCCTCTCAGTCTTCCCAGCGATAGCGTGAAAGCGGCACGCGGCCGCCGCGTAGCCGGACGCCCTCTTGCTCGAGCCGAATGCGCTGGGTGAGCATGCCGGCCGCGCGGCGCCGCCGGCTGATCCGGCCCTGCGCGTTCACGACGCGATGCCACGGTACGTCGTCCGGGCAGCGCCGCATCGCGCCGCCGACGGCGCGCGCGGCACGCGGCGCACCCAGGCGCGCCGCCACCTGCCCGTACGTCACGACGAAACCTCGCGGCACCCGCCGCACGAAGCGATAGACGTCACGCCGGAAGCTCAGCCCGTCGGCGCGCCGTTGCGGTGGGCGCCTGCGGAGGCCAGCTCCCAGAGACGCGCGTAGAGGCCGCCGCGACTCAGGAGCGCGGCGTGCGTCCCCTCCTCGTGCACGCGCCCGTGATGCAGGACCAGGATGCGGTCGGCGTGCTGCACCGTCGAGAGCCGATGGGCGATCGTGATGCTCGTGCGGCCGGCCAGGAGCCGTTGCATGGCCTCGCGGATTCTCCATTCCGATTCCGGATCGACGCTCGACGTCGCCTCGTCGAGCACGAGGATTGCGGAATTGTACACGAGGGCTCGCGCGATGGCTAGCAGCTGACGCTGGCCGTGCGAGAGATTCGCGCCGCGCTCGCCGAGCGGCTCGTCGAGTCCGTGCGGCAGCGCCTCCACCAGATCGCGTGCGCGAGCCGCGTCGAGCGCCTCGAGCATCGCCTGGCGCGTGACGGTCTCACCGAGGCCGACATTGTCGGCGATGGTGCCGCTGAAGAGCACCGTGTCCTGGAACACGGCGCCCACGCGCCGGCGCAGACGCGTCAGATCCCACTCGCGCACGTCCACGCCGTCGACGAGCACCCGGCCGCGGCTGACGTCGTAGGCGCGGATGAGCAGACGCGCGCACGTCGATTTGCCCTCGCCGGTGGCCCCGACGAGCGCGACGTGCTCGCCCGGCGCCACGCGAAACGTGCAGTCGCGCAGCACGTGCCGCGCTCCGTCGTACGCAAACCAGACGGAGGCGAATTCTATTGCAGAGACGCCCGCGAGAACCGAGTTCACTGTAGCGGGCTCCGCGAGGTCGGATCGTGGCGAGGGTGGCCTGTTCGAGATGCGTGTGGCTCCGTCCGCCGACGTCGTCGCGGCTTGGGGCATCGTTTCGGGTGCCGGCGAGGGCGACACGATCCCCGGCGCGCGGTCGAGCAGCTCGAAGATCCGCTCCGCGGAGGCCATGGCCGCCTGCATCACGGTGTACTTGGCCCCGAGATCGCGGATCGGCAGGAAGAACCGGTTGGTGTACTGGATGAACGCCACGAGCGCGCCGAACGACAGCGCGTCGGTGGCGATCTGCCCGCCGCCGTACCAGATGAGCAGCGCCAGAGCGACGGAGCCCAGCGCCTCCACCGACGAGTAGAGCGAGGCCTCGAAGACCGTCGACCGGAACAGCCCGCGGCGGTAGTCGTCGTTGAGGCGGCGGAAGATCGCGTGCTCGTGGCGCTCGCGCGCGAAGAGCTGGACGACGGTGACCCCCTGCAGCGACTCCTGCAGGAAGGCGTTGAGCGCCGCGAGTCGCCGCCGGGCCTCGCGATAGGCGTCGCGCGCGCGGAGACGGAAGTACGCCGCGACGGCGGCGAGCACGGGCACGATGGCGAAGGTCACCAGCGCCAGCCGCCAGTCCATCCAGAGCATCACGGCCACCACGCCGGCGAGCGTGATGACGTCGGCGGCGATCGCGAGCAGCCCGCTCGTGAAGGCTTCGCTGACAGCCTCGACGTCGTTGAGCACGCGCGTCATCAGGCGGCCGACGGGGTTGCGATCGTAAAAGCCGGCCTCGAGCCGCAGGAGGTGGCCGAAGAGCGCCTCACGCAGATCGTGCGTCACCCGCTGCCCGACGAGCGCGATGAGATAGGCCTCGAGGCTGCGCAGCGCGTAGAGCACGCCGAGCGTGACGGCGTATGCGCCGGCCGTCAGCGACAGCCCCACCCAGTCGCCGGCGAGGATGTGATCGTCGATCGCGACCTTCAACAGATAGGGCTGTGCGAGCTCGGCGAGCGCAATCGCGGGAAAGAGCGCGAGCGTGCCGTAGAGCAGCGGTCGCTGCGGCCGCGCCGCGGCCCATAGCCGGCGCGCCAGCCGTCGGTCGAAGGCACGGCCGAGGACCTCGTCGTGATCGAGCGCGCCGCGCTCAGGCACGGGCGATCTCCTCCTCGAGCAGCTGGCGCCGCCAGAGGCGTGCGTAGAGGCCGCCGGCCGCGAGCAGCGTCGCGTGATCGCCGCTCGCGACGACGCGACCCTCGTCGAGGACGATCACCCGGTCGGCCGCCTGCGCGACACGCAGCCGATGCGTCATCACGAGGATCGTGAGCCGGCTGGCGCGCAGCTCGCGGACGATCGCCTCTTCGGTCGCGGCGTCCACGCTGGCGAACACGTCGTCGAGAACGAGAATCGGCGGGCGTCCGGCGAGCGCGCGCGCCAGCGCCAGGCGCTGCCGCTGGCCGCCGGACACCGTGAGGCCGCGCTCGCCGACGACGGTCCCGTAGCCGTCGACGAATCCGGTGAGATCGTCGTGCACCGCCGAGGTGCGCGCGGCGGCGACGACGTCCAGGCCCTCGCGACCGAGCGTGATGTTGTCGGCGATCGAGCGCGAGAACAGAAACGCCTCCTGCGGCACCCAGCCGATGGTCGCGCGCAGCGTCGCCAGCGGCACCGTCGTGACGTCGCGGCCGCCGACGAACACGGTGCCCGGCGGCGGCTCCCAGAGTCGCGCGAGCAGCAGTCCCAGCGTGCTCTTGCCCGCACCCGTCGGTCCGACGACGGCCACGATCTCACCCGACGCCACCGCGAACGTGACGTCCCGCAGCGCGTCGCCGCGACCGGGATAACCCCACGTGAGCCGCTCGAACGCCAGTGACGGCGGCGCTGCAAGCGGCGGCGCGTCACCGGGCACCGGCCGGGTGGCCGTCACGATCTCCTGGATGCGCTCCATCGACGTGAGCCCGCGGCGGAGGACCGAGAGCGTCAGGCCGAGCGCGATGGTGGGCCACGCGAGATATCCGAGATACCCGTTGAACGCGACGAGATCGCCCAGCGTGATCCGTCCGCCGCCGACGTCACGGCCGCCGACCCAGAGCACGATCAGCACGCCGACGCCGGCGATGAGCGACATCAGAGGCGTGAAGCGCGCCTGGATCGCGGCCACGGCGACGCTGCGGTCGAGCAGCGTGCGATTGTCGGCCGCGAACGCGGCGGCCGTGCGCCGCTCCAGCGTGTAGGCGCGGACGACGGCCATGCCCGCCAGCGTCTCCTGCACTCGGCCGGAAAGCGTGCTCAGCTGCTCCTGCATCGCATGCGTGCGCTCGTTGAGCGAGACGTTGAAGTGCCGGGCGAGGAGGACGACGACCGGCACCGGCGCCATCGCGCACAGGGTGAGCCAGTAGTCGATGGCGAGCATCGCCACCAGCGCCCCGCCGAAGGCAAGCGCGGTGCTCACCACGCTCACCGCGCCGAAGCCGACGAGGCTTCGCACCGCGGACACGTCGCTCGAGGCGCGGGTCATCAGGTCGCCCGTCGAGTGCCGGGCAAAGAACTCTGGAGGAAAGGTCTGCAGCGCCGTGTACAGCCGGTCGCGAAGGTCTGCTTCCACGCGCTGGCCGGCGCCGAGGATCGTGAACCGCGAGCCCAGGCGCGCCACGCCGTTGGCGGCGGCGAACACGAGGATCAGCCCGACATACGGCGCGAGCGCGGCCGCGGCGCCGTCGCTGGCGAGCGCGTCGATCGCGTGCTTGACCGTCCACGGGATCGCGAGCGAGAAGCCCGTGGCCGCCACGAGGCAGAAGGCGCCGAGGACGTAGCGCGCGCGGTACCGCCAGGCGGCCCGCGCGACGGCGCGTGCGGCAGGCGTCAGCCGCGGCTCCCCGCCGCGTGCGGCTTGAGCGCGGCATACACGGCGAAGACGGTCGGCGTGGCCACGCCCAGGCGCTCGCCCAGACGGACGGCGTGACCGTGCAGCGCCTCGAGCTCGAGGCGGCGGCCGTGCACGAGATCGTGGTGCAGCGACGAGTACGCCGTCGGCGCGAGCTTGGCGGCGCCCGTCATGATGTTCTCGACGACGTCAGCGGGCAGCGCCACTCCGGCGGCGCGCGCGACGGTCGCGAGCTCCTCGACGATGCGGCGGTAGAGCCGCCAGGTCTCCGGCGTGTCACGGATGATCCCGATCGGCGTGCGCGTGAGCGCGGTGGTGCCGGCCTGGGCGCTGATCAGCAGATATTTCTCCCAGAGCACGCGCTGCACGCCGGTCGTCAGCTCGACGGGCACGCCGGCGCGCGCCAGGGCGTCCCGCAGCTGTGTCGCCCGCGCGCTCACCCGCCCGTCGAGCTCACCGAACACGACGCGCCCGAGCAACGTGTGGGCGATGACGCCGGGCGACTCGATCGTGCTGAACACGAACGCCGCGCCGCCGAGCGCGCGGCCGGCCCCCAGCACCTCGTCGATGACCGCCTCGTTGTCGACCCCGTTCTGCAGCGAGACCACGCCGGTGTCGGGTCCGAGCACCGGCCGCAGCGTCTCCGCGGCGGTGCGCGTGTCGAAGGATTTGACGCAGAAGAGCGCCATGTCGACGGGCGGCTGTCCGGCGAAGGAGTCGACCGCCTCGACCTTGGCGGTGAAATCGCCGTCCACGGCGGAGCGCACGCGCAGACCGCCGTGGCGGATCGCGTCGAGATGCGCGCCGCGCGCGAGCACCACCACCGACACTCCTGCGCGCGCCAGCTTGGCCCCGAAATAGCCGCCGACGCCGCCCGCTCCCACGACCGCGATGCGCATCACCACCACCCGCGCTTCTTGAAATAGCCGACCATGCCCAGCGCACTTGCGAGCATGAGTCCGAGCGCCCAGAAGTAGCCGTAACGCCACTCGAGCTCCGGCATGTGCTTGAAGTTCATCCCGTAGATCGACGCGATCGTCGTCAGAGGGATGAAGATCGTGGCGATGACTGTCAGGACCTTCATGACTTCGTTCAGCCGCTGGTTTTGGATGGAGAGATAGACCTCCATCACGGACACCGCCGTCTCACGCAGGGACTCGACGATCTCGAGCGCCTGCACGGCGTGGTCGTAGACGTCGCGCAGGAAGAGCCGAGTCTCCGGTGTGATCAGCTCGGACTCCTCGCGCTGCAGGACGACGACCTCCTCGCGCATCGGCCACACCGCGCGGCGCAGCGCCAGCAGCTGGTGCCGCAGCCGCTGCATCTGCACGAGCACGAGCGAGGAGGGATCGTCGATGGCCGCCGTTTCGAGACTCTGCAGCCGCTCGCCGAACTGCTCGATGACCGGGAAATAGGCGTCGACGACCGAGTCGATCAAGAGATACGCGAGGTAGTCCGTGCCGGCGCCGCGAACGCGGCCGCGACCTTGTCGGATCGCCTCGCGGACGGCACCGAAACAGTCGCCGCCGGGCCGCTCCTGGACGGTGATGAGCCAGCCCTGGCCGAAGAAGACGCTCACCTGCTCCTCGACGATCTCGCCCTCGGCGATGCGCATCGTGCGGAGCACGACGAACATGTGCTTATCGTAGCGCTCGATCTTCGGGCGCTGCCCGACGTCGAGGACGTCCTCGAGCGCCAGCGGATGCAGCCCGAACCGCTCGCCCAGCCGCGCGAGCGTCTTCGGATCGCCGAGCCCGTCGATGTTGATCCACGTCACGCCGCCCGGCACGACACAGGCGAGGGCCTCCTCGAGGCTGACGTCGTTCCGCTCGGTGGCGCCGTCGTGGTGATAGGCGATGACCGAGATGCGAGCCGGCGCCGGCGTGCCGGCGGCGGCGAGTGTTCCGGGCGGAGTACCCGGCCGCACGCGCGCGACGCGGTGGCGCCGCGTGCCGAGCCCCGCGCTGAGACGGCGTCTGAGAGAGCGATCGTCGGGCATCGAGTCATGCTCCGGGACCGCGGCGTTGGTTGTCAAGCGAGCGTGTGATAATTTCGGCTCGCATGTCATCGCTCGAGCGTCGCGTCGCCGTCGACGCCGCGCGCGCGGCCGGCCGCCTGCTCCGCGAGGAGCTCGCCGGCGTTCGGCGCATCGCGTACAAAGGCACGCCCACCAACCTCGTGACCGAGATGGACCAGCGCGCAGAGGGGGAGATCCTCGGACGACTGCGTGCCGCGTTCCCGGACGACGCGATCCTCTCCGAGGAGACCGGGGCCGCCGCCGGCCGCTCCGGCCGCCGCTGGATCGTCGATCCGCTCGACGGCACCACGAACTACACGCACGGCCTGCCGATCTTCGGGGTGTCGATCGCCCTCGAGGCCGAGGCTCGCGTCGTGCTCGGCGTCGTCTACGATCCCTCGCGCGACGAGCTCTTCGTCGCCGAGCGCGGCGGCGGCGCGACCCTCAATGACGCGCCGATCCGCGTGTCGGCCACCAAGACGCTCGGCGAGAGCCTCCTCGTCACGGGATTTCCGTACACCATCCGCGAGACGCCCGACACCAACCTGCCGGAGTACGCGGCGTTCAGCGTGCGCGCCCGCGCCGTGCGGCGCCTCGGCTCCGCGGTCATCGATCTCGCCTACGTGGCGTGTGGGCGCTTCGACGGATTCTGGGAGCTCCGGCTCGGTGCGTGGGACGTGGCCGCCGGCAGCGTGCTGGTCGAAGAAGCAGGCGGCACCGTCACCGGCATCGACGGGCGGCCGCTCGATCTCGACGCGCCGACACTGGTGGCGACGAACGGCCTGGTGCAGCGGGCAGTGCTCGATGTCCTCGCCGAGGTGCGGAGGCGATAAGCGACACCTCTTGACGACAGGAGGCTTGCGATGAGGATTCTCGCTCCGATCCGCGTTGCGGCCGTGGTCGTGCTGGTCGTCGTCGTCGCTGGTTGTGGGCTCAAGGGCATGCGCGAGGTGCCGGCCGATCGCGCCGCCATCACGGCCCCTGCGGATAAGGCGGCGATCGTCTTCATGCGTTCAGCAGCCACCGCCGCGACGACGTCGCTGTTCGAGCTGCAATCTTCGGAGCAGCCACGGTTCATCGGGCTGCTCGTCCAGAACACCCGCATGGTGTATCTCACGGCGCCGGGTCGCACCCGGTTCATGGTCGTCGGCCGCAGCGGAAGCTTTCTCGACGCCGACCTGCAGGCTGGGAAGACCTACGAGGTGGCGATCGTCCTGGGCGACGGTGTCGAGGAGCATTTCCGGTTGGTGCCCGCCTCGCGCGCCGGCGCCGATAGCCGCGCGGTCGAGGATTGCCGGGCGACGTGCAAGTGGGTGGAGAACACCGACCGGTCCGAGGCGTGGGCGCGTGGTCAGGCGTCGAGCATCCAGCGCAAGAAAGCAGAGTACCTGCCGAAGTGGGAGCGCCGGCGAACCGCCCGACGCTCTCCGCCAGCGACGGACGCTAGGGCGAGCGCCGAATGATCTGCGAGCTATTGAGCCCGTCGAAGTAAGTTGAGCAGGGTGCAGTTCGTGGTGCCAAGGAAGGAGGCGACGAATGAGGCAGGCACGAGGGGTTTGTCTCGCCGTGGTCGTTCTGGGGCTCGTCATCACGGGGTGCGGACAACGGATGCTGCGGGGAATGCAGCAAGTCCCCGCCGACCGCGTCAGCGTCAAGGCACCGGCGGATCAGGCGGCCGTGGTGTTCCTGCGCTCGGCGCGCACGGGCACGACGACGTCGGTCTGGGAGCTCCGAACGCCCGAGGAGAACAAGTTCATCGGACTGCTCATCGACGACACGCGGCTCGTCTACCTGACGGCGCCGGGCCGCACGCGGTTCATGGTCGTGGGCCTCAGCGCCAATTTTCTGGACGCCGAGCTTCAGGCCGGCAAGACGTACCAGGTTGCAGTGATCTTCGGCGACAGCGCCCAGGAGCATTTCCGCTTGCGGCCCCTGCGGCCCGGCGAGGAGGCGCCCGCCCCGATCAAGGCGTGCCTCGACTCGTGCACGTGGGTCGAGAACGGCGAGCGGTCGCAGGCGTGGGCCCGCGAGCATGCGAACAGCATCCAGCGCAAGAAGATGCAGTACCTGCCGATGTGGGAAAGCCGGCCGAACCGAGCGGTGCTGCTCGCAACCGACGGCCGCTAACGCTATAGCCGAACAGTCGAGGAGACGGCCGCGAGCGTTCGCTCGCTCACGGCTGCTCACCGCGGCGTTAGGCGACAAGTGATGGCGGTTGTTCTCGGCCAGCGACTGCGTTATTTGGGGTTGGTCGCTTTACTGCTGGCAATGCCAGCTCAGGCGCAATTCGGTGTGCCGTGGCAGCGTACACCGACCATCACGGTGATCAGCGCCAATGAGAAGGATCCGCGCCATGCCTTGGTCGAGGAAGCGATTGCTTTTTGGAACAGCACGCTTCAAGAAGTCGATTCGGGATTCCGCCTTGGGCTGACCGTGCGGCACACGATGTCGATACCGGAAGAAGGGCTCCGAGCGCTCAGCGCTGCCATAGTCGGCCGCGGTGGTGCCTCCGCGCAGGTGCCGCCGTCACTGCGAGGCCTCCCGGGCGACGTTATCATCCTGCTCGCCGACTCGGACTTTGTGTCGTTTGCCGGACCGTTCGATCCCGACGGCAAGCGGGTTGTCGGCATCAAGGGAGCGGACTTTAGGCCATTCACGCTGCCGAACGTGGCGCGGAATGTGATCGCGCATGAGATCGGGCACGCCATTGGCCTCGGGCACAACAACGATCCGACCAAGCTGATGTGCGGGCGGCCGGCGCCGTGCCGACCGGACGCCTTCTATTCCTCGGAACCGAAGCTTTTCCCGCTCACGGACGATGAAAAGCGTCAGCTACGCCGCATGTACCCCGCGGACTGGAAGCCGCGCACGCCCTGATGGACTCCTTGCCTCGACGCTCGCTTGAGTGACCTTTCGTCTAACCCCGCGTTGGAGCGGACGGTCACAAGCGGGCTTCCCTCGCTTGCGATTCACTGCGCGCAGCGCGCGTCAGCCGCCGTTCAACACGAGCGTTATGGTCGGCGAAGAGCAAACTTCGGTGCCGACGTCAGGCCCGCCCATACGCTAGGGCCAGCGCCGAAAGATGAGCGAGGTGTTGACCCCGCCGAAGGCGAAATTGTTGCTCATGACGTGCTCGACGCGCAGCTCGCGCGGCGCCTCGCGTACGTAGTCCAGCGGGGCGCAGCGCGGATCGGGCTCGTCGAGATTGAGCGTCGGCGCAAACCAGTCCTCGCGCAGCATCATGATGCTGATCCACGCCTCGAGCGCGCCGCCGGCGCCGAGCGTGTGGCCGAGGAAGCTCTTCAGTGAGCTGATGGGGACACGGTTGCCGAACACGCGGTAGGTCGCCTCGCTCTCCGCGATGTCGCCGGCCTCGGTGGCCGTGCCGTGGGCGTTGACGTAGCCGATGTCTCCCGGCGCGCGCCCCGCGTCCTTGAGCGCCAGCTCCATGACCGTCTGCATGCCGCGAACGTCGGGATTGGTGATGTGCGTGCCGTCGCCGTTGGTGCCGAACCCCACAAGCTCCGCGTAGATCCGCGCGCCGCGCGCGCGCGCGTGCTCCAGATCTTCGAGCACGAACGTCCCTGCCCCCTCGCCCACGACGAGGCCGTCGCGATGACGGTCGAACGGTCGCGGCGTGCGCTCGGGCTCCTCGTTGCGCTTGGACGTCGCGAACATGACGTCGAACACTGCGGCGTTTACGGCATGCAGCTCCTCGGCGCCACCCGCGACCATCACCGTCTGCCGGCCGCTCACGATGGCCTCGTACGCATAGCCGATGCCCTGGCTGCCGGCGGTGCATGCGCTGCACGTCGGGATGACGCGGCCGGTGATGCCGAAGAACTGCGCGAGGTTCGCCGCGCACGTGTGGCTCATGAACTGCAGATAGTCGGTGCCCGCGATGCCCTTGATGCTGCGCTTCACGTAGAAGTTCGCGGCGTAGATCTCCATGGCCGGCGGGCTGCCGCTGGTGGAGCCGTAGGCGAGGCCCGTGCTGCCGTTGGTCACGACGTCGGCGCCCGTGAGGCCCGCGTCGGCGAGCGCGAGCTCGGTCGCGCGAGTCGCCAGGAGCGCGACGCGTCCCATGCTGCGGACCTTCTTGCGCGGATAGTTCGGCGGCACGGCGAAGTCGGGCACGGGCGCGCCGAGCCGTGTGTCGAGCCCCTCGTACGCGTCCCACTCCGGCATCACGCGAACGCCGGAGCGGCCGGCGAGCAGCCCGGCCCGCACGCCGGGCCAGTCGCTGCCGAGCGGCGAGAGCCCCGCCATGCCGGTGACGACGACGCGGCGTTTCACGGGGCCTGCGCGCTCCCGCGCGCCACCGCGAGTGTGCCGTCGACGAGCGTCGCGCCGGTTTTCGCATCGCGGACCGTGCACGCGAACGAGAAGAGGTCTTGCTCGCCCCAGACGTGCGTGGCTTCGACCTCCAGCCGCTGGCCGGGTGTGAAGCGCGCGGTATGCAGGGTGACCGAGCGCGAGCCGAGCAAGAATCCGATGGTGATCGGATCACCCGCCGCCCGCGCCCGCAGACCGCCGTGCGCGGCGATGCACTGGGCCATGTACTCGAGGGCCACCCACGCGGGCACGCCGTCATCGGCGTCCGAAAACACCGTGCCGGGCTCCACGTCCACCGTGCACGTCGTCCGTTTGTTCGTGTGGTCGACGATCCGCGTGAGCAGCACCATACGCCCGGCGTGAGGCAGCACGTCGACGACGGGCGGGTACGTCGACGTCGTCACGAGGCACCCGCCGGGAGCTCGTCCCAGTAGTCGTAGAAGTTGAACCACTGATAGGGCGCCTGCAGACAGTAGTGCTCCAGACGAGCGACGTACTCCCGCGCGATCGCGTCGAGGGCGGCCGCGCGATCGGCCGCCGGCAGCACGACCTCCTCCGCCAGCGTCTCGACGAACACGTCATACCGCCGGTGATCGACGCGCAGGCCGATCATCAGCAGGACAGGACACTTCAGCACGCCCGCGAGCACGAAAGGTCCCTGCGGAATCCCCGCCCGCTCACCGAGAAACGACACCCACGAGACGCGCGTGTCGTCGCCGACACCCACCCGGTCGGCCAGCATGCCGACCAACTCTCCGCGCTGCAGACACGCGCGGATCTCGAACACGCTGTGCGGTGCCGTGCGCTCGAGGTCGATGATGCGCAGTGGCTGCGAGGTATTCAGCCGCCGGAACACCGCGTTGATCATCCGCGCGTTGCGCAGGAACATCGCGACGTTGAGCGTGACCCCGCCCTCGTCGGCCACCATGCGCAGAGCGTCGAAGCTGCCGAGATGCGCGCTGAGCACCAGCGCGCCGCGGCCGTCCTTGGCCAGGCGCTCGAGGTGCTCGCGACCGTGGACGAGCATCTGGAACCCGGCCGTGTCGCCCACGAAGAACGACACGCGGTCCAGGATGTTGAGCGCGAACTGGTGAAAGTGCCGGAACGACTCACGCCACCCCGGCGCGCGCGCCGCGCCGTTCGCGCCGTCGCGCGACCAGCGATGCAGCCGCGTGAGATAGCCCCGCGACGCCCGGCGCGCCGCCCGCCCCGTGACGAAGAAATAACCGACGACGGGAACGATCAGATACGAGCAGACGCGTCGGCCGAGCAGCCGGTGACACCAGACGATGAAGTGCATGCCGAGGAGCGAGCCTCGTTCCGTGACGCCGAGCCAGCCCCTGCCCGCCGTCATGCCGGCCCGCCGTTGCGCCGGGCGCGCAGTCCCCGTCGCAGCCGAGCGAGAAACAGACGCCAGTAGGTCGCTGCGATGCGCACGTTGTCGCCGACGAGTCGGAAGTGGGAGCGGCCGTGCGCGAAATACCGAACGCGCACCGGCACGTTGACGATCGGCACGCCGGCCCATGCGAGCCGCACGACGATCTCCGGGTCGAAGTCCATGCGCTCGCCGAAGCGATGACGGTCCAGCACCGCCAGCGTCGGCGCCAGCGGAAAGCAGCGAAAGCCGCACAGCGGGTCATGCACCGCGAAAGAGCCCGTGTAGGCCCACACGATCGCCTGCGACAGCCGCCGACCGTAAAGACGCGCGCGCGGCGCCGTCTCGTCGAAGCGCGGATCTCCGAGCACGAGCGCGCCGGGATTACGCCCCGCGGCCTCCAACAGCGCGCCGACCTCGGCCGGATCGTGCTGGCCGTCGGCGTCGAGCTGCACGGCGTGGGAGAATCCGCGCGCGCTCGCCGCCCGATACCCGTGCTGGAGCGCGGCACCGCGACCACGATTGACCGGCAGATGCTCGATGTGCACCCACGGGTGCTTTGCCGCCAGCCGCGTCAGGGCTGCGGTCGTCTCGGCACCGCTGCCGTCGTTGACGACGACGCACGGCAGTCCCAGCGGCGCGAGCCCGTCGAGCACGCCGCCGATCGTCTCGCCATGATCGAAGATGGGAATCAGCAGACACGTGTTCACCCCGCGCGGCGCCGCCGGCTGCGCGAGCAGACGCATCCGGCCCGAGGAGACGACGCCACCGTCGTCCCAGAATCGGAACTCCAGCGCGCCGCGGTCGGACGAGAGCTCGACGCGCAGGTGCACGAGGTCGGCCGGTCGCAGCAGGCGCTTGAACTTGAGCGTCTCGATCGCCGCCACCACCGTGGGCCGCCCGAGCAGCTCGCGCGCCGCGTCCACCACCCATCCGATCTGCGCGACACCCGGCACCACGGGAAAGCCAGGGAAATGGCCGGCGAGACACTCGAGATCTTCGGGCACTTTCATCAGCCGCTCGTAGCGGCCGTCGGCTCGGGTTTCCTCGAGCAGGGACGGAGCCGAGCGCGTCAGCGCTGGCCTCCGGCCGCACGCGGCGGGAAGACTCGCCGGAACACCGGATCGAACAGGTCGCCGTGGTAGCCGCGGAACCGCCAGTAGCGGTACACGCGCTCCGCCGCCAGCAGCAGCCCGGCGAGCACGTAGGCGACGATGCCGTTGTAGAGCGTCCACGCGGACAGCGTCGAACGGAGCGCGAGGAACAGCGAGATCGCGATGTTCAGCGCGAAGAACGCGCACCACACCGCGGTGACCGTCCGCAAATACGGGCCTCGGCTCGCCGGGACCTCGGGGCGGCGCAAGCGCGCAAAGGTCTCGATCATGCTCGGCCCGCGCCCGAGCGTGCGGGCAAAGGCGATGAGCATGACGCCGTTGACGATCGCCGGCACGAAGAGAAAGACGCGTCCGTCGTCCAGAACCGCGGCGCTGGCGAGCACCACGCCGGCCAGCGCCAGCGGGACCACGGCTCGCACGACATCGCTGCGGCGCCAGTGCCGCCAGGTGACACCGGCATGCGCGACGAGGAGGACGGCCGCCGAGGCCACCACGACCTGCGGACCGAAGTACACGAGCCCGGCGTAGACGAGCAGCGGATAGCCAAGCCCAACGACGACGACGAGCACCCGCACGCGGTCAGGATTTCGGCGCGTTGAGCTTGTGGTAGAGCAGATCGACGATGTCCTGGATCGTCTTGATGGCCTTCAGCTCATCCTCCGCGATCTCGAGATCCACGTGCTGCTCGAGGCGAACTGCAAAATCGACGAGATCGAGACTGTCGAGCTCCAGATCCTCGACGAGCCGGGCCGTCGGCACGAGCTGCTCGTCCTTCAGCTGGAAGCCGTCGACGAGCACGTCGCGCAAGCGCTTGAAGATCTCGTCCTTGGACACCTCGGGCTGAGTCATGCACGCTCCTCATTGGCGCCGAGCCATCGCTCGTAAGACGCCTGCAAATCCGCGGTGAGTCGTCGCGCGGCCACCGGCATCGCCGTCTCGGGGCTCAGATAGCGCGCGGGATCGATCGGTTCGGCCACCCGGAGCACCCACTGCGCCCGTCGATGGGGCACGTCGTGCCACGGTTGGCCCTTCAGCAGCGTGGGCGGCCGGCACGTGATCACGATCGGCAGGATGGGACAGCCGCTCTTGAGGGCGATGTGCGCCGCCCCGCGCTGAAAGCGCCGCAAACCGTCGCCCGGCGAGCGTGTGCCCTCCGGAAAGAGCACGATCGAGCGGCCCTGGGCGATGCGATGGGCGCAGGCGTCCACGAGCGCGTCGCCTTCGTCGTTGGCGAGATACCCGGCGGACGTGACGATGCGTCGCATGAGCGGATTGCGCCGGGCCGCGGTCTTGACGATGCAGTCGGCCTGGGGCAGACGCGCCAGCAGCAGGACGACGTCGATCAGCGTCGGATGGTTGGCGACGAAGAGCCGCGCGCCCGTGCCCCGCAGACGCTCGGCGTCGATCCACGACACGCGTATCAGACCGAGGCACGCCATCCACCAGGCGAACAGGGCGAACGCGCGATGGACGATCCGCTGCGTGCGGACCTCACGCTGCGCCGGCGTGCCGGGGACGAGCAGCACCACGAGCGCGGCGACGACGATCGCCCCAACGCCGAAGCTCACGAACGCCAGTCCCGTGCGGAGCTGGCGCCAGCCGTGGGCGAGCCGCCCCGGCGTGGGAGTCGGACGCGAGGCGGCGCCGGAAGCAACGGGCGCAGTCGCGGCCGGCGACGTCACCGTCATGCGCGGCTAGTCTCGGATCCCCGTGACCTTGCCGTTGGTGAAATGGACCTGCATCTTGCCAAAGCGGTTCTTCCAGTATGTCCACACGTCGGCGTCGAGCGACGGCGTCGCGTGCTCCGGCGGATAGCCGATGGCCAGGATCACCCCGCGCTTGGTCATGCTGGTAGTGACGGTGCCCGAGCGGATCCCCTTGCGGTCTTGTTCCGTGAGGCCGTCGGGGTTTCGGTCGCATTTCGTGCCGAACAACTTGTCGAGGTGTTTCGGGATCGGGTCGCGCAGCGAGTTGTGGAAGACGTACTCGTACTCGCGATCGCCGTCGAGCAACCGAAAGGTCATCTTCCGCTTGTCGACTGACTCGATCTTCACCTTGGAGCACAGCGGGATGAGCCCCGACTGCTGATAGTTCACGGAGTAAAGGCGACGCCGCGGCTCGTCGGGGTGCAGGTTCACCAGCGTGTACACCCCAGAGGCACCGACCAGCCGGTAATCGACGTCGGCGGCGACCGGGGAACCGTAGGAGGCAACGGCGAGGACGCACACGAGTAGGACGATCACGCGTGTCATCGAGCAGAATTCTAACCTAGGCGGGGGCCAACCGTCACTCAGCGAACGCGGGCGCGGCCCCTAGAAGGCGACGACGCTGACGCCCTGGAGCGCCCGACCCGCCAGCTCGGCCACCACGAAGTCCCGGATCGGGCCGATCAGAATGTTACGGCGGGCGAACGGGTCCACGTCCGGGGGGATCGGCGGGCCGTAAAGCCGCTTGATGGCGGCCCTCAGCTTCGCGGTCGTCGTCGTCACGATCTCGATCTGCACGTGAAGGTGACCCTCGAGGGCCTCGACCAGCGCGGCTTGGCAGGGATCGTCCATAGCGGTGACCAGCACGCGGTCGGCCCGGAACAGCGGCACGAGCAGGTGGCGCGTGGCGTAACGCTCGGAGACAACGGTTGCGAGCTTCTGGTCGATGGCGATCTTGTCCAGGTCGAAGAAGTTGACGTGGAGCTGCGTACACAGCGCGTCTTTCATCGTCATCTCGTCGAGATAGCCGAGGCTGATCAGCGCCTTCCCCAGCGGCACGTGGGCGCGGCGCTGCGCGGCGAGCGCCTCCTCGAGCTGTGCGGGCGTGATGTGGCCGGCGCGGAGGAGGATCGCCCCCAGGCGCGAGCGCTTCCCGTACTCGTGCAGCAGCGTCGTGAGCTTCTTGCGGGTGATCAGCTTACTGGCGAGCAGCACCTGGCCGAGCGGCATGTACGTCCGCGCCACGCTTTGCAGGCGCAGCGCGGCGTCCAGCTGGTCCTGGGTAATGACCTTGTCAGCGACGAGCAGCTCGCCGAACCGCCGGGCCGAGGGCGATTCCCCCGTGGCGATCGTCGGCCGCGTCGCGGAGGCCGGGCGCAGCGTTGGTGCGTGCGGGCGTCGGCTGAACACGCTCACGGGCTGTCCCTCCCGGCCCTCGTGTTGAGCAACGGGGATGCCGGGCCGAAAGGTCTGCGGGGACGCGCGTTTCGAGAGAATCCGGCCGGCGTGGGGCTGACTAGCGAGCATCCGGCTGATCAGTTTGGAGCCAGCCGGGCCCCCTCACATCTCCCAGGGCGGCTCGATCGTCATCCTGAGCTCGAGTAGCGTCGGTCGGTCGGCGGTCAGCGCCCGGCCGACGGCCGCCGGCAGGGCCCCCACGCCGGGCAGGCGCTCGCCGTGCGCACCGAACGCGCGCGCGAGCGCGGGAAAGTCGGGGTTGGTCAGGTCGGTCTCGCCCCAGCGGCCCTCGTACATCCGCGTCTGCAGATACTTGATGGCGCCGTACCGGTCGTCGTTGACGACGAGGAAGACGATCGGCAGGCGGTACTTCACCGCCGTCGCCAGCTCGGCCACCGAGAACATGAAGCCGCCGTCGCCGGCGACCGCCACCACCGCGCGCTCGGGCCGCGCGAGCTTCGCGCCGATCGCCGCCGGCACCGCGTAGCCGAGCACCGCCGACCCGGTCGGATAGAGAAACGTGCGCGGCGCATAGACCGGGAACCGGTGCTCCATCCAGTAAGTCAGCCCCGTCTGGTCGTTGACGACGATGGCGTCATCGGGCAGCGCTCCGCGCAACGCCGCGATCGTGTCCGCAACGTCGGCGGTGAAGCGCGGTCCGGCGTCGGCGCGCAGCCGCGCGAGCCACGCGCGGTCCCATGCCGCGGCATGCGACCCGGCGCCGAGCGCCTCGAGCAGCCGCGCGAGGCCGTCACGGGCGTCGCCGATCAGCGCGATCTCGGCCTTGAATGCGCGGCCGATAACGCTTGGATCGATATCGAGATGCACGAGCGTCTGTCCCGCGCCGAGCGTCACGCCGAGCTTTTCGAGCGAGCGGTGACCGAGCTTGGTACCGACCGCGAAGACGACGTCGGCCGCGCTGAGCGCGTCGGCCGTCGCGCGACGATCCGGCAGCACGCTGTGCCACAGCGGGTCTCGCTCGTCGAGCGCGCCGCGGCCCGCCACCGTGCTGACGACGGGCGCCGAGAGACGCCGCGCGAGCGCGACGAGCTCGCGCTCAGCCCCGGCCACGATGACGCCGCCGCCGGTGATGATCAGCGGCCGCACCGCCGCGCTCAGCCGTCGCGCCGCGGCCTCGATGTCCGCGACGTGACACGGCGGACGCCGCCCCGGTGCCGGCGGCGGTGGCGTCACGTCCGCGCGGCCGAACAGCAGATCGTTGGGGATCGAGAGTGCGACGGGCCCGGGACGGCCGGTGCGCGTCAGCGCAAATGCGGTTGCGAGCGCCGCCGGAATCGCCGCGGTGTCGGTCAGCGCCTCCGCCCAGCGCGTGACCGGCCGGAAGCAGTCGATCTGGTTGCGTACTTCGTGCAGCGCGCCGAGATCGCGGCCGACCAGCGGCGACGCGATGTCCGACATGATGGCGAACACCGGCACGGAGCCGGCGTACGACTCCGAGAGCGGCGTGATCGTGTTCGTCGCCGCAGGTCCGCTGGTCACGACCACCACGCCGGGGGCGCCGGACGCGCGCGCATAGCCGTCGGCCATGAAGGCCGCACCCTGTTCGTGGCGCGCCAGCACGTGGCTGACGTCGGTCTGGCGCAGCAGCGCGTCGTAGATGGCGAGGTTGTGAATGCCGGGGATGCCGAAGACGTGACGCACGCCCTCACTCGCGAGCGTTCGGACGACCCACTCCCCTCCCGTAAGAGCGGTCACCGCATCGCCTCTACACTGCGGTCGATCGCGACGTCGACGAGCGCCGGCCCCGAATGCTCGAGCGCACGCGCCAGCGCCTCGCGCAGCGCGGCGGGCTTGTCGACACGCTCGGCGAGGACGCCCATCGAGCGCGCCAGTGCGAGGTAGTCGATCTCCGGAGCGACCAGATCCATGCCCGGAAAGACGCCGCGCTTGGCGCCGGGGAGGCTCATCGTCAGCATGCCGGCTTTCAAGATTGCGTAGGACGCGTTGTTCGCGACCACGTACGTCACGGGCAGCGCGTAGTGCGCCGCCGTCCACAGCGCCTGCGGCGCGTACATGACCGAGCCGTCGCCGATGGTCGCCACGACTTTGCGTCGCGGATGCGCGAGCTGCACGCCGAGGGCGGCGCCCATGCCCCACCCGAGCGTTCCCGTCTTGCTGCCGAAGAAGTCCGAGCCCGCATGGAACGGCAGGTGCCGCAGCACGTGCGGCAGCGACGACGCCGACTCGTCCACGACGAGCGCGTCGCGCGGCAGCAGGGTCGCGAGGGTTCGCATCAGGAACTCCGGCGCGATCGGCGCGCGGTTGCCCGCGGCATCCGCGGCGGCGGCGAGGCGCCGCGCGTGCTCCTCTCTCCCCCGACCGAGCGCGCTCACCCGCTCGCGCGCCGCGGCGCGCTCGGCGTCGTTTTGGCGCGTCCTCACCGCCTCGTGCAGCGCGCCGAGCGCCGGGCGCACAGCGGACACGATCCCGAGCGCGACGGGGTAGCTACGGCCGATCTCGCGCGGATCGTCGTCGATCTGGACGATCGCGTGGCCGCCGCTGAATGGCGAGCTCGGCGCGTGGAAGAGCCAGGTGAACACGTTCGCGCCGACGATCAGCACCGCGTCGAATCGCTCGAGCGCCTTGCCGGCCGCGGTAGCCGTCGGATAGAGCCCGCCGCGCCAGAGCGGGTGGTCGCCGGGAAACGACAGCCGGCGATGGATCGGCTCGCCGTGTACGACCGCGCCGAGTGTTTCGGCCAGCGCGCCGAGCTCCGCCTGGGCACCCGCCCGAGCGACGCCGTCGCCCGCGACGATCACGGGCGCCTTCGCGCGCGCCAACAGCGAGGCTGCGCGCGCGATCGCTTCCGGCTCGGGTCCCGGCCGCGCGGCCACATGACCCGGCGGCAGGCCGGCGTCGTCGCACGGCTCGGTCATGAGATCCATCGGCAGCGACAGGAAGACGGGACCGGTCGGGGGCGTGAGCGCCAAGTGGATCGCGCGACGCAGGGCACTCGGCGCCTCGGCGGCGTTGCGGAGCTCGTACGACCACTTCGTGAGTCCCTGCGTCATGGCCACCATGTCGCCGGCGAGGATCGGCGCGTCGAGGAGCAGCCGCGTGTCCTGCTGGCCTGCCGTCACCAGCAACGGCGTCTTGGCCCTCGACGCGTTGTGCACGATGGACAGCGCGTTCGCGAGGCCGGGCGCCACGTGCAAGTTCACGACGCCGAGGCGTCCCGAGGCCTGTGCATAGCCGTCGGCCGCCGCGGCTGCCGTTGCCTCCTGCAGCGCGACGACGTAGTTGAGCCCGGAGCCGTCGAGCGCGTCGAGGAATGGCAGCTCGGTGGTGCCGGGATTCCCGAAGAGGTACTCGACGCCCGCGGCGCGGAGGATCTCGATCAGGCGCGTGGAGACCTGCATCAGCGCGGCGGCCGCGGCGTGTCCATCGGCCGGCCCTGCGCGGTGTACTTGCCGTCGATGAACGCGCGGATCTCGGCCGGTGTCTTGCCCTCGCCCGTGAGCCGCATCACGTCACGCGTGATGTCCATGCACAGCGTTCAGGTCGCGGCGTGGCTCGTGTAGGTCACGCTCGCCTCGGTCTCGGCTTTGATGTAGCAGGACCGGTTGGACGTGTGCCCGAAGCCGGCGCAGCCGCACGTGCAGGGCATATAGCGCAGCACGTCGCCTTGCGTCGTGGCGAAGCGGTAGAGCGCAGGCGTATCGACATCCGTCGCAAACTCCGGCAGGCCGCCGCGCGCGACCGTCTGCACGCTGTCGCCGATCTCGTCCTTGGTCACCGCGCCTCGTCCCTGCGCGCCCGCGCGTGAGCCGTCCGCCGCCCAGTAGACGGCGAAGCCGGCGACCACCGCAAGGACGGCCAGTGCGACGACGACGCGTCTCACGACGCCCTCGCCAGCGGATACTCGCGGCCGCCGAGCTTGAGCGCGCCGCGGCCCGACGCCTCGTCGTACTCCGCGAGCGCGAGCAGCTGGAACGTTGCCGCGCGCGAGAAGCGCGCGTCGAAGACGCCGCCCTTCACCGTGCAGTACGGCACGTCGCCGCGCCCGAGCCGCACGGTCCCGGGGTCCACGCCCTCCTCGGCTCCGTCGTTCAGAATCGCGTGCAGCGTGTCCCCTCGCCGCTCGATCCGCGTGACGACCCAGGGCGCATCGTCGACCTTCACCGGGATCCGCACGCGCGTCTGGATGAAGTAGCCATTTACATCCTTCTTTAGATTACTTCGTAAGTTCGCAAGGATCCCTGGATGCGTCACTTGAACCCCTTCGTCGTACCAGTCGCCGTCACGGTCGATGCGCAGGTCCGGAAGCTTCCATTCCGCCGGCGGCGTGGTGGGCGGTGGCGTGGCCATCAGCGGCGCATCCTAGAACACCACGCTCGCGAAGCTCACCAGGCACTGGGGGTCGGGCGTCTGGGCGTAGTGCCGGAGCTCTCCCGCGGCTCCGCCGGTCGCGCGCAGCAGCGCCCAGATCGGCGACAGCCCGCAGATCCGCCGCGCGTCGCCGTCGCGCGCGACGTCGTCGAAGAAGCCATCGGCGCTACCGGCCGTCACCGTCTCGAGCATCGCACGGTCGGCGGCGGCCAGCCGCGACGCCTGCTTCCGCGAGACCGGATCGGCGTCGCCGAACCGCGGACCGACGTGCGCGAGATCCGCGCCGGCGACGAACGCCACGCGGCGTCCGCTCGCCGCCTCCGTCTCTCCAAGCGCGTCGAGAAAGCGCGCCACGCGCCGATCCTGCTCGGGTCGGCGCCCTCGGGCGAGCGCCTCGTGGGCGAAGCTCGTGAGCACGGGGACGATGGCGACGTCGCGCCGGCCGCCGAACAGATAGCGCAGGAAGACGGCCTGGAACTCGATCGAGTGCTCGTTGCGGTGCGCGGCTTCCGCGCCGAAGCAGTCGAGTCCCGAGCGCTTCGCGAGCGAGTCCACGAAGCCCACGTCGACCGATGCGGCGCCGAGCGGCGTGTCGTAGGCCTTGCGCGTGAGGGCGAACGGCTGAGACATGCCGGCGTGGCAGGTGCCGAAGATGACGAAGAGGTCGGCGTCGCAGCGCTCGGCGAGGTCGCGATACCCCCACGCGTATGCCGGGCCGCCGCGGTGAAAGTCGATGTGCGGCGCGATGAGCGCGCGCACCGGGCGCCCGGCGGCGGCGGCGTGGTTGATCGGCCCGGGCCCCTGCGGCGTGGCGAAAAACCCGTCGATCATTGCGGCCAGCGCGGCCGCGTCGGCCGGATAGGCGCCGCCGGCGTGGCTCGCCGGCCGCACCGGCGCCGCGAGGAACGCGCCGTCGACGTCGGCACGCCGCGCTTCGAACGCCTCGCCGTCGAGAAAGCCATGCTGGTCGAGCGCCTGCGCGAGCTCCTCGATGCGGGTGGCGTCGACCTGCTCGCCACGCGCGCGCAGCACCGCTTGCTGGATCTCGGCCACGTCGTGCTCGCCGTCGAAGAGCGCCACGATTTCCAGCAGTGCCAGCGGCAGCATGACGACCGACGAGGTGTAGCCGGCGGGGTCGCGTAGCGCGAGAAAGCGCTCGCCCTCATGCTCGACGGGAAACGCCTCGATGCCCCGGAGTCGCGGCCGACGCGCGCTCGCCCGATCGCTCACGGCTTCAGATACGCGAGCGCGGCGGCGACGTAGATGCGCGCCGCGTCCACCAGCTCGACGACCTCCACGTGCTCGTCCACCTGGTGCGGGATCAGTCTGTTTCCGGGACCGCAGGTGACGATGGGGATGCCGAGCTCCATTCTCAAGATCGTTCCATCCGTCGAGCCGGGGACGCCTCCCCAGCGCGCGGGCCGGCCGGTGGCGCGACGCACGGCGCCGACCATCGCACGCACGAGCGGCTCGCCGCGCTCGACCTTGGTCGCCATGCGGAAGCCGTTGACGGCGGCCCACTCGACGCTCACGCCCGGGCACGCGTCCGCGGCGCGGCGGCACGCCTCGTCGATCTCCTTGGCCACGGCGTCGGCGTTGGGGCCCGGCGTCAGGCGCACGTCGAGCGTGGCGACGGCAGTCGCCGGAATGACGTTCGATTGCGGCACGCCTGCGACGGGCGCTGCGATGACGGTCGGCGTCACCGTCGGCGGCTTGAGGTAGCGGCTGCGCGTGCAGAGCCGGCGCAGCCGCAGCTGAAGCCGCGGCGCATGGGCCACGAGCGCGGCCAGCGCCGTGATCGGATTGGCGCCGGCCTCCGGCATCGCGCCATGCGCCATCCGACCGCGCGCGGTGACGCGCGCCCACACGACGCCGCGTTGCTCGAGGCAGAGCTCGTTCTGCTCGGGCTCGCAGATGATCGCGGCGGAGAGTTCCCGTCCGAGCGGCGTCGTGCATAGATGCTTGGCGCCGAGCATGTCGCCTTCCTCGTCGACGAGCGCGCCCACGACGAGGCGGCCGCCGAGGCGCGCGCCGCTGCGCTTGAGGGCCGCCGCCGCGATCATGGCGGCCGCGAGGCCCGACTTCATGTCCGCCGCCCCGCGGCCGTAGATCTTGCCCTCGACGAGCTCCGCGCCAAATGGCGGATGCGTCCACGCCGCCGGATCGCCCTCGGTGACGACGTCGGTGTGGCCCTCGAGCAGCAGTGTCGGCCCGGCGCCTCGCTCGCCGAGGATGCCGAGGACATTGGGCCGGCCCGGCGCGACCTGCTGCACTTCGACGTCGAAGCCCTGCTCGCGCATCCAATGCTCGACGTGCGCCGCGACGGCCGCTTCGGTGGCGGCGGGATCGCCGGGGCGCACGACGCTCGGAATGCGGACGAGATCCCGCGTGAGGGCCACGACCTCGTCTGGGTCCACCAGGGACAGCGCGCGCGTCAGCGTCGACACGGGCCGGGTGCTCCGCGCCCGAGGCTACTCGTGCGGAAAGGACAGGATGACGGAATCGAGACGGATGACGCGGTACTCCTCGAGGGCGATGTAGAAGTAGTGGCCCTCGACTTCTTCCGCGCTCTCCTCGAACGCGACCACGGTCTTGAGCTCCGGCATCTCGCGGAACGCGTTGGCGCCCTCGTCGAAGCCGTCACCGCGCGCGATCACTTCCCCGTAGCGGATCGGCGATCCCTTCGGGCAGTTGACCCGAATATCGGCAGGCGCTTCGGCCATCATCTTCACCAGCAGATTGATGCCGTAGACCTGGATGGGGATGTTCGTCATACGCGAAACTATACCACCCCGGGCAGCGTCGGCGGCTCGGGCTCGGCGTCGCGGAGCGCCGGGTCGCCGCCCTTGCGCGCGATTTCGTCGAGCTTGGTCTCGAGCCGATCGAGCTCACGCTGCGCGTCGTCGTACTGCTTCTGCGCGTTGCCCAGATGACGGCCCAGCGTGGCGAGCGGCTGGCGCAGCTTGGCGAGGTCGCCGCCGAGTCGGGCGAGGTCTTCCTGGATCCGGCGCGCGTTCGCCTCGATGCGTAAGCCCTTCAAGCCCAGCACGATCACCTGAAGGTACGCGAAGATGCTGTTCGGCGACACGGGCACGACGCGGCGCGAGAGCGCATAGGTGGCGATCGGCTCCTCGCCGCTGTCCTCGGGGCGCACGGCGATCTCGTAATACACGTTCTCGGCGGGCACGTACATGAGCGCGAAATCGTACGTGCCCTCGTCGGGAAGGATGTATTTCTTCGCGATCTCGTCGACGCGCGCTTTGACGTCGCGCGCGAACACCCGCCGGTACTGGCGGCGCTGCGCGTCGTCCGCCTCGGCGAGCATGCGCCGGAAGTTCTCCAGCGGAAACTTCGCGTCGACCGGGACAATCCGCTCGCCGATGCGGATGACCGCATCGACCTTCTCGCCGGACCGAAAGCCGTGCTGCGTGCTCCAGTGCTCGCGCGGTAGCATCTCGTCGAGCAGGCGCTCGAGCAGCGTCTCGCCGAGGCCGCCACGCATCTTCGGCGACTTGAGCACCTGCTCCAGGCCCTGGATCTCGCGGCCGATCTCGGCCACGCGGCGGGTGGCCTCCTGCAGGGTGCCGAGGCTCCCCTGCACGTCGCCGACAACCTTGGTGGCGGCATCGAGGCGCGCCCCGATGCTGGATTGGCCCGACTGGATGAGCTGCATACCCTGCTCGAGCTGCCGCGTCACCTCGGTCGTGAGAACGGCGACCTCGCGCCGCATCCGCTCCTGATCCTCGCGGCCCTCACGCCGCACCGACTCGATCTCTTGCTTGAGCTGCGGCAGCGCGGGATCCGGCGTCGGTGGTCGCGAACGCAGCTCGGCCAGCTCGCGACGCGTGGCCAGCAGAGTCCAGGCGACGACGGCGAGAACGACGAGCAGCGCGCCGACGAGGATCCCGGCGAACTCCGTCATCGTCGCCGGCGGCGCGCGGCGCCGCGTTTCCAGTGGCGACAGATGCCGCGCAGGCCGCACGGCATGCACACGACCGCGTCACGGCGGTCGAGGCAGTCGCCGGCCATTCGGGTGTGGCAGAGGGCAAAGTCATACTTCACCGGATCGGCGGCGTCGAGCAGCGCCAGACGCGCCGTGATCTCCTCCACCATCTTCCAGTTCCGCGAGCGCCGGCGCGTGAGGCCGATCGCGCGGCTCATGTTCTCCACGTGGGTGTCGATGGGCATGAGCAGACGCGACGGCGACACGCCGGTCCAGAGACCGAAGTCGGGCGGCTCGCGCCGGACCATCCAGCGCAGGAACAGCAGCAGCCGCTTGCACGGCCCGCCGGCCGAGGGCAGCGGAAACAGGTGGCGGTAGCCGCGTGAGCGGCGGCCGCGCGGAAAGACGTCGCGCAGGTCGGCATCGACAAACGCGCGCGCGAAGCGCTCGAGCGCCGGGGCGATCGGTCCGTGCGGGTCGAGGTCGCCGGCGAGGAAGCACTTTTCGAGGGTGCCGTGGCGCGCGAGCACGTCGCGCGCGGCGACGCAGAAGGCCACGAGGTCGCGCGGCCGGTTGAAGCGATAGATGAACGACGCGAAGCGCGCCGCGTCGCGCGTGGGCTGGAAGTCGCGCACAAACGCGGCCGGCGACGGGCCCATCGCGGCCAGCACGAGGTCGAGGGCGCGGCCGAAGAGCTCGACGCGGCCGTACGCCAGGCACGCGGTGAGCAGCGCGACGATCTCACGGTCGGCGGCGTCGGGATAGCGCAGCGGATACTGGATGGCGTCGCGCTGGAGACGGGCGTCGTAATCGAACTCGCGATAGAGCCGCTCGAGCGGCGGTCGCAGCGCGGCGGATGACGTCAACGTGCCGCATGATACCATGCGCCGCGATGCGTGCCGCGCGCGATCCACTGAAAGTCGGCGTCGTCGGCCTCGGCGCAATCGGTCGTCAGGTGTGCCGCGCGCTCGACGCGGGCTTGCCCGGCCTCACGCTGGCCGCTGTCACCGCTCGCACGCGCGAGCGGGGCGAGGCGTTCCTGGCGACGCTCAAGTGCCGGCCGCCGTTTGTCGACCTCGACGCGCTGATCCGTGCGTCGGAGCTCGTGGTCGAGGCCTCGACGCAGGCGCACCTGCAAGAGATCGCGCCCAAGGCGCTCGGCGCGGGCCGCGATCTGGTCGTGCTCTCATGCGGCGCTCTGCTCGGCCGTGAAGACTGGATCGCGCTCGCGGAGGCCAACGGCGCGCGCATCCGCGTACCGTCGGGAGCCATTGCGGGCCTCGACGGCGTCAAGGGCGGCGCGATCGGCGCGATCCGCGCGATCACGATGGAGACGCGCAAGCCGCCGGCGGGACTCGCCGGCGCGCCGTGGATCGTCGAGCGCCGGATCGATCTCGACGCGATCCGCGAGGAGACGCTGATCTTCGAGGGGCCGGCCACCGAAGCGTGTCGCGCCTTCCCCGCCAACGTCAACGTGCTCGCGGCGCTCTCGCTCGCCGGCATCGGGCCCGAGCGCACGCGGACGAAGATCTATGCGGTGCCCGGCCTGACGCTGAACACGCACCGCATCCGCGTTGAGGGCGAGTTCGGGACGCTGGCGATCGAGGTCCAGAACGTGCCGTCGGAGAATCCCCGCACCGGCCGCCTATCGTACCTGTCGACGATCGCGCTCTTGCGCGACCTCGGCGCGACGCTGCGCGTGGGGACCTGACCACTTACATGGGGGGCCCCGAAATGGCCCCCCATACCCCCAAGGTGCCTCTGGCCCGTAAATGGACCCGGTTCGCGCCTCGTTCGATCGCATCGCCGAGCAGTACGCCGCTGACTTCGCCGACGAGCTCACCCGCAAGCCGTGGGACGTCGCGCGTCTCCGCCGCTTCGCCGCGGCGTGCGGCCGCGGCCCCGTCCTCGATATCGGCTGCGGCGCGGCGGGTCACATCGGCCGCTTCGTCGCGGACCTCGGCGCCCGTGTGATCGGCGTCGACTTTTCCGAGCGTTCGGTGATGTGCGCGAGCCGGCTCAACTCGACACTCTGCTTCGTGGCCGGCGACATGAGCGTACTGCCGGTGGCCGACGGCGCGTGTGCGGGCGTCGTCGGGTTCTACTCGCTGATCTATGGCGACGACGCGGCCACCGGGCGCGCGCTGGTCGAGCTGCGACGCGTTCTCCGCGCCGGCGGTCGGCTACTCGTCGCGGTCCATGCCGGCACCGGCGCCCAGCGGTTCACGGACTACAAAGGCGCGCCCGTCGACGTCGAGCTGCATTACCGCGAACCGACGGCCTTCGCCGCTGAGGTGCGCGAGGCGGGATTCACCGTGGAGTCTGTCGAGACGCGACCGCCCTACCCGTTCGAGCACCCGACGGAGCGCCTGTACGTCGCGGCGCGAGCCCGCTAACCGAGCCGCTGCGCCTCGAGCCAGCGCTCGGCCTCGAGCGCTGCCATGCAACCCGTTCCCGCCGCCGTGACGGCCTGGCGGAACACCGAGTCCTGCACGTCGCCGGCGGCGAACACGCCCGGGACCGACGTGCGGGTCGTGCCGGGCTCGACGCGCACGTAGCCGCTCGGCAGCAGCTCCACCTGGCCGCGGAAGAGGTCGGTGTTCGGGTGATGACCGATCGCGACGAACAGACCGTCGACTTTGCGCTCGGAGCGCGCGCCCGTAATCACGTCTTCGAGCACGACGCCGGTGACCTTGCCGGCCGCGGGGTCGAGGATGTCGCGCACGACGCTGTTCCAGGTGAAGGAGATCTTCGGGTGCGCGAACGCGCGGTCCTGCATGATCTTCGAGGCCCGCAGCGTGTCGCGACGATGGACGACCTCGACCTTACGCCCCAGGCGCGCGAGATAGAGCGCCTCCTCGAGCGCGGAGTCGCCGCCGCCGACCACCATGATGTCCTGATCCTTGAAGAAGAAGCCGTCGCACGTGGCGCACGTCGAGACGCCATGGCCCATCAGCAGCGTTTCCGACGGCAGGTCCAGCAGCTTCGCGGAGGCGCCGGTGGCGATGATCACGGTCTGCGCCTCGAAGGTGTTGTCGGACGTCCGCACCACGAACGGTGAGCGCGCGAAGTCCACACCGACGACGTCCTCGCCGATCATGTCGGTGCCGAAGCGCTCGGCCTGCTTGCGCATCGTCGCCATCAGCTCGGGCCCGAGCACCGGGTCCACGAAGCCGGGATAGTTTTCGATGTGCGTGGTCAGCATGAGCTGCCCACCGGACTGCACGCCCGTGAACATCAGCGGCGCCAGGTTCGCGCGCGCCGCGTAGATGGCGGCCGTATACCCCGCGGGACCAGAGCCAATGATGATCACCTTCCGTGTCGTCGCCATGCCGCTGTCTCTCCTCTCGCGCACTTAGGATGCAGGCGACATGCCGTCAGATGCCGGGGATGCCCGCAAAGGCGCTTATTTCAAGGCGAGAATCGATTCCAGATCGGCGAGGTCGCGGATCTCGTACTCCGGTGGGGCGATGCCCTCGGGCAGCGGCTCACGCGCCGGATTGAGCCATGCGGCGTCCATGCCGACGCGATGCGCCCCCTCGACATCGATGTCGGCGCGGTCGCCGACGAAGAGCGTCCGCGCGGCATTTGCTCCCGTGGCGGCGATCGCGGTGCGGAAGATGTCCGGGCGCGGCTTGCGCCAGCCGACCGCGTCCGACACGATCACGGCGGCAAAGAGGTCGAGCACGCCGGCCGCTTTGAGAATGTCGACCGCCGTGGGCGTGTAGTCGAAGTTGGAGACGACGGCCAGGCGATAGTGGCGAGCCAGGCGGCGCAACAGCGCGCCGTGGTGGGCCGGAAACGAGGCGGCTTTCGAGAGCTCCGCCTTGTGGGCTTCGATGAGCACGGACGCGAGGTCGGGCGACAGCGTTGCCTGCTCGAGCGCCAGCCGCCCGAAGAAGTCGCGGAAGCGCTCGGGCGCGCCGACCTCGCGGTGATCGATCGCGCGCAGGCGCTCGGCCTCCTTCCATGACGCGGCGAGCGCCTCGTAGCATTGCGAGAGGTTCACCGAGGGCGCGTGGGGCTGCAGCAGCGCGTGCAGGCACCCCGCGGTGGAGCGGACCGTGCGTCCACCGATCTCGATCTGCGGCAGCCGCTCGCGATCGAAGTGCACGAGCGTGTCGAACAGGTCGAAGAAGATCGCTTCGTAGCGCTGTGAGCTCACGAACGCTCTCCGTGCGGGTCGAGCGGTTTGCGGTTGGCGAAGCCCTCGTCGAGGCCGTGCCAGTGCGTGACGCTGCTCTCCCCGTATTTCCAGCAGAGGTTGACCACGCGGCCGCCGCGCTGGTGCGGAAAATCGACGAGCCCTAGCGCGAGGTCCTTGATGGTGCCGCCCATGGCGCCGATCTCGGCGAGCCCGGCTTTCACCGTCTCCGTCAGCCGTGCGAGCTGGTCGGCCTCGGCTTTCCACGCCGCGCGGTCGATCACGCCGCCCCCGGCGAGCCCGATGCGCTCGCGCTCGGCCTCGAGCCGCCCCGCGATCCCGGTCGCCTGCTCGTTTGCGCGCATGATGCTCGCCATCACGCGCGTGAGCGTCGGGATCAACGTGTCGACGTCGGCAGGTTGGAAGTAGCGCTCAGCCATGCCGGGCGAGACCGCCGTCCACGAAGATCGCGTGGACCTCTTTGGGGCCGTGGACGCCGCGCGTGAGCGTGAGCTCGATGTCGGCGGTGCGGCTCGGTCCCGTGATGAAATTGATGACGGCGCCGCGCTCGGGTGGCGCCGGGCCCTCGTGCCACGCCTCGAGCGCCAGGCCCACCTGCTCGAGCGACTCGACCAGCGCGGTGGGATCGAAGATCGCGACGTGGCACGGCGGCAGCAGCGAGGTCGAGCGCGGACGGCCCGCCGTCGAGATCAGCACCAGCGTCCCGGTCTCGGCGACCGCCAGGTCGGCGCCGGTGACGCCGAGATCGGCCTCGGCGATGACGGCGCGCAGGCGACCGCGCTCGGTATCGGAAACGCCGCCGCCCGGCATGGACTCGACGGAGATTCCCGCGGCGTCGAGCGCCGGTGCGACGGCCACGCCGAGCTCGTCCGCCGACCAGGCGACGACGCGTCGCGCCGCGGCCGCGCGACAGATACGCTCCAGCGCGGCGGGGACGTCGGCCGCGGTCGGCACGCGATGAAGGACGCCCGCGACGCGCTCGAACTCGGCACGAAAGCGCTCCAGCGTTTGCGGCCAGCGCTCGGTGAGCTCGCGGCGCAGCAGATCCAGCCGCTGCCCCGGACGCGCGGGACGCTCCGACGCCGTGGCCGAAAACAGACCGCGCGTCTTGCCCATCTCCTGGCGAATGCGCGTGAGGAAGTCGGCTTTGGTTGTGCGAGCCGGAGGACGTCGCGGGGCTGGGGCCCCGCCCTCCGAGGTGAGCCTATGATCAGACATCACGCCAACGCTCCTGAAAGGTGCGGCGTGCCACCGGCGGCAGATCGCGCGTGCGCGTCCACTGCCCGAAAAACAGCGGCAGCGTGCGGATGCGGCCGCTGCGCACGAAGGGGCGCTGGGCCACGCGGCCAAGGCGCGCGGCGAGGCCGTATAGCGCGGGCCGCGCCAGCACGAACGCGAGAGCCTTGAACACGACGCGCTCCGCCCACGGCGCGATCCGCCGCTCGCCCACTTCCTTGCGCAGCTCGATCAGCATCCGGGGAATGTCGATCCGCACGGGGCACGCGTCCGCGCACGCGCCGCAGAGCGACGAGGCGTGCGAGAGGTCCTTCACCGAGGCGGGGCCGTTCAGCATCGCCGTCAGCAAGATCCCGATCGGCCCGGGATACGTATAGCCGTACGCGTGGCCACCGATCTGACGATAGACGGGGCAGACGTTGAGACAGGCGCCGCAGCGCAGGCAATAAAGCGATTCGCGCAGCGTCCCGGCGATCTGTGCGATGCGTCCGTTGTCGAGCAGGACCAGGTGGAATTCGTCGGGGCCTTCGAGCTCCCCCGGGCGGCGCGGGCCCTGCACGAGCGTCGTGTAGACGGACAGCTTCTGGCCCGTCGCGCTCTTGGCCAGGATGGCGAGGAAGACGGCGAGGTCGGTCATCGACGGAATGACCTTCTCCACGCCCATCACGGCCACGTGCACGCGCGGCAGCGACGTCGCCATGCGGCCGTTGCCCTCGTTGGTGACCAGCACGACGGTGCCGGTCTCGGCCACCGCGAAGTTGGCGCCGGTGATCCCGAGGTCGGCGGTCAAAAACTTCTCGCGCAGCTCCTCGCGCGCGATCTTCGTAAGAACCTCGGGGTCGGCGGGCAGCCCCGGCCGCTTCAGCTCGCGCGAGAAGAGCTCGGCCACCTGCCCTTTCGTCTTGTGGATGGCCGGCGCGATGATGTGTGAGGGCCGCTCGTGGGCGAGCTGGATGATGTACTCCCCGAGATCCGTTTCCACCGGCGTGACGCCTGCGGCCTGCAGCGCGTCGTTCAGGTGGATCTCCTCGGTCGCCATCGATTTGGACTTCACCGCCATCCGGGCGCCGGTACGGCGCGCGATGTCAACGATGATGTCGCGCGCCTCCTCGGCGGTGGCCGCGAAGTGAACGTGGCCGCCGAGCCGCTCGACGTTAGCGACGAGCGTCTCGAGGTGCGCGTCCAGCCGCTGCAGCGTCGCCTCCTTGATCGCGCGGGCGCGGTCGCGCAGCTGGTCGCCGTCGGGGAACGCGCCGAAGGCCTCGCGGCGCAGGGTGATGAATTTCGTCGTGGCGATGTCCAGCGCTTCGTGCAGGAAGCGGTCGCCGAGCGCCTGGGCGGCGCGCTCGCGCAGCGGCGTGGTGATGATCGGTTCGGTCACCTCAGAACCTCGGCGAGATGCAGGGCGCGCAGCGGTGAGCCACGGCGGGCGAGGCCGCCGCGGATCTGCATCAGGCAGCCGGCGTCGCAGGCCACGAGGCAGCGCGCGCCGGACGCCTCGAGATTGGCGAGCTTGCGGTCGAGGATCGACGTGGAGACTTCCGGAAGGCGCACGGAGAACGAGCCGCCAAAGCCGCAGCACTCGTCGCTGCCCGGCAGCGGCACGACATCGGCGCCTTTGAGCTCGCGCAGCAGCACGCGCGGCGCCTCTCCCTCGTGGAGACCACGCAGCAGGTGACAGGAGTCGTGATACGCGAGCGGCCCCTGGACGTCGCTTTCGAACGTGGTGCGGCCGAGTCGGCGTACGAGGTACTGCGAGAACTCGTACGTCCGTTCCGCCAGCCGCGCCGCGTCTTCCGCCTCGGCGTGACCGCGCAACAGCCCGGCGTACTCATGCTTGACCATCCACGCGCACGAGCCCGACGGCACGACGACGGCGTCGGCGTCGCGGAAGAGCGCGACCGTTCGCCGCGCGACCGTTGCGGCCTCGTGGTGGTATCCGGAGTTGAACAACGGCAGAGCGCAGCAGGTCTGCCCCGCAGGCAGCGTGACCTCGACGCCGAGGCGGCCCAGCAGCTGCACGATCCGTTCGCCGACCTCGGGATAGAACATGTCGGCCAGGCACGTGATCATCAGCGCGACGCGCGGCGCCGCGGCGGGCGCTGCGCTCACGCCTGCCCCCGGACACTCATGCGTGCGGCGGTGGCGGCGCCATGAACACGAGCAGCAGCAGGCGCTTGCCCGAGTCGTTGGTGACGCCGTGCTGGCTGCCGGCGGCGGCGACCAGCGCTTCGCCGGGCTCCAGCACCTGCTCGGCGCCGTCGAGCGCAAAGCGGCCGCGCCCTTCGAGGACGACGTACACCTTGTCCTGGCCGTCGTGGGCGTGGACCTTCTGGCTCTGGCCGGGCTCCAGGCAGTAAAGATCGAGCTGCGCGCGCGGCGTCGATGCGAGCGCGATCTTGGCCATCTTGTCGGCCTGGTACTTGGCGCGGTCGGCGAGGCGGATCTTCATCGCTCCTCCCATCGCATGGCGCGCGCGAGCAGGCTGACGGGGTGCACGACGTCGATGTCGAGCCCGCGCTCACGCGCGCCCCGCGCGATCTGCATCAGGCAGCCGGGGTTGCCGGTGACGACGGTGGTGGCGCCGGTCTCCGTGATCCGCGCTATCTTCGCCGCCAGCAATTGATCAGCCATCTCCGGCTCGAGGACGTTGTACACCCCCGCGCTGCCGCAGCAGAGCTCGCTGTCGGTGAGTGGCACGAGGGTGAGCTCTGGGATGCGTCTCAAGAGCGCCCGCGGCGCCTCGCGCACGCGCTGCCCGTGGGCCAGGTGACACGGATCGTGATACGTCGCCGTGAGTCGCAGGGGCTGCAGCGGCAGGTCGGCATCGGCCAACAGCTCGGTGACGTCACGCGTGCGCGCGGCAATCCGCCGGGCGGCGTCGTCGTCGATCCAGTGCGCGTAGTCCCGGAGCGCCGAGCCGCAGCCCGCCGCGTTGGACACGACCCAGTCGACGTCGGGGGGCAGCGCCGCCGCGAGTGCCCGTGCGCGCGCGCGGAACGCGTCGACCCGCCCGCCGTGCAGCTCGAGCGCGCCGCAGCAGCCCTGTGCGCGCGGCGCCACCACGTCCCATCCCGCGGCGGCGAGCAGTCGCATCGTGTCGCGATTGACGTCGGCGAACAGGAAGCGCTGCACGCAGCCCGTGAGCAGCGCGACACGTCCACGCGCCTGCCCGCGGGAGGCGAGAAATTCCGGCAACTCGTCGTGCGTGCTCGGCACTTCGGGCAGGAGCGCGTCCATGGCGGCCAGCCGGGGAAACCGCCGCAGCAGCCCGGTGCGGCGCACGAGGGCGTGCAGCCCGGTGCGACGGTAGCGTCGCAGCAGGCCCAGCGCGACCGCGAATCGCTCGGGGTGCGGAAAGACACCAAACAACAGCGCGTCGAGCAGCCGCCGCGGCGCGGGCCGTCCGCGTCGCTCGATGTCCGCACGCGCGGTTTCGAGCAGCGAGCCGAACGGCACGCCGGCGGGACACGCCGTCTCGCAGGCGCGGCAGCCGAGGCATAGATCGAGGTGCCGCGTGTACGTGTCGGTCACGTCGAGGCGACCTTCGGCGACGGCGCGCATGAGGTAGACGCGGCCGCGGGGCGAGTCCATCTCTTCGCCGAGCATCCTGTAGGTCGGGCACACGGGCAGGCAGATCCCGCAGTGGACGCACGATCGAATCGAATTGAGTGTCGCGGGTTCCGCGAGACTTGTTGTAGCGGGGTCCGCGAGGGCGCCTTGCACCGTGGGTGGCCTGGTCGAGATGGTCCCCGGCTCCGTCATGCCCGTTCTACCGTCGTCGGCATTCGATGTGCGCGTTTCATAGTCCGCCGACGAAGCGGCCGGGGTTGAGCACGCCGCGCGGATCGAACTCGTTCTTGATCGCACGCATCACGGCGAGCGCCGGAGCGGGCACAGGACCCCAGGGATCGATCCGCTCACGGATGACGCGGGGCGCCCGCTCCACGATGACGCCGCCACCGACCTCGGCGACCGTCGCGCGCAGCCGCTCGAGCGGGCCGAGCAGCGCCGCGGCATCGGCGTGGGCGACGAGCGCGCGCAGCGCGCCGATCCCGACGGCGCCGGCCACCGCCGCTCCCGGCAGCACCGCCTGTACCGCGCCGAGCGTCTCCACCAGCCGGCCCGGAACGGTTCCGATCCGCAGCGACACGCCCTCGAACCGGGCGAGCGCGCGATCGTACGCGCTCCAGAACGAGGCGCCCATCGTCTCGACCGTGCCATGCGCGTACTGGACGAGCGCCTTCACGACGCCCTCTTGCGCCCGCACCGCCGGCTCGACCGTCCCGATCGACACCGCCACGGCGGCCGCGCTCTCGGGCAGCCGACACGCGGCGCACACGCGAGCGTCCAGCAGCTCGACGCGGTTCGGCTGTACCGTCGAGTCCAGCAGCGCGGCCACGAACTCCTGTGCGTGCGCCGGCGTGCGGAAGCTCGCCAGCCACGTCGCCTCGTAGTCCGGCGCCGGATGCAGGCGCAGCGTCAGCTCGAGGAGCACGCCGAGCGTGCCGAGCGAGCCGACCATGAGCTTTGGGATGTCGTAGCCGCTCACCGATTTGACGACCTTCGCCCCGCCCCACGTCAGCACGCCATCCGCCTGCGCGAAGCGCACGCCGAGCAGCAGGTCGCGCAGCGTGCCGTACCGGTGGCGCAGCGGTCCGCTTCCCTGTGTGGCCGCCAGACCGCCGAGGGAACGCTCGGCCCAGCCCGGTGGATCGACCGGCAGCAGCTGCCCGTGCGCCGCGAGCTGTGCCGCGAGCGCGCCTGCGGTGCAGCCCGCCTGCACCGTCACCGTCAGGTCCTCGGGTTGGTATTCGAGCACGGCGTCGAGCCGCTTCGTGTCGACAACGAGGTCGACGCGCGCGGGCGGATGACCGAGCTCCAGGGCCGTCCCGCCTCCGCACGGTACGATGGCGAGACGCTCGTCGTGCGCGAGCGCGACGACGGCCGCCGCCTGCTCGATCGTGCCGGGTGCCGCCGTCCAACGGGGCGTCACACCATCGACCGACGCGCCGCCCTCGCGCACGTGCTCGGCGCCGACGATCCCGCGCAGCGCGTCGGCAAGCGCCGCGCTGGTCGTCACCGCCATCGCGCTAGACCCACGTGCCGGCCGGCAGCGCCGGCCGGGACGGACGAAAGCCCTCGCCGCACGCGGGATGCGACGGCAGCAGTTTCGCCGGATTCATGAGGCCATCGGGATCGAAGACGCGGCGCAAGCGGAACATGAAGTTTAGATCGGCGTCGGCGTACTGCAGCGGGAGGTTCTTCGCCTTGTCCATGCCGATCCCGTGCTCGCCGCTCACGCTGCCGCCCAGCGCGATGCACGCATGGAGCAGCTCCTCGTTCGCCTGCTGGGCACGCTCGAGCTCGGCCGGGTTGCGGTCGTCGTAGCAGATCAGCGGGTGCAGGTTGCCGTCACCGGCGTGGAACACGTTCGCGAAGAGCAGGTTGTGCCGCTTCGCGATCGCGACCATCTCACGCATGATCTGCGGCAGCTTGCTGCGCGGTACCACCGCGTCCTGCAGCAGGTACGCGGCCGTGATGCGACCGACGGCGCCCGCCGCCTCCTTGCGGCCCTTCCACAAGAGCGCGCGCTCGGCCTCGTCGCGCGCGACGGTGACCATGAGCGCGCCGCGCTCGCGGCAGATCGCGGCCACGCGCTCGGCCTGCGCCTCGACCTCGGCGCGTGGGCCGTCGAGCTCGATCAGCAGCACGGCGCCCGCGCCGTCGGGATAGACCTTGCCGACGGCCGCGTTGACGGCCCCGATCATCGCGTCGTCGAGCATCTCCAGGGCGGCGGGGATGATGCCGGCGGCGATGATCGCCGAGACCGCTTCGGAGGCCTCGACCAGGCTCGCGAAGGACGCGAGCGCGGTCTTCACCGCTTCCGGCGCGTGCAGCAGGCGCACGGTGACCGCGGTCACGAGCCCGAACGTGCCCTCGTTGCCTACGATCGCGCCGGTGAGGTCGTAGCCGGGACGGTCCGCCGCTTTGCCGCCGACGCTCACCACGTCGCCCGTCCCGGTGACGATCTCCAGGCCCAGCACGTGATTCGTCGTGATGCCGTACTTGAGGCAGTGCGGACCCCCGGCGTTGGTCGCGACGTTGCCGCCGATCGACGACACCATCTGGCTCGACGGATCGGGGGCGAAAAACCAGCCGCGCTCGCGCACGGCATTGGTGAGCCAGAGATTGATGAGGCCGGGCTGCACGGTCGCGCAGCGGTTGGTGAGATCGATCTCGAGGATGTTCGTCATCCGCGTCAGCGAGACCATCACGCCACCCTGGGGTGCGGTGGCGCCGCCGATGAGGCCAGTACCGGAGCCGCGCGGGACGATGGGGACGCGCGCCTCGCGACAGAGCCGCACGACGGCCTGGACATCCTCGGTGCTCGTGGGCAGGACGACGGCGTCGGGCGCGCCCTTGTAGAGCGTGAGCATGTCGCTTTCGTACGTGAGACGACCTTCGAGGGTGGTGACGACACCCGCCGGGCCGAGCAGGCGCTGCAGCCCGGCGACTACGCTGGCGGAAAGCGCCACGGCAGGAGGCGGATCAGCCGATCTTCCAGGTATCGCCCGACGTCAGCAGCTTCGCGATGCTGCCCGGTCCGCGATCGGAGATGGCCCGCTGCTCCTGCTCGAGCATGACCTCCTCGTAGATCGGCGCCTCGATGGCCGCCAGCACGCCGATCGGCACCGGGAACGTCGGTGCGAAGAGATCCGCGAGGATCTTGGCGGCGTTGACGTTCTTCTCATCGTGGATCCAGAGCGCACTCTCCGCCACACCCGACGCGTCGGCGACCTTGGGCGTGACACCGTCCATGACCACGGCCTTGCGCGCGTCCGGCGGCCCGTACAGCAGCGGCTTTCCCTGCTCGAGCCGGAGCTCGTACGCGAGCTTGGACGTCTTGTCGTAGACCACGTTCCACGCGAGGTCGTTGTACACGTTGCAGTTCTGGAGGATCTCGATGAAGCCGGTGCCCTTGTGGGCGGCCGCGCGCTTCAGCGTCTCCTCCATGTGCTGGATGTTGCGATCCACCGTCCGTGCGACGAAGGTTGCCCCACAGCCGAGCGCGTACGCGAGCGGGTTGACCGGCCGATCGGCCGAGCCCATCGGCGTCGACTTCGTCACCTTGCCGAGCTCGCTCGTCGGCGAGTACTGGCCCTTCGTGAGCCCATAGATCCGGTTGTTGAAGAGCAGGATCGTGAGGTTCACGTTACGGCGCAGCACGTGCAGCATGTGGTTGCCGCCGATCGACAGACCGTCGCCGTCGCCGGTGACCACGAAGATCTTGAGGTCCGGGCGCGCCACGCGCAGCCCGGTGGCGATAGCCGGCGCGCGACCGTGGATCGTGTGAAAACCATACGTGTTCATGTAGTACGGGAAACGGCTCGAGCAGCCGATGCCCGAGATGAACACGATGTTCTCGCGCGGGATGCCGAGATCGGGCATGGACTTCTGGATCGCGCTGAGGATGGCGTAATCGCCGCAGCCCGGGCACCAGCGGACGTCCTGGTCGGACTCGAAATCCTTCTTCGTGTATTTCGGCGTCGGCGCGGCCGCGGCCCCTGGTCCCTGCGTCATGCGTGACTCCCGAGCATCTGATGAATGGCGTCCAGAATTTCCTCGCTCGCCAGCGGCAGCCCGCGCACGCGATTGAACCCGACCGCGTCGACCAGATATTCGGCGCGGAGCACGCGGACCAGTTGCCCGCTGTTGATCTCGGGCACCAGCACCTTGCGGTACTCGCGCAGGATGTGGCCGAGGTCCGGCGGCAGCGGATTGAGATGGCGGAGATGGATCGATGCGACGGACTTCCCGTCGGCCTGCGCGCGCTCGACGGCCGCGGTGATCGAGCCGTACGTGCCGCCCCAACCCACGACGAGCAGGTCGCCGGTGGCGGGCCCGTTGATCGATGTGGGCGGTATCTCCTGCGCCACGCGCCGCACCTTCTCGGCACGGGTGTTCACCATATGGTCGTGGTTCTCGGGATCGTAGGAGATGTTACCGGTCACGTCCTGCTTTTCGAGCCCGCCGATGCGGTGCTCGAGCCCCGGCGTCCCGGGCCGCACCCACGGCCGCGACAGCGTCGCCGGCTCGCGCAGGTACGGGAAGAAGCCTTCCTTCTCCGTGCGGAACTGGATGTCGATCGGCGGCAGCGTCGTCGGATCCGGGATGAGCCACGGCTCGGAGCCGTTGGCGAGAAAGCCGTCGGACAGCACGATCACCGGCACCATGTACTTGGCAGCGATCCGCACCGCTTCATAGGCGATGTAGAAGCAGTCGCCCGGCGTCGCTGGTGCGATGACCACGACCGGCGACTCGCTGTTGCGGCCGTAGAGCGCCTGCATCAAGTCCGCCTGCTCGGTCTTCGTCGGCATGCCCGTCGATGGACCCGCGCGCTGGATGTTGAGGATGATCAGCGGCAGCTCCGCTGTCACCGCGAGACCAATTCCCTCGCCTTTGAGCGCGATGCCCGGACCGCTCGAACACGTGACGGCAATCGCGCCACCGAAGGCGGCGCCGATGGCCGCAGTCACCGCGGCGATCTCGTCCTCCGCCTGGATCGTCCGGATGCGGAAGCGCTTGTGCATCGCCAGCTCTTCGAGGACGCTCGACGCCGGCGTGATCGGATACGCGCCATACACCACCGGCACCTTCGAGCGCTCGGCGGCCGCGAGCAGCCCCCACGCGAGCGCACGGTTGCCCGTCATGGCGCGGTAGAGACCGGGCGTCATCTCCGCCGCCTCGACCGTGTACGCTTCCTCGAAGAACTCCGCCGTCTCGCCGAAGGCGTGGCCCGCCTTCAGCACGCGCGTGTTGGCCTCGGCGATGTCGGCGTTCTTGGCGAACCGCTTGCCGATCCACTCGAGCGTCGGCTCCAGCGGCCGCGTGTAGATCCAGGAGACCAGACCGAGCGCGAAGAAGTTCTTCGTGCGGTCCTTCTCCTTGGTGTCGAGCTTGAGGTCGGCGATGGCCTTGTGCGTGAGGCCGGTCATGTCGACCTTGTGCAGCCGATAGCGCTCGCCGAGCGCCGGCTCGTCGAGCGGATTCGCCGCGTAGCCGGCCTTGTCGAGGTTGCGCTTCTCGAACGCGGCGGTGTTGACGATCAGCAGACCGCCCGGCTTGAGATCGCGAAGATGCACCTTGAGCGCCGCGGGGTTCATCGCCACCAGGCAGTCGAGCCGATCGCCCGGCGTGTACACGCGCTGGCTGCCGAACTGCAGCTGGAACGACGACACGCCGAACAGGGTGCCGGCGGGGGCGCGAATCTCGGCGGGGAAGTTAGGCAGCGTCGCGATGTCGTTGCCGGCCCACGCCGACTCGGTGGTGAACTGCTCGCCCGTGAGCTGCATGCCATCGCCGGAGTCGCCGGCGAACCGAATCACGGCACGTTGCAGCTCGCGCCGCGCCTTGGCCCCCTTTACGGGCGCCGCCGTCTCGCTCATCGATGTCCTCTCCCGAGCCCGGTCGTCGCTGGCCGGGCTTCGCGCGGATTGCCCCTGTGCGTCGTCGTGTCGCGCGGGATTTGCGCTGAGGCCGCCCGGCCGTCCAACGGCGTCGACTGAGCGTGCTTCATCTTAAAGGACCCTCAGGACTTCGGCAAGGTTCATCGGCCCTTATCCGGCGTCCATCTCGTGGGGCCGCTTGAGCGTGTCGCCCGGCGGAAGGTTCAGAACCGCCTCGGGGAACAGCTGCGCCAGCCACCGGATCACGTGGCTGACGGTGACGATGCCGATCGGCCGTCGGTCGGCGTCGACCAGCGGCACGGTGCGAAAGCCGGCCACGCTCATGCAGTGCACGGCGTAGGCGACGCGGTCGTGCGCGGTGAGCGCTTCGGGGTTCGGGGTCATCACATCTCGCAACGCGGTGCGGCGCGGCTCCCGACCGGCACCGGCCACGCGCATCAACACGTCGCGCTCGGTCAGGATCCCCGTCAGGCGCCCCTCGCCGTCGACGACGACCACGCACGCCTGGCGCCGCTCGAGCATGCGTGCGATGGCGTCTTCGACCGTCGCCGTCGGCGGCAGGCAGATCGGCTCCGCCGGGCCAAGCGTGGCGATGGTGTCGTCGAGAAGGGCACCGCGTACCTCCTGGAGCTCATCCTCGATGTCGTCGAAGTCCCTCATACCCGACTCCTCTCGAGCTCGCGCGCCGCGGTGTGGGCGACGGCGCCGCTCGCCTCCTTGAGCATCTCGACGAACCGGCTGGCCGTTGGTGTCAGCAGCTTCTGACGACGATAGATGATGCCGACGGGCCGCGCGAGATCCGGCGCGCCGAGGGTCACGGCGGCCAGCGTGCGGATACCCGCCTCCTTCTGCACCGTGTGACGCGGCAGGATGCTGACGCCGGCGGCGATGATGATCGCCTGCTTGATCGTCTCGATGTTGTCGAACTCCATCACGATGTTGGCTCGCGCGCCGTGCTGGCGCAGCGCGCGATCGATCGCCTTGCGGATCGGCAGCGCGCGGTCGAAGGCGATGAAGCGCTCGCCGTTGAGATCGGCGGGCATGACCAGCCGGCGGCGGGCAAAGCGATGGTTGGGGTGGCACACGACCGCCATCGGCTCCACGCGCAGCGGCACCACGGTGAGCGCGCGGTCGGACGGCGGATACGACATGATCCCCAGATCGGCGTCGTCCTTCATGACCGCCTCGACCACCTTGTGGGGATGCAGGCATTCGAGCTGCACCCGCGCCTCCGGATAGAGCGCCGCGAATTGCTGCATTGGGCGGCTGACGTCATGCAGGCCGACGGAGTAGATGGCGGCGACGCGGACGGTTCCGTCGAGCCGCGCCTTGACTGCCGTCACCTCGGCCTTGGCCTTCTCCCACGCCTCGACGATCCCGCGGCAGGCCTCGTACAGCGCCTGCCCCTGCGGCGTCACCGTGAAGGGCCGCTTCGTTCGGTCGATGAGGGTGGCGCCGACCTGGCTCTCGAGCAGCTGCACGGCCTGGCTGGCCGCGGACTGGGAGACGAAGTTCTGCTCGGCACCTTTTGAAAAAGAGCGCAACCGCACGACGTCGCAGTAGAGGCGCAGGGTCTCGAGGTGCACGCCGTCACTCTACACCATAAGCGGTGCTGATACCTACCATCCGTCTTTTCGCTGCTGACTAATACTGCTTCCTTGGGTACTATCGTGCAACTGTTCACAAAGGGGTGGGCGATGGTGGAGCAGCAAGGCCTGTACGACCCCGCGCATGAGCATGACGCGTGCGGCGTTGGCTTCGTCGTCGACATCAAAGGTCGCAAGTCGCACGCGATCGTCCGCCAGGGCCTCCTCGTTCTCATCAATCTCCTGCATCGCGGCGCCTGCGGCTGTGAGCCGAACACCGGTGACGGCGCCGGCATCCTGCTCCAGGTCCCCGACAAGTTCCTCCGCAAGCAGTGCGGACGCCTCGGCATTCCCCTCCCCGGACCGAAAGACTACGGCGTCGGCTGCGTGTTCTTGCCGAGGAACCTCGCGCAGCGCGAGAAGGTGCAGGGCCTGATTGCCACGATCGTGAGCGAGGAAGGCCAGCGACTGCTGGGCTGGCGCGACGTGCCGACCGACGATCGCCTCCTCGGCGCCAGCGCGGTCAACGTCGAGCCCCACATCGAGCAGATCTTCATCGGCCGGGGCGACGCGCGCGACGCCGTGCACTTCGAGCGCAAGCTCTACGTCATCCGCAAGCGAATCGAGCACGCCGTGGAGGCGATGGACTTCTCCGAGAAGCGGCTGACGTACATCCCGAGCCTTAGCAGCAACACGCTCATCTACAAGGGCATGCTGTCGGCCGACCAGATCGAGACGATGTATCCCGATCTGCGCGACCCGGACATGGAGTCGGCGCTGGCGCTCGTCCACCAGCGCTTCAGCACGAACACGTTCCCGTCCTGGCCGCTCGCCCACCCCTACCGCTACGTCGCGCACAACGGCGAGATCAACACGCTGCGCGGCAACATCAACTGGATGCGCGCGCGCGAGGCGCTGTGCCGCTCGGACGTGCTCGGCGCGGACCTCGCGAAGGTCCTGCCGGTGACGCGCGAGGGGCTGTCCGACTCGGCGACGTTCGACAACGTGCTCGAGTTCCTCGTCATGAACGGGCGCTCGCTGCCGCACGCCATTCTCATGATGATTCCGGAGCCGTGGCAGCACCACGAGTCCATGAGCCCCGAGCGCCGCGCGTTCTACGAGTTTCACTCGTCGCTGATGGAGCCGTGGGACGGGCCGGCGTCGATCGCCTTCACGGACGGCACCGTGATCGGCGCCGTGCTCGACCGCAACGGACTGCGGCCTTCGCGCTACTACGTCACGAAGGACGACCTCGTCGTCATGGCCTCCGAGGTCGGCGTGCTCGACATTGCACCCGAGCAGGTGCTGGTCAAGGAGCGGCTGCATCCGGGCAAGATCTTCCTCGTCGACACCGCGCAGGGTCGCATCATCGACGACGACGAGATCAAGGCGCAGCTGGCCGCCGAGCACCCGTACGGGGATTGGCTGCAGCAGAACCAGGTGCGGCTCGACGAAGTGGCGCAGGCACCGCTGGCGGAGTCCGACCACGCCACCGTGCTCACGCGGCAGATGGCGTTCGGCTACACCCACGAAGATCTCCGATTGCTGCTGGCGCCCATGGCCAAGAACGGCGAAGAGCCGATCGGCTCGATGGGCACTGACACCGCGCTGGCCGTGCTGTCCGACCGGCCGCGTCCGCTGTACGACTACTTCAAGCAGCTGTTTGCGCAGGTGACGAATCCCCCGCTGGACCAGATCCGCGAGGAGCTGGTGACGGCGATGGAGTCCACGATCGGTCCCGAGGGTAATCTGCTGAAAGCCGAGCCGAGCTCGTGCCGGCAGATCGTCCTCAACGATCCCGTGCTTTCCAACGATGACCTGGCGAAGCTCGCGCACATCTCGGAGCTCGGCTTCAAAGCCGTGACGCTGCCGATGCTCTATCCGGTGGCCGAGGGCGCGGCCGGTCTCGAGCGCGCCATCGAGGATCTGCGGCGCCGTGCCAGCGACGCCATCGCTCAAGGTCACAACGTCGTCGTCATGTCCGATCGCGGCGTCACGCGCGAGCTCGCGCCGATCCCGAGCCTGCTCGCCACCGCGGCCGTGCACCATCATCTGGTGCGCCGCGGGGAGCGTACGCGCTGTGGTCTCGTCATCGAGACCGGGGACGCGCGCGAGGTCCACCACATATGCCTGCTGATCGGCTACGGCGCCGGCGCGGTGAACCCGTGGGTGGCGTTCGAGACGCTCGACGACCTGATCCAGGAAGGCGTGCTAGCGGGCCTGGATCGGGCCAAGGCCATGAAGAATTACATCAAGGCGCTGAACAAGGGAATCCTCAAGGTCATGGCGAAGATGGGGATCTCGACGCTGCAGTCGTATTGCGGCGCGCAGATCTTCGAGGCCATCGGCCTCAATCGCACGGTGGTCGACCGTTACTTCAGTGGGACCGCGTCGCGCGTCGGCGGCATCGGCATCGACGTCATCGCCGAGGAAGTCCATCGGCGCCACGTCGCCGCGTATCCGGAGCGGCCCGTCGAGAAAGCCGATTTGGACTGGGGTGGCGAGTATCAGTGGCGCCGCGACGGCGAGCATCATCAAGTCAATCCGGAGATGATCGCGAGGCTGCAGGCGTCGACGCGCTCCGGCAGCTACGCCGCCTTCAAGGAATACTCGAAGATCGTCGACGATCAGAGCCACCAGCGCGCCACGCTGCGAGGGCTGTTCAGTCTCAAGCCGGCGGGCCCGCCGGTGCCGCTCGACGAGGTGGAGCCTGTCGAGACGATCCTCAAGCGTTTCGCCACCGGCGCGATGTCCTACGGCTCGATCAGTCAGGAGGCGCACGAGACGCTGGCCATCGCGATGAACCGCATCGGCGGACGCTCCAACACCGGCGAGGGCGGCGAGGATTCCGCGCGCTACACGCGCGACCCCAACGGCGACTGGCGGCGCAGCGCGGTCAAGCAGGTGGCCTCAGGGCGCTTCGGCGTGACCAGCGAGTATCTGGTCAACGCGACCGATCTGCAGATCAAGATGGCGCAGGGGGCCAAGCCCGGTGAGGGCGGCCAGCTGCCGGGCCACAAGGTCTATCCGTGGATCGCCAAGGTGCGCTACGCCACGCCGGGTGTGGGGCTGATCTCGCCGCCGCCGCACCACGACATCTACTCGATCGAGGATCTCGCGCAGCTCATCCACGATCTCAAGAACGCCAACCCAAAGGCGCGGATCCACGTGAAGCTCGTCGCCGAGGTCGGGGTGGGTACGGTCGCCGCCGGCGTCGCGAAGGCGCATGCCGACGTGGTCTTGATCTCGGGTCATGATGGGGGCACCGGCGCCTCGCCGCTGACCTCGATCAAGCACGGCGGCGTCCCCTGGGAGCTCGGGCTTGCCGAGACGCAGCAGGTTCTCGTGTTGAACAAGCTGCGCGATCGAATCATCGTGCAGACCGACGGTCAGATGAAGAGCGGGCGCGACGTCGTCATCGCCGCCCTGCTCGGCGCCGAGGAGTACGGCTTCTCGACGGCGCCGCTGGTCGTGCTCGGCTGCATCATGATGCGCGTCTGTCATCTCAACACCTGCCCCGTGGGCGTGGCCACGCAGGATCCCGAACTGCGCAAGCGGTTCGCGGGCAAGGCCGAGCATGTCGTCAACTTCTTCCGTTTCGTCGCGCAGGAGGTCCGCGAGCTGATGGCGCAGCTGGGCTTCCGTACGATGGAGCAGATGATCGGCCGCGCGGACTGCCTGGACATCACGGCAGCCGTCGACCACTGGAAGGCCCGCGGGCTGGATCTGTCGTCGATCCTCTACTCGCCGGCGATGCCGCCGGAAGTGGCGCGGCGGTGCGTGGTGGCGCAGGACCATGGGCTCGAGAAGTCGCTCGACCACACGACGCTGATCCCCGCCTGCCGCGACGCGATCGAGCACGGCACGCGCGTGGAGCTGGCGCTGCCGATCCGCAACGTGCATCGCACGGTCGGTACGATGCTCGGCTACGAGATCACGCTCAAGCACGGTGGTGGCGGATTGCCCGACGACACAATCCGCGTGCACTTCAGGGGCTCGGCCGGCCAGTCGTTCGGCGCGTTCCTGCCGCGCGGCATCACCTTCACGCTCGAGGGTGACGCCAACGACTACTGGGGCAAGGGGCTTTCCGGTGGGCGCCTCATCGTGCACCCACACGGGCGATCGAACTTTGTACCCGAAGAGAACATCATCATCGGCAACGTCGCGCTCTACGGCGCCACCGCCGGTGAGGCCTACGTGCGCGGCGTCGCCGGCGAGCGGTTCGCCGTGCGCAACAGCGGCGCCCACGCGGTGGTCGAAGGCGTCGGCGATCACGCGTGCGAGTACATGACGGGCGGCCGCGTCGTCGTCATCGGCAAGACCGGCCGCAACTTCGCCGCCGGCATGTCGGGCGGCATCGCCTTCGTGCTCGACCTCGACGGCGACTTCCACCGGCGCTGCAATCGCGAGATGGTGGATCTGGAGGCGCTGGATCAGCCGGCCGACGTGTCGCTTGTCGGCGAGCTGGTCGACCGCCACGTGACCTACACCCACTCCGCGCACGCCGCGAAGATCCTCGCCGCGTGGCGCTCCATGCGTCCGCGCTTCGTCAAGGTGATGCCTAAGGACGAAAAGCGCGTGCGCGGTGCTGAGGCCAAGGCGCGCGCGGAGGGACGCGAGCCGACGTTCGGCGAGCTGGTCGGGGCCACGAGTGGGTAAGGCCACTGGCTTTCTGGAGATCCAGCGCAAGAAGTGGCCGACCCGGCCGATCGCCGAGCGCCTGCGCGACTGGAAAGAGGTCTATCTCCCCTTCCCGCACGACGATCTGCGCAAGCAGGGCGCGCGCTGCATGGACTGCGGCGTCCCGTTCTGCCATCAGGGCTGTCCGCTCGGCAACCTGATCCCCGACTGGAACGACCTCGTCTATAAGGACCGCTGGCGCGACGCCATCGAACGGCTGCACGCGACCAACAACTTCCCGGAATTCACTGGGCGGCTCTGCCCGGCGCCGTGCGAAGGCTCGTGCGTGCTCGGCATCAACGACGATGCGGTCACGATCAAGGCGATCGAGGTCTCGATCATCGATCACGCCTTCGAGCACGGGTGGGTCCAACCGGAACTGCCCTCGGTGCGCACCGGCAAGAAGGTCGCCGTCGTCGGCTCCGGCCCCGCCGGCCTTGCCGCCGCGCAGCAGCTCAATCGCGCGGGGCACTCCGTGATCGTGTTCGAGCGTGCCGACCGGATCGGCGGCCTGCTGCGCTATGGCATCCCCGAGTTCAAGATGGAGAAGCGCCATCTCGACCGACGGCTCGCGCTGATGGAGAAGGAAGGCGTCGTCTTCCAGACGAACGCTCACGTCGGCGTGAACCTGCCGGTCAGCGATCTTCGCCGGGACTTCGATGCCATCGTGCTGGCTGGCGGCGCATGCGCCCCGCGCGACTTGCCGATTCCCGGTCGCGACCTCGGCGGCATTCACTTCGCGATGGACTACCTGACGCTCTCTAACAAGCGCTGCGAGGGCGACGCGATCGCCGATGAGCAGTTCATCACGGCGCGCGGCAAGCGCGTGGTCATCATTGGCGGCGGCGACACGGGCGCCGACTGTCTCGGCACCGTGCACCGCCAGGGCGCCGGCTCCGTCCACCAGTTCGAGCTGCTGACGCGGCCGCCGGAGACGCGCGCGGCCGATAACCCGTGGCCGCAGTGGCCGAACATCTTCCGCGTGTCCTCCGCGCACGAGGAGGGCGGCGAGCGCGTCTACTCGGTGTCCACGCAGCGCTTCCTGGGCGACGGCGGACGTGTGAAGAAGCTCGAGGCCTTCAAGGTCGACATGGTCCGGCAAGGCGGGCGGCTCGAGTTCAAGCCCGTCGCCGGCAGCGAGTTCGCGCTCGACGTCGATCTTGTGCTGCTGGCCATGGGCTTCGTCGGTCCCGAGAAGCCGGGTATGCTGAGCGACCTCGGCGTCGGTCTCACGGACCGCGGCAACGTCGCCCGCGACGCGAACTGGATGACGAGCGTGCCGGGCGTGTTCACCTGCGGCGACATGCAGCGGGGGCAGTCCCTGATCGTGTGGGCCATCGCGGAGGGGCGCTCGTGCGCGCGGGGGGTGGACGCGTACCTGATGGGCCGTTCGGACCTCCCTGCTCCACTCGCGTAAGGCGCGCTCGGTCACGCCTCTGTAGTGGATCCGATACGGTCACATCGCACACTCGCGATGCTAGACTCGAACACGTTATGGGTGAGGTGCGCGTGCGTTATTCCTGCGACCACCCTCCTGGAGCTCGGTATCGACGCGGTGGGCCGCGTCTCGGTGGTTCTCGCCGATGGTCGACGAGTTGTGCGCACCGCCGGCAATGCGGCAGTGACCATTGACGGTGAGCCCACGCCGTGCCGAGTGCTCTTCGGTGAGCCGGACGACGCCGTGCTGCTCGGCCTCACCGTCCTAGAGCAACTGGGTGTGGGCGTTGACCCCGTCCAGCGCCGGCTCGTGCCCGCCGACTGCCTGTTGTACTAAGCTGCTGTCCTGATCCCCCGCCCACCTCAATCACGAACTCAGGGCATCGCGAGCGGCTCGCCCACCAGCGACCACCACGGCAGGGCGACGAGCAGGACGACAGCCCAGCCGAGCAGCGTCATCCACACGCCGAAGCGGAACATCTCGCCGGCCGACACGTGACCGCGCTCGTAGATGACGAGCGCGGAGGAGCTCTGCGCAGGGTAGTAGACGACCGCATCGCCGGTCATCATGACCGCAAGCGCGCACACGACCGGGTTGAGCCCCGCTTCGCGGCCGACGGACATCGCGATCGGCAGGGCGAGCGCGAGAAAGGCCGAGATGTTTGGCACCAGCGCGCGCAGCGCCGTCGCGCCGAGCAGCAAAAAGACGATCGTGCCCACGGCGCTTCGGCTGAGCCCCGGCAGACCGCCGACCAGGAGGCGGGCGAGCCACGGTGCGGCGCCGCTACTCTCGAGCGCGTGAGCCAGCGAGATCGACGCCGCGATCACGAAGAAGTTCGACCACCCTACCCCGGGTTCCAGATCGGACCAGCGGAGCGGGCCGAGGCCTGGGGTCAGCAGCGCTACGAACGCGAGCAGCGCCGGGATCGCGGGATCCAAATGATGAAGCGGGTCCGTGAGCCACAGCGCGGACGTGCCCAGGATGATGGCGAGCGTTCGCCACTCCACGCCGGCGATCGGACGACGACGCTCCCGCTCGGGAACCGGCAGCCCGCGGCCGAAGCCGCGCCGGTACAGCGCTGCGGTCAGCAGCCCGCCCAGCACGAGGATGACCCAGTACGGCACGGCCATGAGTGCCAGCCAGCCGGTCCACGACATGCCGCCGATGATGGCCGCGCTCATGACCGGTGTGATGCCACCGGTCAGCAGCGCCGTTGACGCGAGGCGGTTGATCGATGAGAGCGCGAGCATCACCGCCTTCGCGATGTCCGCGCCGCGCGGCACGCGAGCCAGCGTGAAAACCTCGTCGTAGATGTGAATCAGAATCCCCGAGCGCGTCGTGGCCGAGGGCAGCACGAACGTGAGGACCGGGAACGCCAGCACGAGCTGTACGTAGACGGCGAGGCTCCGGCCGCTCGCCCGCTCGAGAATGGTTCGCGCGAGGCGTTCCGCCAGCCCGCTCTTCACCACGGCGGCGCCCATGGTCAGCACGCCGATCAAGAAATACGGGACCGGGCTGGCGAAGCCCTGCAGCGCGCCGCGCACGCTCGGGGTGGCGCCGGTGAGCGGTAGCAGCACGATGGCCAGCAGCGCGGTCACGCCGGGCTCGAGCGTCTCGCTGGTCCACAGCACGATCGCGATCAGCATGACGAGCAGCGCGCGCTGACCGGCGAGCGGCAAGTCGCCGAGCAGCGGCGGCAACAGCAGCGCGAGGACGAGCGCCGCCAGCGTGACAACGACGGCCGCGCGGCGCTTCAGGGCCTGAGGTAGGAGTAGTGTTCTACCGACTGAAGGCGCGCCACTTCGGCGACGCCCGAGGGCACGATCTTCGCGTCGGACACGACCCTCGAGGGCTCGATGTTTCGACGCTCGAGCGTGAAGCGGCAGACGCGAAACTCGACGCCGCGAAGCGTGAGCTCGTCGAGGTCCGTGGCGAACGGCCCACCGCTCGGTGTCTTCGCATCTTTGAGGAGGAAGTCGATTCCCCGACCATGGGCGACCACGACGATCTTCGCCGTGGGATCGGCCGAGAGATGGTTGCGGATGTTCGTCATGGCCCGCACGGCCTGCTCGAGCCCTTCGTTGAGGTGGTAGACGACTTTGACCGGCTCCGCGGCAGTCCCGACCGACACGGCGGCGAAGAGGATCAGCATCATGAGCGTCGCCACCCGCATTTGCATGGTCACTCCTGCCGGCGCCGGCCTGATCATAGGCTCGCCGCGGACGGTGGGGCCCCGGCCCCACGACGTCCTGCGGCTCGCACTACCGCGCCCCGGGGCTTTGCCAGCGCACGTGCCCGATGAAGAACGGACCGAGCGTCGCGAGGTACTGCGAGGTCTGGACGGTCTTGCGCATCGTTTGCACGAGATGCGACAGCGGGTGCAGCTCCCGTCCGATGAGTCCGATCACGAAGTCGTTGTCGTGCACGTCGAGACCGTGGCAGGCGAGCCGCACGTCGTGCGCGAGATCGGCGTCGCCGTACGCTCGCCCGAGGATCGAGTGCTCACGGATGATCTCACCCTGCTCCTTGGGCGACAGGCGCCCGAAGGCACCCGTGCGCCGCAGCGGATACCAGATCGCCCACGGCCAGGCCGGGTTGAGCACGGTGCGTCGCGGCCGGCGGAACAGCCATTCCTCGAGGTCCTGCTCGAAGCCCGACGCGTAGGTCCGGCCGAGCATGGTCAGCTCGTCGTGACGCGAGAGCGCGGCGAACGGCTCGGCGTTCAGGAGATCGCGATAGGCGCCGACGAACGCGCCCGGGTCTTCGCTCATCGTCAGCACGCCCACGCCGCGTGGGTCATTGACGTCCTGGTAGAGCACGGCCTGGAGCCGGCTGGCCTCCAGCGCGCTCGCCAGCGGCTTGGGATCGCCGCAGCCGCCGAACACGTGCAGCTGCATGAATAGGCGCCGGTCGATCGCCTGACCGCCGGCGCCGCGCTCGCGGACGTCGGCCTTCACCTCGCCGTCGCGTGGTGCCTCGGCGGAGCTGCGCGGCCCACCTGGTTCCCCGCTCATCAGCCGCCCCGCGTGTGCATCTCGAGGTGCGGGTCGCGTCGCAATCCGCCGATCTGAACCAGCGGGGTGCGCCGGCCGAGCGCGAGCCGCTCCTCGGCGCCGCGATCCGTGCGCGCGCTCCAGACGCCGGTGATCAGCGCCTTCAGCTGCGCGTTGGAGGCGCCGCCGCGCAGCGGACCGCGCAGGTCGACGCCCCGCATCGCGTAGAGGCAGAGATACCAGAGACCGTCCGCGGTGAGGCGGCTGCGATCGCACTGCGCGCAGAACGGTGCCGTCGTGGACGAGATGATGCCGAACACAGTGCCGTCGGGCAGCCGGAAGCGGTCGGCCGGTGCCGTCGAATCTTCGACGACGGGCTCGATCCGCCCGTAGCGACGCTCGAGAATCTCCAGCATCTCCTTGCGGCTCACGACCTGGTCCATCGACCAGCGCGTCGCGCCGCCGACGTCCATGTACTCGATGAACCGCACCTCGGCCGGCACGCCCTTGCCGAACTCGATCAGATCGGTGAGCTCGTCGTCGTTGACGCCGCGGATGACGACGGTATCGAGCTTCGTTTCGCTGAAGCCAGCACGCGGCACCGCGGCGATGCCGGCCAGGACTTCGGCATGCGTGTTCCGGCGCGTCAACGTCGCGAAGCGCTCCGGCCGCAGGGTATCCAGGCTCACCGTGACGCGGCGCAGTCCGGCCGCGCGTAGGGCCGGCGCCTCGGCGGCGAGCAGCACGCCGTTGGTGGTGATGGCGAGATCGCGCAGCGCGGGCTTGGCGGTGAGCAGGCGGATCAGCGCCGGCAGATCGCGGCGCAGCAGCGGCTCGCCGCCCGTGAGGCGCACCTTGTCGACGCCGAGCTCGATGAAGACGTCGACCAGCCGGCTGATCTCCTCGAAGTGAAGGATCTCCTCGCGCGGCAGCCAGACGTACTCCTCCTCCGGCATGCAGTAGCCGCAGCGCAGATTGCAGCGGTCGGTCACCGAGATACGCAGGTTGCGCAGCGCGCGGCCGCGCGTGTCGAGCAGCGGCGTCATCTCAGGCGCTCCCGGAGAGCGCCGGCTCGGCCGCGTGCGTGCGCTCCCACTCGCGCACGAGACCGGCGCGCTTGACGCCGACGTCGAAGTGCTCCCACGGAAGCCGCTCGCTCAGCGAGCGCTGGCGCGTCGTGTAGAAGTCGGGATCGCCGTCCCACTCCCGAAGCGCGCGACGCCACTCGCCGTCCAGCCGGGCCGCCAGCTCGAGGAAGTCTCCCACTCGGCGGTCGCCGCGCGCGAGCAGCGCCTGCAGCGCGGCCTCGCGCGGGTTCTCGTGCAGGACCCGGATATTGGAGAACGTCCGCACGCCCCGTTTGATCGTCTCGAGCTTGTCGTTGAGGGACTGGACCCCGTCGAACGGTGCCCACTGGAACGGCGTCCACGGCTTGGGCACGAAGGACGAGATCGAGAGCGTGAGCTTGCCGAACGGCTTGCCGGTCGGATCGAGCACGCGCAGGCGCTCGAGCATCCGGCGCGCGAGATCGGGGATGGCGGCGACGTCCTCAGGTGTTTCCGTCGGCTGGCCGATCATGAAGTAGGTCTTCAGATTGGGGATCCCGCGCGCGCGGACGAGATCACAGGCGGCCATGAGCTGCTCATCGGTGATGGCTTTGCGAATCGCGCGCCTCAACCGCTCGGTTCCCGCTTCCGGGGCCATCGTCAGCGTGCGATGGCCGCCGCGCGCGAGCGACGCGACCAGATCATCGGTCAGGCTGTCGGCGCGGAGCGACGAGATGGACAGCTCCATACCGTTGTCCTCGACGATCTTCAGCAGGTCGCTGATCCACGGATAGTCCGACACGCACGCGCCGACGAGGCCGATTCGCTTCTCGCCCTGAGCGGCGAGGTCCGCGATCGTGTCGCGCAGCGCCGCCACGCTGCGGTGCCGCACCGGCCGGTAGACCTGACCCTCGAGGCAGAAGCGGCAGCCGCGACCGCAGCCCTTGCCGACTTCCAGCAGCGCCATGTGGCCATACTCGGCGTTGGGCGTCTTCACCGCGGCGATCGTGCGAAACGCGTCGACCTGCTTGAGTCGCCGCTTCACGACGATGGCGGGCGCGCCGCGCTCGGCCCGCACGTCGCCGATCGTGCCATCGTCGGCGTAGGCGACGTGATGACGTTCGGGGATGTACACACCCTCGACGCGGACGAGGGCGTCCAGGAACGTCTCACGCTCGCGATACCCCTCGCGATACGCCTGCAGCAGCTCGCCGACCAGCTCCTCGCCCTCGCCGACCACGACAAAGTCCATGAACGGCGCAATCGGCTCCGGGTTCGAGAACGCGCACACGCCGCCCATGAGCACCAGCGGGTCGTGCGGCCGCCGGTCGGCCGCGCGGAGAGGAATCTTCGCCTGATCGAGCAGGCGCAGGACGTTGACGTAGTCGCCCTCGTACGTGACCGAGAAGCCGATCATCTGGAAGTCCGTCAGCGGGCGCTGCGACTCGAGTGACAGCGGCGGCGTAGAAGTGCGGCGCATCTCCTCGAGATCGGCGGTCTCGGGCATGAACACGCGCTCACACACGACATCGGGCAGGGCGTTGAGGTGGCGGTAGATCGTCTGGAAGCCGAGGTTGGACATCCCCACGGCGTAGGTGTTGGGGTAGACCAGCGCGAACGAGACGCGGCCGCCCCAGTCACGGATCACGGTGCCCTGCTCGGCGGCAAGCAGCGATTGTGCTTTTTGCTTAAGTTTCCACGACATCCGGATCAGTCTACCACGCGCCTCGGGCTCAGCCTTTGACCACGCCCAAAGGCTTGAGGCGCGCCACGCGCGTCGAGATGCCGAAGCCGTCCACGACCCGCACGACGTCGCGCACGTCCTTGTACGCCTCAGGCATCTCTTCGGCGAGCGACTGGTGGCCGGCCGCCCGGGCCACGACGCCCGCCTGCGCCAGCTCGTCGACGATGCGCCGGCCGCGCGCCGCCTTCACCGCCGCGGTGCGGCTCATCACGCGTCCGGCGCCGTGACACGTCGAGCCGAACGTCTCCTTCATCGCCGTCTCAGTGCCGACCAGCACGAAGGAGTACCGGCCCATATCGCCGGGGACGATCACCGGCTGGCCGGGAAAGGCGCGGGTGGCCCCCTTGCGATGCACGAGCAGGCGACGCGTGGCGCCGTCGACGTGATGCTCTTCCTCCTTGGCGATGTTGTGCGCCACGTCGTAGACGACGCGCATTGAGAGCTCCGCCGGGGCCACGCCGACCACGCGCTCGAACACGCGCCGCGCGGTCTCGGCGAGCACCTGGCGATTGGCGAACGCGAAGTTCGCCGCCGCGCGCATCGCACCGAGATAGGCGCGCGCCTCGGGCGAATCGATCGGCGCGCAGGCCAGCTGGCGGTCGGGCACGCTGATTCCGTAGCGCGCCATCGCCGTCCCCGCGGTCCGCACGAAGTCGGTGCACACTTGATGACCGATACCGCGCGAGCCGGTGTGGATCATCAGCGTCACGCGGCCCGCCTGCAGGCCCAGTCGTCCGGCCACGGCGTCGTCGTAGACCTCGTCCACGACCTGCACCTCGAGGAAGTGGTTGCCCGAGCCCAGCGAGCCGAGCTGGCGGAGGCCACGCTCCCTGGCCTGTTGAGACACGGCGTCGGGATCGGCGCCGGGGATCGCGCCGCCGGACTCGATTGCGTCGACGTCATCGCGGCTGCCGTGACCACGCTCGACGGCCCAGCCGGCGCCATCGCGCATGACGCGTCCGAGCTCCCGCGCGTCGAGATTGACCGAGCCTCGGCCGCCCACACCCTTCGGCACCGCCGCGTAGAGCGCGTCGACGAGCGCCGGCAGCCGCGGTGCCAGCGCTGCGGCGTCCAGGCCCGTGCGCATGAGCCGAACGCCGCAATTGATGTCGAAGCCGATGGCGCCGGGACTCACGACACCGCTGCGAAGATCGGTGGCGAGGACGCCGCCGACGGGCAGGCCGTAGCCCTGATGGATGTCGGGCATCGCGAGCGCCGCGCGCACGACGCCGGGCAGCGTCGCGCCATTGGCGAGCTGGGCGAGTGCCAGATCCGTGCGGATCTGGCGCATGAGCGACTCGTCGGCGACGACCAGGCCCGGCACGCGCATGCCGGGCGCGGCGTCAGTCGGGATGCGCCAGAGATACGGGCCGAGCGGCTCGACGTGCATGACGCATTGCCCTGGCGCCGCTCAGCTGGCGGTCACCGGCGTCGAGCGACGGCGCGTCCACGCGAGCCCGATCACCGCGACGATCACGCCGACGACACTCGCGAGCTGCGGCACACGGAAGCTTCCGAGCCAGAAGCTGTCGAGCCGCAGCGCCTCGATCGCGAAGCGCCCGACCGAATAGAGGCCGATGTAGCAGAAGAACACGGCGCCAGGATGCTCGCGCAGCCGCGGCCGCAACCACGCGACGAGCGCTAAGAAGACAGCGAAGTCCCAGAGCGATTCGTACAGAAACGTCGGATGAAAGTACTCGAACTGTCCGAAGCCCGGTGGCCGGTGTGCCGGCGAGACGTACATCTTCCACGGGACGTCGGTCGGGCGGCCGAACGCTTCTTCGTTGAAGAAGTTCCCCCAGCGTCCGATCGCCTGGCCCAGCACCATCGCCGGGCCCGTGACGTCGAGGCTGCGCAGGATCGGGATCTGCTTTTTCCACGCGAGCCAGGCGCCGACGATCGGTCCCACGATGAGACCGCCGTGCATCGCCAGCCCGCCCTCCCACACGGCGGGAATCTTCGAGGGATGCTGGCCGTAGTAGTCCCAGTTGAAGATGACCTCGTACGCGCGCGCGCCGAGCAGCCCCGCGAGTATCGCCCACTGCCCCACGTTGATGATCTCGTCAGCAGGCAGGCCGTCGCGCTTGGCCTGCCGATGGCCCCACCAGAGCCCGACGACGATGGCCGTGGCCATGAGGATGCCGTACCAGCGCACGGGGATCGGCCCGAAGCCGAGGATCTGCGGGATCTGGAACGCGATTGGCCCGGGCGACGCGAACATGACGGACTACGATACCTTTCTGGACAGGGTTCGTCCAAGAAACCCGGGATCGTTCGCGAGCCAGCCCCACGGTCGGAACGCCGGCCGCGCAAAGGCTTCGTCGAGTGTGCAGACGTCAGGGTGTCGAGCGATCGAGACGTTTATGGCGTTGGCGCGTCGCGCACGGATACCGATCAGCGAACACGCCCAGACGAACACGCCAAGAATGTCCTCCGATTTATTCGTGAAGCCGTTGGATTCGATGAGGCCGCGCACGGTTTCGGTCGCGTGTAACGAACGAGGGCTCGTTGCCCAGCCAGCCGAGTCGCTCGCGGGGGAGGCTCGACGCGCGTCAGCGGGCCGACGGTGAAAATGGTGGGGGCGGCAGGACTCGAACCTGCACGTCCTTTCGGACAGAAGATTTTAAGTCTTCGGCGGCTGCCCATTACGCCACGCCCCCAACGCCTCAATTTTACGCGAAGTTCAACCCAACCGATGTTGACGCGGACCTGACGGCATACGGATTGCGAGCAGCAACCACTCATGGCGCATGTCATCAGGACCTATGCCCCGTTGCTCACAACGGGCGACGGCCGAGTCTACGCCGCCCGCAGCGTCGGTCGCGACCGCGAGGACGGCACGTGGGAAGGGTGGCTCGAGTTCGTGCCTTCGGACGGCTCGCCCGTGCTTCGTTCAGCGCGTGAAACCACGCAGCCGAATCTCACAGATCTCGAGTACTGGGCGACCGGACTCACCGCCGTCTACCTCGAGGGCGCGCTCGAGCGGACGCTGACGCCGCCGCCTGTGATCACGGTGCCGGCGCCGGAGAAACCCGCGTACGACGAGCCCGCATCGCCGGCCAAGCCGATCGTCGTCACCGAGGAGCCGGACGTGCCGGTCGCCGATGCGATCCTCGATCCGTTCGCCGTCTACGCGAAAGGCGAGAGCCTGCTGCGGCGACAGCTGGCCGCGCTGGCCCCACGGCACCTTCGCAACATCGTCCGTGCCTACGACCTCGCCGAGGACATCGACGTCGAAGAATTGACGGAGCCCGAGCTGATCGAGCTCATCGTCTCCTCAGTTCGTCGTCGGCGCGCTGCGTAGCTTTGCCGCGGCGTCAACCACGCTGGCGTGACTGCGCCGCAGATGCTCGGGCCGCGCTATGAGCGCAGCGCCGAAGCGATGCGTCGCAGATCGGTCCAGATCGCGCGATCGAGCGCAAGCGCGCCGGTGACATACGTCGCGCCGCCAGCGAGGATCAGGACGGAAAGTCGCAAGATCTCGCCGGAGTCCTGGAGCAGCAGACGCACCGCCCACACCGCGAGGTGCATGAGGCAACCCGCGAGAAGTGGCGCGCGTGTCGCGGTGCCGACCTGCGCGAGCGTCAGGCCGAGCGCAGCGGAGGTGCGCGGGAAATTGAGCGCCCCCGTGATGAGGACGCCGAATCCCCAGGCCGCCGCCAGACCGTCCAGATGCCAGTGAACGCCGACCGCGAGGCTCGCGGGCAGAACCAGGGCGCCGACGACGGTGTTGCGCAGTTCCACCTCGGCGGCCCCGATCGCGAGTAGCGCGGTGGCGAGAACCGCGGCGAGCATCCGGGCGGGCGCGGCGAGGCTCACGATCTGCAAGACGGTGATTGCAGGTTCCCACTTCGCACCGAGCACGATATAGACGAATTCCGGGGCAACCGCGGCAATGCCCCAAAGGCTCGGAACCGCCATGAAGGCGAGCAGGCGCAGCGACTCCAAGAGCCGCGTCCGCACGCGTGGCAGTTCCTTCTGCAGGCGCGCGACAGCCGGTAAGGCGACCTGATTCACAATACCCATGGCCTTGTCCATCGGCATCGTCGCCAGGTGCATGGCTACCGAATACAGACCCAATGCCTCGCGGCTCAGGAAGCGGGCGGCAATCAGCGTGTCCATCTGGTAGGTCAGTTGCCACAACAAGCGCGTCACTGACACGATGCCGCCGAATTTCACGTGACGACCGATACCGCGCAAGTGAAATGACGGCCAGACGACCGGAACCGCCGACACGAATAGGGCCGCCCGCACCGTGGCTCCGATCAGGCCGCCCACGACGAGCGCCCATACGCCGCCGCCGGTAGCCGCCAGCAGCAGGGTGCTGAGCGTGGCGACGGCCGTGCTCGCGACTTCGTTGCGGGCGACGCGGGCGAAGTCCATCCCGCGATGAACCATCGCCTGGGGCAGGACTTCTATTGCGAAAATTGCGAACTGGAGCGAGGATACGCCGATCAACAGCGACAGCCGTGGATCCCGGAAGATCTCGGAGAGCCAGGGTGCGGACGCGGCCACCAGCAGACCGCAGACGATGTTGAGTAGACAGAGAGCGCCGGCGATGCGGGAAAGCTCGCGGCGATCGAGCGTCGGCGCTTGGATCAGGGATGCGCCGAGCCCGAACTCCGCGAGCCCGGCCACGGTCGAAATGACCATGCTGACGATCGCGTACAAACCGTAGTCGGTCGGCGCGAGGATGCGCAGGACGAACAGTGTGACGGCCCAACTGATGAGCTGTCCGAGCACCTTGGCGATCGCGCTCCACTTGAGCGCGACCAGCGCCTGCCGCTCAACGTTCATCATCCCCGCGGCCATCCGACGATCGAGAGAATCCCCGTGTGCGGATTAGCGGCAATTCTCTCCTTGAACGGCGACCCGCCGGACGCGGCGCTGCTCGCGCGCATGATGGGCCTGCTTGCGCATCGGGGTCCCGATGATCATGGGGTGTTTGCGGAGCATAACATCGCGCTGGGCTTTCGCCGCCTCGCCATCCTGGATCTAGCGTCGTCGGGCCATCAGCCCATGCTGAGCAGCGATGGACGCCACGTCATTGTCCTGAACGGTGAAATTTACAACTTCGTCGAATTGCGGGCGGAGCTGCAAGGACTCGGTCACGTCTTTCGCTCCACCGGGGACACGGAGGTGTTGTTGGCATCGTATCGACAATGGGGACCTGCGTGTCTGCAGCGTCTGAACGGCATGTGGGCGTTTCTGATTTACGATCGAGTTGAACGGCGTCTCTTCGGCGCGCGCGATAGATTCGGGGTGAAGCCGCTGTACCGCTACCGCGACGAACGCTGTGTCATGTTCGCCTCCGAGATCAAGGCAATCCATAACTCCGGCGCGATCCAGCAAGGACCCAACTGGCAAACGATTTCGCAGCACCTCCTCGACGGACACCTCGACGTGAGCGAACAGACTTTTTACCGCGGCATTGAGCAGGTGGCGGCCGGCACCGCCTTCGAGCTGAACGCCGACGGACGCGCCCGATCCACGCCTTACTGGTCGTTGCCCGCAGCGGTCGCCAGTAGCCCGGACCCCGTCGACCCGGTTGAGACCTATCGGGCGCTGTTCGACGACGCGGTCCGTCTCGAGCTGCGCAGTGACGTCCCGGTGGGTGTGGCGCTGTCCGGCGGCCTCGACTCGACGTCGATCATCTCGAGCATGGCGCGGCAGCTGCGCGCCACGACGCCAACGACGCATCAGCTCAATGCGTTCTCCTACACGGCGCCGCAGTTCGACGAAACGCCGCAGCTCCAGGCCACGCTGCAGCAGACCGGTGCCCGCCTCATCGAGCTGGACTCCGACCCCGATGCGATGTGGGACGTAATGCGCACGCATTTGTGGCACCAGGACGAGCCTGTTCACTCGTTCACCTCGGTCGTCACGTTCAAACTCATGGAGCTGGCGAAATCCCACGACGTGAAGGTGCTGCTGAACGGCCAAGGTGCAGACGAGGTGCTGGCGGGATATTCGGCTTACTTCACCGAGTACTTCAAGGAGATCATCGGCGCGGGGCGTCTCTGGGCGGCCGGCAGAGCCGTCAGGGACTTCGCGGTCACCGCCGGACGTTCCCGGCTCGAGCTCGGCGCGACCGCGCTGCACAAATGGCTGCGGGGATCGTTGCATTCGATTCCTGGCCATCGATCGCTCGCCGCCGCTCACCGTCGTGCGCGGGTTCGTCGGAACGAGTGGGTGTCTCGCGACCTCAAATCGAACTGGAGACCGGCGCGCGTTGAGTGGCGCGGTGATCTCAACAACATCTTGCGCACAGCCGTCGAAACGTCGCCGCTGCCGTTGTACCTGCGCGTCGAAGACCGCAATTCGATGGCGCATGGCGTGGAGGTGCGCCTGCCGTTTTTGGACCATCGGCTCGTGACGATGGCATTCAGCCTGGGAGCGCACTGGAAGATCGGCGGTCCCTACACGAAACGGCTGCTGCGCGAAGCGATGCGTGGACGGATTCCCGAGAACGTACGCACCCAAGTGCATAAGTTCGGCTTTCCCACGCCCGTCGATGACTGGTTTCGCGGTGCACTGTATGAACCTCTGCGGGATCTGCTCGCGAGTCGGGTCGTGCGGGAATCGGGCGTCTGGAATCTGGCGACCATTGATCGGGCTCTGGAGCGACATCGACGGGGCGAGACGAACGTGGGCAACAAGCTCTTCGACGTGGCGCAGGTGTCGTTATGGCTGAGCGAGACATTCCGTTCGAGGGTTGGGGTCGCGTTTGATGTCAGGGACCTCAACGGATTGCCGTCGTTGCCAACGAAGGAGAACGGCCTGACGTCTGGCGATCGTCCAGTTGGACGACACCGGTCTGCTTGAGCTCGCCCGCGTCAAATGGCTCGACGCTGCGCGCCGAGACCGCTTGATAGTTGGAGGCGGCGGCCGGATTCGAACCGGCGCATAACGGATTTGCAGTCCGCTCCCTTAACCACTTGGGTACGCCGCCGTAGGCAGGTAGGACGCATACTTATACCACGCCGCTCGCCGTCGTGCCGCTCGTCGCTGGCTCATGCGTTGACCGTGCGTTGATTTCAGCGGCTCCGAGCCCCTCGAGGATCGCCGTCGCGCCGCTGAGGTGGTCGGGCGCGAGGTGCGCATAGACCTGCGTCGTGCGGATGCTGGCGTGCCCGAGGATCGCTTGTAGCTTCACCAGCGAGCCGCCGCGCATGACGTAGTGACTGGCGAACGTGTGGCGCAGCGTGTGGAAGTTCACGTCCACGTCTAAGACCTTCGCCCTGAGCAGCGCCGCGTTGTAGGCGGTGTCGATCTTGCGAATGTCGCCCCAGACCCGCCCCGTGGCATCGACACCGCCGGCCGCCTCGCGTAGCGGCGCCAGCGCCCCGTACACTGCCTGATTGATCGGCACGTCCCTACCCTTCCCGCTCTTGGTCCTCCGGCCGAGCGCGATCACGCCGCGGGCGAAGTCGACCTGTTCCCACGTCAGCCCGAGGAGCTCGCCCTTGCGGAGTCCGGTGTGCAGATCCACCGTCACCATCGGCAGCAGCAGCTTGTTGCGCGACTCGCGGCAGGCGTCGAGTAGCCGCGTGATCTCCTCGGGTCGCAGATAGGTAGGCGCGGCTGATCTTCGCGCGCTCGGCCAGTGCAGCCTGGGTGAGCCCTTTCGACTCTCGGAGCTTCTTCAATCGCATGGCGAATCGCTCAGGCGACATAGTTACCAATCTGGTAACAGCATGTCAGGGCGCCGGTCCAGGCGGCGCCGGCAGCGTCGGGCACTCGGGACAGAGCTTGTCGCGCTCCGTTTCCTTGGCGGCAGGCGGCGGCTTCACGATCGCGAAAAAGCGACCGCACAGCGCGCAGACGCCACGCTCAGCAATCGGCATAGAGATCGATCCACCGGGGGGCCCATAGCGCGCCAGCCTGCTCAGCGAGGGCCGGCATCACTTTGAAACACGTCACGCGCTCGCGGTGCGGCTTGTCCTGCGAGAGCGTACGGCGAAGCACGACGTCGCAATTCCAGCGGTCGCCCTCCGCCACCACGTTCGCTTCGATCCTGTAGCCCTTGTAGTCGGGTTCGATCAGCACAAGACGATCATTCGATGACCTGATCCGCCCGCAGCAGCAGCGACTGTGGAATGGTGAGGCCGAGCGCCTTGGCGGTCTTGAGGTTGATGACGAGCAGCAACTTCGTCGGTTGTTCCACTGGCATCTCCGATGCTTGGCGCCCTTCAGGATCTTGTCCACATAAGTGGCCGTGCGGGCCACCAGATACGTGTACGAGTCGTAGGCCATCAAGCCGCCGGCGTCGACGACGTCCCGGTAGGGGTACAGCGCCGGCAATCGATGTTGAGCCGCGAGGTCGGCGATTCGTCTGCCCTCAAAAACGAGAAGGCTTTCGGCTGTCGTTAGGAGTCCGTCGGCCCGCCACTTAGCGCCTGCGTCGAATGCAGCTGGAAGGTCGTCGGCGTCTCGAATATCTTGGACCAGCAGCTTCACTCCGAGAGTGCGAGCCGCGCCCTTCAGTTCCTTTATCTGTGCCGCTGCAATGGGGTCCACAATGTACGAGAGCACGAGCACTCGAGAGATCCTTGGCACGGCTTCCTTCAGCAGCTCCAGACGCTTCGCAGCAAGGCCGGATGCCATGAAGGTTTGCCCGGTGACATTGTTGCCAGTTCGAGAGAGGCTGGCGACAAGTCCGGTGCCGACAGGATCACCAAGCGGGATCATGACGATCGGCACAGTTCGGGTTGCGGCCTTGGCAGCCTCGGCGGCTGGGGTGGTCGTTACGACGATGACGTCGACTCCGAGGCGCAGGCATTCAGCGGCGAGCGTGGGGAATCTGTCATGCTGGCCCTCCGCTGAAGCATAGTCAATCCTGAGAGTCCGCCCGTCGACGTAACCCAGCTCACGCAGGCGGTCGAAAAACGGCCGAAATCTTCCCTCTGTGGGGCGTGGATCCAACGTAAGAAAGCACAGGCGCGGAGTTTTACCTGCCTGCTGCGCCTCGGCGGCGAGCGGCGCGGCGAGCACGGCTCCGAGGCCACTCACGAAGGCGCGGCGGTTCATTCGATCACCTGATCCGCCCGCAGCAGCACGGACGGAGGGATCGTGAGGCCGAGCGCCTTGGCGGTTTTGAGGTTGATGACGAGTTCGAACTTCGTCGGCTGCTCGATGGGAAGGTCGCCGGGCTTGGCGCCTTTGAGAATCTTGTCCACGTAGGTCGCAGCGCGCCGAAACATATCAGCAAGGTCCGGTCCATAGGACATGAGGCCCCCGGCATCGACAAACTCCCTCCATGGGTACACTGCCGGCAGCCGGTTCTTTGCCGCCAGGTCCACGAGGCGTCTGCGCTCATTGAAGAACATGGGGGTTGACCACAGAGTCAGAGCACCCGCGCGCGCCTTGGTCATGTCCGAGAAAGCCCTGTCGAAATCGTCGGGCCCTCGCGCCTCAACGAATTGAGGCCGCACCCCCAGCGCCCGTGCCGCGACTTCTGCTTCCTTCAGGATGTCCTTTTCCGTGCGTTTGCCGAGGGCACCTGGCTGCCAGAGGACCGCGACCAACTCACCCCCCGGAACGGCCTGCTTGAGCTGTTCCAGACGCTTGCTGATTAGCTCCGGGCCGAGGAACGACAACCCCGTGACATTGCCGCCCGGCCGCGCAAGGCTGGTGACGAGGCCGCTCGTAACCGCGTCGGCAGCAGCAGGGAACACAATGGGGATGGTCTTGGT
>Ga0114129_10000023_pt1 | contig 116820 bp, 101 predicted proteins | sample RhiMetdeltSRZDD1_FD_80071 | JGI IMG/M metagenome (GOLD analysis project Ga0114129, IMG submission 80071) | Populus rhizosphere microbial communities from Tennessee, USA - Rhizosphere MetaG P. deltoides SRZDD1 (version 2) (version 2) | ecosystem: Host-associated > Plants > Roots > Rhizosphere... | reverse complement strand
TAGCGCCAGGCCGAGCAAGGCCAGCGTCTTGGCGTACAAATCTCGCAGCGAGTCACCGCGCACGCTGGTAGTTTAGCACTTGCGGCCGCTTGTGAAATTTGGCGCAAGCAGACACGCCGCCAGACCGGCCACGAGCGCCGCAAACAGCGGCTTGTTCCACGGGAGAATCGGATACCGCGCCGCGCGACTCTCGAATCGGCGGCCGGAATCCGCGCGGTGACGGGCGGCCGCGTCGGCGCGTTGCGCCGCCGGCCACGCCTGACCGGCGCGCAGCACCGGCGCAAAATATTTCTCCAGAATCAGATTCTCGTTCCAGGCGGTGTCGACGTCGCTCGTCCACGCGTCGTTTCTCGCCTGCACATGCCACAGCCCTTCCGTCAAGTACTGATCCTCGCGCGAGAGCGTCGGCGCGGGTGGCCGCGCGCCTTCCGTCCAGCGCTGGAGACGATCGCGCGACGCCGCCGCGAGCTCCTCCGCCGTGTGGCGCGATCGAAAGCGGCCGACTTCCCCATCGTCGATCGTGTACCCGAGATGCACGGCGAGCAGAAACGCGCCCAGCGCGAGAACGGTCGCGGCGGCCAGCCGGCTCACGAGCGCGAGCGATCGATCGGAGGGACGCAGGCGAAACGCGCCCGGAGGATCGACGCCGAGGCTGAACAACAGCCCGCACGCAATCGCCGCGCCGTTGAGGAGAATGTCGCGCACCTCGCCATAGCGGCGCGGCACGAACCACTGCACCCACTCGTCTGCGGTCCCGACGATCAGGGCCGCGAACACCGGCACGAGAAAGATCGACACGTCGGACACTGCCGCGGCTGCTGACTCTCGCGGCACGACGGCGCGATAGAACAACATCGTCACGATCCCGTACTCGACGAAATGGAATCGCTCGACGGCGGGAAGCGCATTCACCCAGATGTAGGCGATGCCGGCGGCGAGTGCGGCGGCGATCGCGCCGTAGCGCCGGAGACGATGCTCGCGGATGCGAGCGAGCGCGGCCGCACATGCGAGGACGACTGCGCCGACGACCAGCAAATTGATCGTCAGGCCGTACCTGGCGCCCGTGAGACGTCGCAGGCTATCGCGCAGGTCCGCCACGAACGGCGACGTCAGGACCACAGTTGCCGAGACGATGAGGGCCAGCATCACCCGGCCTCGCGCCGTCAGGCCGCGGCGTCCGGGCACGGCGCTCCGGTTGTGTTCGGGCGGGTTCATCGTGCTGGACCGGGACGGCATCGTAGCAGTCCTTGGAACCGGCCGGGGCGCGGCGGCGGGCGGCCGGTCGCTTGTGAAATCGCCTCGCCACAGCGGATAATTCGCGAAAGCGAGGGCCGTTCCCCCCCTTCCCGGTCCGGCCGCATGTCGGAGTGCGTCCGGAGGCCCCGGGATAGAAGCTGTTGTTGCACCTTGGAGAAAGTGAGAACGGTCCGAGCGTCCCAGCCCCGCCGTGCTGTCTCGATTTCGGCTCTCACCGCTCCGTTCGCAGCTCCGCGTCACCGATGAGGCAGAACGCCGCCGCATCGAGCGCGTTCTGGCAGTTGCCCGTGTGTACCTCGCGGTGCTCGCGTTCCTCGCGTTCTACATGCACCCGACGAACCCGGAACAGTATCGCCCGCTGGTCAGTACGCTGCTCGCGTTCTACGTTTTGTCGGGGACGGTGATTCTGTACTCGGTCGGGTCGCTGACCCGGATGACCGCGCAATTCACCAACTTCATTCACTTCACGGACATCCTGTGGGCGGCCGTCATTACGTCGTTCACCTCCGGACCGAACAGCCCGTTCTTCAATCTCCTCACTGTCTTCGCGCTGCTCGCCGCGGGTCATCGATGGGGGCTGCACGAATCGTTGGCGACGGCGCTGCTCTGCATGCAGGTTTTGCTGTTGCAGATCTATCCCTGGGGTGTGACGGGACCCGCCGAGCTCAGCCTGTCGATTCTGATCACGCCGGCGACGTTCGTGTTCATCACGGCCTTCCTCGTCGGCTTCCTCGCCGACGCGGAGAAGCAGCTGCGCGGCGAAGCGAACGCGCTCGCCCGCACGATGCGGCACGCGCAGACCGAGCGCGGCCTTCGCACGAGCATGCAGCTGATCCTCGGAGATCTGCTCCAGCTCTTCGGGCCGCAGCGCATCGAGCTGGCGGCGCGCGACACGCACTCGGGCGCGGTCATGCTGTGGCGCATCGACCGCAAGCGTCCCGATCACGTCCAGCTCGTGACGGAGGAATCGGCCACCTTTCAGGCGATTCTGGCGCCGGATCTGCCGGCCGGCGTCTACACACGCATGCTGAACCGCAAGGCCGCCCCCGTCGGGTTCGTCGCCATCGACACGGCGGGCCGTCGCATTCCGGACGCGGATCCCGAGGTCGCGGCGCGGCTCACGCGCGAAGTCGGCGCGCAGACGATCCTGTCGGTCGGCTACTCGGATCCGGCCAACATCACAGCCCGCATCGTGCTCGTGAATCCGGACGTGGTGACGCCGGGCGCCGATCTGCGATTCCTGCAGATGCTCACGCAGCAGGTCTCGCCGGGGCTGCACAATCTCTATCTGCTCACACGTCTCCGAACCCGCATCGGGGCGGTCGAACGCTCCCGGGTGGCGCGCGAGCTCCACGACGGCGTCATCCAGACGGTCATCGGACTCGAGATGGAAATCGAGGCGATGCGCCGGAAGGTCGCAAGCGACGATCCCGTCGCCGCGCGCCTCAAGCACGTGCAGGAGCTGCTCCACGAAGAGGCGGTCACGCTGCGCGAGCTGATGCAGCAGATGAAGCCGCTCGACCTGCGGAACAGCGATTTCGTCGCATTCGTGGCGACGACGGTCGACCGGTTCGGGCGCGACAGCGGCATCACCGCCAGCTTCGCGTCGGGGCTGGACGAGCTCGCCCTGCCCCCGCGCGTCGGCCGCGAGCTCGGCCGCATCGTCCAAGAGGCGCTCGTGAACATACGCCGCCACGCTCACGCCCGAAACGTGGTAGTCCGCCTCCGCATTCACGCCGGGGAGTTGATCCTGCTCATCGACGACGACGGCCGCGGATTCGGGTTCACCGGCCGGCTCGAAGGGTCCGAGCTCGACCGCAGCTCGCGCGGGCCGCTCACGATCAAGGAACGCGCACGTGCGTTGGGAGCCGCGGTTGCCGTAGAATCGCTCCCCGACCTTGGCAGCCGGGTCGAAATCAGACTGCCGCTCAATCGCGCCGGCATTGCGCCGATGGATCAGTCCGATGAGGCGGTACTCAACCTTCCATGAACACATCCGCGCCAATCGCTATCGTTATCGCAGACGATCATCCAATTTTTCGTGACGGCCTGCTTCGACTCCTTGAGGCGGAGTCGGATTTTCGCGTGGTCGGTTCGGCCACCGACGGTTATGAGGCCGTCACCCTCGTCCGGTCGCTGAAGCCGGACATCCTGCTTCTCGACCTGGCGATGCCCCGCCAGCCCGGGTTGGAGGTATTACGCGAGCTGGCCGACGAGCCGGGCGCGGTTCGTACGATCCTGCTCACGGCGGCCATCGAGGACGCGCAGAAGGTGGCCGCTCTGCTCCTCGGCGCGCGCGGCGTGGTGCTCAAGGAAGCCGCGAGCAGCGTGCTGCTCGAGTGCATCCGCCGCGTCATGGCCGGCGATTACTGGGTCGATCGCGAGCCGGTCGCCAGCCTCGCCGACAGTCTGCGCCTGGCGCGCACCGATCGCGACGAGCGGCCACGGTTCGGCCTGACCCGGCGGCAGATCGAGATCGTCAAGGCGATCGCCGGCGGCGCCACGAATCGCGACATCGCGGCACGGTTGGGGATCCGCGAGGACACCGTCAAGCAGCACCTCACGAGCATCTTCGAGAAGTGCGGCGTGTCGAACCGCCTCGAGCTCGCGCTCTTCGCGCTCCAGCATCAGTTGGTGGAAAAAGACTGAGGGGCCGGACTCGAGCCTCGTCCCCTCAGATAGCTTCTTCATTAGTCCTGCAGCGTCCTCGCACCTACGGCGCTGTTGCTGGATCTCTCCATGCTTCGAACACCGGCCCGCAGGAGGATCGTCCGCACCGTCGCCATGAGAATCAGCACGACTCCAAACGTGCAGACGATGGTCGCGCCCGTGGGCAGATCGAAGACGACCGAGAAGTACATGCCGAGCATGGACACGACCGTACCCATCGCCCAACCGATCGCCAGGCGGGGACCGATCCGATCGGCATACAGCATTGCCGCGACTGACGGGACAATCAGATAGCAGAAGACAAGCAGCACGCCAGCAATCGAGACCGACGACGTGACGACGAAACCGAACGACGCATAGAACAGGAAGTCCCAAAAACGGACCGACAGGCCCTCACGCTCCGCGCGCGCGCGATCGACGGAAATCAGCAGAAAGCGCTTGCGCAAGACATAGTGGAAGATCCCAATCACGCCGTAGAGCATGGCGGTGTGCAAGACCTCCTCCCATGAGACCGCGAGGATGTTGCCGACCAGCATGTCCTTCAAGTGTTCGGCCTGGGACGTAGACTGGCTCATGGCCACGATGGCAGCCGCCGACGCGACGGCATAGGAAATACCAATGATGGCTTCCTGCGGGATGCGCGCCTTCTGGCTGTGCACGAGGGAGAACACGGCGGCCCCGAGGAAGGTGAATCCCAGGCTGAACCAGTAGACTCCCGTGCTGTGCGGGTCGCCTTCGGTGAAGGGAAGCAGCACGGCGATCGTCGCTCCAAGCGCGGCAATCTGCGCCAGAGAGAGATCGACGAAAATCACCCCCCGCTCGACGACGTGCACGCCAAGGTAGGCGTGGATGCCGGTCAGAATGAGGCTGGCGGCAAATGGGGCCGCCAGAAACTGCAGGATTTGTGGATCCATGATCTCCAGGTGCTTTGACGGCGATGCGCGCCGGACGAGCTAGAGACCGAGGCGCTTGAACGCCGTGGCCAGCAGGTTGACGTCGTAGTCGAACAGCTTGATGTAGTCGCTCGCTTCCTTCACCCCGCCAACCGACGGCGGCATCACGAGGACCTCGGCGCCCGTCTGGCGGCCGACCGCCTCGGGCGTTTTCACGTCGAAGTACGGCTCGACGAGAATGACCTTTACTCCCTGACGCTTCATTTCGGCCACGAGCTCAACGGTATGCGACGGCGTGGGCGGAATGCCAGGCTTGGGTTCCACGTACCCGACGACATTGAGACCGAAGCGCTCGGCGAAGTTGGGCCAGGAACGATGGTACGTCACGACCTTGGTTCCTTTGAAGGGCGCCATCGTCGCGTCCCAGCGCTTCTGCGCTTCGGCCAGGCGCTTGTCGAAGTCCGCATAGCGCTGCGCGAAATAGGCGGCCTCCGCCGGCACGAGCTCACTGAGCTTGTCACGAATGGCCTGCGCGATCCGGCGGCCATTGTCAGGATCGAGCCAGTAGTGCGGATTGCCCGCGGGATGCACGTCGCCCATCGCGCGCGTGATTTGCCCTGTCGGGATCTCGAGGATCCGGACGTTCTGCGACGCATCGAGATATCCCTGGCCGCCCAGCTGAATCTTGGCGTTCCGGCTCTGCGTGATGAGCGGTGGCAACCAGCCGATCTCCAATTCGCGGCCGACAACGATGAGCAGATCGGCGTTGACGAGCTTCAGAATGAAACTCGGCTTGGGTTCGACGAAATGCGGATCCTGATAACCGCGTGAGAAGACGTCCACCGTGATCCGGTCGCCGCCTACCTCGCGTGCGAGAGCGCCGAGATCCTCCGTCGTGGCGGCGACTTTGAGTGGAGCGGCGGCGGTCCGGCCCGGCGGCGCGTAGCTCATCGCGAGTGCGATCGCGAGAAACGGTGCGAATGCTTTCTTCATTGCCTTCATCCCTTTCATGGCCTTCATGAATCAGAAAATATGCGCGCCGTGCGCGCCAATCGAGAAATTGAACTGGAACAGAAACTCGTTGCCGGTGATCCCTTCGGCGTAGCTGGTGTACCGGTACTGCCCTCGAATCTGGCTGAACTCGGTCGGCCAAAAGGTCATAAAAAAGGACCCGCCGTTGTCCGTGAGCGTGTCATCGAGCAGCCGCGCCGATCGATCGTAACGGGCGCCCGCGTACCAGCGCCGCGCGAACTGGTACTCGCCCAGCGCGTACCACCCGAACGAGCTCGCGTGCAGGTCGTCGGGCAACTCCTGCCGGCTCCAGATCAGCTCGGTGCGCACGTTGAAGCGCCGGTAAATCGCACGTCGGAGCGGCCGGTATCGGTATGTCGCGTCGATGCCGAACAGTCGCTTGTTCAGCAGAGGTGCTTCGACGCCTCCCTCCGGAGGAGCCAAGTCGAGGCCGACGCCGGTCGGGCCGAACGCGAACGAGGTGCCCAGATCGATGTTCGAGTTCTCGGTGATGTCCCGGTACGCGCGCACGCGTCCGACGTAGGCGAGCTTCGATCGTTCGGGGCTCTGGAAGACCTCCGAATCGCCGTGATACACCTCGCCGATCATGTCCACGAAGATCACCGGGTTGTGCAGCAGGTACGACAGTGACATCCCCGCGTCAGAGAGACCTTCCTCGCCACCGACGAGGTTCTGCGTCACGAGCGGGCGGTCAACCGTAGGCATCTGATGCGTATGCAGGGCGTTGACCTTCCCAAACTGTGCCCGCATCTTCCCGACCTTGAGGAGGAGATTCGCGGGCAGAGACGTGAAGGTGATGTAGCCCTCTTCGACCTCGAGCCCGTCGGGACTCGCCGAGAGAAAGAAATCCGCCCGCGCGTACGGATCGACAATCGCCTGGAACGCCGCCTCGACTTCAGTCAGTTGCATCGCCGGGTCGACGTTGAACTCATTTTTACCGGCGACGCCGACGAAATTCCCGATCACCGACATGTCCGGGTTGAAGACCTTCGACGAGAGCGACTGAGGTTGCGTCTGCAGCGGAGGCTGATCGGGCGGCGGAAGTTGTGTCGGCGGCGGCTGCGTCGGCGGAGGAACCTGCGCTTGCGTCTGTTGACCAGTCGGTCCTTCGGCTCCTCCAGGTCCTTCAGGTCCTCGGGGTCCTTCAGGCCCGTTAGATCCTTTCGCGTCGGTCGCAAGACTCGTCGGGTTCCCGCTGTCGCGTTTTTCAGTGCTCGCGGGGACCCCATCCACACCCTTCGGATTTCCGGCTTTCCGGCTTTCCAGCTTTTCCAGCTGCTGCGCGAGCGTCTGCAGGCGCGCGTCGTACTGTCGGAGCAATTGATCGATCTCGTTGCGGAGACGCTCGATCTCGGCGCGAAGTTGCGGCGCGTTTACGGACGTCTCGGGACGCTCGACGGACGCCGGCGCGACCGATTGCGCAACAGAAACACGTGGAACACCGACGACGACCAGCATCGCGAGCACAAATAAAGAACCACGTACATGCGGCATATACATGTGTCAGGGCCGAAGCCCAGCCTCCGTTATTCGGTTGAGTCGAGAAGGACGCGTGTTCGCTCAGCGCGATTCCGCAGGCCTGGCCGAAGGCCCGGCCACCGGCGGCGCGCGCGACAGCGGCTGGCCGCCGACGTTTGACGGAAGCCGGGATGCCAGCGGCCCCGCAGCGGCCGCGACCTGCTCGGGCATCTGCGCGCATATTCCTGCCGAAACCGGCTGCGCGCCTGCGATCGCGCGAAGCCAGTGGCAAACCGCACAATGCCCGTCGGCCTTGCCCGGAGGCGGATCCCCAATCAAGAGCGTCGACGAGCCGTCAAAGGAGACTAGGGTGCAGCGGGGATCGTCGTTGAGCGATGCATGGCCGGGTGCCACGTAGGGCAGCACCAGGCTGGCCGCGAAGCTGACCAGGACAAGCCATGCGGAACCAGCCATCTAACGTCACTGTAACGGGGGTCTTGGAGCACGGTCAAACGCCACACATTCGGCAGGACACCCACTGTGCCGGGTGCCAAACGGCACCCGGCACATGTCACACCTGTACGCTTAGAAGAACTTGAATGAGTACGTGGCTCTGATCCCGCGGCCCATTTCGGGTGCGAGATCCTTCAGGAACGACGTGTGCAGCCGGTAGGTTTCGTTCGTCAGGTTGTAGCCCTGCACCGCGATGAGGTGCGAGCCGTGCGAGCCGCTTCGCTGCCACGACGCGCCGATGTTGAACGTGCCCCAGCCAGCCGTCTGCGTCTCGTCTCGAAACACGTCGGACTGCTTGCTCGAGAACACACCCTCCGGGCTGATCGAAAACTGCCCGAAGCTCAGTTCGAGGGCAACGCGCCCGTGAAATGGCGGAATGCGCGGCAGCGACTCGTCCGTATCCGTGAGTTGCGCCCGAACGTACCCGAAAGACGTGTGCAGCTCCGCACGCGTCGCAAGATGAAAATGTCCGGCGGCATCGAAGCCGGTAAACCGGCTGTCGCCCTGCAGGTAATTGGCGACACGCAACCCGTCCTCGATCTCGTCGGTAATGTCGAGAAACACGAAATTGGAGATGTTGTAGACGAAGAAGTTGACTTCTCCATGCGCCCGCGATGCCCGGCCGCGCAGACTCAGATCGACGCCCACCGATCGCTCGAGTTCCAGATCCTGATTGCCGATTTCAAAGGCCAGATTGCCGGGATGCGGGCCGAAATTGAAGAGTTCCTCGAGCGCCGGCGCGCGCGCCGCGGTCACGAAGTTGGCGACGAAGGCGCCGCTTCCCTTGATATCCGCGTGGAACCCGACCGATCCGGACGCCCCCGTGAAGTCCCGGTCGACCGGGCCGTCTTCGAAGTTCGCCTCATACGTCGTTCGCTCGACGCGGCCGCCGAATTGCAGTCGATTCCGGCCGAGCGCGACCTCTTCATAAACGAATGCCGAAAACGCGTTCTGGTCCGTCTTTGGCGCGAGGGCCTCCTCGCCGATCGCCTCGTAATTGCGCGTGAGAAACTCCAGGCCGAACTTGCCGTTCATTCGACCGCCGGGCCGCTGTTCGACTTCGCCCCGCACCGTGAAGATCTTGTTCTTGAACCGCGTGCCGAGCGATTCGATCGCGTCCTCAATTCCGATCTCGTCGTGCTGGTAGTTGAGATAGCTGGCAGTGACGCGAAACGCATCCGCAAACGCGGCCGAGAGATTGCGGGCCCCGGCGTCGAACCGGACGTTCTCCCGCTTGATCTCCAGATCGATCTGCGATTCCGGGTTGCCTTCGAGGTCTCCGGCGAACGGAATGCCGTAGCGATTGCGCTCGATGCCCCCCGACGCGCCGAAGTAGGCGCGGTTCCCCGTCCATCCCGCGCCGCCCTCACCGGTGAAGAGCCGGGTCGCCGAGTTCGTAATCGTCAGATCCGGCGCATCGTAATCGCCCGTGCGGCGGCCGGTGAAGCTGCCGTACGCCAGCCACGGTCCGCGGCCGTGCTGGACGTTGCCCGAGAAGCCGGCTTGCGCGTTCGCACTGCCCGTATCGAAACTCACACCGCCGAGCGTGCCGCTGAACGGCGAGGTCCGGAAGGCATCCTGGGGAGTAATGGCGTTGACGACGCCCCCGATCGCATTGCTGCCGTAGAGCAGCGTCGCCGGCCCCTTGACGACTTCGAGCCGGGCAAGCCCCGCGGGATCGATCGAGACGCCATGGTCGCCCGACTGACTCGACAGATCCCCCGTCCGAACGCCGTCCTGCATGATCAACACGCGGTCGCCATCGAACCCTCGAATGATTGGCCGGCTCGTGCCGGGTCCGAACGTCCGCTTGGCGATGCCGGGCTCGTCCTGAAGCGCGTCGGCGATGGTCGCGCCGAGCTTCTTGGCGATCTCCGTCGCGTCGAGGCTGGTGACCGCGTTGAATGCCTCGTACGCCGTCGCGACACCGGTCGCCGAACCGGTGACGGTGATCTCTTCGTGAATCCCCAGCGACAGCTTGAACTCCATCGCGACGGTCTGTCCGGCCGTAACCACGGCAGTCTGGCGCGAGGTTGACAACTGCGCGCGCTGGACGATCACGTCGTAGGTGCCGGCCGGCACGTTCGTGATTTCGAACTTGCCATCGTCGCTGGTCGTGGTCTGGCGTCGCGCGCCGACCACAATGACGGTTGCACCGTGGACGGGATCCCCGTTCTCGAGAGTGACCCGGCCCGAGACCGTACCTGTAGCAACCTGAGCCGACAGCCCGACGCCAAGAGTAACGCTGAAGATCAAGCCGAGGGCGGTTTTGCATCCCATAGAACTACGTCGCATAGAAAGTCCTTCCTCTCTCAGTAAAAAGCCGTGCTGAACGGGAGACCCGACGGCCCGGCGATCGCCGAACCGACGAGTTGCACTGACTAGACGGACCCACAGGGGCCCGTTCGATCACGATGCGTTCAGAATCAGGAAGCTTCGACGAGGAGGAAGGACGGTGGTCCGCGGGATGACGGGACGTCGTGCTCGGTGGTCAACAGGTCGCACTGAATCGCGACCCGATCGGCGGCTATCGCCTGAACGTACAGAGATGTGAGAACGACCGCGTGCAGTGCGCCGCGAACAGCCCGCTGCAGGTGGCAGATCCCGCAATGGCCGTCACCAGACAGCGGGATGTTTTTTTGGACCTGCGACCCCTGCTGAGTGTCGGGCCGAAGGGGTCGTTCGCACGCCGGATCGTCGAACAGGGACGCATGCCGGGCGCCCAGCACCGGCAGGGCCAGTCCCGCGATCCACGCAAGCAAAAGAAGAGGAGCAGCCGTACGCCGGAGTCGGCGGCTAAACATGTCTCAGCCAATGTACCGGGGGGTCAGGCGGAGGTCAAGCTGCAGCCATCGGGCTGGCGCGCCGATCTCCGAGCGCCTTGCCAGTCGTAACGGGTGACCTCCTCGATCACATCGGCATTGGCAGCCCCGACAACCATGCCGTGACCGCCAGCACGACGAACAGCCCGATCGCCAGCTCGGCAACGACCACACGACGGAGTTGCCGGCGTTTGCGCGTGATCTCCGCGGCAGGCCGCAGGTGTCGCCAGTTGATCCAGCCGAGGATCGCGACGACCGCGACGATCCCGATCTTGACCATCAGCGTCCGGCCGTAATCGGTCTTCAGCAACTTTTCGACGGGCAACACGTACTCGGCCGACATGAATACGCCGGTCGCGATCGTGAGAGCCGCGCCGATCAGTGCCACCGGGGTGAACGACTGGAGCATTGTGCGAAGGTGCGTGGGCGATCGCGACTCGTCTCGCCAGAACGCCCAGGTCGTCAGCGCCAGCATCAGGAGCGTCCCCAGCCACATGCCGGTGCCGAGGAGATGCGTCGCATGAAGGAACCACATCAGCAAACCGTGGCCGGCTGCGTGGCCGATCAGAGGAGTCGTCAGAATCGCCGCGGCTGGCGCAAGAAATCTGAGCGCCCGACGGCTGGCCCACCACCACGAGGCGCCAGTGGCCGCGGCCGCAACGGCGGCACTCGTAAAGGAGATGATCCACGCCTTTCCCCATCGCGTCCGGAAGAGCATCGCGTGGACCAGGCCTGAATCGCCGAAAGACTGCAGGCCGAACCACGAGGCGAACTGCGCCACGAATGTCGACGCGAGCGCAAGCACCCAGACGATCGACGCGACCACGGCGAGGCGATCGAGCCTCGGTTGAATAGTCAGGAAGATCGCCCGGAACGGATCCGAGCGCACGCGAGTGGTCACGAACCGCGCACCCTCGGTCCCAATTACGGCGAGCACCGCCACGTACAGCAGCCAGCGACAGCCCGCCAGGAGGCCGATCAGTTCGGGCGTCATGACTCCGGCGCCACTTGGGTTACGGAATCCGCTTGGGCTGGATTGTGAACTTCACCTCACCGGACAAGACGTGGCCGTCATCGCCCGCGGCCCTCCAGGCGACGGTATACGCGCCGGCACCCAGCGGTTTGACCGGATCGGCGTACATCGATTTCCCCTTGTCGTCCACGACGGTCTTGCCAAGTGCGATCTCGACTGCGTCGCGCTTTAAGGTGATCTGGCTCACCACGACCGCAGGGGCTTGCGAGAACCAGAGTTGCAGACGCGGCGGGGGGAGTTCCAGTTTCTGGTCCTGGGCCGGGACTGATCGCACCAGGGAGAAGTGCGTCACCGTCGAGGCGCCGGCCGAAATAGTCAGGAGAATCGCCGCCAAGATCGTCAGAACGGATCGCATGCCAGCGAGTATACGAGTGATCTCGCGGGGCCAACCTGCGGCGGATTGTCGTATTCTCCGCCCGTCCCCGGCTTCGACAACAATCGGTGCGCTGACGCAGGTCGCTATTGCCAGCTTCCGTACATCGGGTTGGGCAGCATGAAATACCGCACGCCGAAGTCAGAAAACGCGGCTTCGCCCTGCTGCCGGGTGGCCTGCGTCAGCGACGGAAAATCCTGAATGTTGTCCCCGACGAACGCGACGATCTCGAGCGGCGCGCCGCCGGCCTCGCTTTTCCCGGCCGCAACCGCCGCAAAGCGCGGGTTCTTGTCCGACGAGCCGCCGTCGGCGCGGCACAGCATCGCGTCGAACTGCAGCCCGCGGGCGTGAAACAGCGCAATCGTGTCGTCGCACTCCGATTGGAGGCGATTCGTGACGATCGCAATGCGGCCGCCAATCGCATGCACGCGCGAGAGGAACTGCGCCGCGCCGGGCAGCGGCACGGCCTCGCGCCGGCGGACCCACGCGGCCCAGCTCTCCGGCGAGAAGGACGCATTCAACCGGCTCCGCTCGATTTGGTATTGCAGATTGCTGATGACGGTGTCGTCGGCATCCACCACCACGGCCCAGGGCCGCCCCGATACCGCCGAATGCCGCTCGACGGCGGCGGTTGCCGCGCGATAGGTCTGAATGACGGCGGCGTAGTACTCAGCGGATCGCTGCACCCATTTCAAGCTGTCGGGGAGCGTGTCAGCCGCAGGGTTCGGCGGCGGCGCCGACGTCGTGGCGCGCTTGTTCGACGTGCAACCGCACGCAAGTACGCAGACGATCGAGAAAGTCACCAGAAGCTTCGAGGGCATCTCCAGATCCTCAGATCTCCAGATCATCAATTCATTGCGCAGCCATATGATTCGGGAATGGCTGTTGCGCTCGACGTGCCGCGGGTGTCGCCGGGCCAGGATCGCCGGACGCTGCAACAGGCCGCCGACCAGGCGTTCAGCCGCGCGGCGGGCGCGCCGCTCGTCGCCGGCAATCGCGTGCGGGTACTGCGCGACGCCACGGAGAACTACCCGGCCTGGACGCACGCGATCGAACAGGCCCGTTCGACGATTCACGTCGAAATGTACATCATCCACGCGGACCACGTCGGCCGCCGGTTCGTCGATCTGCTCGCGCGCAAGGCGCGTGACGGCGTCAAGGTGCGGCTGCTCTACGACTGGTTCGGCTGCGGCTGGGTTCCGCTGCGGGGCACCTTTCATCCGCTGTTCAAGGCCGGCGGCGAAGTGCTCGCGTTCAATCCGCCGCGGCTGGCGACAGCGCTCGGCTGGGTGCGGCGCAATCATCGCAAGCTGCTCACGATCGACAGCCGCGTGACATACGTCTCGGGCTTGTGTCTGGGCGCGATGTGGGTCGGCAACCCGGCGAAGAAACGTGAGCCGTGGCGCGATACCGGCGTCGAGATCGTCGGACCGGCGACCGCGCACGCCGAGCGCGCGTTTGCGACCTCGTGGCGATTCGCCGGCGGAGCCATCGACGAGCGGTGTGTCCCCGAAGAAGCCGATGTCCCCGCGGCCGGGTCCGTCAGCCTCCGGCTGATTCCATCGTGGCCGTTCACCGCGAACATGCTCCGCGTCGATCTGCTCGTCACGGCGATGGCGCGCCGCACGCTCTGGATCGCCGACGCGTATTTTCTCGGCCACGGACCGTTCGTCGACGCCTTGCAGCAGGCGTCACGCGACGGCGTCGACGTCCGGCTGCTGCTGCCTCAGGGCAGCGACGTCGGCTGGACGGTCCCGCTGTCGCGGACGCTGTACCGGACGCTCCTCGAGTCGGGCGTGCGGATCTTCGAATGGAACGGATCGATGATGCACGCCAAGACCGCTGTCGCCGACTCGCGCTGGGCGCGGATCGGGTCGACGAATCTGAACATCAACAGCTGGCTCGGCAACTGGGAGCTCGACGTTGCGATCGAAGATGACGAGATCGCCAGAACGATGGAAGCGCAGTACGAGGAGGACCTGGCGCATTCGACCGAGATTCTTCTCGACCATCGGCCGAAGCACGTGAATCGGCAGCGGTCCGCGCGCGAACGGGCGCGCCGCGCGTCGCGCCGGGCGTTCCGCACCATGACGGGGTTCGGCCACAGCATCGGCGCGGCAGTCACCGGCAATCGTCACCTGGAGGCCTGGGAGTACGTCCCGGTGCTGATGCTGGGCGTGCTCGCCGCGATCGTCGCCGTGCTCGGGTTCTGGAAACCGCGCTCCCTCGCGTGGCCAGCGGCGATCTTCGCCGCCTGGATCGCCGTCAGTTTCATCGTCGAGGCGGTGAATCTGTGGTGGAGCGGAAAGAAGCAGCAATGAACAAGACGGTCGCCATCGCCGCGATCAAGCGCCTGAGCGATCGGGAGCCCCGCACCGATCAGGATCTCGTCGCGGTCGAATCACCACTCACGCTCACGGTCACGCACCCGTCGTTCCAGGACGTGCGGCCGCTCGGCGTGCTCATGCGAACGCCGGGCGACGATGAGAATCTCGTGCTCGGGCTTCTCCATGCGGAGGGGATCGTTCGAACGATGGCGGACATCTCGTCTGTGGAGATCGATGCCGCGACCGATTCGTCGCGTGACGACGGCGCCACAGCGCGTGTCGCGCTGGCCAGCACGGTCGACCCCGGCGTGTTGCCTGACGGCCGAGCGCTCCTCACGACGAGCGCCTGCGGTCTCTGCGGCCGGTTGTCCGTTCACGCGCTCGATCGCGTCCCACCCAGCCGCGACCGGGAACTGCAGCTTTCGGCCGCCGACCTGTCGGCGCTGACGTCCCGGCTGCGAAGCGGCCAGGCGATCTTTGCCGAGACGGGCGGCCTGCACGCCGCGGCGCTGTTCGACCGCGCCGGCGACGAAGTGGGACTCGCCGAGGACGTCGGGCGTCACAACGCCGTCGACAAGGTGGTGGGCGCCGCGCTGCGGACGGGGAAACTGCCCCTGGCCGGCGGTGTGCTGGTGGTGAGCGGGCGCGTCGCGTTCGAGATCGTTCAGAAGGCCGTGATGGCCGGCGTCGCCGCCATCGTCGCCATCGGCGCGCCGTCAAGCCTCGCCGTCGAGGCCGCACGCGCCGCGGGACTGACACTGGTCGGCTTCGCGAGGGACGGTCATTGCAATGTGTACGTGGAGGTCACTTCTCTTTCAGGGACCGCAGGTACGCCACCAGCGCCGCCAGATCGGCATCGTTGAAATTGTATTTTCGCGTCGACATCTTGATGGCGGGCGCCTTCGGCAGCGCATCTTCCATCTGCGCCGTGTGCGTCAGCCATCGACGGATGTCGACCGCCGACAGCCGGTCGCCCACACCGTCGAGCGGGGAAATCCGGTTGCCGCGCCCGCCGACCATGTGGCACTTCGCGCAGCCTTGCGACTCGTAGATCTTGCGGCCCGCTTCGATCTGCCTGGAATCCTGCGCGCCCAGCCAGCCTCCGGTCCCGAGAAGCACCGCGACTGCGACCGGAAGGAATCGCCGCATGACGTGGAATGGCTCGACATTACCATGACTTGCAGTAGACTTTTCCGGTCGCGGAATTGGAGTCGCGACGATCTATGACTTCATGGTTTGCTCGCTCGCCCGAAACCGCCTATGAACCGGGGCGGCTCGGCCCGCTCGAATGGCGCGTGCTCGAGGCCCTCTGGTCCCGGACGGCCGCGATGTCCGTTCGCGATCTGCAGCCGGACTTTCCAGAGATTGCATATACCACGCTCATGACCACGCTCGATCGGCTGCACAGGAAGACCGTGTTGCGGCGCGAAAAGAGCGGCCGCGCATTCCTGTACCAGCCGCGCCTGTCGCGCGCCGAGTTCGAGTCGGCCCGCGCCACGGCGGCCGTCCGCACCGCGCTCGAGGGGGACGGCGAGTCGGTCGGCCTGCTCCTGTCGTTCCTCGTTCAGGCTGTGAGCGATCGCGACCACGAGCTTCTCGACGACCTCGAAGCGCTCGTGCGCGCCCGTCGGGCCGAAATCGAAAGTCAGCGCTCATGACGTTCGGCATGCGGCTGATCGTGATGGCCCTTGCCGCCTTTGCGGCCGGCGGCTTCGTTGGCGCGCTGGTCACGTGGATCGTCAGCCGGCGGCGGCCCCGGGTCATGTCCGAGGAGTCGACGCTGTTCGTCCTGCGACTCCTGCCGATGATTGCGGCAACCGTCGCGTCGTCGTTGACCGTGCTGTCCTTCGTCCTCTTCGAGCAACGCGGTGGAGAGACGACGGGCATCAGCCTGCCAATTCTGGCGACCCTGACGGTTGGACTCCTCGTCAGCGCCGCCATCCGCGCCTGGCGTCTGCACCATCGGACCTCTCGCGTGCTCGGCAGCTGGCTCGCGACGGCAGAAGAGGTGCATCTACCGGACGTCCCAACGCCGGTTCTCGCGATCTCGTCGAGTTTTCCGATTGTCGCCGTCGTCGGGCTCATGCGTCAGCGCGTGATCATCGCGCGCTCCGTGCTGGACGTCTGTAGTCCGGACGAGCTCCGCGCCATCCTGGCGCACGAGCAGGCGCACCTCGACCGGCACGACAATCTCCGGCGGGCGATTCTCACCATGGCCCCGGATGTGCTCTCGTGGCTGCCGCTTTCGTCGCGGATGCTCGAGGCCTGGCACGACGCCTGCGAGGGCACGGCCGACGGAGCGTCGGGCAGGCTCGGCGAGCACGGACGGTTGCTGCTCGCTCAGGCGCTCATCCGGGTCGCGCGCCTGGCCTCGACGTCGACCTCGCCGACGGTCCACGACCTGCCGGCGAGCGCGCTCTATCGCGGAGAGAATCTCGACGCGAGAATCCGGCGGCTGCTGGCGCCGCCGTCGGCACCGGTCGCTGATCGCACGACGATCCATTACGTCGCCATGTTCGCCGTCGTCGGCACGTTGCTCGGCCTCGGCCTGATCCAGGACGTCCTCGAAGCCGCAGTCAACTTTCTGCCTTGATTCAGCGTTTCTTCAGGAGAGCCTCCCGATCGACGGATGACGTGGCGTGGTGGCGTGACGCCGAGAGCGCGGCCGCCGCTCCGGCGTCCGACACGATCGATCGGCTGCAGCGCGAGATGGGCACGACGGGGTCGGCCGACGAGCTCGAACGTCGTGAGGAATTCGTCGAAGGGCTCGCACGCTTGCTCGAGCTGTCTTCGAACGGCGGACTGCCCCGCGTCGAGACTCAGCATCGGGTGATCGGGCACGATACCTGTCATTTCGTCGCGCCGGCGAGCGTGGCGGGCCAGTCGGAGGCTGCCGGTAAGCTTTTCCTCACATCGCAGCGGATCGTGTTCGCCAGCCAGGGAGTTCGCGCCTGGCCGTGGCACCGCGTGCGCGAGGTCGCACGGCTCGGCCGCGATCTCGTCCTCAGCGTCGCCGGCGTCGAGGATCCGGTTCAGATTCAATGCAACAGCTATGGGGATGCGATGGTAGCCGCGCATCTGGCCCGCGATCTGGCCGGCCGCAAACCCTGATCGATATGACGATGCTCCTTGGCTCGGATGTCCTCGTCGACGGCAGTTTGCTCCGTGGCCGCACGGTCGGACTGGTCTGCAATCCGGCGTCCGTCGACGGCCGGATCCGGCACATCGTCGATCGTCTCGACGCGGGCGGCGTGCGCGTCGGGGCGCTCTTCGGTCCGCAGCACGGGATCAAATCCGATCTCCAAGAAAACATGATTGAGACGGCGCACGACGAAGATGACCGCCGCAAGGTGCGCGTCTATTCGTTGTACAGCGACACGCGCGAGCCGGAGGCCGACATGCTCGCGGGCCTCGACGCGCTGGTCATCGATCTGCAGGACGTCGGCACGCGGATCTACACGTACATCTACACGATGGCCAACTGCCTCAAAGCCGCCAGCCGGCAGGGACTGCCGGTCGTCGTCTGCGATCGGCCGAATCCGATTGGCGGGCACGACGTGGAAGGACCGGTCCTCGAAAATGGTTTTCAGTCGTTCGTCGGGCAGTATCCGATTCCGATGCGGCACGGCATGACGATTGGCGAGCTGGCACGCCTCTTCAACGAGCATTTCGGCATTGGCGCCAAGCTCGAGGTCGTGAAGATGCGCGGCTGGTCGCGCGACCAATATTTCTGCGACACGGGACTGCCGTGGGTCCTGCCGTCGCCAAACATTCCGACTCCGGACACGGCGATGGTGTTTCCGGGCGGCGTGTTGTTCGAGGGCACCAACGTCTCCGAAGGGCGCGGAACCACAAGACCCTTCGAGCTGGTCGGCGCGCCCTGGGTCGATCGGGATGCCGAGGGCTTCGCCACCGCGTTGAACTCGCGCGGCCTGTCAGGTGTGTATTTCCGCCCGGCCTACTTCGAGCCCACGTTTCACAAGCACGCCAAGGTTGCCTGCGGCGGCTGCCAGATTCACGTGACCGATCGCACGTCGTTCCGGCCCGTGGCCGCAGGCGTCGCATTACTCGACGCGTTCAAGCGCGCGTCGCCCGCCGACTTTCAATGGCGCCAGCCGCCGTACGAATACGAGTACACGAAGCCGCCGATCGACATTCTCTACGGGTCAACGAAGCTGCGTGAAGCACTGGACGCCGGCGCGTCTATCGACGATCTCGTCCGGTCGTGGGAACCCGGCGTTCGCGCTTTCCTGCCGGTTCGCGAGAAGTTCTTGTTGTATTGAGGCTCGGAGCCTCGGAGGCCCGGAGGCTCGGAGCAACGGCATTAAGTCAAAAGCTCCCAGCCTCCGCGCCTCCGCGCCTAGTTCTTCCCCGCGGCGCGGGCGCGGGTGATCTGCTCCGCGTGATTGTGCGCGTGCGAGGCGTAGATCTTCAGCCACTGCTCGATGCCGTACGGGCCATGCTCCGGATGCGTGCCCATCCGCGTCCAGTCAGCCGCCTGCAGCCGATCGAGCAGTTCCGCGGTGGTCTCGCGCGCGAACCGCAGCGCCTGCAGTGACGATTCGATCGGCCGGTCGCCATAATGCAGCTTTCGCGCGTACGCTTCCTGATCGTACGCGTGAATCACGGGCTGATCTTCGGCAAGGAGGCGGCGGAGCCGGATCGCCGCGGTCATCTCGCTGTCGGCCAGATGATGGACGATCTCGCGCGCCGTCCACTTGTTCGGCGCGGGCCGCGCGTCGAGCTCACGAGACGTCGCGCCGGCGAGCGCCTCCTGCACCGTGCGGTAGCCTTCACGATACTTGCTGATGAGTGCCGTTCGCTCCTCGTTCGTCATGGTGTGATCGCTTTCCTGGATGGGAATCCCCAGAAGGTATCATGCCAGCAGGAGCGTCAGTACTCGTGGTCACCGCATCTCAGGAACTCGGCGAACGATTCGAGCAGCGCCTCTTCATCGCCGCGCCGCCGGCCGTCGTCTTCGAATGCTTTTTCTCCGCCGAGGCGCTGCGCGCCTGGTGGCAGGCCGTCGGATCGGTCACGACACCCGTGCCGTTCGGCGTGTACGCGGTCGAGTGGCCGACGACGCCGTTTCGCGACGAGCTGCTGGGGGCGCTCGGCGGTGTCTTTCACGGCACCGTCGTCGACGTGCGGCCGGGACAACAGTTCCTCGTCGCCGACGCGTGGTGGGTGCCGCCCGAAGGCGATCCGCTCGGTCCGATGGCGCTGCAGATCGTCTGTCACCCTGATGCCGGCGGCTGCGATCTGCACGTGCGCCAGGACGGCTACGAGCCTTCTCCCCGCTGGCGCCGCTACTATGCCGTCGCCTCGCGCAATTGGCAGATCTCGCTCGCGTCGCTGAAACGGTACGTCGAAGGAAAGCTCTGACGCCTTGATCAAGTACCGAGAGCCGGAAGGAAACGTGTCCTGTCTTAAGTTTCGCTGCCTCGACCTCCCCGCCTCCGCGCCTGCGCGCCGCCGCACCTCATAGCCTCATAGCCTCATCGCCTTCGCGAGCGCGAGCGCGAGCGGCGCCGCGAGGAAACTCAACAGAGCTCCCATCTTCGCTTCGTCGAGAATCGGGCCCGGCGGAAACGACGCGGTCGTGAAGAAGAGCGCGACCGTGAAGCCGATGCCGGCTGTGACCCCCATCACCGTCAGCGCGCGATAGTTCAGGCCGGCGGGCCGGCGGAGTCCAAACAGTTCGCCGATCAGCGTGGCACCGGCGACGCCGATTGGCTTGCCGGCGATCAGGCTGATCGTCACGGCAGCCGTGACATCGCCGAGACTCGTAAACGGCACACCGGCATTGACCAGCCCGAAGCCCATCAGGATTGCCTGCACCGGCGATCTCCACCACTGCTCGAACTGCTCCATCGTGGCCAGCCGGATCGCCGGCCGCGATCCGAAGACCTTCAAGTCCGATTTGCCGTGCGGCATGAACGGCACGATCGGCACGATCGCGAGCGCCGGATGAATGCCGCCGAGATGCAGACCGATCCACGACGCCAATCCGGGACCGAGCACGTACACCCAGAAGCTCTCGACGCCGATCCGGCGCAGCAGCCACGCGCCGAGCATTGCCGGACCGAGTCCGGCAAGCAGCAGTCCGAGATTGATCTGGGCCTGTGGATAGAAGACCGCGAGCACGATCAGGCCCAGCACGTCGTCGGCAATGGCGAGCAGCAGGAGAAACGGGATCGCCGGATGCCCGGCGCGAAAAATCAGCCTGGCGACCAGGTACGAGAATGCGACGTCGGTCGCGCAGGGGATCGCCCAGCCGCGCATGAGCTCGTCGGCGCGGCCGAGGGATGTGACGAAGAGGACGTAAATCAACGCCGGCGCGGCCATGCCGCCGACCGCCGCCAGCACCGGCATCGCCGCCTCCGCGGGCTGTGACAACGGCCCGCCCGGCAGCATCGCCTCGTACACCTCTTTCATGACGAGCCCGAAGAAGAACACCATCGCGACGTCGTTCACGAACGGCCGCGTCACGCGCGTGAATTCCGTGTAGCCGCCGGGATCGGCGTTCGCCCAGACGAGCCCGAGGACGGCCCCGCCGAGCAGCAGCAGCGAGTTGTCGAGAATGAACTGGAAGACTTGGGCGGCGGTATCGAGCCGTCGCCGCATCGACTACAAACGCTCGACGCGGACGAAGTTCGTGCCCTCGCGCGACAGAACCGGGTGCATCGACACGAAGACGACGATCGCGCCGCCGGGAACCAGTGCGCGCGTAAGCAGCGCCTGCCGGACGTCTCCAGGTCCGAGCCGATCGGTCGTGACTGCCGTCACTCCCCAGACGACTGACAGACGCGCGGCCACCTTCTGGGTGGTGGTGACCGCGATGATTCGAGCGCTTGGCCGGAGCGCCGCCAGCATCCTGGCGGTCTTGCCGGCCCGCGTCACCGCGACGATCGCCGCGGCACGGGCGCGGTCGGCGAGCGCCACAGCCGCTTCGCACAACGCACGCGAGTGGTCCGCCGCCGTGCGGCCGTTGCTGCCTGCGCCGCGGCCATCCTCTGCCAGCATCGACCGGCTCGTCGCGGGCTCGAGCGCGCGCTCGGCTTCACGGACGATCGCGTCGAGCGTCGCGACGGCGCGCACCGGATAACGCCCCACCGCCGTTTCGCCCGCGAGCATGATGACATCGGCGCCTTCGTCGACCGCGTGCGCGGCATCGGTGACTTCCGCACGCGTGGGCCGCGGTTCCGTGGTCATCGATTGCAGCACTTGAGTGGCGACGATGACGGGCATGCCGCGACGGCGGGCGGCAACGATCAACCGCTTCTGAACGGCAGGGAGCGTTTCGAGCGGCAGCTCGATGCCGAGATCGCCGCGCGCGACCATCAGTCCGTCGGCAACCTGCAGGATGTCGTCGAGGTGCTCGACCGCCTGAGGCTTTTCGATCTTCGCGATGATCGGAATGTCGGGCGCGCCCCCGGCGGCCGCCGCCGCCTTCGCCGCGCGCACGTCGTCGCCTGACTGCACGAAGCTCAACGCGACGAGATCGACGCCCATCGCAATCCCGGCGCGCAGGTCCTCGTGATCCTTCGGTGTGAGCGCCGACGTGCGCAGCGCGACACCAGGAACGTTGATGCCCTTGTGAGATTCCAGGCGGCCGCCGGCCACGACGCGCGTCGTCAACCTGCCGGGCGCGACGTCGGACACCTCGAGCTCGATCCGTCCGTCGTCGAGGAGCAACCGATGGCCGGCGCGCATCGACGTGAACAACGCATCCGCGGTCGACGACACACGGCCCGTCGTGCCCACGAAGTCGCCCTGCTCGATGACGAGCGAATCCCCGTCGGCGAGATCGAGCGGCGCGTCGACCGCGCCGATTCGAATCTTGGGACCGCTCAGGTCCTGCATGATGCCGATGTCGCGGCCGGTCGCCGACGCGATGTCGCGAATGTGGCGGCACGTCTCGGCGTGCGTCTCGGGGGTGCCGTGGGAGAAATTCAGCCGGAAGGCGTCCGTCCCCGCCGCGAGCAGGGCGCCAATGGTGGACTGGTCCGCGCTCGCGGGACCGATGGTCGTCAGAATACGCGTCCGGCGCATCCTAGTGTGCGCAGCGTACAATCACAGTGACCGTTGCACAACTTCGCACCTGGGAGACCCACCCGGATGGACCAACCGACGAACGAGAAGCTGGACGCCGCGACACCGCCTCCGGATCAACCGGTTGCCGAGCCGGCGCCGCTGTCGTACCCGCCGCCAGCGCCGTTGCCGCGCCATCAGGCGCCGGTCCCTCCTCCGAAGCGCCGGTCGTCCCTTCACCTGGTGCTCCCGCTGATCAGCCTGCTGGCGGTCGCGCTGTTGTGGTTGAAGATGGACGGGGAAATCGCGGTTCTAAAAAGCGACCAGCGCCGTCTGGTCCAGGAGATCGCGTCGCTCAAGCAAACGGCCACCATCGACGTCACCGGCGCCCCGGCGCTGGGACCGGACGACGCCATCGTGACGCTCGTCGAATTCTCCGACTACGAATGTCCGTACTGCATCCGGCACTTTCAGCAGACGATGCCGCAGATCCAGACGAACTTCATCAAGACGGGCCGGATCCGTTACGTGTTTCGGGATTATCCCATCGATGAGTTGCATCCGGGGGCCATTCGCGCGCACGAAGTCGCTCGTTGTGCGCTGGAACAGGATCCGGCGAAGTTCTGGGTGCTCCACGGGACGCTCTTCACCGCTCCGGGCACGCATACAAAGGAAATGCTCGACGCACGCGTGCGCGACGCGGGCCTCAATCCCGGATCGGTGCAGACCTGCGTGGCGAATGGCCGGGTGACGACCGCCATTCGCGACACGGCAAAGCTCGCCTCGTCGCTTGGCGCAGACGGCACGCCCGCTTTTTTTGTCGGTCTTCGCGATCGCGACACGAACGAGGTGCACGTACTCGAATCGATCAAGGGCGCGCATCCGTATCCGACGTTCGCGCAGGCGATCGAACGCGCCCTCGATCAGGCGAAATGAGATCTTGTGATCTCGTGATCTGGGGATCTGGGGATCTGGGGATCTGAAAAACCTCTTGTCACGACAAGCGAGCTTTTCAGTTCAACAGATCCCCAGATCAACAGATCATTCAATTTCAGGTATTCCAGGGTTGACGAGTGCTTTTGTCACCTGGAACGCTTCTGCCGCGGCCAGCGCGTCGTTCAGCCCACTCAATCCATAGGTCGCTGCGCCGATTCGTTCCCACGGCACTTCGGAACCGTATCGCTCCAACGCACGAAGCGCTCGCAGAAAGTGTCCCACTTCACTGCCCCAGCATCCGCGGATGTCCAGGTGCTTTCGATTGATGTGCTCGTGCGCGTTAATCGTGCTGTCGCCGACGTTCGTGTAATGACCGGCGATGACGTACGCGCCACCATTCCGCGCATGCCGGACCCCTTCTTCGATCGCGCGAGCTGATCCCGCCGCTTCGACGACCACGTCGGCGCCCGCGCCGCCGGTGAGCTCGAGCACGCGGCCGATTCGCTCCTCGAGCGTGGTGCGATCCAGATCGATGACGACGTCGGCGCCCATCTCGCGCGCCAGATCCAGCCGATTCGCCGGCGCGCCGATGACGATGACCCGCCCGGCGCCCGTGCGGCGCGCCAGCGCAGCGGTGCTGAGGCCGACGGCGCCGGCACCCTGGACGAGAATCGTGTCGCCCAGCTTCAGCTGCGCGCGCTCGACGATGTGCACGGCGGTGAGGAGACCGCAGCCGCCGCCGATGTACGCTTCGAACGTGACGGCGTCCGGCAGCTTCGCGACGATCACGCCTGGCTCCAGGTAGACCTTCTGCGACCAGCCGCCAAAGAGTCCTTCGGTCGCCGAGTCGGTGATGCCGTAGACGCGGCGGGACGAGCAGCGCGTCGGCGTTCGATGCACAGTGCAGGCGAGACAGCGCCCGCACGTGCGATGGACGTCGAAGAAGACGACACGGTCGCCTTCCTGAAGGCGCGTGCCATCGACAGCGGCAAGTGATCCGCGAACCGCATCGAGCGTGCCGGTCGTGACATGACCGGGAATGATGGGGTACGGCACCCCGGAGAGGCGGCCATGCCACAGGTGCACATCCGTCCCGCACACCTCGGAAAACGCCGTGCGAAGCAGCGCGCCGCCGGGGGGCAGCGACGGCTCCGGGAATTCGCGAATCTCGATCGGAACGCGCGGCGCCGGCATGACGGCGGCAAGAACCATCGTTAGAGACTACTGCAACGTCGTTATGATTGACGCCTCAATGACCGGCGCGATCACCATCGCTGACGCCCAGGCCCGTCTTCGATCCGGCAAGTTGTGCGCGATCGACCTCGTCGAGCAGAGCCTGCAGGCGATCGAGCGCGACAGCGCGCGCCTCAACGCGTACGTCCGCGTCTGGGCCGATACCGCCCGAGCCGCGGCGCGGGAAGCCGATGTCGAGCTCAGACGCCGCGCGAACCGCGGCCCGTTGCATGGCATTCCGATCTCGCTGAAAGATCTCATCGACGTCGCCGGCGAGGTGACGACCGCCGGATCGCGGGTGCTCGAGCATCACGTCGCCGAGCGTGACGCCACCGTCGTCACGCGGCTGCGCCATGCCGGGGCCATCCTGCTCGGCAAGACGAACCTGCACGAGTTCGCGCTCGGCACGACGAGCGAAGATTCCGCGTGGGGTCCGGTGAAGCATCCGGCGGACGCGACGCGACTGGCGGGCGGCTCGAGCGGCGGCTCGGCCGTGGCGGTGGCGCTGGGCATGGGGTTGGCGTCGATCGGTACCGACACCGGCGGATCGATCCGCATTCCGTCGGCAGCGTGCGGCGTGGTCGGCCTCAAGCCGACGTATGGCGAGGTCCCGATCGACGGCGTGATTCCCCTGAGCACGTCGCTGGATCACGTCGGGCCGATCGCGCGCACCGTGCAGGATGCGGCCTGGCTGTGGGCGATCCTGACGGGGCGCCACGTCAACCCGATCGAATCCCTCGACGCCGGCTCGTTGCGGCTGCGTCACCTCGTCGGATATTTCTCGTCGCCGCTCGCACGTGAGGTTCGCGAAGCCGTGGACGCGGCGCTCGACCGTTTGCGGTCCGCGGGCGCGACCGTCATCGCCGCCGAGATTCCGCTGGCCCCGACGGTGACGGAGATCTACGTCAATACCGTCCTGCCCGAGGCGGCGTTCTGGCACGATCAGTATCTGGACAGCCGGAAGAGCGACTACAGGCCGGCCGTGCACGATCGGCTGATGAGCGGACGCGCGATTCCGGCAGTCAAGTATTTCGAAGCGCGCGAAAAACGCGCGCTGCTGCGCCGGGACGTCGATGCGGCGCTGGAAGGATGCGACGCGCTTCTCCTGCCGACGCTCCCGATCGTCGCGCCGCGCCTCGGAGAGATCGAGACGACGATCGATCCGTCCGCCACGACGCGCACCACCGTCCGGAACGCGATGCTGCGGCAGACGCAACTCTTCAACCTGACGGGGCATCCGGCCATCAGTCTGCCCGTCCACACGCCGGGATTGCCCGTTGGCCTGCAACTGGTGGGCCGATTGAACGAAACCGAGCGGCTGCTCGCCGTGGCCGCCGCCTGTGAAAGAATTCTCCTATGAAGAACGTCACCGCGGCCGAAGCCCACACGCTGCAGCAGCAAGGTTATACCTACGTCGACATTCGATCGTCGCCGGAATTCGAGAGCGGCCATCCGGAAGGCGCCGTGAACGTCCCGCTGATCGAGGTGGACGAGGACTCCGGTCAAATGCTGCCGAATCCGGACTTCGTTCGCGTCATGCAGGCCAACTTCCCGAACGACGCGAAGCTCCTGCTGGGATGCCAGTCGGGCGGCCGTTCGGCGCGCGCGGCGCAAATCCTCGCGACGTTCGGCTTTGCCAACATCTCGAACGTGACCGGCGGGTTCGGCGGCGCCCGTGACCCGATGAGCGGCCGCGTCATCGACCCCGGATGGGCGGGCTCGGGGCTGCCGGTCGAAATGACAACGCCGCCGGGACACGGCTACAAGGACCTCGCCGCCAAGACTGACACCGAGAAGTGATCGCGCAGGGATTTCACCGCTGGGAGCGGCGGCTCGCTTCCGTCGACACCAATCGCATCGTCCGTCCATTCGAGTGGGGACTCGACTGGCTGAGCCTCGAGAACGGCGAGGATCGCCCAGGCCTGCGTGTGTCGGCCTGGTCACGCGAAGCGACATCTGCCAGCGATCGGTTCTTCCAAACGGCCCCGACCGGCGACTACGAGCGCGACGGCGAGTGGCTCCGCTTCCCGAGCCCGCTCACGACGCCGCACGCAGTCAACAACACGGTCACCGTCCGAATCTTTCCGGCGAACGATCGCCAGAACGGCCGGCCGCGCAAAGCCGTCGTCGTGCTGCCGCAATGGAATTCGAGCGCAGAAGGCCACGTCGGCTTGTGCCGGCTGCTCGCGCGTTTCGGCGTGACGGCGCTGCGCCTCAGTCTGCCCTATCACGACGAGCGGCGGCCGGCCGAGCTCGAACGTGCCGACTACATCGTGAGCCCGAATGTCGGACGAACCCTCCAGGCGAACCGGCAGGCCGTGCTCGACGCGAAACGAACGATCGACTGGCTGGTCTCACAGGGCTTCGAGCGAATCGGCGTGCTCGGGACGAGCCTCGGCTCCTGCCTCGCGATGCTGACGATGACGCACGATCCGCGCATCCGCGCCGGCGCCTTCAACCACGTGTCGCCTTTTTTCGCCGATGTCGTCTGGCACGGGCTGTCCACGCGTCACGTCCGCAACGGCCTTGAGGGTCACCTGACCCTCGACGAGCTGCGCGAGTACTGGATGCCCATCAGCCCGTGGCCGTTCATCGATCGGGCCCGCGGGCGGCACGTCCTGCTCATCTATGCCCGCTACGATCTGACGTTCCCGGTGGACTTGTCCCGGCGGATCATCTCGGAATTCCAGCGCCTCGGCGTGCCGCATAACGTCGCGATCCTGCCGTGCGGTCACTACACAACCGGCAAAGCGCCGTTCAAGTATCTGGATGGGTACTACCTGACCCGGTTTCTGGTGGAGAAGCTGTAAGGAAAGACCTCGGGGTTCGTTGTCGACAGGTGACTCACAGTCGAGATCGAGCTCACGAAACCCGAGGTCTTTCTTACAAGTACTTGAACAGCCCCTTCAGCGCGTCATAGATCACCGCGCCGATGGCTTTCACGACGGGACTGACGTCGCCGGTGGACACCGCGTTGGCGACGGTGACGGGATCGGTGAGGATGAGCCAGATCGTGGCGCCCGCGATCGTGGCGGCGAGCACGCCCATGATCGCGATGAGACTCACGCTCCATCGCGCCACATTCATCCTGGCAGTCTACCGCCGTTTTTCGCTATTAGTTCGCCGAAAACTCTGGGGCAGATCCCCCATCAGCCCCTTGTTACAGCGTAGTGATGGCGTCCTTCGCTCCTAGCAACGTGCCGGCACGGGCAACGGTTAACACCCGTCAGACTACGAGGACGACTTTGCCAAACTGTGACGACGATTCGAGGTAGTTGTGAGCCTGCGCGGTTTCGGACAGGGGGAACGTCCGGTCGACGATCGGGCGGACCTCGCCGCGGAAGAACAGCTCGCTCGCGCGAAGGACCTCTGGTTTGCCGCCCATGTACGAGCCGAGGAGCGACAGCTGTCTCGCGAAGAGAACGCGGAGATCGACTTTCGCGTCGTAGCCGGTCGTCGCGCCGCACGTCACCAGCCGTCCCCCTCGCGCAAGCGCTTTCACGCTTCGTTCCCAGGTCGCCGTGCCGACGTGCTCGATGACGACGTCGACGCCGCGGCGATTCGTCAGGTCGCGCGCACGTGCACTGACGTCTTCGCGATAGTGATCGATCACCTCGTCGGCACCGATTTTCTTCGCGTGTTCGAGCTTGGCGTCGCCGCCCGCGGTCGCGATCACGCGCGCGCCGGCGAGTTTTGCAAGCTGCACGGCCGCCTGTCCCACGCCGCTCCCGGCCGCAATGACGAGCACGGTCTCACCCTTTGCGAGCCGCGCTCGTGAGTGCAGCATGTGCCATGCGGTCAGAAACGCGAGCGGGAAGGCCGCCGCGGTCACGAAGTCGATGTGATCCGGCAGCGGGATCGCGTTGACCGCCGGCACCGTCACAAGTTCCGCATCACCGCCGTCGGACTGATAGCCCAGGACGTCGTACTTCTCGCAGAAGTTGTCCTCACCCGCCAGACACCGTGCGCAGGTCCCGTCACTCAATCCGGGCTGCAGCATCACGCGCTGTCCGACGCGCAATCCCGTCACGCCCTCGCCGAGCGCGCTGATTTCTCCGGCGACATCCGCGCCCGAGATATGGGGGAACGGAATCTTCACGCGCTCGAGTCCGCGCCGCTGCCAGAGGTCGAGATGATTCATCGCGCACGCGCGCACACGGACGACGATCCAGCCCGGCTTGGCTTGGGGATCCGGCGCATCTTCGTAGCGGAGGACTTCAGGGCCGCCGTGCTCGTGGAAGCGAACGGCTTTCATCTCAGAATTCGGGCTCGAACAACCGGATGGGCCGGCCGAGCTTCTCGAGCCCGCCCTGCACGCGCCCGGCGTCGCCGACGACGACGATGGCAGCGTCATCGGGGTGAACGAATTCTTGCGCCGTCGTCATGACGTCCGCCTCAGTCACCGCGTCGATGCGCGAGACGAAGCGATCGAATTCGCCCTCATCGAGATCGTAGGTGGAGAGCTGGACCGCGGCCCGCGCGAGCTGGCTCGCCGTCTCGAAGTTCCTGACATACCCGCGCGTGAGCGAAGCCTTCGCGCGCGTGAGCTCGTCCATCTCGACGGCGTCTGTGCGGAGCGTCTGACACTCGGCGAGAATCTCGACGATCGCGTCAGTCGTGGCGGCGGCATCCACACTGGCGTCGCAGGCAAAATCGCCGCCCGCGACGCGAAAGTCGAATGAGCTGCGGGCTCCGTACGTGACGCCCATCGCTTCGCGCAGTTTCTTGTTGATGCGGCTGGTGAACTGGCCGCCGAGCAGCGCATTCATGGTGACGAGCCGGTGAAAGGCGTCGGTCCGGCGCGGCGGCCCGACGTGCCCGACTCGCAGATCCGATTGCGGCGACCCCGGACGATCGACGATGAGCACCTGCCGGGCGGCGGCGGTCGCGGACGGCTCGGGCGTCGGCGTGCGGGGATGGTCGCCCGACCAGCCGGCAAAGGACGCCTGCGCCGCGGCGATCGCGTCGCTGGCGGCGAGATCGCCGGCCACGATCAGCGTCGCGCGATCCGGACCGAACGCGCGCGTCCAGAACGCGCGGGCCTCGTCGACGGTGATCGCCTGCAGCGAGGGAGTCGTGCCGAATGAGCCATGCCCGTACGGATGCGATCCGAACACGGCGGCGAGCAGCGCGCGATCGCCGGCCGTTCCAGGCAATCGCCGCATCTGGCGCAGCCGGTTCAGGCGCAGCTCGCGGACGCGATCCAGATCGGACTCGGCCAGATGCGGCCGCATCGCCACGTCGGCCAGCAGCTCCATCGCCCGCGGAAGGGATTTCGTCAGCGTCGTGAGGCCGATCGTCGTCGCATCCGGACCGGACTCGATCTCGAGATGACTGCCGATGCGCGCGAGCGCGTCCGAGATCGCGATGGCGTCGCGCGAGCCGGCGCCCTCATCGACGAGATCCGTGACGAGGCCGGCGAGACCCGGCCGATCGACGGGATCGGCCGCCGTCCCGATGTCGAGGACGAGCATGATCGAGACGACCGGAACCGCCGGATGCGCAATCGACCAGACCCGAAGGCCGTTATCGAGCGACCGCCGGGCAATGCGTGGAAAATGGACGTGCGCCGAAGGACCAACCGACGGAATCTGGAAGCGATCGCTCAACGGACACCATCCGCGGGCGACGAATCACTGAGCGCATCTCCGGCCGCCCCGCGCGGGACGACGCTCAAGGCCAGCGGGCGATCCGGATCGAGCCACCGGGCGGCGGCAGCCTGAAGCCCCTCTGTCGTGGCCGACAAGTACCGTTGCAGGTCCGCGTCGAAATACGCCGGCTCCCGCCGATAGACGTTGTACGCGTTCAGCTGATCGGATTTGCCGCCGAATCCGCCGAGCGACTGCAGCCGATAGACAAATGCCGCTTCGGCCTGCGCCCGGCCACGATCCAACTCGTCGCCGGTCACGCCGTTGTCGATCACGCGGCGCAGCTCGTCGAGAATGACGGCGTTCACTTCGTCGAGCGTGTGCCCCGGTGCGGCGGTCGCGACGATCTGAAAGCTGCTGACCAGCTCGCGCGACGACTGGCTGGCGGCCAGCTCGGTCGCGATGCGCCGCTCGTGAATCAACTGCCGGTACAGCCTCGACGTGCGGCCGTTCGCCAGAAGATCCGCGACCAGATCCAGCTCGGCATCGTCGGCTGCGAATAGCGCGGGAGACGGCCAGACGAGGTACAAGCGCGGCAGCTCGATGCGATCCTCGAAGAAAATGCGGCGCCTCTCCGCACGGACCTCGGGAACCGCAACCGCCGTCACCGGCGGACCCGCCGGGATACCGCCGAACAGTTCACCGGCGAGCGCGAACGCGTCGGCCGCACTGACGTCGCCGGCAATGACCAGCGACGCGTTGCCGGGATGATAGTACCGGGAGAAGAAACTCCGCGCGTCGTCGAGGCTGGCGGCACGAATGTCGTCGCTGTAGCCGATCGTCGGCCAGTGGTACGGATGCGACGGCGGATACATCGTCGACATGATCGCCAGAGGGGCCATGCCGTACGGCCGGTTCTCATAGTTCTGACGGCGTTCGTTCAGGACGACGTCGCGCTCTGTCGTGAACGACGCCTCGGTCAGCGCCGGTAGCAGCCACCCCATGCGATCGGCTTCCATCCACAAGGCCAGCCGTTCGGCGCCTGCCGGCACCAGTTCCCAATAGTTGGTGCGATCCGTACTCGTCGAGCCGTTCAGCGTCCCGCCCGCCTCCTGCAGCGGCTCGAAGAACGTCCGCGGCTGGTGCGCCGATCCTTTGAACATCAGATGCTCGAACAGGTGCGCGAGACCGGTGCGGCCCGGCTGCTCGTTCTTCGATCCGACGTGATACCAGACGCTCACTGCCACAAGCGGCAGGCGTCGATCCTCGTGGACGATGACGTCGAGGCCGTTGGCAAGCGTCTGTTTGGTGAATGAAAGATTCATGAAGAGGCTATGAGGCGATGAGGTTATGAGGCTATGAGGAAAGGCTCTTGCTCAGAGTCTCATGGCCACATCGCCTGTTGGCCTCCTCGCCTCGTCACGACACCGGCGTCAGCGGAATCGCCCGGCGCGAGTACGACGCGATCGACACCTGCTGGGCCACTCGCTCGGCGAGTGCGAAGAGCGCGCGCGACGGCGGTGCGTCAGGCGCGCTGACGACGATGGGGACGCCTGTGTCGCCGCCGCGACGGACGGGCTCATCGAGCGGGATGCTTCCGAGGAACGGGATTTTCATCTCGTCCGCCAGCCGCGCCGCGCCTCCCTTTCCGAAGAGATCGCTCTCGGTGCCGCATTCGGGACACACGAAATAGCTCATATTTTCGACGACGCCAATCGCGGGGATGTTGAGCTTGCGATACATCAGGACGGCCCGCCGCGTGTCGGCGAGCGCGACGACCTGCGGCGTCGTCACCAGGACGGCGCCGGCGACCGGGACGGTTTGACTCAAGCTGAGCGCGACGTCGCCCGTGCCCGGCGGCATGTCGACGATCAGGTAGTCGATGTCATCCCACCGCGCGTCGCGGAAAAACTGCTGGATGGCGCCATGGAGCATCGGCCCGCGCCAGATGACCGGCGTGTCGTCCTCCGTCAGAAACCCCATCGAGATGATCTGGAGCCCGTAGCGCTCCGCCGGAATGATCTTCTTGCCGTCGGTCTCGAGCTGCGTCTTGAGTCCGACCATGATCGGCACGTTCGGCCCGTACATGTCGCCGTCGAGCAGCGCGACGCGGCTGCCGCGCAACGCCAGCGCCACCGCGAGGTTGACCGCGACCGTCGTCTTCCCGACGCCGCCCTTGCCGGCGCCGACCGCGATCACGTTCTTCACGCCCTCGACCGGCGCGCGTCCGAGCTCCGGCCGCGACACGGCGCGGACACTGGCCGTCATCTGGACGTTGACGTCGCGAACGCCCAGCGCTGAAACCGCCGCTCGGGCCTGATCGCGCAGCAGATCCTTCACCGGACAGGCCGGCGTCGTCAGCTCGATCGTGAACCCGACGCGGTCTCCGTCAATCCGCAGATCCTTGACGAATCCCAGCGTGACGATGTCTTTGTGAAGATCCGGATCTTTCACGGCCCGGAGTGCGTCGAGCACTGCGGCCTCGGTGACAGTAGCCATCAATGCATTGTAGTTCGAAGGCGACAGGTGTCAGGCTTTCTTCGGCCATTGGCCTTCGGCCTACTTGACGTGCTGTTCCGCCCACTCACCCACGTACGGCAGCTTGTATCGCTCGCCCTTGAACGCCTTCCACATCAGAAATGCCCAGAGCACCGCCGTACCGAGGACGAGCGGCCCGGTGAGCATCCAGCCGAGCGGCGTGCCCATCAGCATGAGGTGGAAGACGAAAACCGCGAGGAAGGTGATCGTCGACTGCATTGCGTGAAAGCGGACGTACGCGTCCTTCTTCTCGAATATGAGGAACAGGATGCCGGTCAGCACCCCGCCGAGATATGCGAGCGCGGCCGCCAGTTTTGGATCGAGCCCGGTTCCCGCACCGCCCTTCATTTCACGCGCGCTCCAGCGGCTCCATCCGCATCGGGCCGCGCGGCGGCCGGCCGAACTCGCGCCGGGCGTCGTCGTTGAGCAGCACCCAGAACGTGAACACCGCGAGGGCGGTCCCGAAGGGCACGACGATCAGGTTGGGCACGGCCAGGATGAGTGCCGAGAAGCGTCCGGCAGGACGGCGGCGGTAGAGGCCGCGCGCGACCAGCATCATGACGACGCCGGCGACGATGAGCGTAAGTCCGCAGATGACGAAGAGCCAGATGGCTGCCTGCTCGGCCGGACCGGGCGATCCGAGCTCACGGAGCGCGGAGTTCGTGCCGAGCGCCAGCACCAGCAGCGACGTGCCCACGAGCGCGCCGAAGACACCCCAGATGAAATGGAGCCAGCCAAGCACGTCGACGTGCAATTGCATTGTCTGGGACCTGAAGGATCCTCTCGGCGGAGTTGGGGATCACTCCGCCCTACGTACTCGTACTCTGTGTCAGGACTGGCCGGAAAAGAACGCCGATTGCAGGCGACCGACAATCGCCGCCATGTCGACGAAGTCGATGGCGACGTCCCTGGAACACCGTTCCGCCCCCGAATCCGCGTTCGCGGACGCGCACCGGCCGGCATCGGACCGCTCGCTGGTGGGCTCGGGCGACGCCGCCGCGCGGCGCCGGCGGACGCGCTGCAGACGGCTGGCTCGCGCCACGCCGAACACGCCCAGACGGTCGAAGGTGTCAGGCACGGAAATTCACGGCACTCTCAGCGGGCGCCGAGTGAGTCGTACAGCTCGCGCCGGGAGGCTTCGTCGAGCGTGTCGAGAATGACCGTCGCGTCGCATTCGTCGCAGAGCACTTCCACGACCGCCGGCCGCCCTTCCTCCTGCGGCGGCTGCAGCTGGCCGTTGGACACCCGCACCAGGTGCATCTGCAGCGTCTTCACCAGGAAGGTCTCAGCGTTCCCGCAATTCGGACACGTCAGCGCCAACTCTCTCTCCGATCGGGTCAATAAAAACGGCCCGTCAAGAGCATATCGCAGACGGATACGTCAAGAACCCGGAACTTGAGGCAGATGAGGGAAATAGTGGGAATTATTCGACCGGGACGGTTGGCATCGAATCGTCTGCATACCAGACCCGGACGTCAATCTCGGTCGCGGCAAGGAGCGTTCGCAGCGCTCCCGCGTAGAGAACGGCCTGTGCCGCGTGCTCGTCCCGCCGCTTGCCTGTCTTGAACTCAATCACCGTTGCGCGGCCGTCGGGCCTTCGGACGACGCAATCGATGACGCCGCGGACCAGCTCGCCGGGCCGATCGGCCGGCTCGAAGGAGAACGGCACTTCGTACAGGCATTCTCCGGCCGCGAGGGTGCGCGCCAGGTCCTCATGTCCCCGCAGCCGCGTATACAACGCGACGGCGTCGCCGGTCACCGCGTCGAGATCGTCCACATCGACCATCTCGGTGCTCCGCAGGATCCGCGGCACGAGTCGAGCCACTGCGTCGGCATCCAGCCCCGGATCGAGCCCGCGCTGCATCAGGCGATGAACGATGGTCCCGACGAGCCGCTCGCGCGACATTGCGGCGCGTGGCATCGCCTGGAGTCCGGCGTCCGCGGCCGTGTCGGTTGCAGCGCGGACCGCTCGTCCCGCGATCTGAAGCGGTGCCGCCATTGGCACGGCCTGCCGCACTGCGGTCTCCATCGACTCGACCGGCGACGCCGCTTCGGGCGGCCGGCAGACCTTGAACGCGAACGTTCCATGCGACGTGGCCCAATCCACGCGATCGACATCTGGAAGCGCGGCGGTGGTGAACACCTCGTCGAAGCTCGACGGGAGCAGCGACGCAAGACTTCTCGCCGATCGCCTGGGCTTTCCCTTCTTGTTATCGATCTCGGTCGCGAGATACAGACGATCGCGTGCGCGCGTGACCGCGACGTAGAAGAGCCGCCGCAGCTCTTCCGACTCACGCAGGTCTTCGAGACGCGTCGCGGCGGTCGCACTGAACGCGACCTCCGGCGTGCCATCGGTCCCGCGATCGATGACGGAGAATCCTCCGGGACGCCCGCGGCCGCCGACGTGGAGGTTGACGACGAACACGATGGGAAACTCGAGTCCCTTCGCCGCGTGAATGGTCATCAGGTTGACCGCGCCCACGGCCTCGACAATCGCATTCGACTCCTCGCCGGCCCGGAGCGTGTCGAAGTACTCGGCCAGACGGCCGACGGTCGCGTAGCCGCGATTCTCGACGCGGCGGACGAGCGCGCGCACTTTCTTCACGTTCTCGCGCGCCTGATCGAGGCGCCGGCCCCGCAGCTCGAAGACGTACGCCGACTCGCGGAGGATGAGATCGATCAGCTCGCCCGGCGGCAGGCGATCGGTCAGGCCGAGCCATCGCGCCGCGCTCGCGCGTGCGCGGTCGAGGAGGTCCCGATCGAGCGGCTCCAGCGCAATCTGCCCCAGCGGTTCCGGGGGACCGGTCAGCGCCTGGGCAAACCCCGGGGCAAGCGCGGTCAGCGCAGTGTCGGAAATGCGGACGAATCGCGAGCGGAAGAACTCGGCCGCGCGGAGATCGGACTCGGGCTGGGCGAGGAACCGCAAGAGCGCCTGGAGATCCTGAACCTCCGGCGCATCGAAAAACCCGAGTCCCTTGTAGACATACGTGCGAATGCCTCGTGCCTCGAGCGCCTCCTCGAAGTACTGATGACCCGTCCGGGCCCGGAACAGGATCGCCACGTCGTCGGGCTTCGCGGGCCGGTTCTCGCCGGACTTGTCGCGCACCAGTGTCGATCCGAGCAGCCTGTGGATCTCGTCGGCCACGGCTGCTGCCTGGGTGGCCATCGATGAGGCCGCGATGACACCGAGGACCGGCTGTCCATCGCGGAGCGCGCCAGGCGCGACGGCCGGAACGTCGAATCGATCGGTTTCGGTGTAGCTGAACCGCTCGTCGAGATCCTGCTGACTCTGGATTTCGTGCGCGGCGGCGTTCACGAACGCCAGGAGCTCGGGTACTGCACGGAAGCTCGCCGTGATCGCCTGCCGGACGCGCCGGCCGCCGCGAAGCGCCGTGATCTTCCGGGCGGCTTCGTCGAGCAGGGTGACTTCCGCGTGACGGAAGCGATAGATCGACTGCTTGCGATCGCCGACGACGAAGATCGAGGTCGGCGCGTCGGCGATGCCTTCGCCTTCGCCCCACGCATCGATGAGCAGCTCGACGAGCCTCCACTGGAGCCGGCTCGTATCCTGGAACTCGTCGACGAGCACGTGGTGATAGCGCGACTGCAGCTTGAGGCGGCTGCGGGCGAACTCCTCTTGACGCTCGAGCAATGCGACCGACCGGGCGAGCATGCCGGCAAAATCGAGCAGCGCATGCTCGTCGAGCAGCCGTTCGTAGATTCCGGCGGCGATGGCGATCACGCGCAACAGCCCGCGCGCCAGCAGCCCGTTGATGTCCAGATCGAGTCGCCCGAACTCTTCGCGGAGCGCCGGCGCACATGCCTGAAACGCCGGCTCGTGGCGCCGCTTCGCGTCCATCGAGGCGAAGTCCGCACTGAAATCGTTCGCGATCTTCTTGCGCGGCTCGCCGGCTTTCGTCAGGAAGTAGCGCTCCAGCCGCCGCCGCAATTGCTGTACTCGCGCCGGCCCATAAGTCCCGGCATCGACAACCGACAGGAGGTCCTGGTGCAGCCACGCGAATTCCGGCGATCGGCGCGGGCCATCGTTGAGGAGCGCATTGCGGCCCGGAAGCGCGTCGATCACACCGCGCAGACGCTCGACAAACGCGGACGCGGCGGCCGCGGCCGTCGGCGCCGTCGTCTGACGCCTGACGAAATCAGCGACCGCGGGCAACGCGACGTGACGGCGATCGAGCAGGCCGCCGATCGCATCGCGAAGCACTGGCTGTTTCACGCGGGCAAACAGCAGCCGCACGTTCTCATCGTCTTTGATCAGCCCGCGGGCGGCGCGGAACGTGAGATCCATCGCCTCGTTCGCGAAGCGCGCCATCTCGGTTTCGTCGGCGATCTCGAAGGCCGGATCGACGTCGGCTTCGAGTGGAAACTCGCGAAGGAGACCGAAGCAGAACGCGTCGATGGTCGAGATCTGAATGTCGCCGACGCGCTCGCGAAGCTCGCGCCATCGCGCCGGCGCCAGCGCGCCCTCGATTGCGTGACGCTGCAGCAGCGCCAGCACCCGGTCGCGCATCTCGGCCGCCGCTTTTCGCGTGAACGTCATCGCGAGAATGTGCCGGGGATCGACGCCGGATTCGACGAGCCGCGCGTACCGGGTCACGAGGACCCGGGTCTTGCCGGTCCCGGCCGAGGCCTCGAGCACGACGTCGTTGCCGGGATCGACCGCAAAATCACGCGCCGCCTGATCCGGACTGGGCGGCGCCTCTTCCACCGGCTGATCAAACAGGCTCGGTTGCTTCATCGCTCTCTGGCGCATATTCCTTTCGGCAGACCAACGCGTACCTGCACCATTGACAGTCGCCGGGCCGCTGCGGCCTCGGCGGAAATTCGCCGGCTTCGATGCGCTCGACGATCGCCGCGAAGTCCGACGCGCGGGCGTCGACCGCTCTCTCGGCCGGCTGTGAGGATGTCCCGAGCGGACCTTCGAGCTTGCGGTCGTCGCCGAACGCGAGATACATCGCCGACTTCACCGGGTGTGACCGTCCGTCGCGCGCGCCGAGCAGCGCCCGGACACAGTGGGCGTACACGCCGATTTGCAACGACGTCTCCGCATCCGGCAGACGGCCCAGCTTGTAATCGATCACGCGCACGCTGCCGTCGTCGAACACGTCGACGCGGTCGGCTTTCCCGCGAACCTCGATGGTCTTCTGTTTGATGCCGAGGAGCTGCGGGAAGGTGAACGGTCCCCGGAGGTCGCACTCGAGCAGCCGATCGACGATCCGGCCGCCCGCATCGGATTCCAGCTCGAACACGCGCTCGGCCAGCCCGCGGGCGACGATCGACCCCAGCAGTCTCGTCTCTTCGAGCGCGCGATCGGCCTCGGGCAGCGGCGCGAGCGCCTCGCGCGTCAATGACGCGAAGAGTGCAACGGCTTCAGGCAGCGTGGCGGGCGTGATCGTGCCGCCGCCCTGGGCCTGCCACGTGCGGTAGAAGCGCTCGAAGAGTTCATGGACGAGCGTCCCCCGCTCGAGCGGTGTCAGACCGGACATTTCTTCCCGCTCTTCGGGCAGACTCAAGACGGTTTCCGAGAAGTACTTGAATGGACAGTCCACGTACCGATCCACGCGACTGACCCGGTACGGCTGCGGCGGCCGCGGCGTGACGTAGCCGTGATAGCGCGGATCGCCGTCCACCTGCCTGCGTCGCCGCAGCGCGAGCCACTCACAGGACACCTCCGGAAAACCGGGAGGAGGCGGAACGTCGAACGGCAGCAGCTCGTCTGCAAAAATCGCGGCGCGTTCGACCTCGTCGGGCGCGAGGGTCGTGAAGACGACGTCGCGCGCCGTCTCACGCGCGGCATCGACGAAGGGCGAGCGCGCGACGATCGCATCGCCGTCGAGCTGGAACGCATGCAGCGTCGTCGTTCGCGCCGCCAGACTCAGCAGATCGCGAAACGCGGCCTGCTGGGCGCGCATATGGTCGGGCTCCTGAGGCCAGCCAAGCGCTTTGAGCAGTCCGCTCGTGTAGAAGATCGATCGGCCCGGCCGCTCCGGCCAGTCGGTCTCGACGAGGCCGACGAGATGCGTGTGATCGAACTCCCCGAACCGCGCCGCAACCGCGTCGACCAGATGCGCACCTCGACGTCTGCGTGTCGGCGAGAATGTTCGCGCTTCGATCTGATGCCTGATCGACGCGGTGAGGTCCTCATGCAGGCGCGGCGCGTCATCGTGGCGCCGCAATGCGCGCGCGAAGTCATCGAGCGCGGCGAGGACGGCCGCCCGCGCCCGCACGTGACGCTCATCAGGCCACTCCGCTTCCACCGGCGCAAGCTCGTGACGGCGGAGGAACTGAGCGATTGAACCCAGTTGTCCGGATGCGCTTTCGGTGTTGCGGTACGGAGCCAGCTCGTCCCGGATCCGCGCGGCTACTCGCGCCGCTCTCAGCGCCCGCTCCGGATCGAACCCGAAGCGTCCGCGCCGCCGCGCCTGCAACGCCTCGATTTCGGCGACGTAGCTGTCGGCCTCACCCGTCGATCGCCGCTCGGCGAGGGCAAAATCGAGCGCGGCGACATCCTCGGCCGTGACCACCCTCTCGTCCGCGCTGTCACGAAACTGCATCAGACGGGATCGGAGGAGCGCGGTCAACGCCTCACGCGTGCCGCCCGTGCGCGCGACGGCGAGCACCAGATCGAGCAGCGCCGCGTACGGTTCGGAGGCAAGCGGCAGAGCATCGAACGCCTGATATGGAATGGAGGCCTCGTTGAGCACCTGATGCGCGAGATACAGATACGGCAGAGGTCGATGAAAGACGATTGCCGTCGGCTCACTCAGGTTCCGATCGCGACCATCAGCTTGTCTGCGGATCAACCGCGCGACATCGCGCAGCTCCTCCTCCCGATCGCGGCTGACAAAGCACGGCGTCTCTTTCTGTATCGCGCCTCCGTTCATTAGTGCTCGCGGGGCCCCACCCCCGCTCGCGCGCGCTCCGGCGCTCGCGGACTCGCTATCCTCGCGCGGGGGAGTCACGACGACCGGCCGCGGGCGCTCGACGTCACAGCGTGCCTCCTGAAGGCCGGGCAGCTCCCGTTCGGCGCGCTCACGGAAGCCCGCGTCGTGGGTTTCGTCGGTCACCACGACGTCGATGCTGGCGATCCCGCGCAGCCGGCCGATCAGATCGAAGTCCACAGGCCAGAGCCCGCGCGGGTCCGATGGCCGGTCGGTCACGGCAATGACGACGTGATCGAATGGAAGAACAGGCTGCCCTTCCAGCAGCCGGCGGCGCAGGACATGCTCGTCGATTGCGCCGGACTCGACGACAGCCCGCTCGTAACCGAGAAACGCGAAGCCGAGAAAACAGGTCTGGTGAATCAGGCTTTCGCTGCCGCGATCGGTCCCGCGCTCGACGCGCAGTTGATCGAAGAGGGATCGGGCAAATCGCCGGACGGAGCGCTGACGCCGCCTCAGTTCGTCGTACAAATCCAGCATCGCGGCGACGAGGCCCGGCCGGAGCTGAAAGGGGGCTCCGGGCATGCGGACGCGCGCGGCAGCCGATCGCGCCGCGCGGGCGAGAAGGATTTCCCGTTCGACGCGTCCCAGGAGCGGCGGCGCGCTGCCGAGTGCGTCATGGAGACGCGCGACCCACTCGTCACGCGTCAGGAGATCCGGCAGGACGATCGCGCGCCGGCTTGCGTCGACCGACGCGGCTTCAATCGTTTGACGGAGTAGCTCGCCCGCCGCGCGCGTCGGGACGATTACGACCCGCCGGCGCGCGTCGAAGGGTCCACCCGAGAGCGCCAGCTCGACGAGCGCCTGACGAAAGCCGGCGAGATTGGACGAGCGGACCAGAGTACGGCGTTGCATCAAGGACGACGGGGAGGCTCGATTCTCGGCGGAAAGAGCCGCGCGACAAGGGTCGTGCGCGCCTGGTCGGCCAGCAGCAGCGCGCCGGCGGCCGCCGACGATGCGTCGCGCGCGTCGGGAAGGCTTTCGACGATCACCGCGCGGCGGCGGCGCTCGCACGCCTCGAGCGCCATGTGCACCGAGCTCGAAAGCGTCGAGTGCACATCGATCAGATCTTCCGGTGCCTTGATGAGGGCCAGATCGGCCTCGAACGCTTTCAATCGGTCCAGCGTCTGGCTCAGCCGCCAGTACGCCGTGCCGTGCATGTCGCGGATCGCGGCGAGCACGGGTCGCAGTCCGTCGAAGCCGGACATCGTGGTCCGGACGCGTCTCTCGTAGTCCAAACGGCCGCGACGGGCATACGCGTAGTGGTCGAGGGCCAGGCGATACGCTTTCGCGGCCTCGAGCTTCGCGTCCAGGCTCGACAGCAGCTTCTCGAGATCCTGAGGGCGCATGGATCCGAGCTGCCGATCGCGCTCGATCGCCTGGCGGCGAGCGTCCGCAATGTCGGCCACGTCGCCGCGGCGAAGCGCCGCATCAGCGCGCGTCAACAGAACGGCGGCCAGCGCTCCGTAAACGGCATCGGCCGTCTGTTCCGAGGTCAGAAGCCGCTTCGCCTCGGTACCGACGTCCGCCGCACCGGCCGCATTCTCCGTGGCGGCGGCGGCGGCACGAAGCAGCGCGACCCTGTCCGATCCCTGGTCCGCGACGCGGGCGGCGGCGATGGCGAGCGAGGCGGATTCACGGAGCGTCGGGACCGGCAGCAGCGGTTCCAGCGCCGGCTTCGGCGAACCGGCCGTGAGATCGAACGCGAACCGGGACTCACCGACGGCCGCCCGCAGCTCGGCGATCACTTCGTCGAACATGCCGCCGAGCTTCTGCACGTCATCGGCTCGATAGTTGTAGTGTTCCTCCGACCAGCTGAGCAGACGCTTCTTCGCTTCCTCGGCCATCGCGAGACGTCGCGCGGGATCCTTGATTTTGGTCAATTCACCGACAGTGCGCTGAACCTCCGCGGTGATCGCCGCGTAGTCGGCCTCGCCGTAAGTGGCGCCGTACTGCGCCGCTCGCATCGCCTCCGCGTATCGCGCGGTGCGCAGCAGATCGACCTGTTCCACCGCCAGACTGACGAGCTGCAGCGTCGTCCGCGCTCCCCCGTCGCCGATGACCGCCGTATAAATGACCCGATCGCCGACGACGGCCGATTCGCCGAAGCTCGGGAGCGCCTGCCCGTCCTTCAAAAAGACGCGAAAAATCGACATCGCGTCCACCGTCTGCTGCGCCTTCGGCACGGCGACGGCACACAAGACGACGATGATCGTGGCGAGAAGACGCCGCATGTGGAAAACCTGTGGAAGAGACGTGCAAGGACTGTTCACGGCCTGTCGCGAGAAAATATTTTTTTGACTGCCGCCGTGCAAACCTGACCGGTCGCCCGTTTCTGCAGCAGCTTCGCGTTGAGCTTCGCTTGCGGCGTCGGCGTTCACCATTAGAATCACTCGGGCATCGGGTTCTCCCCACGCGGCGCTTGTGAACATTATTCGCTTCAACGAAACGATCAACGGCCGGCCGTATGTCATCGAGACTCTGTCCGTCGGACAGGATCGCTGGCGCGCCCACCTCGCCCTGACGACGGGCGGAACAACCGCACTCATGCCCTTCTATGGCGCCACACCGGACGAAGCGGCGCAGCAGCTGACCCGGTGGCTCGCCCGCGCGGCCACCCTCTCGAGACCGGACCGGGCCGCTGACTCCGGCGCGCGCAAGTAGCCGCGAACGATCGCCGACGGTTCGACATATAGTACGCCTCTTATGCGCCGATTGCGTCATGTCAGCGGCGGGATTCTCGTCGTGTGGCTCGCCGCGCCAGTCCTGTCTTCATCGTCTGTTCGCCAGCCGCAAGACGCGCAGGCGGGTCCGCTCCCCCGTGTCTACCTGTTCGCCACCGGCGGCACCATCTCGAATCGGGACGGTGGCCGTCTGACGGTCGACGAGCTCATCAAATCCGTCCCGAACCTCGACCAGCGGGTTCGCGCCGAGGGCGAGCAGTTCTCGAACGTTTCGAGCGGCGCAGTCACTCTGGAACAGTGGCTGGACCTCTCGCGCCGGATCAACGATCGCTTCAAGAAGGACGCCGATCTGGCCGGCGTTGTCGTCACGTCGGGCACGGATACCCTCGAGGAACTGGCCTATTTTCTTCATTTGACTGTCCGGGACGAACGGCCCGTCGTCATCGTGGGCGCCATGCGGAACCCCAGCACGCTTGGTTACGAGGGGCCCGCGAACCTGGAGGACGCATTCCGCGTCGCGGGCGACCGGGCTTCGCGCGGCCTGGGCGCGCTGGTCGTGCTGAACGACGAAATCAACTCGGCCCGCGACGTCACCAAGACCGACGCGCAGCGGCTCGACACGTTCAACTCGCGCAGCTACGGCGTGCTCGGGCGAGTCGTCGACCGCGTGATGTACGTCCGGAAGCCGGTCAGACGGCACACCGCGCAGAGTGAGTTCGACATCACGAACGTCAAGACGCTCCCGAGAGTCGACGTGATCCTGACGTATCAAGGCGCCCCCGGGGATCTCATCAAAGCCGCGGTGGACGCCGGCGCGAAGGGGATCGTCATCGCGGGTGCTGGCGCCGCGGCGATCAGCGGTACTCAGCGCGAGGGGATCGACTACGCGGTCGAGAAAGGCGTGTTCGTCGTCTCCACGACGCGCACCGGGAGCGGAAGCATCATGGGCGGCCGTGGCAGCACGCCGTCACGCCGGATAAACGGGGACGATCTCCAGCCGGTGAAGGCGAGGGTGCTCCTGATGCTCGCGCTGACGCGCACGGACCACCCGGAAGAGATCCAGCGGATGTTTAGAGAATACTGAGATCTAGGACCTGGGGATCTGGGGCTCCCAAAATCTCGGGTCTCAGGTCTTCAGACCCTCAGATCCTCAGATCCTCAGGTCCCGAGATCTTCAGATTCTCAGATTCAGACATCGAGCCGAACGTCGTAGGGTACCAATTCGCCGTTCTCGAGATAGCGGCGCAGGATTCTGAGGTACAGCGCCCAGCAGTGGCAGGATGTTCGATAGTGGGCGTTCGCGTCGGGCCAGCCGACGTGGCGGAACTGGACTCGCGTTGTGTCGCCGCGGCTTTCGAGACGTACGCCGACGCGCGTCCCTGTCCAATCGGCATCGGCGCGGGTCATCTGCAGCTCGAATTCGACGTCCGGAACGCATCGGGTCACGCGGGCGCGCCAGTCGTACTCCGGCCCGAACCAGAGCTCGTACTCGGCACCTTCCGTCGGCTGACCTGACGAGCGCTCGGTCCACCACGCATCGAGCCCATGCGGTGTCGTGAACATCTCGAACACCCGCGCTGGACTGGCCTTGATCGGAAAGTCCTGAAGGATGTCCGCCACACGCGAAGCCTACCGTAAGTTGAGGCCTCATAGCCTCATCGTCTCGTAGCGATACGATCCTCGCGTGGAGATTGCCGACGCGTGCCGGCTCTTCGTCTATCTGGCGCGTGACGCGCCGAAGGCTGTCGTTCTTCGCCGCGGGCCGACCGAGTGGGCGCAGCTCAGCCTGTGGCACACGGATACCGATACCTTCGAGCACGGCCAATGGATCAAGGGACGCGTCTACGAACGGCGGTCCGACATCTCGTCGGACGGCGCGCTGTTCTGCGGCTTCGTGCGCCAGAGCGGCGGACGTGCGGACAAACGTGCGGACACCTGGATCGCCGTCAGCCGTCCGCCGTACTTCTCGGCACTGGCGGTGTGGTTCGTGGGAGGCACCTATCACACGGGTGGATTCTTCCCCGGGCGCTCGGCCCTGTGGCTGGGCTTCACGTCCGAAATCGCTCCCGACGTCGGGCACTTACCGGCGTGGCTGCGAATCGTCGACGCGAAGGCGATCCCGTACGTCGATGGAACAGCGGAATGGCCCGACCGCACCGTCCATTTCAACAGGCTCCTGCGCGACGGTTGGGAGCTTCAGGAAAAGCACCCGTACGCAACGATGTGGCGCAGGCGGCACCCATCCTTGCGATCGTTGTGGCTGCACATGGCACACTCGTATGAAGGCGTGAACGCGCTCGGCGGACGATACGCCGTCGAGTACACGGTGTGGGACGACACGCAGCAACGAGAACACACGATCGGCGCGGCCACGTGGGCCGACTGGGATCAACGCGGCCGCCTGCTGCTCGCCCGTGAGGGCAAGCTGATGACCTGGAGCCCGGATCTCGAGGCGCCGCGCACGATCGCGGATCTGAATGGCCATCGGCCGGATCCGCAGCCCGCGCCGGAAGGCGCTACCGCGTGGCCTGGCGCGCCAGAGGAGTCCTGACGGATTCTTCCGAGTGGTGACGACATGACGAATACGGGACTGGCTGACCTCCGCCGTCAACTGGCAAACACGCCCGCGGTGGTCCGGACGCTGCTGACGGGCCTCCCTGCCGATCTGCTGACGGTGAACGAAGGCGACGGCACCTGGAATCCGTTGCAGGTCGTCGCGCATCTGGCGTGGGGCGAACGGGACGACTGGATTCCGAGGGTCCGCAAGACACTCGAGAAGGGCGTTGCCGAGCCCTTTACGCCGTTCGATCGTGACGCCGGATTTGCGTTGTACGCCGGCTGGCCGCTCGATCGGTTGCTCGACGAGTTCGCGCGGCTCCGGGCCGCGAGTCTCGATGCGCTCGATGCCTTGGCGCTCGAGCCATCGGATCTGTCAAAGCAAGGCCGCCACCCGGAATTCGGTCCGGTGACGCTGGAGCAGCTTCTCGCGACGTGGGTGACGCACGATTTCGCTCACCTGACCCAGATTGCGCGGATTCTTGCGCGTCACCATGGGAAATCAGTCGGACCTTGGCGCAAGTACTTCAGCTTGTTGAGGGATCAACCTTCCTAACCAATTGCTTCCCCACATCGTCTAAGGGGAAGGCCGTATGAAGCCTGCTCCGCTGCCGCTCGTTCAGGGCACGCTCGATCTGCTGGTGCTCCACACGCTCGTAGACGGGGCCATGCACGGGTACGGAATCGCGACGAAAGTGCTCGAGATCACGGCCGGCGAGCTCGCGATCGAGGACGCCGCGCTCTACCAGGCGCTGCACCGCCTCGATCGGCAGGGTCTCGTCGACGCGGAATGGGGACCGTCGGAGAACAATCGGCGCGCGCGTTACTACACGCTCACCGCCGCCGGGCGCAAACGGCTTCGTGAAGAGACCGACAACTGGCGGCGCTACTCGCGTGCGGTGGAAGCGGTTCTTCACCGGACTCGATAGGACGTGCGCCAACAGGACTCGCACCGGCGTGCCTTCGGCCACTTGCGCCGCCGACCCGACGACGTGAGATCGGACGTCGACGAGGAGCTCGACGTCCATCTGCAGATGCGGCGCGACGATCTGAAAGCACGCGGGTGGTCCGATGACAGCGCTCGCCGCGAAGCGCTCCGGCGATTCGGCGACCTGGAGGCCACTCGCGAATACTGCCGGCGGCAGGACGATGAAAAGGAGAACACGATGCGGCGGAGGCTGATGCTCGAGGACCTCGCGCAGGATTTTCGAATCTGTTTTCGAGGGCTGCGCCGCGCGCCGATGATGACGCTGACGATCGTCGCCACGGTCGGTCTCGGCATCGGCGCCACGACCGCCATCTTCAGCGCGATCAACGCGGCGCTCCTGCGGCCGCTTCCGTACGCGAATCCCGGCCAGCTCGTCCGCTTCTACACGGACGCGCCGCCCAACATCTGGCGCTTCTCGCTCGCGGACTACCTGGCCCTGCAGGCCCAGCAGACTCAATTCGAACAAATCGCGGGCTACTCCGATCGGTCGATGGCGTTCAACGACGGCAATTCCGCCGAGCGCTTCCGCGGACGGGTCGTGACGTGGACGTACTTCGGGCTGCTCGGCATCCGGCCGGTCGTGGGGCGGGACTTCAGGGAATCCGACAGCCAACCCGGCGCGACGCCGTCGATCATCGTCAGTAATGGCTTCTGGCAGCAGCGTCTTGGCGGACGCGACGACGCGATCGGCCGTTCGATCCGCTTCGACGGGTCGGACTACACGCTCGTCGGGGTCCTGCCACCGCGCGTCGGCCCGCTCGAGCAGCCGCATTCCTTCTTCGTGGCGGCCCAGTGGACGACGCCGCCGCGGAAAGGGCCGTTCATGATCACGGCGATCGGACGTCTGCCCGCCGGCGCGTCGCGAGCGGCCGCCTCGGAGGAGCTGCGCGCGATCAACAAGCGTATTTTCCCAATCTGGCGCGCGTCGTACCAGGACGACAAAGCCACCTGGGCGATCATGGATCTGCGGACGTACATCGTCGGCAACGTCGGAACGATCGCGGGGCTCGCGCTGTCGGCCGTCGCGCTGGTGTGGCTGATCGCGTGCACGAATGCGTCGAACCTGCTCATCGCGCGCGTGACCAGCCGCCGGCGGGAACTGGCCGTTCGCACCGCGCTCGGCGCATCGCGCGGACGCGTCGTGCGGTACCTGCTGGCGGAGAGCACGCTGCTCGCGCTGGGCGCGGCGGCCGTCGGCGTCGCGCTCACGTATGCCGGCATCGCGCTCCTGCGCAATTTCGGCGCGACCTACTTCCCGCGGACGCAGGAAATCGGGATCGACGGGACGGCCGTGGCCGTCCTGGCGTTCCTCACGCTGGGAAGCGCCCTGCTCTTCGGGCTGATTCCGGCGATTCACGGCGCGGGCGGACCGCCGCACGAGGCGCTCCAGTCGCTGGGACGCTCGACGACCGGCAGCGTGGCGGTGCGCCGCTTGCGGCGGCTGCTCGTCGGCACGCAGTTCGCGATCGCAACGCCGCTGCTCGTCGGCGCAGGACTCCTGACCGTCACCCTGGGCGCGCTCGGCCGAGTGGAGCTGGGGTTCGACACCAGCAACGTGATCAGCGGCGCGATCCAGCTCCCGGTTCCGCAGTATCAGCAGCCCGAGCGCGCCGCGGCGTTCTGGGACGAGCTGCGCCAGCGCGTCGCGGCCGTTCCAGGCGTCGCCGGCGTCACGTTCGCGGATGGCCGTCCGCCAGTCGAAGTGGGCAACTTCAACAACTTCGACCTCGAAGACATGCCGGCGGGGCCGGGCAAATCTCAGCCCGTGACGCCGTGGGTCGGCGTCACACCCGAGTACTTCCGCGTGCTCGGGCTGACGCTCTTACAAGGCGAGATCTTCGATGAGAGTGAGGGCCGCAAGGAGAACCTCGAGGCGATCGTCGTCGATCGGGCGTGGGCGAAGCGCTTTTTCCCGAACGAGAGCGCCATCGGCAAACGATTGCATCAAGGCGGCTGCACCACCTGCCCCTGGACGCGCGTCGTCGGCGTCGTGAGCGAAGTGAAATATGCCGGCCTGGATGCGCCCGACGAGGGCACGGTGTACTGGCCGCTCGGACCGCAGGACCGCAGCCGGTTTCTGATCCTGCGCACGCGCACCGACCCATCCGCCGTGCTGCCCGCGGTCCGGCAGACCATTCGCGATCTCGACGCCGGCCTGCCATTCTCGACGGTGGCCACGATGGACGAGCTGGTCACGCGATCGCTGCAGACGCCGCGATCGTTGTCCGTGCTCGTTGGCAGCCTCGCCGTCGTCGCGCTGCTGCTCTCGCTCGTCGGCATCTACGGCGTGATGGCCTACTACGTCGAGCAGCACGCGAAGGACATCGGCATTCGCGTCGCGCTCGGCGGCAGCCGCGCCGATTTGCTGCGACTGGTCGTCGGCCAGGGGATGAAGGTCGTCGCGGTCGGAATCGTGGTCGGGCTCGTGGCCGCATTCGGTGTGACGCGGCTGATGTCGACGCTGCTGTTCGGCGTGACCCCGTCAGACGCGGTCACATTCGCATCAGTGACGCTGGCGCTGTTGATGGTCGCGTTCGTCGCCTGCTTCGTTCCGGCTCGGCGCGCGATTGGCGTGGAGCCGTCGACGGTTCTACGAAGCGACTGACAGGCTGCTGGGGCAGCCTGAACTTCGAACTTCGAACTTCGGAAAAAGGTTTACGCGGAAGTGAGGACGGGTCTAGCGCGCCCCTTCGACGGCCGTCCGGTGATCCGCTTGATGAGCACGGAGCGACCCGCTTTGGCCTCGCCAGACTTGTCCAGAAACTCGAGGCCGACGAGGTACCGGCCCGGCACGCGGCCGGCTGCAGTGCGTTGATGTTTGACGGTGGCGAGCACGATGATCGAGATGCTGTCGCCGAGCGCAAACCGGAACTCGTGCGTCTCGCCCGGTCGCAGCGGAATGCTCGTCTCGATGCTGAAGCCGCCGATGCTCAGATCCCTGACAACGACAGGCGAATCGAATGTCAACGGCTGACCGGTCACCTGGCCGAGCAGCTCGACTCGTGGGTACCGACGCCGTTCCTCGGGGCGGCCGTTTCGCGGAGACTTCTTGGAACGCATCACTGGTCTTATCGGCGGGGGACGGCGGAACTCCACCTGACAAAATTGCAATCCAGCAGGTTGTTGAAAGAGCTGAGCTAAGGCAAAAGTCAAAAGGCAAAAGTCAGAAACGAAAACTTGGGTCAGAATTTTCTTTTTTGTGACTTTTGCCTTTTGCTTGTGACTTCAGGGTGCTGTTTTTCAGGTGCCGAACAATCGTCCCACGGCCGCCGTGGCGGCCATCGCCAAGGTGCTCCAGAAGGTCACGCGCGCGGCTCCGATCCACGCGTTCGCGCCGCCCGCACGGGCGGCGAGCGCGCCCAGGCCGGCGAGACAGACGAGACACGTGCCGCCAACGATGGGAATCAGATGCGCTCGCGGAGCCAGCATCACGGTGAGGATAGGCAAGGCGGCACCCATGGCGAAGCTCCCGGCCGAGGCGAGTGCTGCTTGAAGCGGGCGCGCGGCCAGCTGCTCTGACAATCCCAACTCATCGCGAGCGTGTGCGCCCAACGCATCGTGCGCCATCAGCTGATGCGCGACAGTTTTCGCCAGCTCCGGCTCGACGCCGCGACTGATGTAGATCGCGGTAAGTTCCTGCTCCTCGCCCAAGCGGTCATCGGCCAGGTGCTGGCGCTCGAGCGCGAGATCGGCTCGTTCGGTGTCCCCCTGCGAGCTGACCGACACGTATTCACCCGCAGCCATGGAGAACGCGCCGGCGACCAAGCCGGCCACGCCAGCCAGCAAAATGGTCCCTCGACTTGCCTCCGCGGCCGCGATGCCGACGACGAGGCTGGCGGTCGACACGATGCCGTCGTTGGCACCGAGGACGGCGGCACGAAGCCAGCCGATGCGGCCGGTGAGATGCCCCTCCCCCGGCTGCCTCCGCAAACGAGTCAGCGTCGGAATGTCGGCGCGAGATGTCGGCCCCGCGCGAGACGTCGGACCAGCGCGAGAAGTCGGACTAGACATCTAGCCCCCGCCCTTCGCCGCCGCCTCGACGTAGGCTCGCGTCAAGGGACGATCGGGGTTCGGTGGATGCGCTGGGATCCACGTCGTGTAGTCGATCTTGAGACGAGTCAGCGTATCCACCGTGGCCTTTAGAGCCGGCAACTGAGCTGGCGTCGGATTCACTGCGGTGATATCCGCCGTCCAGACGACTTTCTCAGCTGGCAGAAAGACGGCGATCAAACCATCGCTGTGCTCGGTGGGAATGCGATGGAGCTCGACGATCTTGCCGTTCGTGCCTTTCCGCACGTCGCGATCGCCGACAGCTTCAACGACGTTCGTCCGTCGATTGGTCACCTTCGAGAGGCTGTCGCCAATCAGCGTGCGCGGGCCGGCGAGCAGCCGTTCGAGCACCGGCTCGTTGTTGCGGTGCGTCAGAATCATGGCGCCTTCCGCGGCCGCCGCGCCCAGCCCGCCCGCATGATCGAAGTGTGGGTGCGAGTTGACGACGAACCGGATCGGCTTGTTTGGAATGGCGTTCTTGGCCGCCGCCATCACCGTCCGTCCGCGCTCGTCGTTCCCGCCGCTCTCGACGACGAGGATGTGATCGCCCATGTCGACGGCGAGCGACGTGTAGTTGCCGCCAATCTTGAAGACCCCGTCGCCGATGCGCTCGGGTTGCGGAGGCGTCGGTGCGGCCGGCGGCGCACCAGCCGGTGGTGGCGGCGGTGGAGCACCAGCGCCGCGGCCCGGTGGCGGCGGAGGCGTGAGCAGCTCGGTGAGGTTCGATGGATTCGGTATGGCCGCGGTGATCGCCGCGTCGAACGTCTGCACTCCGGCCTGGCGCTGGACGATGCGCGTCGGCACCTGCACGCCGTTCATGTTCTGGTAATTCGAATACTCGAATTCAACCAGCAGGTCGCCCGCGACTGCGTGCTCCATGCGCGTCTCGACCTTCGTGACCAGGTTCTGATTATTGATGGATCCCGTCAGCGTGTAGGGCTGCCCCGACGGCGACTTGAAGTTCGCCGGCGAGAACGACACGAGTTGCTGACCGCCCTGCTGACGCACGGTCGCATTGCTCGCCCCTGACGCCGCCTTCAAGAACCCCCAGGGGGTCGTCCACACGTTCAGTCCCTGGGCCCAGACGGTGCCGGCCTGCGTGCCCGTGATGTTCTGGTTGAACACGCCCGGCGTGGGCGGCGGCGCGCCGGGCACCGTCGGCGGTTGCGTCGGCCCGGTCGCGCGCGAAGCCAACGAGGCTGGATCGGAACTCTGGAAGTTGATCGTCCGCGTGTACTGCGTGATCAGCGTCAGATTCACCGGTCCCATCGGTTCGCCGATGCTCTTGCTCTGACCGAAGGCGCCGTTTCGCGCCGTGCCCGAGTAGGTGATCGAATTCAGCGTGTCGACACCCATCGCCTTCGATGCAGCGGCGACGATCGAGCCGGCATTTTGTGCGGGAATGCCTGTTGAGAGGAACGTCAGCAGCAGCGCAACAACCGTCAGATTTCTCGCGAGCATACGTGCCTCCAGCGTACTGATTGCGAAGTTCGAATGATATATGCAGGCAAGCATTGCTCGCGTTCAGGATTAATTCTTAATCGCGATGAAGTACAGCCGGTTCGCGGTGGCCAGATACAGCGCGTCGCCGACGAGCGCCGGAGGTGAATAGAGCGGCGCATCCATCTCGATGTGCGCCAGCACTTGCTTTCGCCGACCGGCACGAAGAACGGTCATGGTGCCGGCAACGTTCCCAACGTAAAGCCGATCGGCGGCAAGCAGGAGGCTTCCCCAGATGGCGGCGTCCGTCTCGTGCTTCCAGACGTGGGCGCCGGTCGCCGCGTCCAGACAATGAATCGTTCCGCCTAGGTCCGCAAGGTACAGGCGACCGTAGTTCGCAATGGGCGTTCCCACCACGCGACCGACCTCGCGAGAAGTCCAGAGGAGCCGGCTCTCGGTGACGTCTCCGTGGCCGTTGGGACTGATCGCGTGAATCAACGAGGGTCCATTGCCGTGCCCGGGACTTTGTCCCATCGCCACGAAGACGCGGCCGTCGGCGAAGACCGGTGAAGCAATGATGGAGCCGCGCGAAAAGACTCGCGGTCGCGGAAGCCAGCGGGCGTCTTTCGGATTGCCGTCGAATCGCCAGACTTCGTGGCCCGACGCCGCGTCGTAGGAGCGCAGCCAGCCGTCCCCGCCGCCGAAGAGCACCTGGATGCGCCCGTTGATGTTGGCCGCCACAGGGCTGGACCACTGGCCGTGCAACACCTGCCCGCCGGCGCCGATGGCGCGCCAGACGACGTCGCCCGAACGCTTGTCCACCGCGATCAGACTTGGGGCGCGCGGCGATGGAACGCGCGTGTGGCCTTCATTCTGCCCGTTGGAGGTCGAGACCATCAGCAAGTCTCCCAGGGGCAACACTTCGCTATTGGTGGCTTCATGCGGAAAGACACCCAAGCGGCCACACATGTCCAACTCCCAGACGATGTCTGCTGCGCGAGTGTCGAGGCAACGGAGCTGGCACTCGGCGGTGACGTAGTACAGCTGGTTCCCTTCCACATACGGCGTACTCGTCGTCGACGGCAACAGAAACTCGCGCAGACCTCGCTCGACTCGCGGGGCCACGTCCTGCCAGAGGAATTTGCCATCCTTCGCTTGCAACGCCACGAGGACGCCGGCTTCTTCCTGGTAAGCGGCGTTCAAGTGCCTTGCGTTGTCGGTGCCTACATAGACGGTGTCGCCGGCAACCACGGGGCGGCCAAACGTTTCGTTTCCCAACTCGACACTCCAGACGATGTTGCGACCGGTGGTCGTATCCCAGTCGACCGGCGGGTTCCCCGTTGGGACGGCTGTCGGGAGTGGGGGTGCGACGGCAGGCGCGGGCACAACGGGTGACGCGACAGGCTCTCCGGATCTGACTCCAGCGATTCGACTCAACGCCCACTCTGCTTCGTTGCGCAGTGTGGGATCGTCTGTTGCCGCCTTGAGCGCGTCTTGAACCGACTGTGCTTTCGATCCGATGCTCCCCAGCGCGCCGGCTGCGAAGATGCGCACGTAGAGGAATTCATCCTGCAGAGCTTCGATCAGCTGCGGCACGGCAGACTGCGCGGCCGGGCCGATGCTTGCGAGGGCCTCACACGCCGCCCATCGAACGCCGGGAACGGGATCGGCCAAGGCTTCTGCCAGGGCGTTTGTCGCCCTGGCCGCGTTCGGACCGATGGACGCCAGGGCCTCTGCCGCGTAGATGCGGACGTATGGATCCGCGTGGGAAAGCGTATTGACGAGAGCGGTGACCGAGGGGCTGGCCCTCGTGCCCAACGCGCCCAAGGCGCGTGCCGCATCGCCCGCCACGATCGAATCCTCGTCTCCGAGCGCCCGCCGCAACGCCGGTTGAATCGATTCTGTATGGGGCGTGAAATCAATCAGGACATCGACGGCGCTGCGCCGGATGGAATTCGACTCATGCCGCAGCAGGTTCACGAGCAGCGGAATGGCAGGAGGACCGATCCGCCGGATGATTTCAAAAGTCACCACATGCAGGTCTTCATGCTCAGGGGTGAGGAATCGTCTCAGCAAAGGAAGCGAACGCCCCGCCCCTTGGACCAGAGCGGCGTCAGCGGCTGCGCGGACCTTCGGGTTCTTGGTCAGCAGACGATTTGTCCAGTCACGAACGGCGGCAGGGTTGCTGGGAAGACTCGTCTGCGTCTGAGGCGGCGGGGATTGCGACAGTGCGACGGCTTGGCTGAGGCCAGCAGCCAAAACTATTGCGAGAGCATTCCGCCGGCTATTTCGCAATCTTCTTCAATTCTTGCGCGGGGACGAACGACGCGTCGGCGTGGGCCCACTGCTTCTTGAGGATGTCGAACTGGACGTTTGCATTAGTGAGATCGCCTTTGCCGGCCAGGAGTTTCGCCAGAGCCATGCGGGCCCCCGGCACATTGGGATTCATGGCCAACGCCGGAGCGGCATCGACGACCCGGCGATAGCTCGCGATGGCGTCGTCGATCAGACCGCCGCGTTCCTGCACCTGCCCAATCGACAGGTGCGTGCTCGCTTGTCGCGGGTCCGTACTCACGATGGCCTGAAGAGCGGCCACCGCCTGCTCGGTCTTCCCATCGGCAGATAGCGCATATGCACGCGCGAACACCAGATTGTTCGATGGCGCCGCGCCGGGCGCGGGCGCCTCGTCGCGCTCGATGCGGGAGAGCTCGCGGCGAAGAACGCTCGGGTCGCCCATGACGGCGAGCACAACCGCGGCCTGACGGACGAATCCACGCCCGGCGCCGGGCGCCGCCACGGCCCTCTTCAGCGAATCGATCGCCGGTCCGCCCTCGAAGAACGCGAGATTGATCGCGTGGTTGCTCTCCGTACCGGCGAGAGCTTCTTCACGCTTCGCCGATCGAAGGAACTCGATCAGCTTGCGGTACGAGGCCAGGTAATCCGCCATCCGTCCATCCCAGACCGCCATCGACATCTCGTTCTGGAGAACGCTCTCGGGCGCGGCCTGCTTCACGGCAACGTCCTTGAACTCCGCTTCCCGCGGGTCGAATTGAAGGTGCGCTCTGATCCAGCGGTTCGTCGCCGCGCCGGCGGCGGGTCTGAGCGACAACGCGAGATCCGCGAACTTCATGGCCTCGTCGTACTGGCCGAGGTTGAAGAGCACGCTCGACAGGTTCTGGACAGGCAGCGGCTCGGTCGGGGCAAGCTGGTGTGCCGCCCGGTACTGCTCGGCGGCCTCCCGGAACTGGCCCCTGTTGCCGTAGTAGATGCCGAGGTTGTTCTTCGCCACGAAGTCGCGTGGGTACTGCGTGGTCATCAGGTCAAGCGCCTGCTTGGCCTTTGCGTCATCAGGCTCGCCGCGCGAGTAAAAAGCCCCCTGTATGTAGAGCCGCTCGTACTCGCTGACGCGGTCGCGGAGGTCGAAGGCCTTCCGCAGGGAGGCTTTCGCGTCCATGGGACGGCCGACGTTCGAGTAGACGATGCCGAGTCTGGCGTGCGCGAGCGCGAAATTGGGATCCTTCTCGATCGCCTGCTGAAAGAACGGAATGGCGGCTTCGTCGGGCTTGGTGGCGCGGGCTTTGAGTCCCTGCCCATATGCCCGCAACGCTTCCAGCGACGATGTGGTCGCTTCCGCGGGAACGTCGTTCTTTTTGATGGACGCGAGCGACTCGCCAAGGCGCTTGCGGAGGGTGCTGACCGTCGTCCCCACGGCCTTCAGCACGCCCTCTTTCGAGTCGGCCTGCGTCTGCTCCTGCGCGATGGCGGCGCCTGTCTGGCAATCGTGCACGCCGAGGGCAATGACGTAGGAGGATCCGAGCGGCGCGATTGAACCTTCGACGGTCGCCCGGGCTCCGGCGCGCTGGCACAACTCGCGCGCGACCGCGCCGATCACTCGCTCCTCCGGTGTGCGGCGCATGAGCGCAAGCGTCGTCTGCACTTGCTGGTCCGCCAGCAGCGTCACGAACGCCGTCTGCTGCAGTTGCACGGACACGGCCTGCTTCAGGGCGTCGTCGAAGACAGCGTCGCCGGTCGAGTTCGCGAAGTCGGCGACCAGCAGCACGTCGCGCTCCGTGAACGCCGGCGTCCGCGTAGAACTCCACAACCAGAAACCAGCGACGCCAAGCACGAGCACGGCAGGGACGCTGATGAACACCCAGCGGGGACGCCGCCGGACCACTGCAGCGGCAGGTGCAGTCGCAGGCGTTGCCGCGGTCCCGCTGCCTGAGACCGGGGCCGCCGGCGCGACCGTCGTGACCACCGGACTGCTGCCGCTCGCGACGCCGCGACGTGCATCCGTATCTCGACGCAGCCGCCGCAGCTCAGCGACGAGATCACCGGCGGTCTGATAGCGCAATCGCGCGTCCTTTTCGAGCGCGCGCATGACGATGCGATCGAGCTCCGCCGGCACCTCGGCGTTGAGCGAGCTCGGCGACGGCGGCTGACGATTGAGAATCGCGTCATATGCCACCGCTGAGGTCGGACCTGCGAACGCTTGCCGGCCCGTCGCCATCTCGTACAGCACGGCGCCGAGTGAAAACAGATCGGTGCGGTTGTCGATGGCCTGCCCCCGCGCCTGCTCGGGTGACATGTAGTTGATCGAACCGACGGTCGTTCCGGCCACCGTCAGCTGTTCCGCCATCGCCCGAGTTTCGTCGTCGCCGGCACCGGCCTCTCCGCCGGGCTTCGCCACGCCGAAGTCGAGCAGCTTCGCCTGGCCGCGCTTCGTGATGAAGATGTTCGCCGGCTTGATATCGCGATGGACGATGCCTTTGTCGTGCGCGGCATCGAGCGCATCGCCGATCTGGCTCCCCACGTCCACCGTGAGATCGAGCGGCGCCGGCTGTCCGTGAATCCGCGCGCGCAGCGATTCCCCTTCGAGCAGCTCCATGACGATGAAGCGTTGCTCCTGGCCGTCGTCCGTCGTCGTCCCGATGTCGTGGATCGTGCAGATGTTCGGGTGGTTGAGCGACGACAGGATGCGCGCCTCGCGTTCGAATCGCGCCGGGGCCTCCGGCGACTCGCCCAACGAGACCGGCAGGAACTTCAGCGCCACCCGCCGGCCAAGGCGCGTGTCTTCGGCTTCGTAGACGACGCCCATGCCACCTGCGCCGAGCTGACGCAGGATGCGGTACTGCTGCACCTGACGGCCGATCATGAAGCTCGGATTATAACGAGTGGACCGCGGCCGTCCCCTCCCAGTCCCCAACCGAATGTTCCTGGTGGGCGGGGTTTCCCGATTCGCTACGTCCAGCCTCACCTCAGGTGTCGCTTCGCAAACGCACAACCTGACCCGGATTTGAGGTACCGCTCGAAGGCGAGCCCACGCGCTTCTTTGGCGAATTGGATGACGAGGTCGACCTCCCATGGTCGGCCGTTGGCCGTGTGTGAGCACTCGCCTGCATTGTGGGCGTCGAGCCGGGCGCTCCAGTCACCGGTGACGCCGGTGTAGTAGCGCGATGGATCCGCAACGCTCCTGAGGACATAGACAAAACACTTCGGCTGAAACATGTCGTCAGAGGTGCAAGTTCGGATCCGACCCGATTCCCGAAGTTGTGCTGCGCCGCGGATAATGCTGATTGTTTTTTCTTCAATCCTTCCAAAAGGCTCGTGCCGCAGAATCTGCACCCTTCGGTTGTCAGAGGCTCCGCCGATCCGCAGTCATCCAATCCTGATGCCGAGCACTCCGGGACACGCAAGGGGTGGCTTGCCACCGGAAGCTCGGCTGCGCTTTTCAAGAGCGAGCGAAGTGGTGGACCAGACGGGAGTCGAACCCGTGACCTCATGAATGCCATTCATGCGCGCTCCCAACTGCGCTACTGGCCCACATTGGGACGAGGCGAGATTCCGATTATAGAAGCGCTTTCCGGAGTCCGTCAAAACGATGTCACGCGCCTGGATCCGTTAGCCACTCCCAGTTCGAAGTTCGAAGTTTGAAGTTCGAAGTTCGAAGTTCCGGTTGCGCAGCAACCGGCTCAATCCTGGCTCACCTTGTGGAACACGATGTTGCTCACGGCGCTGCCATCGGGCCTCGTGATGTGCTCGACCATCAGTCCCTTGCCGACGAGTTCGTAGCGGACGTGGAGCAGGACGCTCGCGCCATTGTTGAAACACTTGAGAACCATCGTGTTGGACTGCAGCGCGTCCCGGCCACTCTCCTCGCCGTCGTCGAAGCCGACAAAGCCGCGATCGGTCCCGTCACACAGCGTGAGCACGGAATCACGTCCGGCCAGCCCGAACCGCCCGTTGTCCAGCTGGAAGAGGCTGCGGCGCGAATCACCGCCGTCGACATGATCGACGCCCATCCAATACCCCTGAAATCCAGCCGCTGCCGGCGGCGTGTGCGCCCAGACACGCGTCACGAGGAGAACGGCGAGACCGGCAATCGTCAGGAGCGCGAGATTCCGTCGCATGGTCGAGCCTCCGTCTGAAGTTTCCGTACGTACGGTCTCACGACCCGGGCCGTGGGTTCTTTCTGGAGTTCGAAGTTCGAAGTTTGAAGTTCGAAGTTCAGGCCGCGTTCTTCAGCGGCCTGACAGCACGGCGTGGATGATGCCGGCCATCCGATCCCAGGCCTGCTTCTCGGTCGCCAGTTGCCGACGGCCGGCGGCGGTGAGCGCGTAGAAGCGCGCTTTCCGGTTGGAGTCGGTCGTGCCCCAGGCGCCGCGGAGCAGGCCGCGCTGCTCGAGGCGCATCAGCGCCGGGTACAGCGTGCCCATGTTCAGCTGCAGGGCGCCGGCGGACACCTGTTCGAGCCGCGCAGCGATCCCATAGCCATGCTGCGGGCCCATGGACTCGAGCGTTTGCAGGACCAGCAGATCGAGCGTGCCCTGGAGGACATCCGCTTTCGCGTCTCTATTAGACACACTAATGGAATACCACCGATCGTATTAGAGCGTCAAATAGAGAGCCCGCGTCAGACCGCCGAGCGGCGGCGGATCGCCAGCGGCTTCCGCCGGGCCGGCAGCGATCGGCTGGCGAGCAGGTCGATGAAGGCGTCGACGTGCGCGACCGTCCCGGCGGCCTTCAATGTGGCGGCATGCCACCGCCGGCGGATCCCGCCCGCGGTGATCGGAATCGCCCGCACGTCGCCGGCGCGCAGCGCCGGCTCGACCGCCCAGGTCTGCATGACGCTGATGCCCAGCCGCGCCTTGACCATCTCGAGAATGGCCTCCGTCAGCATGACGAACGAGACGCGTTCCGGCACGACGCCGGCCGGACGCAGCACCCGCTGAATCGTGAAGTTGTCGTCCGGCGAGCTGGAATAGAGGATCAGCCGCTCCGAGGCGAAATCCTGCGGGCGCACGAACGGGCGCGCCGCGAACGGGTGATCGGGCGCCACGATCGCCGCATGCTCGTCCTCGAAGAGCGGCCGCACGCGAACGTGTGCGTGGCGGACGGCCTGAATCAGGATCGCGACATCCAGCTTGCCCTCGAGGAGCGCTTCCAGAGGACGGTGCGTACAGTCGACCGCCAGCGACACCTCGATCTCGGGGTACCGGCGGCGAAAGACCTCCGCGAGCGGCGGCAGCCAGTGATACCCGGTGTTGCATTGCGCGCAGACGCGCAGGACACCGCCGTGACGAGCCCCCAGACGCCGGATGTCCTCCTCGCTCGCCTGGATGTCGTCGAGCACGCGCCGGGCCGTTGCGAGGATCCGATCGCCTGCCGCGGTCGCGACCATCCGCTTGCCGACGCGGAGAAACAGCGCAGTCCCGAGCCGGTCCTCGATGGCGCGCAGCCGGTGGCTGATGGCCGATTGCGTCCGGTGCAGCGCCTCGGCCGCCCGCGTGACACTGCCCGAGGCGGCAATCGCCGCGACCATCTGCAGATCCGGGATGTCAAGATTCATGACAGGAATTCATGATTCCGATGAAAACAATGAGCTTCAAGTATAGCGCCGGCGCGCGTACGCTGCGGCCATGTCCTTCCTCCAGCTCTGGCGCATCGGCCGCGGTCTCCGACGGCAGCCGGTGTTCACGCTCGGCGTCGTCTCGGTCCTCGCGCTGGCGATCGGCGCGAATACCGCCATGTTCGCCCTCGTGCACGCGATCCTCATTCGCCCGCTGCCACTGGCCGACCCGGATCGCCTGATTACCTTCTCGATCGTCCGCCCGGGTACCGACCGGCAGCCGCTGTCGCTGCTGGACCTCGCCGACTGCAAGCAGTCCAGCCGGACGTTGGACGGAATTGCGTCCGCGTTCGGGTGGAGCGCGAATCTCACGGGGCGCGGAGACGCCGAGCGACTCACCGCGATGCGTGTCTCCGCCGACTATTTCGAGATCACGGGCGCGCAGGTCGCGCTCGGCCGCCCGCTGCAATCCTCCGACGAGGGGCATCCGTCCGCGCTCATCAGCCAGGGAATGTGGCAACGCCGGTTCGGCGGCGGGCCCGACATCCTCGGACAGTCGATGGTCCTGAACGGCGACGCGTTCACCATCGTCGGCGTGTTGCGGCCGGATTTCGTCTCCGTCATCCGCGACGTGGACGTGGTCGTCCCATACTCTCCGGCGACCGACCCGCGACGCAACAACCGGGCCTCGGCATTCCTGCGCGTGATCGCACGACTGAAGCCCGGCGTGACGATGGACCAAGCGCAGGACGATCTCGCGGCGATTGGAAGGCGCCTGCGCGATGACTATCCCGATACCCACGCCGCCGACACCGGGATCCGGATGGTCTCGCTGCACGAGGAACTGACCGGCCGGTCGGCGCCGATGCTGCGCATGCTTCTCGGTGCAGTGGTCCTCGTCCTTCTCGTGGCCTGCGCGAACATCGCCAGCCTGCTGCTCGTCCGCGGCACGGCCCTTCAACAGGAACTGGCCGTCCGCGCCGCCCTCGGGGCCTCGCGCGGACGCATCATCGGACACGTCCTCGGCGAAGCTGCCCTCCTCGGCGTTGCCGGCGGCGCGCTCGGCCTCATCGTCGCGCGCGTGCTGATCGAAGCCCTCACGTCAGCCGGACCGGCGGCGCTGCCGCGCGTGCCCGAAATCGGCATCAATCTGGCCGTCGCCTTGTTCACTCTCGCCGTGTCGCTCGGAGCCAGCGTCATCGTGGGGGTGGTGCCGGCGATACAAGCGTCACGCCGCAACCTGCGCGGATCGCTCAAGCCCGGCGATCGCGCCTCGAGCACCGGCGGCGCCGGCCTTCGCGCGGCGCTGGTGTTCGCCGAGGTCGCGCTGTCGACGGTCCTGGTCGTCACCGCGGTCCTGTTGACGCGCAGCTTTCAACAGGTGCAAGCGGTCGATCCGGGCTTCCGGCCGTCGCAGGTGCTGACGATCCGGCTGTCTCTTCCCCGCGCGCAGTACAACGGGCACGCGCCGATTGAGCACTTCATCGATGAGGTGCAGCCCAGGATCGCTGCCATTCCGGGCGTGCGCGCGGTTGCCGCCGCCAACGTCGTGCCGATGAACGGCTACCTGGCGACGACGGCCTTCTATGTGGACGGCGCGATCGCCAAGAACGCGCCCGAGGCGCACTACCGCATGATCACGCCCGATTATTTCCGGACGCTTGGCATCTCCGTCCGCAGCGGCCGGACGTTCAGCGCCGCGGATCGCAGCGGATCGATGCCGGTCGCGATCGTGAACGAATCATTGGCGCGGCAGTTCTTCCAGGGCCGCATTCCGCTCGGCGAGCGGATGCGGCTTGACGATGGTGAGAAGGTGCCGCGGGACGTGCAGATCGTCGGAGTCGTCGGCGACGTGAGGCACTTCGGGCTCGACAAGGAAGCGACGATCGAGGTCTACGTCCCGATCGGGCAGGTCCCCGATCCCACCACCATCTGGCTCGCGAACAACATTTATTGGGTCGTCGAGACCGACGGCGCGCCGCTCGCGGCCGCCCAGGCCGTCCGCCGCGAGTTCGCCGCGGTGGATCCCGGGGTACCGGCGTCGTTCGTTCGCAGCATGGATCAATGGATGGACACGACGCTCGCCGCGCGGCGATTCAACCTGCAGGTGGTGGGCGCCTTCGCGGCAATCGCGCTTTTGCTCGCGGTGATCGGCGTCTATGCCGTCTCGGCATTCGCGGTGACGGCGCGGACGCGCGAGATCGGGATCCGCGCCGCGCTCGGCGCATCCCGCCGTGACGTGATCGGCCTGGTCCTCCGGACCGGTCTTTCACCCGCCATCGTCGGGCTCGCGGCCGGATTGGGCACCGCCGTGCTCTTCGCGCCCACCCTGTCAGGACTGCTCTTCGGCGTGGCGCCACGAGATGGATCCTCGTTCGCGATCAGCCTGGCGGCACTGGCCTGCGCGGTCGTCATCGCCAACATCGTTCCGGCACAGCGCGCCGTCAGGATCGATCCGATCGTCGCGCTTCGAATCGAGTAAGCGTCATCCTTTGTAGTAGCCGACGCCGCAGTTCTGTCCGACGACCTTCGTATAGAAGGTGTGCTTCTCAACCGGAGTGTCCGAGCCGGGGCGAGGCCAAAAATAGGTCACTTCGTTGATCTTTCCTTCAGTTGCGTGCTCCATGATCTCTTTCCCGAGCGGGTAGCCCTTCTTGCCGACAATGTCCTGCAAGTGTTCACCCTTCAGATACGGATGCGCGGTGAGCACGCCGTCCGAGGCGTTGGCGCAGAACACGTAGAGATCGCGGTCCCTGAAGCCGCCTTCGCCCTTGTTGAACGTCTCGAGGGCTTTGTCTTTGTTCTGTTTCAGCGCGGCCACGGCGTTGTCCAGCATGGCCCTCGCCTCCTTTTCGGTGCCGAACTTTGCTTGCGCCGTCGGCAGTGAAGGTGTCGTGAAGAAACACAGAACGGCGGCCTGGCCGATCGCGATTGCCAGATTGCGCATTGTGGCGTTCACCCCAGGCCAGCATACAGCACCACCGCGCGTCACCCGAGCTCGTCGATCTCGTGTTGCAATCTCCGGGCGCTGCGCTGGTGCACCCACGCGACGGCCAGAAAGAGCAAGACGCCGAATGCGGCAATCGCCGCGGTCTGGCCGGCCGGTCGATCGAACGTCCGGCCGAGCAGAGCCAGCGCCACCCCGGGAACGAACAACGCGAGATACCGCCAGGGACTTGCGGCCAGATCGCGCTGACGCGCGAGCTGTGTGCGATAGAACTCCACGGAGCTCGTGAAGCCGAGTCCTGCCGGCATCGACTGCACACGAACGCGCCCGCGAAACCAATAGATCGCGTAGACGAACGCGGCGATCGTCAGGAGATCACCGACCCGTTCCAACAGCGCCGGCTCGCGCCACACCTGCCATGCCTCAACGGCGATCAGCAGGACGAACAGGCCGCCGGTGATGATGTTCGCGCGCCGCACTTTCCGCTCGAACCGTGCGGCCTGCGATCGGACTTCGTCGATGGACATGGTGCGTTCCTCCCGCGACTGGTCCTGCCAGAGCCGGTGGATGTCCCGTTCGGGCTCAGTCATGGTCAGCGACCGTTTCGTGAAAGCGACGGGTCAATACCTTCTTGAGACGGTGAATTCTCGTCGCGACATTGCCGGCCGTCAGCCCCGTGATCTCGGCGATCGACGCCGCGTCGACTTCTTCGAGATAGAGCAGCATCACTTGTCGATCGATCGGACGAAGCTGGCGAATCAGGTCATACAGCTGGTCGAGTGTTCGCCGGCGATCGAACCGGTGCTCTTCGTCGATCGAATCCGCAATCGATTCGAGATCCTCGCTGGCGATCGGAATGGACGGACGTGCTCTCGCTCGAATCACGTGCGACGTGGCGACGTTGTGCGCCACCCGGTACACCCAGGTCCGGATCGAACAGCGGCCGTCGAAACGCGCGAAGCTGCGCCACAACGCGACATGGATCTCCTGGAGCAGATCCCGGCGCGTGTCGGCATCCCGCTCGTACGCGCGCGCCAGCCGTTCGAGCGCGCCGCCGTATGCCTCTGCCGCCTCGGAATACAACCGCTCCGGGCCCTCGAGCGGATGAGACATTCACGGGAGATAGTCGCAGGACGGAAGGCTGTCTTACAGCCGTATTTGTAATCGGCTCGAGCGGTGGACGGATGTCTGCCGTCACGTAGACTCCTCGCGCGACTGCCGTATTCTTAGCAGTCCTGGCCTTCGATGGCAGCGGTTATCGCACCCAGCTCATTTTCGCAGCGCCGGCTCTGGATGCTCGATCGGCTGTACGGCCAGCACGCGCCGTACAACGTCCCTTGCTCGTACCGCGTGTCCGGGCCGCTCGACATCGCGCGGCTTCAACGCAGCCTTGATGTCATCGTCCGGCGGCACGAGGCGTTGCGGACATTCTTCAGGCTCGAAGGCAACGATGTCGTTCAGGTCGTTGTGCCGGATCTCGAAGTGTCCATCGCCGTCCAGAACTCAGCCGAGGAATCTCGGGATCGAATACTTCAGGCAGCGGTCGAGGGCGCGGCCGTCGAGGCAGCGCGGGCGTTCGACCTCGAGACGCCTCCCCTGTTTCGCGTCCGCGTCTACCGTCTCGGCAGGCACGATCATCTGCTCGCGTTCTGCTTCCACCATGCGATCTTCGACGGATGGTCGGAAGCGCTGTTTCTCGACGAGCTGGCGGCGCTCTACGAGGCTGATGCGGACGAGGGCCGCGCCAGGCTCGCCGAACCATCAGTTCAGTACCGGGATTTCGCCGTCTGGCAGCGCGAGATGGCGACAACTTCGGACGTCGAGGCCAGCCTGAATTTCTGGCGCGAGCGGCTGAGCGGGGCCCCAACGACTCTCAACGTTCCGTTGGACCATCCGCGGCCGAGCCATCCCACCCGCCGCGGCGGGTTGGAGCTCCTTGGGCTCTCCAAGGCCGAGGTTGACGCGATCGGCGCGATAGGCCGCCGCAGCGGCGCTACGTTGTTCATGACGCTTCTGGCGGCATACAGCGTTGTCCTGCATCGCTACTCCGGTGATCCCGACGTGATGATTGGCACCGTGCTCGCCGGCCGGAGCCGCGTCGAGTTCGAGGGGCTGATCGGCTTTTTCATCAACACCGCGGCGCTCCGCGTGAACCTCGGCGGCGAACCGACGTTTGGCGAACTGCTCGAGCACGTCAAGCGCTCGTCGCTCGAAGCGTACGCCCATCAGGACGTCCCGTTCGAAAAGGTGGTCGAAACGCTCCACCCGCAACGCACGACGGGGCACATGCCGTTCTTCCAGACCATGTTCGTCCTGCAGGGGCTCGTCAACGGCAGACGGACGATGGCCGATCTCCGCTTCGAGCCGCTGGAGATCCACAACGGCACGTCGAAGTGCGATCTGGTGCTGAGCGTCGGAGAGCCGAAGGACGGTCGCGACGGCCTGTCCTGCTCGCTCGAATATGACGCCGACTTGTTCACGCCTCGAACAGCGGCGCAGTTGCTCGAGAGTTATCGCCTGGTCCTGAATGCCGTCAGCACGGATCCGAATCAGCTTGTCGCCACGATCCCGATAGTCGGCTCGACCGATAGAGCGTTGATTGATCAGTGGACTGAGACACCAGCGACGCTACGAGACTCGACGATTCACCGGCAGTTCGAAGCGGTCGCCGCGCGGACGCCGTCCGCGATCGCCGTGAGCACCGGATCGGAATCACTCACCTACGCTGAGCTCGACGCCCGGAGCAACCGGCTTGCGGCACGGCTCCGCCGCGAAGGAGTTCACAACGGCCATCTGGTGGGCATCTGCCTCAACCGGTCGATTGAGGCGATCGTGGCGCAACTCGCTGTTCTGAAAGCTGGCGCCGCCTACGTCCCGCTTGACCCGTCGTACCCGGCAGCCCGTCTCGAATTCATGCTCGAGGACAGCCAGGCCGCCATCGTTCTGGCTGACGCCGGGACGGCCCGCAGTGTTCCGCCAGGCACGGCGAAAGTGATCGCCCTGGATCACGAAGCCGGGCTCATCGCGCAGGAGCCGGCCGAGAGCCGCGCCGACGAGTGCGGTGCGAGCGATCTCGCATACGTGATGTACACGTCCGGATCGACAGGCCGTCCGAACGGCGTGCAAATTCCGCATCGTGGCGTGCTGCAGCTCGTGAGCGCCGACTACGTGTCCTGGGAGAGGGCCACGACGTTTCTGCAGATGGCCCCCTTGTCGTTCGACGCCTCGACGTTCGAGATCTGGGGTCCGCTGCTTCACGGACGGCGGCTCGCCATATTTCCGGAGCGCGTGCCGACCGTCGCGATGCTTGCCGCTGCGCTCGAGGCTGAAACCGTCGACTGCTTGTGGCTGCCGTCCGCACTCTTCAACGTCGTGATCGATGAGCGTCCGGAGTGTCTAGCCGGCGTATCCCAGTTGATCATCGGCGGCGAGGCGCTTTCGGTCCCGCATGTCCGCCTGGCTCAGGCGCGGCTGCCGTCGACCCGGCTGATCAACGGGTACGGACCAACCGAATGCACGACGTTTGCCTGCTGCTATCGGATCCCAACGCTCGACGGTAAGCACATCACGTCGATTCCGATCGGCCGGCCGATCGGCGGTACCAGCTGTCTCGTGCTCGATGCGCGTCAGCAGCCGGTTCCGATCGGCGTCATCGGCGAGCTGTACATCGGGGGCGACGGCGTTGCGCTCGGCTATCACCACCAGCCTCAGCTGACGTCCGACCGCTTCGTCTTGGATCCCACAGGAAGGTCGGCGCGGCGGTGGTATCGCACGGGCGATCGAGCGCGATGGAATGCTGCGGGCGTTCTCGAGTTCCATGGACGGCTCGATGCGCAAATGAAGGTCCGCGGGTTCCGCGTCGAGCCAGGCGAGATCGAGGCCACATGCCGGACCCACGCCGGCATTCGTGACGCCAGCGTCGTTTTGGAAAACTCCGGAAGCGGCGACGCTCGACTGGTGGCTTTCGTCGTGGAAGAACCTGGATCCGCGCCCACCGTCGAGGAAGTCAGGCGTTTCCTGTCCGGGAGACTTCCCGCCCATCTGGTCCCCGACGAATTCGCGTTCGTCGATGCGCTGCCGCTCACTCCGAACGGCAAGGTCGATCGCGCGGCACTGTCGTCGAGAAGACGCGAGGTCCGGGAGGCGCGACCGGCGGCAACGGCGGTGTCACGAAATCCGACCGAGGAAGCGCTCGGGCGCATCTGGCGCAATCTGCTGCGGCGCGACTCGCTCGGAATTCACGACAATTTCTTCGCGTTGGGCGGTCACTCCCTGCTCGCCATTCGCATGGTCAGTGAGATCCACGAGACGTTCGGGCGAAGCCTGCCCTTCAGCAGCCTGCTGCGCCATCCCACCATCGCCGAGCTGGCAACAGTACTCGCACCGGCAGCGGAGCCCGTTTCCCGAAGCCTGTCCCTCGTGGCACTTAAGAACCACGGACGGCGACCGCCGTTGTACTTGCTCCCCGGCATCGGAAACGAAGTCTGGACATTCCGCGAGTTGGCAAAACACGTCGCCGATGACCAGCCGGTGTACGGCGTGCTGCCTTCGGCGCACATGGCGAATCGCGGAGCGGCGTTCGGTGACAAAGTCGCCGCCTATGTGTCGGACCTCGAAGCGCTTCTCCCGCGCGGTCCGTTTGCGCTCGGCGGGCACTGCCTGGGCGCCCTGACAGCGTTCGAGGTCGCCCGCCAGTTGCGGGCCCGGGGCACGCGCGTTTCACTGGTCGTCGTCTTCGATCATTGGCTGGAAGATGGACGCGGTGACGCATTCACGTTCGCGCGCAATGCCGTCACCTGGATCGCCGACGATCTGCTCCGAACGACGCTGCGCGAGAACGCGGGACGCGTCGGCAGCCGCTTGCGACGCCTCTCAACGCGGCTCCGCCGCCTGGTCGATGAAGCCGCGCCGGAAGACGTGAGAGATCGCCTGGGGATGTGGGACTTCCCGGATCACGAGGTCGACCGGCTTCGTGAGGACTTTGATGCCATCCAGGCGTATCGCTTCGGTCAGTACGATGGGGCCATCCACGTCTTTCGGGCGAGGACGCATGCGCTCGGCAAATATCCGACGCCGGACCTCGGGTGGAGCCGTGTCGCGTCCGGCCCGCTCACGGTCGAGACGGTCCCCGGATCGCACGACAGCATGCTTCGCCCGCCATTCGTTCGCACTCTTGGTGCGCGGTTGGACGCGGTCCTCGAGCGGACGTTCGACGGCGGTCAGCCGCCGGGTCAGGAGCCGCGCCGATGACGGACGCCAGGGCGCGGCGCAATCTGCGATCGCCGGTCACATTTGCTTCCTTCGGCATCGCCGGCTGCGACCAGCCGATTCACCAGCGGTTCGAGCAACAAACGGCTCGCCGGCCTGACGCCGTCGCCATCCGTCTGCCGTCGCACGACGTCTCTTACTCGCAGCTGAACGCGGCCGCCAACCGCGCGGCCCGACGGCTGCTCATGTTGCCTGCAGTGGCCGGACAGCCGGTCGCGCTGCTGTTGCACCAGGGCTACGCCTCGGTCGTGTGGACGCTGGCGATTCTCAAGGCCGGCTTCTGTTACGCGCCGCTCGATCAACGTCTGCCGGCGGCGGTCCTCCGCGACATGGTGGATGATCTTGACCCGGCCGCGGTGCTGGCCGACAGCCGGTACGCCGACCTTGCGCACGCGCTCGGAGACAACCGCGTCGCGATTCTCGACCTCGACGCCAGCGACCCTGGCAACGAGTCGCAGGCCGCTGACAACCCCGACCGTGCCGTCTCGCCTGACGCGATTGCGTACGTCTTCTGCACGTCGGGCTCGACCGGCAAGCCGAAGGGCGTGGCGGACTCGCATCGGAACGTGCTGCACAACGTCTTCCGGTACACGAACACGCTTCGCTTCGCGCCGGAGGACCGGCTGAGCCTCGTCCAGAATCCAAGTTTCAGCGGCACGGTGTCGAGTCTGTTCGGCGCGCTGCTCAATGGCGCGTCCGTGGTCCCCATCGATCTTCAGGGTGACGGGCTGCCGTCGCTGTCCGACGCCGTTCGGCGCGCGCGCGTCACGGTGTTCCACGCGGTGCCGTCCATCTTTCGCGAGCTGTCGGATCCGTCCGGCAGGTTTCCCGACGTCCGCCTCATCCGGCTCGAAGGCGATCGGGTCACGGCGCGAGACGTCCACCATTTCCAATCGAACTTTCAGGCGCATTGCACGCTGGTCAACGGGCTCGGCGCGACCGAATGCGGGCTCGTCCGGCAGTTCTTCGTCGACATGGAGACGAGCGCCGACCCCGGAGAGATCATTCCCATCGGTTACCCGGTCCCGGACACCACGGTGACGATCGTCGATACCGATGGCCGCCCGGTGCCGGTCTTATCGCCCGGCGAGATCGTCGTCGAGAGCCGATTCCTTGCAACCGGCTACTGGCGCAATCCGGCGATGACCGCGCAGCGATTCGAGACGCTCGACGACGGTCTGCGCCGGTATCGGACCGGCGACCTTGGACAGCTGCAGGACGACGGCTGCCTGATCCATCTCGGGCGGGTCGACCACCGGATGAGAATTGCCGGCGAGTTCGTCGACACCGCCGACATCGAGCGGCTTCTGCAAGGTGTCCCCGGCGTCGCGCAGGCAGTCGTGCACGATTTCGTCGATCGGACACGCGAGCGGAGGCTGTGCGCCTACGTGGTGCGCAACGAGGGAGCCGCGGTGACGTCCGAGCGCCTGCGCGAGGCGCTCTCCGAACGCGTGGCGCAACATGCGATGCCGGCGACGTTCATGTTTCTCGACGGGCTGCCGCTCACCCGAGACTTGAAAGTCGATCGCAGCGCTCTGCCGGAGCCGACACGGCGGCGACCGGAGTTGCCCAACGAGTTCCTCGCGCCTGCCACGGCACTCGAACTGCAGATGTCGGACGTCTGGTCCGAGGTGCTGGAGGTCGAACCGGTCGGCGTCACCGATTCGCTCTTCGCCCTCGGCGGCGATTCGCTGCGCGCGGCCCGCATCGTCGCCCGCCTTCAACCCATTTGCGGCGACCGCGTTCGAATCACGAGTCTTTTCGAACATCCGACGATTCGCGCGCTCGCCCGCGCGATGGAGGACGGTCAGCCGAACGCGCGCCCTGCATCGAGTCCCGACCCAGACGGCCACAGCATCGCCGTCATCGGGATGGCCTGTCGATTTCCGGGCGCAGACACGGTCGACGAGTTCTGGGGCAATCTTCAATCGGGGCGCGAGACCATCGCGCGCTTCCGGCCGGACGAGGTTGACGAGCGTGAGCCCGGCAACGCCGATCCGGCGCGCGTGCTTGCCCGAGGATTGCTGACCGACGTCGATCGCTTCGATGCGGCGCTGTTCAGATTGACGCCGCTGCAGGCGCAGATGCTCGATCCGCAGCAGCGCGTGTGGCTCGAGTGCGTGTTCAGAGCCATGGAGGATGCGGGGCTTCCCGTCGGCGTGCCCGGCGAGAATACCGGCCGCAACATCGGCGTATTCACCGGCGGACGTGACAGCTCGTACCTGTGGCACCTGGTCGGCGGCAACCGGCGCGGCGTTGAAGCGCTGCTCAGCGGATCGACGGAGGACGCGCTGGAGTTGCTGAACAGCAACGACCGGGATTCGATCGCCACCCGGACGTCCTTTCTGTTCGGCTTCACAGGCCCGAGCCTCACCGTGCAAACGGCTTGCTCCACATCGCTCGTCGCCGTCGCGCAGGCCTGTCAGTCATTGGTCGGCCGGCAGTGCGACGTCGCGATCGCGGGCGGCGTCACCGTGAGCTTTCCCCAGAAGCGCGGTCATCGATACCAGGCCGGCGGCATCTATTCGCGCGACGGCCACTGCCGGCCGTTCGACGCCGACGCGTCAGGAACCGTGTTCAGCGACGGCGTCGGTGCCGTGGTCCTCAAGCGGCTCGACAAGGCGCTGGCCGATGGGGACCGCATTGACGCGGTGATCCGCGGATGGGCGATCAACAACGACGGTTCCGAGAAAGCAAGCTTCACGGCGCCAAGCGTGGAAGGCCAGGTCCGTGTCATCACGGAGGCACACGAACATGCCGGTGTGCGGCCTGACGAGATCAGTTACGTCGAAGCGCACGGAACGGGGACGCCGGTCGGAGATCCGATTGAGTTCGCCGCGCTCGAGCGCGCGTTCCGTCGCGACACGCGCCTGCGGGGCGTTTGCGGCCTTGGTTCGGTCAAGTCGAACATCGGCCACACCGACGCCGCGGCCGGCATCGCCGGGTTCATCAAGACCGTCCTCGCGCTGAAGCATCGTGAGCTGCCTGAGACGGTCCACTATCGCACTCCGAATCCTGAGATCGCGCTGACCGGGAGCCCGTTTTACGTGGTGGACCGGCTGCGGCCGTGGCATGCCACCGGAGCCGCACGCATCGCCGGGGTGACGTCGCTCGGGGTTGGCGGGACGAACTGCCACGTCATCGTCGAGGAAGCGCCCGCGTTCGACGAAGCCCGCGCTCCGGAATCGCCGTCGTATCTGGTCCCGCTTTCTGGGCGGTCGCCCGGCGCGCTCCAGTCGCTCGAGGCGAGGTTCCACGAGTATGTGTCGGACAACTCGTCCGCCGCCCTGGCCGCGATTGCCGCGACCGCGCAACGCAACCGCGCGCACCATCCCTTCCGGACCGCAATCCGATGCAGCACCAAGGAGGAGTTGCACTCTTCGTTCAGTTCAGGAGCAAGACGATGGCAGGGCCATGGGAGCGAACCGCGCATCGGCTTTCTCTTCGCCGGACAGGGCACGCAGTACGCCGGCATGGGCAGGCGGCTGTTCGACGCCAATCCGCAGTTTCGGCGCCTGCTGGAGCAGTGCGATCACCTCCTTCGCGGCGAACTGGAGCAGCCGCTCCTCGACGTGATGTTCAACGACGCGAGCGACGTGCAGCGGATGCAACGAACCGAGATCGCGCAACCGGCGCTGTTCGCGCTGGAGTATTCGCTCGCCGAGCTCCTGCGGACCTGGGGCATCCAGCCGCGGATCGTCATCGGCCACAGCATCGGCGAGTACGTTGCGGCCTGCATCGCCGGAGTCTTCACGTTGGAGGACGGGCTGCGGCTCGCGGCCGCGCGCGGCAGGTTGATGCAGCGGGTGCCCGGCCGCGGCGCCATGCGCGCGGTCGCCGCGGCTCCGCATGACATCGAGACGCTGCTGCGGAGCAACTCGACGAAGGTTTCAATCGCGGCCGTCAACTCGCCGACGCAGACCGTTCTTTCCGGCGATCCGGAGACGCTCGAACGAATCGGCGCCGACTGGCGGTCGCGCGGCATCGCGTCACGTTCACTGGCGGTCTCACATGCGTTCCATTCCGCGCAGATGGATCCAGTGCTCCCGCAACTGGCAGACCGATTTGCGCGGATTAATCTCAAACTTCCTACCCTTCGTCTGATCAGCAACCTCTCAGGGCGCGTGGTCACCGAGGAAGTGACCGATCCCCGGTACTGGACCGCGCATACGCGACAGCCGGTGCTGTTCGCAGCGGGCATCGACACGCTGGCCCAGGATGGCTGCGACATCCTCGTCGAGATCGGGCCTGACGGCATGCTCTCTCACCTGGTCCAGGAAATCTGTCGCGGACGTGAGGTCCAGACTGTGGCGACGCTGCAGCGCGGCGAGCACGATTGGGACGCCATGCTGGAGACACTCGCCCGCTTGTACGTCGGCGGAGCGCAAATCGACTGGACCGCGCTGCAATCTGAGCGCCTCGTGAGACCGGTCCGGCTGCCGACGCTCCCGTTCAACCGGACCCGTCACTGGTACGACGGACCCTCAGCCGCGAACGCGACTGGCGGTTCACAGTCCAGTGCCGCGAATGGTCATCCCCTGCTGGGTCAGCGGCTGCGGCTGCCGGGCTCTGCGGAGATTCGCTTCGAAGCGCGATTCAGTTCGCGGGCTCCGCAATTCCTCGAGGATCATCGGCTGTTCGGAGTCTCGCTCCCTCCAGCCGCGTCGCACCTGTCGATGCTCGCCCAGGCCGCAACCATCCTGTCAGGGGATCGCCGGTCAGGAACCAACGCGTTTCGTTTCGTGTCGCTGACTCTTCTGCGGCCGCTGTTGCTTCCTGACCGGTGCGAGCGCGACGTGCAGCTGATCTGCCGTCCTTCCTCGACCGGCTGGAGTGTCGAGCTCACCAGCGCGGAAGCGCGCGAAGACGGCGAGGCAGCCGCGGAATGGACGACCCACATGGTTGGCCAGGCGGAGCTGCTGTCAACCGCGGAAGAGCCCGCGTACCCCGCGCGAGAGGATCTGAATGCGATCAAAGCCCGGTGTGCGCATCGGATGACCGGCGCCGAGTTCTACACTCGAATCTGGGCGAACCAGGGTGGTACCGGATCGAGCTTCAGATGGATTGACTCGATTTGGCGGGGCGACCGCGAAGCGTTGTGCCGAGCGGTCTGTCCGGCCGGCATCGTCGATCCATGGGGCTATCGGCTGCACCCGGGCCTGATTGAGGCGGCGTGTCAGGTCCTCCATTGCTGCGGAGAGATCGAGACTGTCGAGCAGATCGAAGCCTCGGGCGTCACGTACATTCCTTTTTCCATCGATGACTTCGTTCTTCGCGGCGTCCCGGCGACCCACACTGAAGCCTGGTGTCATGCGCGTCTCCACGAACTGACACGAGACAACGTCGTCGCCGATCTCAGGATCCTGACCGCGTCAGGTCACGTGGTCGCAACGATCGACGGCTTCTGCCTGCGGCAGATCACGCGTGACGCGGTGGTCCGGGCCACCGCGTCCACGAAGCGCGCTGAACCAGACGACCCGGGTGAGCGGTTGCCTGTGCGCGAAATTGGTCCGGCGCGAGCGATCCACGACGCATCTGCGATCGCGCGTTACATGAAGCGAAAATGCGCAGAGCTCTCCGGCCTCGCGGAGACGGACATTCCGACTGACGTCGGGTTCACGGCCCTCGGCCTCGACTCGCTCGCCGCGATGCGGCTGTCGAATCACCTGCGCAGAGACTTCGGATGCGCGATCTCCCTCAGACAGATCCTGACGTGCAGCGGCATCGACGCTCTCGCCGCAGCGATTGCCGTGCCCAACAAGGAGTCCGATCGCGCACTCCGAGGTTTGAAGTTCGAAGTGTGACGTTCGAAGTTCGAAGTTATCTCTTCCCCTGCCACTTGCCGTGCAGATCGCGGACGACCGCGATCGCTTCGTCGGCGGTTTCGAGACACAGCGGAATCTGGAGATCCGCCGCATTGGCGAGCGCCAGGCGGGGATCGAGCATGGCGGCCCTGGCCCAGTCGACGAGTCCTTTCCACATCTTGCCGACGAGAATGAGCGGCACGTCGCGCACGTGCCGCACCTGCAGCAGTTGCCAGATCATCAGCATCTCGAGCACGGTGCCGATGCCGCCCGGCACGACGACGAACGCGTCCGACGCGATCACGAAGTGATGCAGACGCGTGAAGAACGTTTCGTGCTCGAACGCCTGCTCGACGAACGGATTCACGTCCTGCTCGAACGGCAGTTCCACGCGGATTCCCATCGATCCGGGTGCGCCGGCCATCGTCGCACCTTCGTTGGCGGCCTGCATGAGACCCGGGCCGCCGCCGGTAACGATGTCGCAGCCCATCGCCGCGAAGGCGGCCGCCACGCGCTTGACCTCCCCGTACACGAACGTCCCGGGCTGGGCGCGCGCAGACCCGAAAATCGCCACGCGATACCGCTCGCGCTTCGACGGCCGAAGACGGGTGAGGGTGTTGACGACCCGCCAGAGGTCGAGCACCGTCGCCGCGAGGATCTCCTTGACCGCCTCCTCGTCGGCGAGGCTGACGCTGCGGGAGTCGTCCGAGTTCTGGGGAGCGCTCGCCATGCCTGTCTCCTTCGTCGCGTTCAGAATTCGATCACGTCGCGATAGCCGGGCATCTCGGCTTCCAGGCCGAATCGCTCCTGGATTCGCCCGCGCAGCGCCCGCCGCGGTCCGTCTTCACCATGCGTCAGCATCACGCGCGGTCGCGATGCGGCGAGCGGCGCCAGCCAGTTGATCAGATCCGTCTGGGCGGCGTGACCACTCAGGCCGCCGAACGAGTGCGTGGTCGCCCGGACCGGCACTCTCTGGCCGGCGATGCGGACTTCCTTCGCGCCGTCGACGAGCGCGCGTCCCACGGATCCGCGCGACTGATAGCCGACCATCAGCACGAGGGTCGTGGGATCCGGAAGATGGTTCTGCAGGTGGTTCAGGATGCGGCCGCCGGTGCACATGCCGGATCCGGCGAGCACCATCCATGGTCCCGGCTTGCGCGCGAGCGCAGACGAATCGGCGGCCTTTTGGCACACCTTCACCGTCCGCAGGTTCGCCGACAGATCGCCCGATCGCTGCATGGCGATCGCTTCCTCGTCGAAGAGCTCCGTGTGCGACTTGTAGATGTCGGTCGCGCGGATCGCCATCGGGCTGTCGAGGAAGATCGGAAACGGCTTCAGCGTGCCGAGCTTGAACGCACCCGCCACCAGGTACAGGAGCAGCTGCGAGCGTCCGATGGCGAAGACCGGGACCAGGACGCGACCGCCGCGGGCGACGGCGGCTTTGACCGCCTCACGAGCGGCAACGGCGGTTTCGGTGAGCGACGGATGATCCCTGTCGCCGTACGTGGATTCCATGAATACGAGATCGGCGGACTTGAACGGGACGGGATCCTTGTGAAGCGGCGCCCCGCGCGGGCCGATGTCGCCGGAGAACACCACGACGCTGCGGCGGCCCCCTTCGGTGACCGTCATCTCGAGACTGGCCGACCCGAGGACGTGCCCTGCCTCGACCGCGCGAACGCTGATGCCCGGCGCGATCTCTTTCGGGTGGTCGTATCGCATCCGCTCGTAGAGCTGACGGAGGCGCTCGACTTCCTTCTGCGTGTACAGCGGCTCAACGGGCGATTTGCCGGTGGCCGATCGGCGGCGGTTCTGCCGCTTCGCATCCTCCGCCTGCAGGTAGGCCGAGTCCTTCAGAATCAGATCGGCAAGCGGAATGGTCGCCGGCGTGGCGTAGATTGGTCCCTTGTAGTCGAAGCGCGTCAGCAGCGGGAGCCGCCCCGTGTGATCGAGGTGCGCGTGTGTGAGCACGACGGCCTGAAGCTGCTGCAGCGCGCTCTTCGTCGGCAGCCGGTTGGAATTCTCGAGCTTCTTCGCGCCCTGGAAGAGACCGCAGTCCACCAACACGTTGGCGTCCGCGGTTTGAACCAGATAGGCCGACCCGGTGACTTCACCACCCGCAGCTCCGAGCAACGTGATCTTCATCGCGAGGCGCTCCGTCCGCTGATTGACGGCGTGGATTCTACAAAACTTGGAACTCAGAACTGAGAACTAAGAACTGAGAGCTTCAGCCACGACAATTCGTGGCCTCGGCACTATTCGCGGTCCGGCTACGCTTGCGTGACGCCCTGCTAGAATTTGCTGGGGTCGCCTCCCGGAATTCGGGATGAGGGAACAGAGTCATGAAGACAGGGATCACTTCCACACGCGTCGTCGCGCTGATGTTCGTGCTGGCTGTGGCGGTCACGGATCTTCTGGCGCAGACCGCCATCAAGCTGCCCAAGAACAAGTACACGCCGAAGCAGGACGTGGAAATCGGCCGGGAGGCCGCCGCCGAAGTTCGTCAGGAATATCCCATCATCGAGAACCAGCAGATCAACAAATACCTCACAGCGCTCGGTGACCGGCTGGTGGCGGCGGCGCCAGCGGAGCTGAAGGAATCGGTCTACGAGTATTCCTTTACGCCGGTGAACCTGAAGGAGATCAACGCGTTTGCGCTGCCGGGCGGTCCGATGTTCGTGCACCGCGGGATGTTCGACGCGGCCGCGAGCGAGGGCGAAGTCGTCGGCGTCATGGCGCACGAGCTGTCGCACGTGCTGTTGCGGCACGGAACGGCCAACGCCTCCAAGGCGCAGAATCCCTGGCTGCAGATCGGCCAGCTCGCCGGCGCGCTCGGCGGCGCGATGGTCGGCGGATCGGCGGGATCGGCCATCGCGCAAGGCAGCGAGTTCGGACTCGGCACACTGCTCCTGCGCTACAGCCGCGACTACGAGAAACAGGCGGACCTGCTCGGCTCGCAGATCATGGCGCGCGCCGGCTACGATCCGCGCGCGCTCGCGCACATGTTCGAGACAATTGCCCGGGAGTCGAAGAGCGGCGGCGGCAGCGGACCGCAGTGGATGAGCAGCCATCCCGATCCGGGAAACCGCACGCAATACATCACCAAGGAAGCCGAGGCGCTGACGATTACGAAACCTGCTGACGATACGAACTTTCAGCCGATCAAGACGACGTTTGCATCACTGCCGCCGGCGATGACGATGGCGGAGCTGGCGAAGGCAAAGAAAAGCGGCGGAAGCGGCGGAGGCGTAGGCAGCGGCGGAAGCGCGCCGTCAACCGGGACACCTGGCCAGCCGGTGCCGCCACCCTCGTCACAGTTCCACACGATCAACGGCGGCGGCGTGTTTCAGGCGTCGGTGCCGACGAACTGGACCAACCTCTCGTCACGGAGCTCGATCAAAGTCGTACCGCAGAATGGATACGGGCCGCTCAACGGACAGACGGTGTTCACGCATGGCGTCGAGTTCGGCATCGCGCAGGCCTCGTCACGTGATTTGCAGCAAGCGACGAACACGTGGCTCAAAGCCGTCGCACAGAACAATCCCGAGCTCCGTCTTGCAGGACAACAGCAGGGCGTGAAGATCTCCCAGCGGTCCGGTATTGCGACACCCCTCACGAACCCGTCGCCACTCGGCGGTCAGGAATACGTCGTCGTCTACACGACGCTGCTCGTCGACGGCAGTCTCTTTTACTACCTGACGGTCGCGCCGGAGAAAGAGGCGCAAGCGCTTCAGGAGACATTCCGGCGCATCGGCGAATCCATCCGGCTGACCGACGCGAAGTGACGCGGCACTCGGCAGTTGAGGCGAGGGCGCTTACAACTTTCGTCCTGTCTCATACTCCGGCGCTTCTTGACTTGGCTGAACCTCCGTGCCTAGACTGGCATTCGTATCCTCAATTTGGGCAATACGTTCGGGGCACGGAGCCCCCTCGGAAAAGGAACAATCATGCCCAGTGGCACGATTGCACGGCTGTTGATCGACAAGGGGTTCGGGTTTATTCGAGACGAAAGCGGCGTCGAGCACTTCTTCCATCGCTCCGCAGTACGGGGCGCGGTGTTCGAACTGCTTCGGGAAGGCCAGCGCGTCGAGTTTTCGACGGAAGAATCGCCAAAGGGTCCCAGGGCTGCTGAAGTCCGTCTGCTCGACAGTTAGATCTTTTTCACACCGGCCCGAGCCCCCGCGGGCCGGTTCGCCATCTACTCCGATTCGGAAGCCAACGGGGTCCGGTGGCCCTCACGGTCTTCAAAACCGGCCGCTTCCCGTATAACGCGGGAAGGGTGGGTTCGACTCCCACGGGCTTCCGCCATTCTGCGGATCAGAGCTTCGTCACGATCTCGATGAACGTCCCGATCATGTCGGTCAAGCCAGCATCGAGCTCCTTGGGTGCTCCGGTCCAGATCTGCTGAAGCTTGCGCGTGTCGAGCCAGAACGCGTTGTCGACGAGCAGGCTGAATCGCCAGTACGCCTGGGCGGCAAAGAGTGACGCCGCCGTTTGCGTGACGGGCAGCCACGTGACGCGCCGCGCCAGCCGCCATACCCACGATGGCAGCGCCACGATCCTGTTTGACCGGCCGCATGCGCGGCCGATGCGCTGCGCGAGCTCGCCCACCGTCGGCGCGTCAGGATTCGCGACGCAATAAGTCTCGTTGGCGCACGCCGGATGGCTCGCGAGCGTCACGAGCAGATCGACGACATCGTCGACGTGCATCACGCTGACGCGGCCGGGCCAGTTCAGGCGAGCCAGCGGACTGTCGGTGACCGTGAGCGTGATCAGCCGATCGAACAGCCCGCCGGGCTTGGCGCCGGGACCGTACACGGTTCCCAGCCGGAGAATGGTGTACGTGAACCCCTGATTCGGCGCCCGTTTCTGCAGGATGCGTTCGCCGCGGAGCTTCGTGACGCCATAGGCCGTCCGCGGAGAACACGGACTCGATTCGTCCAGCGGACTCTTCGCCGGACCGCTGCGATCGAGCGCGGCCACCGAGCTCGTGTACATCACGCGGATGCCGGGCAGTACCGGCGTGAGCCAGTTGAGGAGGTGGCCCGTGCCGCGATCGTTCACTCGATGCGCGCGATACGGCGCGTCGGTGTCGATGTTGGCGGCCAGGTGATAGACGACGTCGACGCGCGGAGCCGGTTCGCGGCTGACGAGCCGGTCGTTCAGATCACCGTCGATGATGCGGACGCCCAGCCGGCGGATGGATTCGACCGCTTCGATTCGTTCGTGGTCGTGCTCCGGTTTGACGAGGCAGATCACCGCGCCGGCGCCGTAGCAGGCTATGAGCCGCTCGACGAGCACCCGGCCGATGAAGCCGGTGCCGCCCGTGACGAGGGCGGTCATCGGCTGATCCTGTGGACGAAACAATCCCGGCAGAACCGCGTTCCCATGCCGTCGCTGGGCCTCCGGCAGCCGTTGGTGGAACTCCGAGCAGCCCTGCTGCGAGCATACTCCGGGGGCAGAGCTGTCGACAATTCCTGCCCGATCTTGTCGGCTTTCGCCGCGCGCGGTTTAGGGCGGTTTCCGTTTTTCGTGGAGCGGACTCGCGGAAAAAGACCTCGGGTTTCGTGGGCTCGACCTCAACTGTGAGTCACCCGTCGACAACGAAACCCGAGGTCTTTTCGCCGAGGAACGCTCGCGGAAACCGCGCAGAGCCATTTTCGTACGCCATACGGAATCGAAAACGGCTCCAGGGCCCGCCAGTTGATCGGGCTGATTGGATGGCGTACCGTCGAACTAGCTGGGCTCCCCGTCCAGACACGAACCGGCGCGCGAATGGGCGCGTCCACGTCACGGCAGCCGTGCCGTCAACGGAGGAGCACATGAGTTTGAAAGACAAGCTGGAGATCGGCCTCAAGCCAGACGCGCCGTATCGTCCGGACAACCTTCCCGATTTTCAAGCGAACGATCCTGAATGCCAGGATGCGAGCATGCCTGGCAAGTCAGCCACGGCGGAGCAGGCGCGCGACGAGTGTGACGAGACGCCTGCGCCGCGACGCGTCAAGGCGAAGCTGAAATCCCGCCGCGCCGAAATCAGGCGCGCAACCGCTCCGCGCAAAGCTGGAACCGTGCGGCGCGCGAGCCGCGCGCGGGCAGTCGCGCGGCCCCGCAAGGCCGGCGCACGCAAGACACGTTAGCGTCTCAGATTTCCAGGAGCCAGCGGGTCAGCGGCGCGGCATCCTCGAAGGTCTCGACGACGAGATCAGCGCCCGCCGCCGCGAGCGCCGCGCGATCGAACGGACCGGTCGCCACGGCAACGGCGCGCGCGCCATGCGCCTTCGCGCAGTCGACGTCGAGCGGCGTGTCGCCAATCACGACGACGCGATTCGGCGCCGGCGTGGCATAGCCGGCGCGGCGGGCGCGGTCGAGCGCCACCGGCACGAGCGCGCGCCGATCCACGTGATCGTCGCCGAACGCGCCGAACGGGAAGCGCTCCCAGAGATCGAAGTGCGAGAGCTTCACGGCCGCGCCCGGCTCGAAGTTGCCGGTGAGCAAGCCGACCCGTGCGTGCGGCGCCGCCGTCATCGCGTCGAGGACGGCGATGACGCCCGGCAGCACACCGGCGGGATCGGCGACCGGGCGTTTGATTTCGACTCGCAGGTCTTCGATGTAGGCCTCGCGAACCCGCGCGACTTCCCGGTCGGTCGGCTCGACCCCGATGGCGCGGAGCACATCACCGACGATGGCGCGGTCTGTTCGCCCGGCGAGCGAGACACCGTCGAGCGCGCCGCGCACGCCGTAGAGCCGTTCGAACGCGGCGTTCATGCCACGCACGCCGGCGCCGCCGCTTCGAATCAGCGTGCCGTCGATGTCGAACAGCACAATCAGAGTCGTTTTTGGCATGGGGCCGACTACAATCGTTGTCACGGAAAGCCACTTGACTTGACGTGGTATTCGCGTTCCTTCGAGTGTCGCCGCAGGCGACCACGTCAAGTCAAGTGCTTTCCGGGGATCAGAAGGGAGATTCATATGCATCGACGGATCGCTGCTGTGGGTGTGGCCGCGCTCGTGGCGCTGGCCGCGGTCGAAGCGAGGCAAACGCCCGTGACCGCCAAGGCGGACCTGAATGGGGAAGGGATTTCCGGCAGCGTCCAGCTGCGCGAAATCAACGCCAAGACCGAGGGCACGACCGATCCGAAGTTCGCGACCGGCACGAAAGCGGTCGAACTGACGGTCACGGTGACCGGTCTCAAGCCCGGCCCGCACGGCTTTCATCTGCATGCGGTCGGCAAGTGCGAGACGCCCGGATTCACCAGCGCCGGCGGCCACTTCGATCCCGGGCCCAACGGCGCCCCCGATCCCGACACGAACCATCCCTTCCACATGGGCGACCTTCCCAATCTCGTCGCCGACGCGTCCGGCAAAGCGACGATGAAAGCCGTCACCACCCGCGTGACGCTCTCCGAAGGCCCCATCACGCTCTTCGATGCCGACGGCACCGCGATCATCGTCCACGGCAATCCCGATCAGGGATTGACTGGTGAAGCAAAGTCGGGCCTCAGCGGCGGGCCGAGAGTGGCCTGTGGGGTGGTGACGAAATAGGCGATGAGGCCATGAGGCGCTGAGGCTTTGAGGAAAGAGCTTTACCTCATAGCCTCATAGCCTCATCGCCTCATCGCCTCTTCAAGAGCCCTTTCCAAAATCCATCCCCTACTAACTCCCCCGATTCCGGACGCAATCTGAGACGAGTCCCGGCCGACGCGCGCGCAAAGGCGTCGTCGTCGGTGAGCGCGATCCAGCCGAGCTCACGTGTGGCGGACAGCGCGCGCAGCGTGTCGCCGAGCGCGCGGGCGTGTTCGCGGTTGTTGATGCCGACGGTCGGGCGCTCGAGGATCAGCAGGGCCGGATTCAAGGCAAGCGCCCGCGCGAGATGCACGCGTACCCGTTCGTCGGTCGAAAGCGTCGAGGCCGGCTGATCGAGGCGGTTCGCGGCGAGGCCCGCCTCGGCGGCCAGCCGATCGACCTGACTCCGCGTCTCGGGCGACATCGGGTCGATGGCGACCGTCAGCGGCAGGGCGAGGTTGGCGGCGATCGGAAGCTTGTCGATGAGGACCGCGCGGTCGGTGACGATGCCGAAGCGATCGAGAGAGGCGAGCCACTCGGTATCGGTTGCGATGGCCCGGGTGTCCTTGCCCGCGATCCGGACGTCACCTTCGTCGGCCAGCGCGGCGCCCGTGATGAGGTGGACGAAGACTTCGGCGCCCCCGGCGTCGAGACCCATCAGGACAATCCGGTCGCCGCGCCGAAGACTGAGGTGGCGGACTCGAAGAGGATGAGCGCCCGCGTAGTCCTTGCGGACGCCAATCAGCTCAACGAGCGGCGCGTCCGCGTCGCTCACGCCGATCGGCGCCGGCGCCCTTCGCGCGGTCGGCCGCGCTGGCGCGCGACGAGCGACCGGTACTCACGGATGAGCAGCTCGAGGTGGTCGTGCTCCTCGTCGGCGAACTCGAGGAAGATCCGCTTGCCCTCCGACTCCTCGAACCGCTCGCCGTACCGCTTGAAGAACTTGTGCGATCCCCGCTCGCAGCGAATGCCGATGAGGAGCGCCCGGCGGTCGTCGACGCCTTTCTTCAGCTCCTCGGTGCCGGCCGCGAACAGCCCGTTGGCCGCGCCCTTGAAGAAGAGAAACGTCGGCTGCGATTCGAGCTTGGGGTCCTGCGCGACGAGCTCCCGGTAGCGCACCTCCAGCTTGCCGAGATGCTCCTTTTCTTCCTCGGCCAGACGCTGGAACACGCGGCGGCCGCGGGCGTCGCGCGTCAGGCGTGCCGCACGCGTGTAGAACTCCAGGCCGCTCCGTTCGGTCGCAATGGCGATGCGCAGCGCGTCGCGCGCGAACACGGATTCGGTGGACGTCGTCGGCATCGTCGCGGCCGGATGGCCCGTTTGACAGCTCTCGCAGATCCCGTAAATCTGCAGCACGCTCTGGCTCGGCGAGAAACTGCGCGCGGTGGCGACCTCCTCGACGAGCGCTTCGATGTCGGAGCTCAGGAATTCGAACGACTGATTGCAGGACTTGCAGACGAGATGGAAGTGCCGCGGATGACGGTACGAGTGCTCGAACCGGAACCGGCCTTCGCCGAAGTCGACGCGGCGCGCGATGCCGGCTTCGACCATCCACTGCAGCGTCCGGTAGATGGTCGCGCGGCTGATGCGCGCGTCCTCGCGGCGGATCAGATCAACCAGCTCATCCGCGCTGATGTGCCCTTCCTGCCGCAGGAAGATGTTGACGATGAAGTCGCGCTTGCCGGATCGCCGTCCGCCCGCCGGCCGCAACTTCTCGACGAACTCGGTCGCAGACTGGATGGACACAAGGTTTCAGGCACTGAACGATGAGCCGCACCCGCACGTCGACTTCGCGTTCGGATTCTTGATGGTGAACCCGCCGCCCATCTGGTTGTCGACGAAGTCGACCTCGGCACCCTTCAAATAGCGGAGGCTGATGGGATCGACGAACAGCCGGACGCCGTTGACCTCGAAGATCTGGTCCGAGGCCGGGTCGCCCTCGCCCTCGTCGATCATCAAGCCGTACTGGAAGCCCGAGCAGCCGCCGCCCTGGACGAAGACGCGCAGCCCCGCGCCGACCTTGTTCTCCTCCGCGAGGAGCTCGTTGATTTTCTCAGCCGCCGTTTCGGTCACGTGGATCATGATTTGATTATAGGCCACATGCCGCGTTTCCCGCCGCTCGCGCAGAGCTTCGCCGACGAACGCCTGGCCACACGAATCTGGAACAAGGAAACCGCCCTATTTGCGGCGCCAAACGCGCCGCGGGAGACGCAGCACTCGATCGTGACCCGCCTTGGCTGGCTGCAGGCCCCGTTGGTGGACGAACGAGCCATCGCGGAGCTGCTTGTCTTCGCCGACGAAACCCGGCACGCGGGCCTCACCGACGTCTACCTCCTGGGCATGGGCGGGAGCAGCCTGTGCGCGGAAGTGCTCCGCGACGTCGCCGCGGGACGCTCGGGCGAGCGCTGCCGGTTGACCCTGCTCGACACGACAGACGAGCGCGCGATCGCCGACGCCACGGAAACCCTGCGGCCCGAACACGCCCTCTTCCTCGTCGCGAGCAAGAGCGGCACGACCGTCGAGGTGATGGCGCTCGAGAATTATTTCCGCGCCGTCATGACGGATGCGCGCGGAGGCAGCGCCGGCCGGCACTTCATCGCCATTACCGATCCCGGCACGCCGCTCGAAGCCCACGCGCGGACGCAGCACTACCGGCGCGTGTTCCTGAATCCGCCGGACATCGGCGGCCGCTACTCGGTGCTGTCGAACTTCGGCCTGGTCCCCGGCGCGTTGCTCGGCGTCGATCTCGGCGCGATGCTCAAGCGCGCCCGGCGGATGGCCGACGACTGCCGCGCCAACATCGCCTCGAATCCCGGGCTGGCGCTTGGCGCCTTCCTCGCCGAACAGGCGACGCAGGGACGCGACAAGCTGACGGTGCTGCTGCCGGCGCCGCTTGCGCCGCTTGGTGCGTGGATCGAACAGCTCGTTGCCGAGAGCACCGGCAAGAATGGACGCGGCCTCCTGCCGATCGTCGACGAACCCCTGGAAGATGATTACCTGCACCAGATCGGACCTGATCGAGCGTTTGTCGCGATCCTGACTCCGCAATCGCCTGACGTCGCCTCGGTCGCGCTCGCGCTGGAGCAGGCCGGCAAGCCGATCTTCCGGATTCAAACCACCGCAGAACAGCTCGGGGCGGAGTTCTTTCGCTGGGAGTTCGCGACCGCCGTGACCGGATCGGCTCTGGAGATCAATCCGTTCGACGAGCCGGACGTCCGGGATGCGAAAGCACGCACGAAAGCACAGCTCGATGCTTTCGATCTCACGGGCGCACTCCAACCGGATCCGCCGCTCAGCCGGGCCGGCAGCGGCTTCAGGCGCGAAGCCCGGCCGCGGGAGCCGATCGGCCCGAACGGCCGGTACGTCGCGATTCTCGACTATCGTCCCGCCGATCTCACGCGTCGATCCGCGATTGGGCTGGTGCGTCGCGATATTCGCCGGCTCGCTCGCGTCGCCACGACGCACGGCGTCGGGCCGCGGTATCTGCACTCCACCGGCCAATATCACAAGGGTGGTCCGAACACCGGCCTGTTCATTCTGCTCACGGCCGGCGACGCGACGAAGACGCCGATTCCGGGAGCCCGATACACGTTTTCCGTGCTCAAGCACGCACAGGCGCTCGGCGACTTCGAAGCGCTGGCGGCCGCGGGCCGCCACGTCGTGCACTATCACTTCGACGATCCCGAGGCTGACGTGTCCGCGCCGATCATGAAGGTGGTCAGCGAGATCGGGCCACGCCGGGGCCCGAAGCAGGACCCCATCCGGTAGGATGAACACCATGCGGCGCTTCTCGTTCCCGGTTTTCGCCCTCGCGGCGATGATTGCCGGCGCGACGCCGGCAGGTCAGCAGCGCGAAACATCGGGCCGCCTGTTTCCTCCGGAACAGCTGGTGTTGCTCGAGGCTCCCGATCGCGATGAATGGCAACAGCCGGATCGCATCATGGACAAGCTCAACATCGCGGACGGCGCGCGCGTCGCCGACATCGGTGCCGGCGGTGGCTGGTTCACGATTCGCCTGGCGCGCCGTGTCGGGCCGAACGGCAAAGTCTTCGCGGAAGATATCCAGCAGCAGATGGTCGAGTCCATTACGCGGCGCGTGGAGCGCGAAGGGCTGACCAACGTGCAGCCGGTCCTCGGGACGGACACCGACCCGCGTCTGCAGCCCGGGCTTCAAGCGGTGCTCATCGTCGACACGTACCCGCAGTTCCGCGATCCGGTCACGCTGCTTCGCAATGTCGCGGCGGCGTTGGCGCCGGGCGGCCGCCTCGGCATCGTCGACTTCAAGACGGATGGCGCGGGCGGACCCGGACCGGCGCTCGAAGATCGCCTCGAGCCTGATGTCATCCGCCGCGACGCCGAGCGCGCCGGGCTCACCTTCCGCAGCCACGAGACATTTCTCCGGTATCAGTACCTGCTGGTCTTCGTGAAATAGCAGGCGATGACGGCCCTGCCCGCGTTCTTCGCTCCCTACCAGGACGCGATCAATCGCGCGCTCGAGCGCGTCGTGCCGGGCGAACCGGCGTCCACGAACGGCGGCGCGCCGGCCGTCATCGACGCGATGCGCTACACGCTGCTCGCGCCGTCGAAGCGCGTCCGCGCCGTGCTCGTCATGCTCGCGGCGGACATCTGCGGAAACGACAACCGCGCGCTGCCGGCCGCCTGCGCGGTTGAGGCGGTCCATGCGGCGTCGCTCATGCTCGACGATCTTCCGAGCATGGACGATGCGCCGCTGCGGCGGGGACGGCCGTCGGCGCACCGGCAATTCGGCGAGGCCATCGCGATCCTGGCGGCGTTTGGCCTCCTCAACAACGCGTTCGGGCACCTGTCGCGGGAGTACGATGCGGTCCTGGCGACCCGGTTGGTGACGCTGCTCGCCGATGCGGTCGGCCTCGACGGTCTCGTCGCCGGTCAGGCCGAAGATGTCCTGGCAACTGAATCCATGCTCTCCTTCGAAACGCTCGAGCGGATCCATCGCCGCAAGACCGGCGTGCTCTTCAGCGCGTCGGCCACGGCCGGGGCGCTCACGGCCGGCGGGAGCGAGCGCGACATCGCGGTGCTCACGGCGTACGCCAAGAATCTCGGCCTGGCGTTCCAGGTCGTGGACGACCTGCTCGACGTCACCGGCAGCTCGGAGGAAACCGGCAAGGTCACTCGTCAGGACGCGCGCAAGACGACGTTCGTCTCGTTCAGCGGCGTGGAGGGCGCGCGCGCGCTCGCCGAAGAACTCTGCCGCACCGCCTGCGCTGCGCTCGAGCCGTTCGGCCGTCGCGGCGCCCATCTGAGAGAGCTCGCCGACTTCGTCGCGAGCCGCAGGCTTTGACGTGCCGCCTTCGCCCGATCCTCGCGTCGACGAACTGCGCGAGCAGTTGAAAGCGCTCGGGTATCTCGATGCCCGCGTGGACCGTTTCGTGCTGGGCGGCGGCGCGAAACGCGGCAGGGGCGCCGCCCTTGCGGCAGCCGCCAGCGCCCGGCTTGGCGCGCTGGCTGGTGTGCTGCTCGGCCCGGCGGCCGCGATTGGGCTGAGGGCGCGCGTCCCCGGTCTCGTCGCAAGCGGGACAGATGCGATCGTGCTCGCCGCCTATCTCGCGATCTTTTTTGGCCTGGCGACGATGCTGGTGAGCGGCGCCGCGATTCTGGTGGGTGCGGCCATCGCGCGACGATCCGCCGCGTCGCCGGGATTCCCGCGACGAGCGCGGCAGGTCGCAGCCGCGGCGGGCCTGCTCGTTGGGCTCGCGTGTCTCGTGTACCTGAGTCTCTGGTGGCACACCGCGACGGGTGCGGGTTCGGGATCGCTCGCGTGGACCATCGCGATTGTCCTGATCGCCGTGACCATCAGCCTGCTGCTCGGCCATGGCGTGCTGGTGACCGTCCTGGCGTTCCTCGCGAGGTCAGGATTGGCACGGTCGCTCGAACCGGGCCTGCCGTTGTCGTCGTGGCGCACGACGGCGCCTCTGGCCGCGCTGTCGTTTGCCGGAGCCGTCGCGCTGCTGGTCGCGGCACCCGGCACTCGTCTCGAACCCGCGCCGGCGACGCTCACCGTTGTCCCGACGAATCAGCGCGTCGTGGTCGTCGGGATCGACGGGATCGACGTGCCAACGCTCGATCGGCTGCGCCGCGCCGGCCGGCTGCCGCAGCTCGATCGACTGCTCGCGCAAGGCGTCGGCAGCCTTGCGTCGGATCCCGATCGCGATCCGGCACGCGTCTGGACCACGCTCGCGACGGGACAACCGCCGGAGCGTCACGGCGTGCGATCGCTCGAGGCGCGGCGTGTCCCGGGTCTCGAGGGACGGCTGCAGCCCGGCGCGTCGGGATGGTCGGCGATCACCGCCGCCACTGACTTGCTGAGACTCACGCGGCCGACGATCGCGTCGGGCGAGACGCGTCTGATTCCGGCGTTCTGGGAAGTGGCCGCTCGTGCCGGTCTGCGAACCGCAGTTGTTCACTGGTGGGCGACGTGGCCCGCGCCCGATGACAGCGGGATCGTGATCTCTGATCGCGCCCTCCTGCGACTCGAGCGCGGCGGCCCGCAGGATGGCGAGATTGCGCCAGCGTCGTTGTATCAGGCTCTTCAGGCCGGCTGGTCCGATCGACGCACGCGCGCGGCCTCGGAGGGCGCCGCCGCCATCGCGGCAGCGCTGCCGGGCGATCTGTCGGCGGCCATGCGTCGATCGGCCGAGCTCGATGCGACGCTCATCGACCTGGCGGCAGATCCGCTGCTGGGAACGCCTGATCTGCTCGTGCTGTACCTCCCCGGACTGGACATCGCCCAGCACGCGCTTTTCGAGAGCCAGTCCGCGGGGGCACTTTCCCCGTCGGCCGCAGCGGATCGGCTCGCCGCGCTCGAGCAGTACTACGTGTTTCTCGATCAGTCGCTGGCCAGGTTCGTCGACGCGGGCGATCGGCCTGCCCGCCGTAGCCTTGGCGCAGGCGGGCCTGGCGAAGGCGGGCGGTCCGTCATCCTCGTCACGCAACCGGGACGTGTCGAGCACGCGGGGGCAGGGATGGTCGCGCTCTCCGGAGCGGTCGCGGCAACCGCGCAGGTGTCAGCGTCCGCGACGGCAGTGGCGCCGACGATCCTGCACGCGCTTGGTGTGCCGGTCGCGCGCGATCTGGCGAGCGGGCCGGTACTCGAGTTGTTCACGGGCGTGTTCGTCGACGCGCATCCGCTGCGCGAGGTCGCATCCTTCGGCGCCCGCCGATCGTACGCGCGAACGGGATCCGGTGCGCCGCTCGATCGGGAAATGATCGAGCGCATGCGAAGTCTGGGTTACTTGCGATAGAGCCGCCAGACCTGCGGCAGGATGGCGGCGGCGGCCGCGCATTTGACGAGATCGGGCAGGATGAACGGCGCGAAACCCTGTGCGACGGCTGCGGACAGCGAACCGGTGAACACCACCGCGAGCCACGTCACGCCGCTTACGAGAATGATCGCGAGTCCGACGAGCATGGCGGCAAGCGACGTGAGATACCGGCGATCCCATCCACGCTCAGCGAGAAAACCGGTCACGAAGGCGGCAACCGGATAGGCGATCAGGTATCCGCCGGTCGGGCCGAGCAGTCGCAGCGCACCGGGCGGGAGGGTTGCAGACGGCGTGAAGACCGACAACCCGGCAGCGCCAGCCGCCAGATACAGAACCTGCGCCGTGAAGCCCAGCCTGGAGCCGAGTGCCGCGCCGGTGAGGAGCACGGCCATCGGTCCGAAGGTAAACGGCACCGCGGTGAACGGCAGCGGCATCGTAAACTGAGCGGCGGCCGCCGTGATCAGCACGGCCAGCGTGACGGCGGCAGCTCGAAGCAGCGGTGCCGGCTCGAGTGCCGCGACGCGGGACTCGAGAATCGATCCGGTGGACGCCTGGTGGCTCATTACCGGGGATTCTAGTCAAATGCGAACGGCGCTGACAATTGCCGGCAGCGATTCGAGCGGCGGCGCGGGCATCCAGGCCGATCTCAAGACGTTCGCCGCACTCGGCGTATTCGGCTGTTCGGCGATTACGGCCGTAACGGCCCAGAACACCCTCGGCGTGAGCGCCGTCGCCCAGCTCGACCCGTCAATGGTGCTCGCGCAGATCGACACGGTGCTCGCCGACCTCGAGATTCACGCAACCAAGATCGGCATGCTCGCCTCCGCGGCAATCGTGTCTGCCGTCGCCGAAGCCGTGCAGCGGCATCGACTCTCGAATGTCGTCGTGGATCCCGTGATGGTGTCGAAGAGCGGTGCGCGGCTCCTGGACCAGGACGCCGTCGATGCGATGCGGACCCGGCTGTTTCCGCTCTCGACGATCGTGACGCCGAACGTGTTCGAGGCAGAGGCCCTGACTGGGAAGCGAATCGAGAATCGGCAGGATCAGCGCACGGCTGCGATCACGCTGATGGACCTCGGACCACGCGCGGTGCTCGTCAAGGGCGGGCATCTCGACGGTCCGGCCGTCGATGTCTTTTACGATGGTCAACAGACCATCGAGCTCGAAGCGGAGCGAATCGACAGCCCGCACACCCATGGCACCGGATGCACGCTGTCGTCGGCCATCGCCGCGCGCCTGGCTCTCGGCGACGATCTGCCAGCCGCCGTCCGCGCGGCCAAGGCCTACGTCACGCGCGCGATCGCCCAGGCACCGGGAATCGGACACGGGCACGGCCCACTGCAGCATTTCGTGAAGTAGGTGGCGTTGCTTTTATACTGAGCCGATGGCCGCAGACCGGCTGGCAGTCGTCGACGCGGCACTCTCGCTCGAGCGGCTGGCGACGGCGCTCGAACGACTGGCCCGCGATCGGGGCGAAGGCTGCGGCGCCCTGTGTTCGTTCGTGGGAACCGTACGCGCGGTGCACCAGGAGCGCCGAGTCCGTCATCTGGAGTACGAAGCGTTCGCGCCGCTCGCGGTGAAAGTCTTTGCGCAGATCGAGGCGGAGATCGGCCGCCACTGGCCTGGTGCGCTGGTCGCGATCCATCATCGTGTCGGCCGCCTGGAGATTGGCGAGGCCAGCGTCGCGATCGTTGTCGCGACGCCGCATCGCGCCGAGGCGTTTCAAGCGTGTCGCTACGCGATCGAGCGCGTGAAGCAGGTCGCGCCGATCTGGAAGCACGAATTCTACGAAGACGGCGACGTCTGGATCGAAGGCGCCCCTGCGGATCCGGACGATGAGACGGCGCGGCAGGCGGCGTTGGAGCGCGCATGCGCGTAAAGGTGCAGCTCTTCGCGCGGTTGCGCGAGCTTGCGGGACGCGGCGAGTGCGACTGTGACGTGCCGGCCGGATCGTCGGTCGCCGACGTGTGGCGTGCCGTGGCCGATCGCCATGCGTCGTTGAAGCCGTTTGCCGGCGCGATCTCCTGCGCGCTCAACGCAGATTTCGCCCGGATGACTTCACCGGTTCATGAAGGCGACGAGGTCGCGTTCCTCCCGCCGGTTTCCGGGGGTTAACTTTGCCCTCTGCCCTCTGCCCTTTGCCCTTATGTCGATAACGCCCCAAGTCCTCGAGAAACTGAAATCGGTCGCGGCCCGATACGAGGAGCTGACGAAACTGGTGAGCGATCCGGCCGTTCAGGCCGATCCGCCGGCGTACCGCACGCACTCGAAGGCGCTGGCAGAGCTGCAGCCGCTCGTCGATCGTTTCCGCGAATACGAGCGCGCGCGTGACGCGCTGGCGCAGGCGCAGGAGGTGGCCGCCTCGCCGGATCCGGAACTGCAGGCGCTGGCGCAGGAAGAGATCAAGGGTCTGGAAGAACGGCTCGCGGCCCTCGGCGACGAAGTGCGGATGCTCCTCATTCCGAAAGACCCGAATGACGATCGGAACGTCGTCCTCGAGATCAGGGCGGGTACGGGTGGCGATGAGGCGGCGCTGTTCGCGTCGGACCTGTTCCGCATGTACTCGCGGTACGCGGAACGGCGCGGCTGGAAGATCGAGGTGCTGTCGAGCAACGCGACAGGCACCGGTGGCATCAAGGAAGTCATCGCGACCGTCGAAGGCAAGGGTGTCTACGGGCGCTTCAAGCACGAGAGCGGCGTGCATCGCGTGCAGCGTGTGCCGGCCACCGAAGGAAGCGGTCGAATCCACACGTCGACAGCCACGGTCGCCGTCCTGCCGGAGGCCGAAGAGGTCGACGTTCAGATCGATGCAAAGGACATCCGCATCGACACGTTCTGTTCGAGCGGACCGGGCGGGCAGAGCGTGAATACCACGTACTCGGCGGTGCGGCTCACCCACCTGCCCACCGGCATCGTCGTGTCGCAGCAGGACGAGAAGTCGCAGATCAAGAATCGCCAAAAGGCGTTCAAGGTGCTCCGATCGCGGCTCTACGAGATAGAGATGCGGAAGCAGCAGGAGGCGATCGCCAAGGAACGCCGCGGCCAGGTCGGAACCGGCGAGCGATCGGAGAAAATCCGCACCTACAATTTCAAGGAAAACCGGATTACCGATCACCGCATCAACTTCACGATGCACCAGCTCGAGCTGGCGCTCGACGGCAATCTCGACCCGATCATCGATCAACTCGCCGCGCGCGCGCAGTCCGACAAGCTCAAGCAAGCCACCGAAACGGAAGCCGTCGAAGCTTGACCTTCGTTCAGTCGGCCGCTGACGCGGCCCGGAAGCTCGAGGCCGCGGGGCTGACCGCAGACGAGAGCCGCCGCGACGCCGTCGTCCTCGCCCGATGGTGTCTCCGCTGGAGCGCGGCGGACTGGCTGACGCGCGCCAATCAGCCGGCGACCGCGGAATTCTCAGCCGCGTTTCTGGCCGCCGTCGAGCGTCGTGCGCGGCGCGAGCCGCTCGCCTACATCACCGGGCAACGCGAGTTCTACGGCCGGCTCTTCGAGGTCACGCCCGCCGTGCTAATCCCCCGGCCGGAGACGGAGCTCCTCGTCGAAGAGGCGCTCCGCTGCCTGCAACAGATCGAGCGGCGGCAGGCGTCCGGCGGCCAGCTTCGGCCGCGCGTCCTCGATATCGGCACCGGCAGCGGATGCGTGGCGATCACACTCGCGCTCGAGGTGCCCGCGGCCGCCATGGTGGCCACGGACGTCTCGTCGGCGGCCTTGGACGTCGCGCGGCGCAACGCGCGGCGGCTCGACGCCGGGAGAATCGAGTTCCAGCATGCGAAGTTCGTCGGCGACGCGTCCGATGACTTCGATTTAGTCGTGGCCAATCCGCCCTACGTCCCGGAGTCCGCGCGGGCATCGCTCGCACCGGAGGTGCGGGAGTACGAGCCGCCCGGTGCGCTCTTTGCCGGCTGGGATGGTCTCGACGTCATCCGGCGCCTCGTGCCGGCGGCTGCCAGGGCCTTGTGTCCCGGTGGCTGGCTCGTCATGGAGATCGGCATCGATCAGGCGGACGAAGTCACGCGCATCCTTCACGGCACCGAATTCTTTTCGATGATCCGCTTCGCCCGCGATCTGCAGGGAATCGAGCGGGTGGTGGCGGGGACGGGTTAGACGTCGACCGGGGTCAGACCCCTGGGGTTCGGGGTCTGACCCCGGTCGACTGTCCCCCTGCTGTGGAAATCTGTGGAAAACTACCCCGTCCCCATGTGCCTCTTCTGCAAGATCATCGCCGGCGAAATCCCGGCAACCAAGGTTTACGAGGACGAGCGCCTCGTGGCGTTCAACGACATCAACCCGCAGGCGCCGATGCACGTGCTCATCGTTCCCAGGACGCACATCGCGACGCTGAATGACCTCGATCCGTCGCACGACAGCCTCGTCGGAGAGATGATCCGGCGCGGCGCGGCCATCGCCGCCGAACGCGGCTACGCACAGCGCGGATTCCGGACGGTCTTCAACTGCAACGCCGACGCGGGGCAGGCGGTGTTTCACATCCACCTGCACGTCCTCGGTGGACGACACTTGGGCTGGCCGCCGGGATAACGGCCGGCCGCTGGAATGCGCGGCCTGAACTTCGAACTTCGAACTTCGAACTTCGGATCTCAAGTCGTAGGCCTTCGGCCTACGTCTTACTCAACAAGTACGCTCCCCCGCCGCGATCGCGGTCGACGAAAAAATCCACGGCGCGGTATCCGCGAGCGAAGTACGTCTGAAATGCCGTGCGAGTTCCGTCCCGCCAGGCGAGGGCGCGATCCGTCGCTGTCTGCTGCATCTCGCCGAACCGCGCTGGAATCGCAATCGTCACGCGCGAGTCGTCAAAATCGGTCCGGACATCGGTGCACGTGTCCCATTCGCCGTCGGTTTGCACACCCAGCACTGCCGCAGCGTCGAGGACGTCACGGCTTCGCGCCGTGAGCGCCACGGCGGATTGACTCGCGGCTTGATCGCGGCGATCGTGCCGGCGCAGGACGTGCGGGCGCTCGAGCCACCACTCGGCGACAAGGCGATCGGTCGCCGTGCCGCGATGCAAGGGTCCGGACATGCGACCGTACGCATCGACGAGATAGCTGCCGGCCACGCAGCCGAGTACTGAAAGATTGAGATGCGCGTTCAGCGCCTGCAGCGGATCGAACGTCCATTCGATCAGCTCCACGCCTTGCGCCCGCACCCGATCCCGCTGCGCCCACTTGAGACGCTCACCGGTTCGATGTCCGCGTGCGCCGGGCAATACTCCAAGCATGTGCGACCAGTGCGTGCGCTCGTCATCGCGCCAGCCCGGCAGCGACCAGACGAATCCGACGAGCTCGTGCCCCTCGTACGCACCGACCAGGACGCCGCCGCGCTTGATTGACGCCACGAGCAGCGAGGCCGGCACGACCTCGCTGTCACGCCCCCAGACCGCCTCCTGCACGCCGACGACGGCCCGGCAGCCGTCGAGGTCACGGATGTCACGAAGATCCATGCGGGGACGCGATGACGGTCGGCGTCGCGATCAGCGCGGGCAGTTCCGTGAGCGTGCGGATCACCGGCACGTTGGCGTCGACGTCGAGCGGCCGCTGACCGCGGGCGAGCAACACGCCGCGCATCCCCGCCTGCCTCGCCCCGAGGACGTCGTGTGCCAGGCTGTCGCCGACCATGACCGCGTCGGACGCCGCGACACGCATCAGATCGAGCGCCGCGCGAAAAATGCTGGGATGCGGTTTCATGAACCCGTGATCGGACGACGACACGGTGACCGAAATGAGCCCGTCCAGCTCGAAGTGCGACTGAAACGACGCCAGGCAACGATGCGTGTTCGAGATGAGACCCAGCCGGACGCCTTGCGCCCGCAGCGCGTGGAGCGTGCCGGCGACGTCGTCGTAGAGCGAAAAATGATGGTGCCGCGCCCAGTCGTCGTACATCTCCTGAGCGACGGGCTCGACGCCCGGGCCCGTGCCGCCCATGAGCTCGATGATGCGCCGCGTGTAGTTCAGGAAGACCCGCGCGTCGTACAGCTGATCGGCGGCATCGAGCACCGACGCCGCGCCGGCGACGGCCACGGCGAATTTCGCGGCGTCCACGACGACGCCGTGGCGAGCGCAGTTGGCCTCGTACCCGACGCTCTGAAACCGCGGACCCGGATGAATGAGTGTGAAATCGACGTCGAAGAAGACGGCAGCGGTGCTGGCCACCGGCTCCAATTATAGAATGTAGGTTTTGGTCAGATGCGCGACTGGAAAGAGACGCTCAATCTTCCCCGCACCGACTTCCCGATGAAGGCGAATCTGCCGGTGACCGAGCCGGCAACGATCGCCCGCTGGGACGAAATGGGTCTGTACGCACGGACGCGCGAAGCGCGCCGCGGCCGGCCGCGCTTCGTCCTGCACGACGGGCCGCCGTACGCCAACGGTCAGATTCACATCGGCACGGCGCTCAACAAGATCCTGAAAGATCTTGTCGTCAAGTCGCGCTCGATGGCCGGATTCGACGCGCCCTACGTCCCGGGATGGGATTGCCACGGACTGCCGATCGAGCTCAACGTCGAGAAGGAGCTCGGCGCGGCCGCCAAGGATCGATCGCCGGTCGAGTTCCGCCGCGCGTGCCGAGCGTACGCGGAGCGGTTCGTCGCGTCCCAGCGCGACGATTTCAAGCGGCTGGGCGTGATCGGGGATTGGAATCATCCGTACCTGACGATGGCGCCGGCGTTCCAGGCGACGATCGTTCGCGCGCTGGGGAAATTCGTCGCGCGCGGGTTCGTCTACAAGGGCAAGAAGCCGGTGCACTGGTGCCTGCGCGATCGCACGGCGCTGGCCGAAGCCGAGGTCGAGTACGAAGATCACACGTCGCCCTCGATCTACGTCGAGTTCCCGCTTGCCGCCGACGACACGCTCGTCGCCACGCGCGCGCCGGCGCTGGCCGGCCGCAACGTCAGCGTCCTGATCTGGACGACGACGCCGTGGACCATTCCGTCGAATCTGGCGGTGGCATTTCATCCGGACGCGCTGTATGGCGCGTATGAGGTGGAGGCCGGCGAACGCGGACCCGTCGTGATCGTCGCCGAAGCGCTCGCCGAAACCGTCGGCACGGTGACCGGCCGTCCGCTCGGACGCAAGGTCGCGAGCCTGCTGGGAGAAAACTTTGAGCGCGTCCGGTTCCGGCATCCGTTCTACGACCGCGATTCGCTGGGGGTCCTCGGCGAGTACGTCACGCTGGAACAAGGCACCGGCGCGGTCCACACCGCCCCGGGCCATGGCGCCGACGACTTCGCGACCGGCGTCCGCTACGGCCTCGACATCTACGCGCCGATCGGCGTCGACGGGCGGTTCACGCGCGATACGGGAATCGTGGGCGGCCTGAAAGTCTTCGAAGCGAATCCGGTCGTCGAGGCGACGCTCAAGGAGCACGGCCGGCTCTGGTTCCGCACCGAGTTCCGACACTCGTACCCGCACTGCTGGCGCTGTCATCAGCCGGTGATTTTCCTGGCCACGTCGCAGTGGTTCATCAGCCTGGACGGGTTGCGCGAAGCGGCCATTTCCGAAGCGAACGCCGTTCGATGGATTCCGGAATGGGGCCGCGAACGCATGACCGCGATGTTCGTGAACCGGCCGGACTGGTGCATCTCGCGCCAGCGAGCCTGGGGCGTGCCGATTCCGGCGCTGGCCTGCCGGGCATGCGGAACGTCGACGCTGACGCCGCCCATCGTCGAACGTGCCGCCGCGATCTTCGAACAGCAGGGCGCCGATGCCTGGTACGAGCTCGACACGGCGACGTTCGTTCCGGCCGGCCTGACCTGTGAGCAATGCGGCGGATCCGACTTCGAGCGCGAGCGCGACATCCTCGACGTCTGGTTCGACTCGGGCTCGAGCCACGAGGCCGTGCTGGCACAACGCACGGAGCTCACCTGGCCGGCCGACGTGTATCTGGAGGGCACGGACCAGCATCGCGGCTGGTTTCAGTCGTCCCTTCTCGTCGGCGTCGGCACGCGGGATCGCGCGCCGTACCGCACCGTGATCACCCACGGCTTCGTCGTCGACGAACGCGGTGGCAAGATGTCGAAGTCGCTCGGCAACATCGTCGTTCCGCAGGACGTCATGCGGCATAGCGGCGCCGAGGTGCTCCGGCTGTGGGTATCGATGGTCGACTTCCGGGACGAGGTCCGGCTGGGAAAAGAGATCCTCTCGCGGACGGTCGAAGCATATCGAAAGATCCGGAATACCTTCCGCTATCTCCTGGCGAACCTGTATGACTTCGACCCGGCACAGAATGTCGTGCCCGACGGCAAGCTCCTCGAAGTGGATCGCTTTGCGCTGGCGATCTACGCGCGCCTGGCACACGACATTCGCGCGGCGTACGAGCGCTACGACTTTCAGTCGATCTTCCACGCCGTGAACGAGTTCCTGACGGTCGATTTGAGCGCGTTCTACCTCGACGTCTCGAAGGATCGGCTCTACACGTTTCCGGCCGACTCGATCGACCGCCGATCGGCTCAGACCGCGCAGTACGTGATCGCGGACGGGCTCACGCGGCTGCTCGCGCCCATTCTGTCGATCACCGCAGAAGAGATCTGGGGACGGCTGCCGGGATCGCGGGAGGAATCGGTGCACCTGGCGGTCTTCCCGGCGGAGATCGCGCGGTACAGGCACGACGACCTCGAACGCCGCTGGGAGGCGCTACTCGAGGTGCGCGCGCGCGTGCTGGCTGCGCTCGAAACGGCGAGGAACGCGAAACTCATCGGCGCGCCGCTGACAGCCCACGTCACGATCGCGGCGTCCGGGGAGCACTACGACCTGCTCGAACGCTATCAGGCCGACCTGCCGATGCTGTTCATCGTCTCATCGGTCACCGTGGAGCGCAGGGACACGGCCGCCGAGATCGAGGTGCAGGTCACACGGGCTCCAGGCGAAAAGTGCCCGCGCTGCTGGCGGTTCGTCGACAGCACGTCGGCCGACGGCGAACTGGTCGGGCTTTGCGCGCGGTGCGTCGACGCCCTGGGAGGAAAAGCTGTTGCTGCCGCCCGCTGACGATCTTCCCGCCGCGACGTCGCCGCCTCCGCCCATCAGCCCAGCTCCAGAGAGCACCGGCGCGCCGGCGGCCGTACGCACGTCGAAGTTCAACTTGTACTGGTGGGTGACCATCGGCGTCGTCGCCGCCGATCAGCTGGCCAAGGGCATCGTGCGCGCGGCGCTCGCCCCGTATGAAAGTGTGACGGTCATCCCCGGCCTCATCGACCTCACGCACGTCCTCAACTCCGGCGTCGCGTTCGGCCTGCTGAACGAGCTGGATCTCCCGTTCAAGAACATCGCCACCACGATTCTGGCGGCGCTGGCGCTCGGCGGCATCGCGTACTACGCCCGGCACGTCCGTACTGAAGAACGGCTTGCGCGCCTGGGGTTGTCGCTCATCCTCGGCGGCGCGATCGGCAACCTGGCAGACCGGCTGACGACCGGCCGGGTCATCGACTTCGTGGACGTGTACTGGCAAGGCTGGCACTTCTGGGCGTTCAACGTTGCCGACGCGTCCATCACGATCGGCGCCGTGCTCGTGTTCGTCGAGCTGCTGGTGGTGAATCGACATGCATCCCATTCTGTTTGAGATCGGGAACTGGCCGGTCTATTCCTACGGCGTCCTGCTGGCGCTTGCCTATCTGGCGGGGCTGCAGATGGCCGTCGTCCGCGCGCGGCGGCGGCAGATCGACGCGGCCAAGGTCATGGACCTCGGCATTTATCTCATCATCGCGGCGCTCGTCGGCGCCAAGCTGATGCTCATCGCCGTCGACTTCGACTACTTCCGGCATCAGCCGCGCGAGCTGCTGTCGCTCGTCCGCGCCGGCGGCGTGTTTTACGGCGGGCTGCTGGCGGCGCTCGCCGTCGGGCTGTGGCTCGTCGGCCGCTACAAGCTGCATCCGTGGACGGTCGCCGACCTCATCGCGCCCGGTATCGCGCTCGGACACGTCGTTGGGCGATTCGGCTGTCTGCTCGCAGGCTGTTGCTACGGCCGTCCGACGAGCGTGCCCTGGGCGATCACGTTCACCAACCCCGCGGCCGCGACGAACGTCGGCACCCCGCTCAACACGCCGCTCCATCCGACGCAGTTGTACGACGCGGGCGCCGAGCTGCTGATCATGGGCGTGCTGCTCCTGACCGAGAAGCGCGGGCGACCGTTTCCCGGACGGACGTTCTGGCTCTACATGCTGCTGTACGCCATCTCCCGCTACATCGTGGAGATCTACCGCGGGGACGAGCGCGGGATGATTCTCGGCGTGTCGACGTCGCAGTTCGTGTCGATCCTGATCGTGCCGCTCAGCATCATCATGCTGCTGCGGTTGCGAAGGGCGGTGAAATGACCTGCGAGGTCATTTTTCGAAAACCGTAAAATGACCTCGGAGGTCTTTTTGCACGCCGTCGCGACAACGCGGGATGCAGGTCAGCGGCTCGATCACTTCCTGGCGCGGCGGCTGCCACAGCTGTCCCGATCGCAGATCCAGCGCCTGATCCGCCAGGGCCGCGTCCAGATTGACGGCGCCAGGCCCAAACCGTCGCTCGTCGTGTGGGATGGACTGTCGGCGGACGTCTCGGTTCCTCCACCGGAGCCTCTCGATCTCGTCCCGGAAGCGCTGCCGCTGTCGATCTTGTACGACGACGAGTCGCTGGTCGTGATCGACAAACCCGCGGGGATGGTCGTTCACCCGGCGGCCGGACATCGGCATGGGACGATGGTGCATGCGCTGCTGCATCACGTCGGCGGACTGAGCGGCATCGGCGGCCGCGAACGCCCGGGAATCGTCCACCGGCTGGATCGTGGCACGTCCGGCGTGATGATCATCGCGAAAACCGACGCGGCTCACCGGGCGCTGACGCAGCAGTTTCACGATCGGCAAGTTGAGAAGGAGTACCTGGCGCTCGTGTGGGGAAAGGTCTCCGCGGATCTGGCGATCGAGAAGCCGATCGGCCGGCATCCGACGCATCGACAGAAGATGTCCACGCGAGCGCGCCGCGGACGTGCGGCGATCACGCGCGTCGTCGACGCGGAGCCGATCGACGGCGTCACGCTCGTACGCGTGGCGATCGCGACGGGCCGCACGCATCAGATTCGCGTGCATCTGGCCGACGCGGGTCATCCTGTGGCCGGCGATTCGCTCTACGGGGGTGTCCGGCGGCGATTGCCGGCGCGGCTGGCGGCCATCGGACGCCTCGAACGGCCGTTCCTGCACGCCGCGCGGCTGCAGTTCGTTCACCCGGAGAACTCGCGCCGGATGACGTTCGAGGCGCCTCTTCCGCACGACCTGACCGACGTGCTCGCCACCCTGCGACGATCGTCCCCATGACCGCTGCGAAACGGCGATCGAGGGGGCCTCGTCTCCTGAAACGATCCGTCCCCTTTCAAGGACGCATCTTTCGAATCGAGCAGGATCGCGTGCGGCTGCCGAACGGCCGAACGGCGACCTTCGACATCGTCCGTCACAGAGGATCGGTGGTCCTCATCGCCCAGCCAACCCGCCAGTCGGTGGTGCTGATCCGACAGTTCCGGTACGCAATTGGCCAGTGGGTCTGGGAATTGCCGGCCGGATCGCTCGAGCGTGGAGAACGTCCGGACAAGGCGGCCCGGCGCGAGTGCGAGGAAGAAATCGGCATGAGTCCGCGTCGTATTTCCAAGGTAGCCGCGCTTTACCCCACCCCCGGGTTCTGCGACGAAATCATGCTGTTTTACCGATGTTCCCATTTCGTCAGACCCACACACCGCGTCCACGCGGATCCGGACGAGATCATCGAACCGCGCGTGTTCTCACTGCCGGAGGCCGGAGCGCTCGTCGAGCACGGCAAGGTGGTCGACATGAAAACCATCCTGGGTTTAGGCTTGATACGGTCGTGATGATGATTCAGCCACGCGTGGGCGAGACTCGCCGCCAGGTGAGCTGGACCGCCTGGAGCGGCGTTCTCGCCGCCGCGGCGGTCATCCTGACCGCGGGCTGCGATCGCGGCACCCAGAGCGCGACGGCCGCGCCTGCCGACGGCCGGCACGGCGGCAGCGGACCCGCCGCCATCGCGGTCAGCGCGGCGGCCGCGGTGACGAAGCCGATGGCGGTCAAGCTCAAGAGCGTGGGCAACGTCGAGGCATCATCCACCGTCGAAGTGCGCGCCCAGGTGACCGGTGAGCTGCTGACCGTGAACTTCACCGAGGGACAGGATGTTCGCGCCGGCCAGCTGCTCTTCACGATCGATCCTCGTGTGTTCGATGCCGCGCTCGCTCAAGCGGAGGCGGCGCTCGCGCGCGACGTGGCGCAGTCGAAGAATCTCGAGGCGCAGCACGGCCGGCTGACCAACCTCCTGAAGCAGGGACTGGTCTCCCAGGCGGACTACGACAGTGCCGCCGCCGCGTTGGCGGCGATTCAGGCGTCGATTGCGGCCGACAAGGCGGCGGTCGACAATGCGCGGCTGCAGCAGCAGTACACGCGGATGTCGGCACCGGTCGCCGGACGAACGGGCGCGCTGCTCGTCCATCCCGGATCGATCATCCGCGCCAACGATGCCGCGCCGCTCGTGGTCATCAACCGAATCGTCCCGGCCTACGTCAGCTTCTCGGTGCCGGCGCGGATGCTCCCGCAGCTGAAACCGCGAGACGCGCAGCACGGTCTGGGCGTCGAGGCCTCGCCCGCTGGAACAGCCGGCGTGGTTTCGTCCGGCACTGTGACGTTCATCGACAACGCCGTCGATCCATCGACCGATACAATTCGCCTCAAGGCCACGTTTACGAACGAGAACAAAAGCCTGTGGCCCGGTGCGTTCGTCGACGTGACGCTGCAGCTCTCCGTGGATCCGAAAGCCATCGTCATCCCATCCAAAGCCGTCCAGGCCAGCCAGCAGGGCGAGTTCGTCTTCGTGGTGAAGCCGGATCAGACCGTTGAGGCGCGGAGCGTCAAGGTCGCGTGGACGGAAGGCGATGATGCGGTCATCGAGACCGGCATCAAGTCGGGCGAGACCGTTGTCACCGACGGACAGCTCCGCCTGACGCCCGGCGCGCGCGTTTCCATCAAGACGGACGACAAACGGCCATGAACATCTCGGCCCCGTTCATCCGCCGGCCTGTGGCGACGACGCTCGTCCAGCTGGCGATCGTCATCTTCGGCATCATGGGCTACCGGTCGCTGCCGGTGAGCGACCTGCCCAACGTCGATTTCCCGACCCTTCAAGTCAACGCGAGCCTCCCGGGAGCGAACCCCGAGACGATGGCCGCGGCCGTGGCGACGCCGCTCGAGAAGCAGTTCGCGACGATCTCGGGCATCACGTCGATCAGCTCGAGCAACACGCTCGGCAGCACATCGATCACCCTGCAGTTCGACCTGGATCGCGACATCGACGCCGCGGCGCAGGACGTCCAGGGCGCGATTTCCCGCACGCTCCGCTCGCTGCCGCCCGACATGCCCGGCGCTCCCGGCCTGCAGAAGGTGAACCCGGCCGATTCGCCGATTCTGTTTCTCGCGCTGAACTCGCCGACGCTGCCGCTCTCGGAGATCAACGAGTACGCGGAGATCAACGTTGCCCAGAAAATCTCGACGCTGAAGGGGGTCGCGCAGGTCTCGATTTTCGGCGCGCAGAAGTTCGCGGTCCGGATCGACGTCGATCCCCGTCAGCTCGCCGCGCATGAGCTGGATTTCGATCAGCTCGCGTCGGCCGTCGGCCGCGGCAGCGTGAACCGGCCCACCGGCACGCTCTACGGGCCCGATCGCACGTTCGCCGTGAAGTCCGACGGCCAGCTCATCAACGCCGAGGGGTTCCAGCATCTGATCGTCGCGTATCGCAACGGCCGTCCGATCCGGCTCGAAGAAGTCGCGCACGTGTACGACGGCGTGGAGAACGACAAGACGGCGAGCTGGTACAACGACGCGAGGACGATCTATCTCGCCGTCCAGCGCCAGCCCGGCACGAATACCGTGGAGATCGTCGACTCGATCCGCGCGCAGCTGCCGCTGCTCCAGGCGCAGCTTCCGGCGGCGCTGCGGCTCGTCATCCGCAGCGATCGGTCGCAGTCGATCCGCGAGTCGGTCCACGACATCAAGTTCACGCTGGTGCTGACCGTCGCGCTCGTCGTGATGGTGATCTTCCTGTTCCTGCGCAATCTTTCGGCGACCATCATTCCGAGCCTCGCGCTGCCGGCGTCGATCGTCGGCACGTTCGCGGCGATGTCGCTCCTCGGCTACAGCCTCGACAACCTGTCGCTGATGGCCCTGACGCTCTCGGTCGGCTTCGTCGTCGACGACGCGATTGTCATGCTCGAGAACATCGTGCGGCACATGGAGCACGGCGAGGAGGCGATGACCGCCGCGCTCAGCGGCTCGAAGGAAATCGCGTTCACGATTCTCTCCATGACGCTGTCGCTCGCGGCCGTCTTCATTCCGGTCCTGTTCATGGGCGGGATCGTCGGTCGGCTGCTGCACGAGTTCGCGGTGACCATTGGCGTCGCGATCCTGGTGTCAGGCTTCGTCTCGCTGACGTTGACGCCGATGCTGTGCGGCCGCTTCCTGCGTCCGCCGCAGACCCTGCGGCACGGACGGATGTACATGGCCATCGAGCGCGTCTTTCTGGGTTCGCGCGACGCCTACGGCTGGGCCCTCCGCCAGGCGATGACCCATCACGGCGTGACGATGGTGATTTCAGGGTTACTCCTGATCGCGACCGTCTACTGCTTCCGGATCATTCCGACCGGGTTCATCCCGAGCCAGGATACGGGCCAACTGCAGGGACAGACCGAGATGGTGCAGGGCATCGGCTTCGAGTCGATGATGGCGCACCAGCAGGAGATCATCCGGATCATCCGCGAGGATCCGAACGTGCTGTCGGTCACGTCGACCATCGGCGGCGGCGGTCCCGGCGGAAATTCCACGGGCGGCCGGGTGTCGATGGAGCTGAAGCCGCGCAGCGAGCGCACGCTGTCGGCCGATCAGATGATCGATCGGCTGCGGCCGAAGCTGGCCGCCGTGCCCGGCGTCCGCGTCTTCCTCCAGAACCCGCCGGTCATCAACATCGGCAGCCGGCAGGCGCGCGCGCAGTATCAGTTCACGCTGCAGACCGGCGACACCGACGAGCTCTATGACGCCGCGCCGAAGCTCGAGGAGCGGCTGCGGACGATTCCCGGCATTGTCGACGTGTCGAGCGATCTGCAGCTCACGAATCCGCAGGTCAACGTCGCGATGGATCGCCCGCGGATGGCGGCGCTCGGGCTGACCGCCGATCAGGTCGAAGGCGCGCTCTTCGGCGCGTTCGGATCGCGCCAGGTCGCCCAGATCTACGCGCCCAACAACTCGTATCAGGTCATCATGCGGGTCGCGCCGGAATACCAGCGCGACGCATCGGCGCTGTCGGCGGTCTACGTGCGCACGCCCGACGGGCGTCAGGTCCCGATTTCGAGCATCACGCGCGTCGAGACCGGCGTCGGCCCGCTCTCGATCAACCACACGGGTCAGCTGCCGTCGGTGACGCTGTCGTTCAACCTGCAGTCGGGCACGCCGCTCGGCGACGCCGTTGCGCGCGTCGAGGATGCCGCGCGCAACGTGCTGCCGGCGTCGATCGCGACCAGCTTCCAGGGGACGGCGCAGGCGTTTCAGGATTCCACGCGCGGACTCGGCGTCATCCTGATCATGGCGATCTTCGTGATCTACTGCGTCCTCGGCATCCTGTACGAGAGCTTCATTCATCCCCTCACGATTCTCTCGGGGCTGCCGTCGGCCGGCCTCGGCGCGCTCGCGACGCTGCTCCTGTTCGGCGTCGACCTCAACCTCTACGCGTTCGTCGGCATCGTCATGCTGGTCGGTCTCGTGAAGAAGAACGGCATCATGATGATCGACTTCGCGATCGAGGCGCAGCGCCAAGAGTCGAAGCAACCGGCCGAAGCGATGTACGAGGCCTGTCTCGTCCGCTTCCGCCCGATCATGATGACGACCATGGCCGCGCTCGTCGGCACGCTGCCGATCGCGCTCGGCTGGGGCGCGGGCGCCGAAGCCCGCCGCCCGCTCGGCCTGGCCGTCGTCGGCGGACTGGTTGTCTCACAGACGCTGACGCTCTTCATCACGCCGGTGTTCTACCTGTACATGGAAGCGCTGAGCGAGCGGCTGCGCGGCCGGCGAGCGGCGATTTCGGTCAGGTTCGACCGCGCCGCACCGGCGACGAACGGACGAACAAGGGTGTAAGACCTCGGGTGTCTTTTTGGCGATTCAAAAACGCACGAATCGATCAACGCGTTTTTGAGTCGCCAAAAAGACACCCGAGGTCGTCTCACGCCAATCCAAACCGTGGCCGCTGCTCGTCGGTCGTCTTGCGCGGCGATTCCGTCCATCGAACCACTGGCACCAGCGCAAGGTTCAGCACCTCGTCCATCTCGTCGACGTAGTGGACGGTCAGGCCGCGGCGGTGTTCCTCCGGCAGATCCTCGTTCACGTTCTTCTCGTTCTGCTTCGGCAGGATCACTTCGTGGATGCCGGCCCGCCGCGCCGCGAGGACCTTCTCCTTGATACCGCCGACCGGCAGTACCTTGCCTGAGAGCGTGATCTCGCCCGTCATCGCGACGTCGCTCCGGACCGGCCGCGCCGACAACGCGGACGCCAGCGCGGTGACCATCGTGACGCCCGCCGATGGACCGTCTTTCGGAATCGCGCCCGCCGGGACGTGCATGTGGATCTCGGAGTCCTTGTAGAACTGCGGATCGACGCCCCAGCGCGTCGCGTGCGCGCGGAACCACGACAGCGCAATCCGGGCGGACTCCTTCATCACGTCGCCGAGCTGACCGGTGATCGTGAGCTGACCACCGCCCGCCATGCGCGACGCCTCGACGAAGAGCACGTCGCCGCCCACCGGCGTCCAGGCGAGCCCGACGGCGACGCCCGGCTCCTTCGTCCGGTCCTTCATCTCCTCTTCGAGATGTCGCGGCGCGCCGAGCATCTCTTCGACGACGGCGCGCGTGACCTCGATCGTCACGGTCTGGCCTTCGGCCTTGCGGCGGGCGATCTTGCGGCAAATCGCGCCGATCTCCCGCTCGAGATTGCGGACGCCGGCCTCGCGGGTGTAGCCGCGGATGATGGCCGAAAGTGCCTCGTCGGTGAACGTCACCTGCTGCGGATCCAGGCCGTGGTTGACGATCTGCTTGCCGACCAGGTGGTCGCGCGCGATCTTCCGCTTCTCTTCCTCGGTGTAGCCGGGGATCTCGAGGACCTCCATGCGATCCCGCAGCGGGCCCGGAATCGTGTCGAGCACGTTGGCGGTCGTGATGAACAGGACCTCCGACAGATCGAACGGCACGTCGAGATAGTGATCGCGGAACGAGTTGTTCTGCTCCGGATCGAGCACCTCGAGCAGCGCCGACGCCGGGTCGCCACGGAAGTCGGCGCCGAGCTTGTCGATCTCGTCGAGGATGAACACCGGGTTGCGCGATTCCGCGCGCCGGAGCCCCTGAATGATCTGGCCCGGCAGCGCGCCGATGTAGGTCCGGCGATGACCGCGAATCTCGGCTTCGTCACGCATGCCGCCGAGCGACACGCGAACGAACTTCCGGCCGAGCGACGACGCGATCGATTTCGCCAGCGACGTTTTCCCGACTCCCGGCGGCCCGACGAAGCAGAGAATCGGTCCCTTCACGTCGGGCTTCAGTTTGCGGACGGCCAGGTACTCGACGATGCGGTCCTTGGCGCGCTCGAGGCCGGAATGATCGGCGTCGAGCACCGTCTTGGTCTTCAGCAGATCGATGGTCTCGTCTGTCCGCTTCGACCACGGGAGCGCGATCAGCCAGTCGATGTACGTGCGGGCGACCGTGTACTCGGCGGCGGCCGCCGGCATTTTCGCCAGCCGATCGAGCTCGCGGGTCGCTTCCTTCTTCACCTCGTCGGGCATGCCCGCTGCTTCGATCTTCTCGCGCAGCTCGTCGATTTCCTTGGCCTGATCGTCGCCTTCGCCCAGCTCCTTCTGGATCGCCTTCATCTGCTCGCGCAGGAAGTACTCGCGCTGGTTCTTGCCGACTTCGGACTGCACCTGAGACTGGATCTTCGATCCCAGCTCGAGGACCTCGAGCTCCTTCGTGAGGATCCGATTGAGCTGATCCATCCGCGCGCGCAGGTTGACGGTCTCGAGCAGCTCTTGTTTGACCGCCGTTCCGACCGTGCTGAGACTGGACGCGACGAAGTCAGCCAGCCGGCTGGGATCGGTGATGTTCGACGCGAGCACCGTCAGGTCGTCCGAGAGCACGGGCGAGAGCTGAACGACCTGCTGGAAGTTCGACCGGATGTTCCGCTGAAGCGCGTCGACTTCGAGGGCGTCCCCCGGCGCTTCGAGATCGGGCACTTCCTCGATTTGCGCGCGCAGGTACGGCTTGGTGGACGTGACGCTCGCCAGCCGGATGCGCGTGAGGCCCTGGACAATCAGCCGCAGGCTGCCATCGGGCAGCTTGAACATCTTGTGGATGTAGGTCAGCGCGCCGATGGCGTGCAGGTCGGTCTGTCCCGGCTCCTCCAGGCTGGGATCGCGCTGCGTGAAGACGCCGATCAACTTGCCCCCGGCGATGGCTTCGTCGATGAGCTTGACGGAGCTTTCGCGGGCCACGGCCAGCGGCATGAACGAGTTCGGAAAGAGTACGGTGTCGCGCAGCGGCAGCACAGCCACGTCCGCGGGGACCGTGAACGAGCGCTCGCCGCCGCCCGGCTGAGTGCGAGTGGGCTGGTCGCTCATGAAACCTCCTCCGTCGTGGCGGGACCATCCCGCCGGCCCGGCGTCGACCTTTGTAATCGACCCCGGGCATCGCGGCCTCCACGGCCGCGCGTGGGCACCTTGCTTCGCCCTCGCCGCAAGTGGGACCGTTCCTACCTATTTAGACGTGGCGGGGTTTGACCGGGAACGCCCGTGCAGGCCCCGCCCGTCGGCGGAGCCTACACGAGTCAGGTGTGGAGGACGCCGACCTTCAGTTCAAGTCGAGCAGGAAGCCGCTCGACCGCCGTTGCGCCAGCTGACGCTCGCGCTGCTCGGCGATTTCGCGCGCTTCCTCGCAATCCTTGCAACGGACGGCGAACGGCAGCGCCCGCAGGCGCCGCTCCGAGATTTCGTCGCCGCACTCGAAACAGTAGCCGTAGGTGCCCTCGGCGTGGCGTGTCAGGGCCTCTTCAATCTTGTGTAGCGTCTCCGTCTTCATCTGGATCAACGCAAACTCGATGTCGTCCTGAATGTCGGCTTCCGATGCCTCGGCCGCATCCAGAACACCCTGGCCATCGCCGGCCGCACCAACGGCCCGCACGTCGCGCATCTTCTCCTGCACCTCATTGAGGATCTCGCGACGGCGCTCCTCCAGGATGTGCTTCAGCTCGGCATAGCGCTCCCGCGCCATTTCCGAATCCTTGATGCGTGGCCTCATGACCGTACTCCCTTCTCGCTTTCCCGCGACCGCTATCCGTTTCCCGCGACCGCTATGATTGCTATCCGCTAAGCAATAAATCTGCCAATCCTATCAGGTTCGAAACTCATCGTAAAGGGCGCGACTGGCTGAGCCTTTTCGGAGCATGTGTCATTCTTTCACCACTGTACGATTGCCGGCTCCCTGAGCTCCGTCGCGAATCCGGCCAACTCCTTCGCCTCGAGTTGGTTAAGACACCTAATCGGCTCTCCTGGCCGGAACCCTCTGTGCTCCCTTAGACGGCCAGGACGCCCGCTGGTTCTGGCGGCGTCTCGGGCAGCTTCGCCGTTTGTCCGCCCGAAACTACGGCCCGGCTGCTATACTTGGATGTTTCGAAGCCGGTCCTTCCAGCCTTTCCTAGAGGTATCTGATGGCCAAGCACTGTGAAGTCTGTGGCAAGACGCCCGCCGTCGGCCGGACGCTCAGCCACGCCCACAACGTCCGCGCCCGCAGGTTCGAGCCGAATCTGCAGCGGGTTCGGGCCGTCGTGAACGGCGGTATCCGCCGCGTCCGCGTCTGCACGCGGTGCATCCGCTCGAACAAGGTCGTCAAAGCGGCCTAGTGCGCGAAGCCCTCTCGACTCCCCAGGCGCCTGCAGCAATCGGCCCCTACAGCCAGGCGATTCGCGCCGGCGGCTTCCTGTTCGTCTCGGGTCAGATACCGTTGGATCCGGCAACGGGCACGCTGGTCGACGGCGACGTGACGGCACAAACCCATCGAGTCCTCCGGAATCTCGGGGCCATCCTGACCGCCGCCGGGACCTCATTCGAACACGTCGTCAAGACGACCGTGTATCTTGCTGATATGTCGGAGTTCGCGGCGATGAACGAGGTGTACGCCTCGTATTTTTCGGCCCCAGCGCCCGCCCGGGCGACGGTTCAGGCCGCGCGGCTGCCTCGCGACGTTCGGGTGGAAATCGACCTCATTGCGCACCTCGGGTGATTCCGTCGCTGTGCCGACAGGCCGGCACAGCCGCCGTCCCTTCGGCACCTTTCATGGCAGTTGGGTTTGAGACAGGAGGGTTTGACACTTCTTGGCTCTTCTCGAGCGTACCTTCCCCGACGCAATTCACCGTCCAGCTCTTTCCACAGCGAGAACGCCCTCTATGTTTTTTATTGATTTCATGACTTTTTCGAGGTGTTTGACGTCGCTGATTTCGACGGTCATGCGGATCGATCCGCGGTGATCGGCGCCGACGGTGGCCTCGACGTCGCGGATGTTGGTGTTGATCTTCGCGATGCGTGAGCTGACGTCGGCGAGAATGCCGCGCCGATCTTCGACGCTGATGCGCAGCCGGACCGTGTACGGCGATCCGTCGGCACCCTTGTCCCATTCGACCTCGATCCGGCGATCGGGGTCGTACAGCAGATTCACGACATTCGGGCACGTCGCGGAGTGCACGGACACGCCCTTGCCGCGGGTGATGTAGCCGACGATGCGCTCGCCGCGGATGGGGTTGCAGCACCGGGCCCTGAACACCATCAGATCCTCGACGCCGCGGACAATGATTTTCTGATCGCCGCCGGTGCCGAGCACGCGCTTGAACACGCTGGCAATGGCGCCGTCGGGTCCCTTTTCGTGCAGCGCGTCCTGGCCGACGAGCCGCGAGAGCACCGTGCGCGCCATGATGCGGCCGTAGCCGATGGCGGCCAGGAGATCGTCGACGCGCTGCGCGCCGTACTCGAGCGCGATCTTTCCGAGCGCCTCGTCGCTGACGAGCGCTCTTTCGACGTTGAAGCGCCGCACTTCCTTGTCGAACAGCCGTCGTCCAAGCTCGAGGCTCCGCGCTTTTTCCTCCGAGTGCAGGAAGTGCCGGATCTTGTTGCGCGCCCGCGACGTGCCGACGAAGTTCAACCAGTCGCGGCTGGGCTTGTGGTCGGCCTGCGTCAGAATCTCGACGATATCGCCGTTGGCGAGCCGCGTCCGGAGCGGCACCATCCGGCCGTTGACGCGCGCCCCGACGCACCGGTGGCCGATGTCGGTGTGCACGAAGTACGCGAAGTCGACCGGCGTCGCGCCGCGCGGCAGCGACTTGACCTCGCCCTTCGGCGTGAAGATGTAGACGTCCTCGGGGTACAGCTCGATCCGCAGGTTCTGCATGAACTCCTGCGGATCGCGCACCTCCTGCTGCGATTCGAGCAGCTGCCGCAGCCAGTGGAAGTACTGCTCGTCACGCTCCGCGCCGACACGCCCTTCCTTATATTTCCAGTGCGCGGCAATCCCCTCCTCGGCAATCCGGTGCATTTCCTCGGTGCGGATCTGAACCTCGAACGGCAGCCCGCGCTCGCCGACCACCGACGTGTGGAGCGACTGGTAGCCGTTCGGCCGCGGCATCGCGATGAAGTCCTTGAACCGGCCGGCGACCGGCGACCACATCTGATGAATGATGCCGAGCACGGCGTAGCAATCCTTCACCGTCTGCGTGACGATGCGGAGCGCGATGAAGTCGTAGACCTCGTCGAGCGGAATCTTCTGGCGCTGGAGCTTCTGGTGGATCGACCAGAGACGCTTGATGCGGCCGTCGATCCCGATGACCGGTACCTGCGCTTCCTCGAGCTTCGCGACAAGCCGCGTCCGGAGCTCGTCGATGAGCCCCTCGGTCGCGCGCCGTTTCGCCTCGACCTGCACGTGGAGCGCCTGATACCCCGCCGGATCGAGATGGCGGAAGGTGAGCTCCTCCAGCTCGTTCTTGAGCTTGCTCATCCCGAGCCGGTGCGCAATGGGCGAGTAGATGTCCCGCGTCTCCTGCGCGATCTGCACGCGCCGCTCTTCGGGGAGGTGCTGCAGCGTGCGCATGTTGTGCAGCCGATCGGCCAGCTTGACGAGGATGACCCTGATGTCGTCGACCATCGCGAGGAGCATCTTGCGGAAGCTCTCGGCCTGCCGCTCCTCGCTCGACGAGAACTGCAGCGCCGACAGCTTGGTGACCCCCTCGACGACGTGCGCGACCTGCTCGCCGAAAAGCTCGCGGATCTTCTCGATCGTGTTCGGCGTATCCTCGACGATGTCGTGCAGGAGACCGGCCGCGATGGCGACCGGATCGAGACGGAGATCGGCGAGGATGTCGGCGACCTCGAGCGGATGCACGAGATACGGCTCGCCCGAGCGCCGGACCTGGCCCTTGTGCTCGTAGGCCGAGAACACGTAGGCCCGCCGGAGCAGCTCGGTGTCCGCGTCGGGGTTGGCCGCGCGCACCTTTTCGGTGAGGTCCTCGAACCGGATCATGTGGGTCGGTGTCTAATCTTATGTGGGGCTCTGCCCCACACCGCGGTCAGCCTCGGCTGGTGAGCGCCGGTCGCTCCTGCCCCTTGATATATACTGACCCGGTTTCGGCAGCACAAAAAGGCTCATACGAGGTGGTCATGCGAGCTCGAATCATCCGGCTGGCCGTTCTTGTCGTCGCAGTGGCGGTAGGCGCCGCGGCCTGCGGCAAGTACTCGATCAGTAATATCCGATCGCTCAAGGCGTTCCAGGACGCCAACGCCCTCTACAAGAAGGGCGAGTACTCGAGGGCCGCCCAGCGCTACACGGACGCCGTCACGCTCAACCCGGATCTCGGGTTTGCGTATTTCTTCCTCGGCAACAGCTACGACAACCTCTACAAGCCCGGCCGGCGCGGCGAGCCGGAAAACGACGCCAACCTGCCGAAGGCCGCCGAGAATTACCGGTTGGCCGTCGAGAAGATGTCCGCGTCCACCGATCCGAAAGAGCTAGAAATCCGCAAGCTCGCGTTCGAGTACTTGATCGCCGTCTACGGTCCTGAAAAGCTGAACGACTTCACGAAGGCCGAGCCGGTCGCCAAGGAGCTCATCGCGATCGCGCCGAACGATCCGACGGGCTACCAGACGCTGGGCCGGCTGTACGAAGACGTCGGCCGCTACGACGAGGCCGATCAGATGCTCCAGAAAGCCATCAGCCTCCGGCCGAACGAGGCGCTCGGGTACATGCTGCTCGCCGGCTTCTACAATCGCCAGGGCGAGTTCGAGAAGACGATCGACGCGTGGAAGGCGCGCGCGAAGGCCGAGCCGAACAACCCCGAGGCCTGGCACACGATCGCCGTCTACTACTTCGACAAGCTGCACCGCGACACCAACTTCGTGAAGACCCAGCGCGACAAGGCGCTGGCCTACGTGCTCGATGGCATCGAAGCCGAGAACAAGGCCCTCTCGCTGAACGGCGAATACTTCGAGGCGCTCAGCTACAAGAACATCCTGCTCCGCCAGCAGGCGTTGCTCGAAAAGGATCCCGCCAAGCAGAAGCAGCTCATCGCCGAGGCCGACGTGCTCAAGGCGAAGGCCGAAGACCTGCAGAAGAAGCAGAACGCGACGGCGGCCGGTCAGTCGCCGCAGCGCGGGCGCGGAAGATAAGCCAGGCTGCTTCGCAGCCTGAACTTCGAACTTCGAACTTCGAACTAGGGCTCTCTCCCTTGGGCCTGGGGCCTTGGGCCTGCCTGAGGGCTTGTCTTACTCCGGCCTTCGGCCTATGGCCCTCGGCCTGTCATTAGCAGCCTCCTCCCGCATCTCTTCCGTCACAATTCCAACCTTCACGACGCCCGCGCCACGGGCGGCATCGATGACCGCCAGAATCTCGCCGTACGGCACCGAGCCGTCGCCGATGACATACAGCGTCCGGTCGCGCCGCTCGCGGTAGATTTCGCGAAATCGTGCCGCGGCGTCGGGCAGCGCGACGGCCTGATGATTGATCGTCAACCTCCGGTCGGCGCCGTACTCCGCGACGATGTGCGAGCTGACGTCCGGCGGCGCGTCGCGTGGCGCAACGGTGTCGGGCAGGCTGACGTCGAGGCCGCGCTGCGTGAGCGGCAGCGCCGCCATGAAGATGATCAGCAGGACCAGCAGGACATCGATGAGCGGCGTGACGTTGAGATCAGCGGAACGCCGGGGTGGCGCGACAGTAACGACCCTGTCGGCGCCGTCATGTGAATGAGGAGTGGGCACTGCAGCCTCCGTGGAATGAAGGCTGCCACCCTCACGAAACTTCCAACTTCGAAGTTCGAACTTCGAAGTTCAGGCTGCGCAGCAGCCTGTCTACTGTCCGCCGCGCGTCGCCTTGGCCGCTTCCTCGCGCATGCCCAGCGTGACGATGCCGACTTTATTGACGCCGGCGCCCATGGCCGCGTCGATGATCGTCATGATCTCGACGTAGCGTACGGACGGATCGCCGATGATGAACACCGTCTTGTCCTTCCGCGTTTCGTAAATCTCACGGAACTTGGCCGGCGCGTCCTTCATCGCCACTTCCGTCTTGTTGATCGTCAGCCGGTGATCGGCCGTGTACTCGGCGACGACCTGGCTCAGGATGTCCGCGGCCGAGGCGTTGGAATTCGTCTCGAGCGGAAGGTTCACGTCGATCCCGCGCTGGGTGAGCGGGAGCGCGGCCATGAAGATGATGAGGAGCACGAGCAGCACGTCGATGAGCGGCGTGACGTTCATGTCCGCCGACGCCTGGAGCGCTTTGCCTGTGACGACCTTCTCGGCGCCGTGGTGCAGGTGAGCGTGATGCATGTTACTGCCCTCCCTGCCCGCCGCGCCCGGCCGGTGCGCCCGCCGGCGCGGCCGGGTGGGTGCGATCCGTCTCGGTGATGAGCGCGACGGTTTCGATGCCCGCTTTGCGGAGCGCGTCCATCATCTTCATGATCGCGCCGTACGGGGCGTCCTTGTCGCCTTTCAGGTAGACCGTCCGCTCGGCCTTCTCTTCGAGCACCGTCTGGAGCCGCGGCACCAGGTCCGCTTCGGCGACCTCGATGGTGTTCACGTACAGCTTGCTGTTCGCGTCGATGAACACCTGGGTCTGATCCTGCGTGTCCGGCTTCTCGGAGGTGTTGTAGGCCGTCGGCATCGTCATCTTCACGCCCTGCTGCAGCAGCGGGGCGACGATCATCATGATGATGAGCAGCACCAGCATGACGTCGACGAGGGGCGTGACGTTGATGTCAGACTTGACGCCGCCTCTTGCGCCGCCAACATCCATTGCCATGGTCGTTACTCCCTGCGATCCGGCGCGGACTGATCAATCAGCCCGCGCTTCGTGCTTTATGCGAACCCCGGAACCTCGGAACCCCGGAACCCCGGAACCCGCTCTTACGCCGTCTTCTTAATAAAGTAGTCCACCAGCTCCGACGACGAGTTGTCCATCTCGACGTTGAAGTACTCCAGCCGGCCTGTGAAGTAGTTGTACATCCAGACCGCCGGGATGGCCACGACGAGGCCGAGCGCCGTCTCGACGAGCGCCTCGGAAATACCGGCCGAGACCGCGCCCAGACCGCCCGACCCGGTGATGCCGATGCTGTGGAAGGCGTTGATGATGCCGACGACCGTGCCGAGCAGTCCGACGAACGGCGCGGTCGCGCCGATCGTGGCGAGCGACGGAATGCCCTTCTTGAGGTCGTTGGCGGTGAGCGCCGTCGCGCGCTGAATGGCTCGTCGAACGGTGTCGACAAGGTCTTCGCGCGCCAGCGTACCTCCGGCGTCGTGCTGGAACTGGTACTCCTGGAGTCCTGCGAGGACGACCTTCGCCAGGTGGCTGTACTGATACGTCTTCGCCTGGGAGACGCTGAGCGCGTCCTTGAGGCGGCCTTCCTTCAGATGCTTGGCCACCTGCGGCGCATAGAGCTTCGACTGCTTGCGCGCCTGCGAGAACGTGTAGTACCGCTCGATAGCGACGCCGAACGACCACATCGACATGAACACCAGAATGAAGGCAACGACCTTGGCCGTCGGCCCCATGGAGTTCCACATATCTACGATATTCATTCCGCCGCCTTCCATTCCAGCCTCCCAGACTCAGTCAGTCGCGTTTTCTGCCCCGAACGAATGAACGAGCCAGACGCGCGTCAGGCGCGCGGCTGGCTCGCGACATTGATCTGCCAATCAAACCGATGCGGTGCCGGCCCCCTTCGGACTAGTTCAGTGTGAAATTCACGGTGACGGTCATGATGACCTCCACCGGCACGTTGTTGAGCAGGGTCGGCGTGAATTTCCACTGTCGCACAGCGTCGAGGGCGGCCTGATCGAGCAGCGCCACCGAGCGCAGAACTTTCGCATCCTTGACGTTGCCGTCCTTGCCGATGACCGCTTCGATGATCACGACGCCCTGGACCTTCGCGGTCTGGGCGATCTGCGGATACACCGGCGGGACGTGCTTGATCTTCTTCGGCTCCTTGATGTCGCCCCCGACGCGCACCGGCGCGCTCGGCGGCGGCGGCGGTGGCGGCGGCGCGATGCCTCCCACGACGCCTCCCGGCACGCCGCCGGGAATGCCGCCCGCGACCCCGACGACACCGGAGAACGTCGGCGGTGCGACGGGTTCGGGCTTGATCTCTTTCGGCGCCTCGATCGGCGCCGCGTTCGGATTCACCTGCACGGGCGGCGTAATCGGCTGCGGCGCGGACGGTGGCGGTGGCGGTGGTGGAGGCGGTGGCGGCGGCGGTGGCATCGTCACGAACGCCATCACCGACTGCGGCGTGGGCAGCACGTCGGTGGCCATCAACGGAATCACGACGAGCGCAAGGATGGCGGCCGCGTGCGTGGCGATCGACAGCGGAACCGTGTACCACTTCTTCGTCCCGACTTTGATGGACGGATCGACGATGTCGCCGAACATGTCGTGTGGCACGGGAACCTCCTATATCGTCGGCGGGAACTTCCCCGCCCCGCGCGCGTCGAATATCAGCGTCGGGACGCGAAGACCCCACCTCGCTCGCGCGCGTCCTGACCGGCCTCGTCTGTCGTCGTGCTCGTGTCCCGTCCGGAACGAAGGCCGGGATTATAGTCAGACCCAAAAAACGGTGTCAACGAAGCCGTGTAACAAGTTAGACACCAACGGGTCAAAAACGGTCCCGTCCTCCTGTGACGAACCGCAACCGCCGAAAACCGCCCCAAATCCAGCGCGTCTAGGCCTTTCCCTGTCCAATTCTCATGCCATAGAACGACCGCCACACGAACACCACGGAGACCGCCAGAAATGCCGCAGCCAACAGGGTCGTCATGAATGCACCCTGTTCGTGTGAAAGGCTGACCGCCAGCTCGACCGCCAAGAGCCCAAAGAGCGTCGTGAACTTGATGACCGGGTTCATCGCGACCGAGGACGTGTCCTTGAACGGATCGCCCACCGTGTCGCCGACGACCGTCGCGGCGTGGAGATCCGTGCCTTTCTGCTTCAGGTTCACTTCGACGATCTTCTTGGCATTGTCCCAGGCGCCGCCGGCGTTGGCCATGAAAATGGCTTGATACAAACCAAAGAGCGCGATCGAGACGAGATAGCCGATGAAGAAGAACGGCTCGACGAACGAGAACGCCAGCGTCCCGAAGAAGACGCTCAGGAAGATGTTGAACATCCCTTTCTGGGCGTACTGTGTGCAGATCCCGACCACTTTCTTGGAATCCTCGACCGAGGCTTTGGTCGCCCCCTCGAGCCGGATGTTCGCCTTGATGAACTCCACGGCCCGGTAGGCGCCGGTCGTCACTGCCTGCGTCGACGCGCCGGTGAACCAGTAAATCATCGCCCCGCCGGTGATGAGTCCCAACAGGAACGGCGGATGGAGAATCGAGAGCTTGTCGACATCCGTCGTGAGGCCAGCCGTCAACATGACGATGATCGAGAAGATCATCGTCGTCGCCCCGACCACGGCGGTCCCGATGAGGACGGGCTTGGCCGTGGCCTTGAACGTGTTGCCGGCGCCGTCGTTCTCCTCGAGGTTGTGCTTGGCGCGCTCGAAGTTCACGTCGATGCCGAACGATTTCTTGAGGTCGGCCTTGATTCCGGGCAACTGTTCGATCGTCGAGAGCTCGTACACGGATTGCGCGTTGTCGGTCACCGGGCCGTACGAGTCGACCGCGATCGTCACCGGACCCATACCGAGGAACCCGAACGCGACGAGCCCGAACGCGAAGACCGCGGGGGCCATCATGCCCATGTTGGCCAGCCCCAGGGTGCTCACGCCGTAGGCAATCGCCATCAGCGTCATGATCGTCATCCCGAGCCAGTAGGCGCTGAAATTTCCGGCAACGAACCCCGACAGGATGGTGAGCGACGCTCCGCCCTGCTTCGACGAGGTCACGACCTCGCGCACGTGGGCTGACTCGGTGGACGTGAAGACCTTGACCAGCTCCGGGATGATCGCGCCGGCGAGCGTGCCGCAGGTGATGACGGTCGAGAGCTTCCACCAGAGCGTCGTATCGCCGCCGAGCGACGGGATGAGCACGTACGACGCCACGTAGGTCAGCGCGACCGAGATGATCGAGGTCAACCACACGAGCCTCGTGAGAGGCGCCTCGAAGT